>Ga0209515_10000922_pt1 | contig 50884 bp, 50 predicted proteins | sample Subgroupgradi54m_FD_187454 | JGI IMG/M metagenome (GOLD analysis project Ga0209515, IMG submission 187454) | Subsurface groundwater microbial communities from S. Glens Falls, New York, USA - GMW60B uncontaminated upgradient, 5.4 m (SPAdes)... ... | reverse complement strand
CACATATGGTTGCAGAATCAATAAGCCATGAGTTGAAATAACCGTTGACTAAAAGATGTGGAGCTTTAATTTCCTTTTTTAATAAAGTTTCGAGGGGATAATCTGTAGGTAAATTATCATTTTGTATTGTCCCAGAGAAATTTTTGGAAATAAAATCAATTCGGGATGCTTGAGTGCTTTTTACTGTTCGGATGCTGTTTAGGTACGAAAAAGTGATATATTGTTTTTCACGCCCATCGCCAAGTGACGTAATTTCGCCTTGTTTTATATAGTCTTTTAATTCATCAAATGAAGCCTGCTCAGATTCATTGCCATCAAGAATTTTATAATGACTATTTAAATCAACTAATAACGTACCTTTATTTTTTTCTTGTTTTGTCATATTGTTTCCATAGAGTTTCCAGTCTCGATGAAAATTTTCTAGGAAGATAAGAGGAAAAACACCTTTTGCATTATGAATAATCAGACGGTATTTTGTTGGAGTTATTTTTTTATATTCAATGGTAGGGCGATCAGGTATTGATTTTGGTAATTTAAGCAAGTAGTCTGGTTGATTTATTAATGAAAAAAGTCCTATGGAGCCAGGAGGGCTTTTTAAAAATGAATTTGATATTCTACTGCTCACCTCAGTCTTTTGAGGAATATAAAGATGAGGGATATAGGTTTGGAGAGGTAATCGATATATATCTAGAATATTCGACTGGAAAACTTTGCTAGCCTGTGGCACAGACTCTGAAGACAATTCATTATTAACAAACGTTGTTTTATCATAAACAATATATCTTGCGTTAACGTGCGATCTTGCCCGCTCTTCGTTACTATCTGTTTTAAAGCTGATAGTGGACTGGCCAAAAAGGAATGGATAAAAAATAAAACCATTATGGTAACCCCAGCTATTTGTTTGGTATCCTATAGCTTGAGGTAAAATCTCTATTTTAGTATCTAGCTTAAACGGCTGTAAAAAGCTGGAGGCTCTAAAATAATCGTTAGGTACGATAATCCCGTACTTTGTATACCCAATAGTATTTGGAGGCGAGCGACTTAAATAGTAACTACCAGACCAAAATGGAAAACCCCAAACGATAATTAGGCTAATAAATATAACTGTTAATAATAATTTAGAATACTCTGTTTTAACGAGGCGCCAGAGATATTCGAAGACGAGTCCATAAATTAGAGCATAAAAAATCGCAGCATACACAACTATACCTGCAGAAGTTCTCATGAAAGCCAATAGCTGCCAGGCAAGCATCCGTTCATAAAAAAAACCGAAGGGAGGGTTAGAGCTTTTGGAGAAAAAAATAAAAAAGATAGCTAGAAAATAGATCAAATAATATAACCTCTTTGTTTTTTTATCCTCATAAGCCTTGGCTATAACAAAAGGAAATATACCCAAAATAACGATTGGCATTAAATAGTAAAAGACCTCTGTGCTTAAGATAGGATTATGAAACAAGTGCATCATTTTGCTAATAATCGCTTCTCCATAATCTAAAGTCACTCCCGTTGAAATATAAGCTTTTTTTACATTAATAACTACTTGGCCATACCTTATAAATGAAAATGCAAAGTAAATAAGGGGTAGGAGCAAATACGAAGAAAGTAGAAGTAGAACGATGATCGGTCTAATCATTTTTTTAAGATCTTGTAGTCTAAATAATCTCAAAAGAAACGCAAAAGCGATCATCGCGACAAACATTACAAACAATAGAAAATGATATTTGGGATTTGGTAAATCATTAACTAAAGCAAGTCCCAGGGTTATCGCTATGACATCAAGGAAAGTAAGTGTCTTATATTTGATGAATTTTATAAAATAATATGTTGCCCATACGATACCTATAGTCCCCAACTCATAGAACACATGGTCCAGAAGGTAGGGAGAGTATATAAAAAACACAGCGGGTATCAAGCCAAATAAGGAGTTTTTCCCCCGAATCAAGCCGTAGATTCTATAAATACCAAGTCCCGAGAGGAAAAAAATAAGAAATTGGACTATAAATCCGACCTGATATATACTCAAATGAGAGCTTTTTAGACCATTAAGAATAAGCAACCAGACTCGATAGCTATTGGTAAAATATTCACCATTATTTCTATCAAGCCATTCATGGGCCAATTTGTAAGAGTTTTCTGGAAGAAAGGGAATAAAAACGTCGCCTCCTACGTATAGACCTCCATACGATCTAACAAGTGGTATAGCTGCAGCAGCTGCCAAAATTAATACGATCAGTAAGTGACGATATATTAAGGCCTTGGGTTTAATTTTTTTGAGAAAGAAGTTTTTCATATATTGAAAGTAAATTTCTAATCATATATTGCGAAGCTACATAGGGGGCAACTTCCTCTCTTGCATTAAATTTAAAATTAGAGTTTTTAATCAGATATCTAAGCTGACTTAGAAAATCATCAAAGTTTTTAGGTAAAAATCCTATTTTTGTTCCTTTTGGGTAAGGAATATGAAAAAGGTTGGTTGATATTACATTTAGATTACTGGCTAGGGCTTCGGTTGGGGCTGTTCCCACACCGGCGTATTCGACAGTTTTTTTATTGCCCAAAAAACAATATACGTCTGCGGCATTATAAAAAAAAGGAAGCTCATCATTTTTAATAAATTCAATTATTTTATCAACCATATGCTTAGCCTTTTCGTACATAGGATCAACTTTTTCAGCACCAACGATGAGTAAATATAGCTGAGGATAACTTTTTTTTAAGATTTGATATGCTTTTATAATTTTATCAACTCCTTTAGCTTTTATCATGTGGCCTACATAAAGGATAATAAATTTATCATCCGGCAGGTTTAATTTATTTCTGGCTGCCACTTTGTCACGCGGTCTGAATCTACCAAAATCAACGCCTACATTTTGAAAACTAACCCGCTTGGGATCGATTCCAACGCCATTTATTAAATAGTTTATTCTTCTTTTTATATGAACAAAAAAATGCGAAATGAGAGGAAAATTTATTCTATCTATAGGTAGAATAAATAATTTTTCCATCCAGTCAAACCAAGAGGACTGTCCGTAGCCGTGGTATTGTAAAGTAAAACTAAACTTGGGAAATTTTCTTATAATAGAATGTATTAATAGCCCTCGTTCTCCTTGAAAATGAATAATAGTGCTATTTGGATCTTCATGTCCTAGTTCACTGAGTAAACTAGGAGAAAAAACGATGCCAAAAAATGATTCAAGTGTTTTGTTTAAAGTCCAGGCAGGAAACAACTTGTATGTGATGCCTTTTTTTGTAAAAACGCGCTTTTTTTTAAGTTCGAGGATTGTGTACCAAACTTCATAATCAAACTTATCTGAATAGTCAAGCAAACTTTTGGAAAGTCGTGTCGACCAATTGCCGTTAATATGATACTCTAAATACTTATCATTATATAACGTATGACAGAGTATTTGAATTATTTTTCTTGCCATAATTCTAAGCTATTAATTCCCAAGTCGACACAGATTGAGTAATAGAAGAAAAATTTTATATGATATCTCTTTTTGACTTCCTTTGGTTAATAAATTCTTTGATATAAGCTATTATTTTCCCATCTGTAAGGTAATTTTCCGAATTGTTTGAAACAAATTTATTTTTCTCCTTAATTTTTTTACTATCGATTAGTAATTTATCATTTACAATATCTCTTGATTTATACGGGGATACAATATAATACCCTTCTTTTTCTTTTGTTCGGAATAGATTATCTTCGGTGATCAACGACTCATGCATCTTCTCACCCACCCTTATGCCTATGCGTTTTATTGGCCAGGTGAGTTTTTTTTTAAGTACTAACAAAAAGTTTTTGACGATGCTACGTATAGTAGCTGATTTCATTTTTTTTATAATTATTTCGCCATCGTTTCCATTCATAGCTGCCCAAAAGATAAGATCAATCGCTTCTTTCTCTGACATATAAAATCTCGTCATCTCTGGATAAGTAATAGTTATAGGTAAATTGTTCACAATTTGGTGATAAATAATTGGAAAGAGACTACCGTGTGTACCTATCACATTTCCAAAACGAACAGTAATAAATTTTATACCTTTATTTTTTTCTTTAAGATAATGTGAAGAGAATATTTTTTCCTGTACACTTTTTGTGAGGCCCATTAAGTTTGTTGGATCAACAGCCTTATCTGAGCTTATTGATACTGTGAGAGGGACTTTATTAAACAGGGCTGCTTTTTTTACATTTAAACTTCCAAGTATGTTAGTTTTAATAAACTCCTCGGGCATCTCTTCCGATATAGGGACATGTTTTAAAGCAGCAGAGTGGAAAATTAGATCAATGTTCTTGCACGCCGATATTATGGATTCCAAATCACGTATATCTCCTAAAATATACTCTACATTTTTGATATCAAAGTACTCATATCTTAATTGATGTTGTTTATATTCATCTCTACTAAAAACTTTAATAATCTTAGGTTTGAGAGGAATAAGAGAATGAAGAATCTGTCTTCCTATGCTGCCTGTTCCTCCTATGATTAATATTCTTTTTTGTGAAAAAAAACGATTGCTCATTGGATGACTATATTATAGCATTCCACCACTGCTTGTTGCTCTTATACCATTTGATAGTTTCTTTTATGCCGCTCTCAAGAGGATATTTTGGACTCCAATTCAATAATTTTTTTATTTTGCGTGACGTCCCGACATTGTACATGGCTTCAGGTAGGGAGACAGTAGGGATTTTAAAATGAGACTTATTCTTTCCCAATTGTCTAAGAATTGTCTTTGCAGTATCCTTAATTGTGATAGGCTTGCCATTGCTTATATTAAAAACTTCGCCAACTACTTTATTATTAGGAGCATATATTATCCTTTCAATTACGGCCGTTAAGTCATCCACATAGACCCAATCCCTTTTTTGTCTACCGCCGTGATTGAGTACAATTGACTTTTTCTGTAGTAGTCTAGTAATAAAAAGAGGTATAGTTTTACTTGGTTCTTGGTACGGCCCATAAATATTAAACGGCCGCAAAATAATAATGGGCACTTTTGCACTAAAATAAAAAGAATAAGCGAGCTTTTCAGCAGCAAGTTTAGACGCGGTGTAAGGGTTAAGAGGTAATAATGGATGATTCTCATCCATGAGAATCCCCTTTTGTTTATTACCGTAGACACCAGAACTCGAAAGCAATATCAGTTTTTTAACAGGAAATTTTACTATTGATTCAAGTAGTATTGTTGTACCGATAATATTCGTTTGTACCAGCGGCAGAATATTTGTTATATCTGAAATATGAGTCGAGGCTGCCAAGTGAACTATAATTGACGATTTTTTGATTACTTCTTCAATATCCTGCTTATGCAAAATATCCCCGTATACAATTTTTAGCCGCTTTGAACTACCAAAAATAGCAGATAAATCATAAGACATTTTTTTCTTTCCTCTATTGAAAACAATAACTGAATATGAGGTTGTTCTAAGTAGTCTTTGGGTAAGGTTAATGCCAATAAATCCCAGACCACCCGTTATAAGAACTGTTTCTTTCATATCTGAAAATTAATTATTTTTTAGTTGACAAACATATATAAATTGGAAGGCAGTTAATGTCGGAAACAAGCCTAATTGGTGACCTAATCCAGTGGGAATAATGTTAGTAACTGAGAGCCCGCATCTCTCAATAATATTGATTGCAGTTTTTTTTGTAAAATGCCGCAAGTGGTCTTCACTTAGTATGCCCCCCGACGTATAATCAAAATTTCCAAAAAGAAGTTGTAGTCTAATTTCGAGTCTGGCAACATTTGGAAGAGAAATTATAATTGTACCTTTCTTTTTTAAATAGAAGCGTGCATTATTAAGAAGTAAATCTGGCCGTGGTACATGTTCAAGAATATCTGCAAAAATAATGTAATCGTATTTTATACGAGGTATATTTAATTTATGTGAGTAAAGATTTCTTTTATACACTTTACGACAATATTTTCTGGCTATACTTAAGGCTTTTTCATTTATATCAATACCGTCACAGATAACCCTTCTACTTATGAGTGATTTGGCCAAAAAACCAGTATTACAACCGACATCAAGAACAAGCGACTTTTTACTTATAAGAGATTGAATGACGTGGTGAGGACTATGGGGTGATGAGCTCATTTTAAGACAAGGGTCTTTTTTAAACATATTTATTGAAAGTCAGGTATGCCAACGCGTGGCAATATTTTTAGTTTCGCATAAAAAAAATACATTCTTTTCATTAACGTAAAATCTGAAACCGTTCTTCTTTTTTGAACCTTGGCCCGTCTAAACTCTAGTGTATTTTTAATATTCTGAATATTCCATACGTAAGCCTTGATATAACATTCTGCAACTTTAAACTGCCTCATCAACAAGAAAAATAAAACCTCAATGATATGGAGAATTGACATCATGATTAGAATGAAAATGATAAGCGGAAAACTATAATTTTTAAGGATATTCCTTATAACATTTCTCTCATTTAGATATCTCCGAAAATAGCTTGAAGTATATTTGTTTCCGCTTTTAAACTTCATTTCGGCTGTGCCTCCAAAATAATGGTAGAGCTTTGCATTCAAGCATGGAATAATTTGGTAACCCATGATTTGAGCTCTCCATGAAAGATCTATATCCTCTTGAAACATAAATAATTCATCGTCGAACATTCCGATATCAATAAAGTCTTCTTTTTTGATAAAAAGCGCTGCTCCGTCTGCATAAAAAATTTTTGTTTGAGGTATATTGATTTCAACATAAGGATAGCCAAAAATGTCTGATCCTGCGCCTGCTCTACCAGTTTTTTTATCCCGCATAGATATCTGATAGGCAGTGAGAATAGATTTAGGTTTATATGTTTTTACCAACTCCGTAATCGTATTTGAAAACAGTTTAGTATCGTTATTGAGAAGAAAAAGGAACTCTCCTCGTGCTTTCAGTGCGCCCTGATTATTTGCTTTTGCAAACCCGTTATTGACTTTGTTTTTTAGAATCCTCACTTCTGGATAGTTTTTTTCAATATAGGATATACTTTGGTCAGACGAATTATTGTCAACAACGATTACTTCTATCTTTCTATATTTTTGATTAAAAACTGATGGCAACCAGTCCTTCAACCATTTTTCTCCGTTATAATTTGCTGTTATAATACTCACTTTTCTTTCAAATTCTTTAATATTGTTTCTCCTCATATGGCTATAGCCTTTAATTATAAAGGATCTAGAGTTGAATTTTTAGTTCAAACCTTTACAATATGAAAATTCATATGAAAGTCATAATTCTTTGCGGTGGAATAGGCACACGCCTTAAAGAAGAGACGGAATTTAAACCAAAGCCCATGGTTTATGTTGGGAATAAGCCAATCATCTGGCACATCATGAAATTATATTCTTCCTTCGGTTTTAACGAATTTATTCTCGCCCTTGGATACAAGGCCGACTACATCAAAGATTTCTTTTTAAATCAAAAAGCGCTTACTTCAGATTTCAGTCTCAATACCTACAATCATCACACAAAATTCTATCTCAATGAAAGAGAAGAGACTGACAACTTTAAAATCACATTTGTTGACACCGGACTTGAGACGCTTCCCGGCGAGAGAATTAGCCGTTGCAAAAAGTATATTCCAGAACGAGATAAATATTTTATGGTCACATATGGAGATGGAGTAGCGGATTTAAATATTGACGAATTAGTCAAGTTTCACAAAAAACAAAAAACAATAGGCACAATAACAGGTGTACATCCCCGTTCGAAATATGGACTAGTTAAAATAAACAGACATAATTTTATTGAGTATTTTCAAGAAAAACCTGTACTATCAGACTGGGTAAATGGAGGGTTTATGGTTTTTGATAAAAACGTATTTGATTATATAAAACTGGGAGAGACTGAACATCAAGCTTTGAAAAGATTGGCTAAAACAAGAGAGCTTTCACTGTTCAAACATGACGGATTCTGGTTTTCAGTTGATACCAATAAAGAACTCGCTGATCTTAATGAGCTTTGGAGCTCAGGGAATCCCCCTTGGAAAGTATGGAAGTAAACTTCAAAAACAAAAATATTTTAGTAACAGGTGGAACAGGATTTGTTGGTTCTCATCTTATTGAAGAATTGATAAATCATAAGGCAAATGTAATAACTACCTTTGAGAGTCTAGAGCCAAGATCTTATTTTTTTACAGGAGGACTTAACGAAAAAACTACAATGATAAACTGCGATGTGTGCGATTTTGATAGGGTTTTTGATATAGTCACTAAATATAACGTTAGTCATATTTTTCATCTTGCGGCTCAACCATTAGTAGAAATAGCTTATTACAATCCAAGAAGGACTTTGGAGTCAAATATTTTAGGGACGATTAACGTTCTTGAGAGCGCGCGACTTTTTCCAAGAGTAAAGGGTATCCTTATAGCCTCTTCTGACAAGGCGTATGGTGAACTCAATAAAAATAAATACATAGAAACAGATGCACTTAAAGGTGATCATCCATATGAAGTCTCTAAATCTTCAGCAGATCTTGTAGCTTATTCGTATTATAAAACCTATGATGTTCCAGTAGTAATTACGCGATTTGGAAATGTATATGGAGAAGGCGATCTTTATTTTTCAAGAATTATTCCCGGGATTTTAGAGTCAGTGATCAAAAAACAAACCCTTAAAGTTCGAAGTGATGGTAAATACGTAAGAGATTATTTATACGTAAAAGATGTTGTCTCAGGATATTTACTTTTAGCAAAAAATATCTTTAAAGTCAAAGGCGAAGCTTTTAATTTTGGATCAAAAGAAAGTCTGTCAGTTTTAGGACTCATTAAATTAGTAGAAAAAATTCTCAGCAAGAAAATTAAATATAAAATTTTAAATACTGCAAAAAACGAGATCATATATCAATCTCTGGATTTTAAGAAGATTCAAAAGCTGGGTTGGAGCCCTAACTATTCATTATCTTCTACAATAGATAAAACTTATAAATGGTATAACGAGATTTTAGGTAATGAGAAATAAAAAAGTTGTAATAACAGGTGGAACAGGCTTTGTTGGTGCTAACCTCGTAAGAAAATTAGTAGGTTTAGGATATAGTCCAACTTTACTAATAAGGAAAAAATCTAACTTGTGGCGCTTAAAAGATATTGTAAGTAAAGTTAATTTAGTAAAGACAGATCTTCTTAACTACTCATTATTAAAAAAGGATATGAGTAAAATTAAACCAGATTACATTTATCATCTTGCGGTTTATGGCGCAAACCAAAGTACCCAGAGGGACACTCAAGAATTAGTTAGATTTAACATTTTAGGGACACTCAATTTATTAAGCGTTTGCTGTGATTATGGATTTAAATACTTTATTAATACAGGCTCTTCTTCAGAATATGGGATCAAAAATCAACCAATGAAGGAAGACGATTTGCTTCAACCAAGTAATTTTTACGGGGTAACAAAATCATCGGTCACGCATATGGCAAGTATATTTTCCAAAACTCATCATTTACCTTTAGTCACGCTTAGGATATTTTCTCCCTATGGTTATTTTGAAGATAAAATGAGATTTATGGCAACTATTATGATAAATGCGGTCAAAAATAAAGATATACAATTATCAAACCCAAACTATGTAAGAGACTTCATTTTTATTGATGATTTACTTAATGCATACATTTATTTTCTCAACGGGAAAAATTATTATGGAGAAATATTTAACATTGGTAGTGGTGAGCAAACTAAAATAGGAGAAGTTGTGAAATTAGTTGAAAGTATTTCTAAGAAAAAATTAAAGGTTAAATGGTCTATACACAAGTCGAATCAAGTTGAACCAAAAATTTGGCAGGCGGATATACACAAAGCTAAATCGGAATTCAATTGGCAACCAACAATTAATTTGGTAGACGGGCTGAAACTAACTTATAATTGGTTTCTTAGAAATATAAACCTTTATGATTAAAAAATGAATAAAAGAAAGAGTTTTTACTCACTTGAAAAAGAGGCAAAAGAAATCAGAAGCCAAGCGCTTAAAATGATAATTAATGCTACTGCCTCGCATGTAGCATCTTCGTTTTCAATTGTTGAATTGCTAGTTTATTTATATGAAAAAGTCTTAAAAATAAACCCACTTAAGCCTTTAGACCCTAATCGTGACAGGTTTATTTTAAGTAAGGGATGGGGCATTTCGGCTTTATACTCCGTATTACAAAGAAGAGGTTTTTTTAAAAAAGAATTGCTTGATGAATACTGTAATGATGGCAGCAAGATGATTGGTATCGCAACCAAAAATGGAATACCAGGTATAGAAGCAACAACTGGTTCTATGGGGCATGGTTTACCAATTGGAGTGGGTATGGCAAAAGCTTTAAAGTTACAAAAGAAAAAAAGCCGCGTTTTTGTGATTATTTCTGATGGTGAATGCGATGAAGGATCAACCTGGGAAGCAATACTTATTGCAGGACATCATAAACTGGATAATCTTGTAGTTATTATTGACTACAATAAATGGCAAAGTTTCGGTCGTGTCAAAGACGTTCTAAATTTAGAACCTCTAGTCGCAAAATGGAAAGCTTTCAATTGGGAAGTCCAAGAAATAAATGGCCACAACTTCAAAGAAATTAGTAAAGCTTTTAATTTTATTCTACGTAGAAAAGGGAAACCACAAGTTGTTATTGCGCACACGACTAAAGGCAAGGGTTTGAGCGCTATCGAGGATAAAAATCAATGGCATTATCAGACTCCCAGAGCTTATGAAATAGAAGTTGCTCATAAAGAAGGTTTGTTATGAAAGCTATATTTATAGATACACTTCGTCAAATGATGAGAGAGCACACAGACATGATTGTTATAACTGCCGATATGGGATTTAGTGTCCACGAAGATATTCAGAAAGAATTTCCTAAACGTTTTATAAATACCGGAGTCACTGAGCAAGCATCTATGAGTATCGCAGCAGGATTTGCTCTCTCGGGATACAAAGTATTCTTTTATGCGCAAGCGGCTTTTGCTTCAATGAGATGTTACGAACAGATAAGACTTGATGTGGCTTACAATAATGTTGATGTCAAGATTATTGGTTCTAACGCTGGCTTTGCTCTCAATCAGATGGGAATTAGCCATTTTTCTTTGGAAGATATAGGCATAATGAGATTGTTACCAACTATGACCATTTTTTCTCCCGGCGATCCGATTGAGATGGAATGGGCACTGAAACAGTCATATAAAGTGAAGGGGCCGGTATATCTGCGATACAGCAAATTGGGGGATGAGGCTATCCATAAGAATTCTAGAGATTTTAAGATCGGTCAACCTATTTGTTTAAATAGAGGATCTGATGGAGCACTATTTGCCAGCGGGGGGATACTACATATGGCAAAAAACATTATTCATCAATTAAAACAAGATAATATACATATAGCGCTCTACTCTGTTCCTACAATAAAGCCGTGTAAAATAAAAATTATTCTTTCCGAGGCAAAAAAGACAGGCAATATTTTTACGCTAGAAGAGCATAGTGTTCTTGGAGCCTTGGGAACGATAGTAGCAGAAACTATTGCAGAATCTAGGATCAAGACTAATTTTGTTAGATTTGGCGTTCCTGACTTGTTCACAAGTATTACTGGTTCAATTGATTACTTGCTTAAATATAATGGTCTATCGGCTAAAAAAATAACCTCTCGAATATCCAAAATAGTTAAAAGGTAAGTTATATCGTGAGTATATTATCTAAAAAACCTTTTCTTTCTATATGCATCCCCACTTATAATCGTGCAAATTTCCTTGCGCAATGTCTGCATAGTATTATGATTCAGTTGAGGAAAGATAGGAGTCTTTTTAAACAAGTTGAAATAATTATTTCGGATAATAATAGCTTAGATAAAACAGCAAATTTAGTCAAAAGATATCAAAAACAAAATAAAGCCGTTCGTTATTATCGGAACAAAAAAAATATAGGAGCGGATAGAAATATAATTAAATCAGCATCATATGCAAAAGGAGATTTTATATGGTTTTTCTCAGACGATGATGTACAAATGCCCTACTCATTGAAAATTCTTCTACAAATACTTCAACAGGAAAAACCCGATGCCTCATTATGTAATCTGGAACTTTGTTCGAAAGATCTTAGTACGGTTTTAAATAAAAATCTTTTGAAAATTGATAGAGATATTATTCTAAGAACCAAAAAAGAACTTTTTGGTTTTTTGGAGTCTAAATTCTTTCTTCCCATCGATTGGTATACTACTTGTTTATCAAATACCATAATTAGTAAACATTTGTTTCAGCAGAATTTATCATCGGTTATGAAATTGTATGATTCATCTCAAAATGCATTTCTTCATTCAGGTTTTATATATTACAACCGATCCAACGATAAAATTTATATAATAAGTAAGCCATTAGTAAAATTTAGGGCTGACAATAGATCGTTTGGTCCTGATGAAAAAAACGACAAACTCAATTACCTAATTTATATACACAGAGTTTTTAGAGATCACAATCACACTATTTATAAAATTAATAGCAAATATATGAGTTTACGATTTAAGGTACTTTTGTTTTTGAAAGATTTCTTTCGAAGTTTTAGAATTACCTTATTAAAGTATTTTCATTTTGATGTGGAACGTCTGGCGATCAATTTTTTTCGCTAACCTTTACCCACTTTTTCGTTTTAAAATCATATTTTTTTATAATCTTGGCGGGATTCCCTGCAACTACACAATATGCAGGAACATCTTTGGTAACAACCGCATTTGCTGCAACTACAGAATGTCGACCAATTTTGACGTTTTTTAAAATGGTACTTTTTATTCCTAAAAGTACATTATCTTCAATTTTTACATAGCCATTTTCAGTTAGAGGTTGCTGATGAAGGTTTTTTTTTACATCCATAAATCCATGATCATGGTCTGTAATGAAGACATATGCCGACGTGATAACGTGATCCCCTATCTCAATATTATTGTTTGCAGAAATGAAAGTGTTGTTTCCGAGATCAACATTATTACCAATTTTAAGGCGAGTTTTATTTTTGCTTTTTACTTTGTGACCCCCAAACTCTGTGCTTACGGTAATCCTGCAAAATGAGCCGATATTTACATTACTGCCAATATGTATGTATTTCTCATTTGAGCTATTTAAAACTGGTTTGACTATCGAACCTTCTCCAAATGAATAAAATTTACCTTTTATTAAAAAGGTATAAATCTTAAAAAAGATACTAAACATGTATTAATTATATAAATAGCCCTTTTCGAGTCGATGTTTAAACTTGATATTCTTAAAAACTGTAACATTTATATGTTTTTTATACCAATCAACCAACGGTATAAGCAAAAAAGGAGGAGTTATAAGAGCTCCTAGTGAGTACATCCAAAATACGGGATTAATACTATTTTTTGAATTGTATTTTAGAAGATAAAAAGTTTCACGAAGGGTGTACCAATAAGAATGGCGTGAGTAGTTTTTTATCTGTGCAAGTCCGACATAATTCATGGCAACAAAATTTTGTATGCAATATTTTCTTAATCCTACAAATTTTTTTTCGGGAAAAACATTTTTAAACATTTGGACCCAGCTTAAAATTGGAGATTTGTCATATATTGAAGAAACATGTCTGCACTGACTATTTTTCATACTAACTGAAGAGACATAATTTTTCAGAAATACAACAGGGTGCTTTTTGAAGATGGAAGCAAAGGGATATACATGGCAAGGGAAAATATCTGGGTGAAATGGACGATCAATCAATTTAGCTCTATAGCCCAAGGCACTGAGCGAATCAAGGGTTCTGAAGACTGCCGCAACCTTTTTATAGTCATCTGTTATAGATATAATTTCATTCTTTTCAGGATTTAGAGGTGGCTTTGCGCGCACTGTCACTTCCAAATCTTCATCAAACCAGCGATATGGTCTAGTCACTGCGCCGATATCGGGTGAAATTTGAAAGGCAGCATAGGTGCTGGTCAAAGCATCAGTAGATAAGATATCATCCTGACCAAGAAGATAAATAATATCCCCTTTAGCATGACTTAGACACTTATTCAAATTCCCAGGGTAGCCCAGATTTTTTTTGCTTTTAAACAATTTAATCTTCTTATCTGTGAATGGCTCAACTACTTTTACAGTCTCATCAGTAGAGGCGTCGTCATTAATAATAACCTCATAATTCTTATAATCCTGATACAAAATACTTCTTATAGTATTAGCAATAATATCGGCGCCATTGTAGGACGGGATTAGTATGCTAAATTTAAGATTGTCCATAGATTTTTACCCCTTCTTTTTTGAAAAAAGCATAAATTATGCCGGCCGATACAGCTAAATATTCTATTGTTTTCATGATAAACATTCCAACCGCATGAATAGGATCTCTAAGCAATCTTTTCGAATTGACAAGAAAATCCTTCCTTAAGAAGGAAAACTGTTTTATAAGGTATATCTTATTATTACTATATTTTTTAAAATAATCAAAGGCATTTTTCCCGTACACAAACTCTTTTTTTAATATTTTTGAAAGTGTATGGTGTCCGTCATAATGAAAAATGTGTACTGACGACTTGACTGTTTTATAACCATATATGTCCAGGCGATGTTGGAAATCCCAATCGTCTCCGCCCCCCAGCGTCTCGTCAAGCCCGCCTAGACCGTCCCAAATTTTTTTTCGCACGAATCTTGCAGAATCCGTATAAGAATGTGAAACGGCATTATAACAAGCTTTCTCTAGGGTCCGACATTTTGCCCAAAATCCTTCACCATATGCTTCTTCTGGTACAACCACTGCGTCTGCTTGCTTTTTCTCGATAAGTTTGACGCACGCTTCTACGGCTCTTGTCGGGAGCCTCATATCGGAGTCAACATAGTAAACATATTCTCCTTTCGCCATCTTTGCACCATAATTTCTCTGATAAGGAACCGCAAAGATATTTTTTTGTTTAGGATCTCTTCCGTAGGAATAAACCTTGCCATATTTTTTGGCGATTCTTGCTGTATTGTCAGTACTAAAACTATCGACTATAATTATTTCGATTGGATTGTAGGTTTGTTTCTTAACAGAATCAAGACAGTCTTGAAGAACATCTTGACAATTAAACGTCGGGATTATAACAGATACTAATTTTTTTCTCATTTAGATCACTCCCTTTAATTTTAAAACTTTTTGAGCGTCATCAAAAAAATCTTTAGATTCAGCTCTTTCGCTCCACTCAATAAGCTCTCGCATACCCTTTTTAAAATCAACTTGTGGTTTCCAGCCGAGTGTTTTTTTAATTTTTGTGATGTCAGCAAAACAATGTCTTATATCTCCTTTTCTAAATTGATTGGTTATACTTAACTTTTGCTGTCTTTTCATAAGATAAATAATACTTTTGCCAACTTCAGTGATTGAGATCGATTTTCCAGAGCCTACATTAAAGATTTGATAATTTGCTTTTTTTGATTTCATTGCTGCTATATTGGCCGATACTATATCGTGGACGGAAACAAAATCCCTGCTTTGATTCCCATCTTCAAAAATAATAAGATCTTTGCCGGCCTTGATCCTACTTATAAATATTGCCGCAACTCCAGTATATGGATTTGATAGACTTTGCCTTGGTCCATAGGTATTAAAATATCGAAGAGCAACTACAGGGATATTGAAAGCTTTTCCAATCATGATAGCCATATCTTCTTGGTCTCTCTTATTTAAAGCATATATTGAGCTGCAGTAAAGCGGGGTAGTTTCTGGAGTTGGTTTGGGAGTGAGTTTTCCATGGCCTTTGGGACAATAAAGATCCCATTTCTTCCCTTCAATATCTTTATCTTTTCGTAAATCAGGCTTAATATTGCCACATGTTTTACACAGATAAAGTCCTTCTCCGTACTCACTCATTGATGCAGCAATCAATAGTTTTTGGATGTGGTCTCGGTGTTTGTTCACAATTAAATCTAAAAGTATTGCAGTCCCGTAGGTGTTTACTTTTGTATACTTTTCGATTTCATACATACTTTGTCCTACCCCCACCATTGCCGCTTCATGAAAGACAATATCGATTGATTTTAGAGCTTGATCCAGTTTTTCTTTATTGCAGACGTCTGCTTTTATAAACTCTGCATTCTTATTCAAATAAGAAGGAATTTTACCATGATGTACCTGTGGTTCTAGATTATCATAAATTTTTACCTTGTGTCCGTCTTGAACGAGTCTATCTATGAGGAAGCTACCGATAAATCCCGCTCCTCCGGTCACCAATATTTTCATAGTCAGGATTGGTTCAATCGTTTCGAATTATTTATAAATAAAAGTCCATTTTTCTTCAGGAAAGACAACTTCGTTCCGGTGGGTATAAGCTTTTTTATTTCTGTTCGCGTATATTTATATGCACCAGGACAATTTTGCAATTTTATATATATTTTGTGTAAAAGATTAAAAAGAGAAGCTTTTTTTTCAAAATAGGAAAATAAATATGTTTTATTGTCGATAAGCTTAAAAAGATGCCTTAATTGTGGCGTGTTTAAATAATCAATAAAACCCAAACCCACAGCAATATCAAATCTCGGAAATTTTTTTAGCCTAGCAACATCAACTGCTCTAAATTCAATTTTAGAATTTGTCTTTAATTTTTTTGCAATTCTTTTGGCCTCCACGATCGCAATCTCGGAAATATCGTACGCTAATACTTTTTTTGGCTGATATCGTAGAAGTTCAAAGGAAAATTCGCCCAATCCACAGCCCAGATCAAGTACTATTTTATTTTTAGCCAACGGACCAACAAGTTGTAAAGCTGCATCTTTTCTTTTGTCTACAGATCTAAAATAAGTTGCAATCCTTTCTGTAAGGCTTATATCTGAGCCTTTTCCGTATGAGGCTTTTGTCCACTCGCTGATTTTTTTATTCCAATATTCTTTTTGGGTCCTCATAGATACTTATTTTATCAAATCTTTTAAAGGAGCAAACTTAAGATATTTAATGAGATACTCAAAAGTAGAATAACAGTTAAACAGGTAAGGAAAATAATGGGGATGAGTTAATATATATTTTTGCGTTGGGAAAGTTGGCTTTTTTGGTTTTACGACTTGCCAATTATGTATGAACGAAATTACTGGTGCTCCGTTCTTGTTTATCTTATCATACGCCCACTTTATTTTTTTTCCCAGGAGACCGATAAAATATCCAGATCCAATAGGAATATTTGAGATTGATGTGACAGGCAATTCTAAGATACTATTTGTCTTTTTTCTTTCTGAAAATGAACCATACATAGACGAATCATATTTAAATCCGTAATCTTTTAACACTGTTAGAAATTCGTTCTTTACGGATATTCTTGGGGCACGAAATCCAATGGGTCTAAATCTTTGAATAAATCGGCTTGATTTTTTCATACTTGTGACGAGCGTATTTTTATCAGATAAAACATCATGGGTATGTGTATGATAAGCAATCTCATGTCCATCGGATGCAATCATTTCAACTACCTCTGGATACCATTCATAGAGCTGGCCTACAACAAAAAAAGTAAGCTTTGTATTATATTTTTTCAAAAGTTTCAAAATCTGAATTGCCGATTCTTTTATGTGGCCGTTATCAAGTAATTTTTTTTCTTTGCTTGTGAGTTTAATAAAATCCGGCAGATTGGGTGAAGCCCAAGACTCTAAATCAATAGAGAGGTAATTAACCATATGAATCAAGCGAAAGAAGATTACAAATTTACAGCGCTATCTGCAAGGCGAATAGCTGCTTTTTCAGCGTCAACGGAGGTTCTGGGAGTTATTAAGTGTTTACCAAGCTTAGAAACAGCATTTTTCCAGAAAGTCGGCGACCACCAATTTACCTTTGTTTGATTTGGATCAAAATCAAGTAAGTGGCCGATCACTTTCCACCCCATGTAAAAAAGGTATTTAAAATCATGAAAACTACGAATTCCTACAATTTTGCGGACTATATACTGGGGAGTCATAAAAGCAGAATAGAGATCCTGTTCTAACTCATAGATTTTTTCAGCTGGAAATGGTGTCTTCATGACAGGTTGACGCATATCAAACTTATCATAGTCGTCAGTTAACAACCAGTCATTTTCTTTACACTGACGATAAAGCGGTGTTCCCGGGTAAGGAATGACGATCGTCGCCTGCATCGTCTCATAGTAACCCTTCTTGAAGGCATATTTTGCAATAGCTATAGTTCTTTGAGCTTCTTTGTATGTTTCCCATGGGTAGCCAAGCATTATAGTAATATGAGGATCAAGCCCTGCATTTCGAGCCATGCGTGGACCATTGATCGCATCAGCTTCTTTAGTTCCCTTATCTAGCTTGTCCAATGTTTTTTGATTTCCAGACTCCATGCCGTAAAGGATGAATCTGAAGCCAGCCTTGCCCATCAGATCATAATATTCTTGATTAATCGCATTAAATCGCATATTGCAGCCGTAGCGTACTTTTTTGTTATAACCACTCTCTATCAAAAGCTCACAGAATCTTTTTAATCTCGGCCCAATAAACATCGTTCCTGCATCATCAAAAATCTCTTTTATTCCATAGTTATCCACAACGTGTTTAACCTCTGCAATCAAACGTTCAGGCGAAAAACTCCTATATGTGCCGAGCGGATTTATAGTGTGATCCCAGACGCAGAAGGTGCATCGATTCCACCAGCAGTCGCGGCCAGAATACATATATGTTCCCGGTGTATATTTATAGTTTCCGTTGGCGTAAGCGTATAAATACCACTTTGTAAGATCTCGGTCGACGAATGGAAGCGTATCAAGGTTATGCCTCAACGAAGCTGCGCCAGTGTTATAAATTTTTTCACCAGTTGGCAGGGTTGTTATACCTTTAGGCTTTGCTTTTATATCTTTGTTTCCCGCCCTCCAATAAACCCCACCTTCAAGCTCCTCACCTTTGTAAATATGATTAAGAAGATTTACCGAAACAAAGTCATAATCGCCTCCTGTAATTGCATAGTCAATCTGACTGTTCTCAAAAAGTTCTAGAGGCATATAGCTTACATGATCTCCCACCCAGATTAATTTGAGATTTGGCAGTTTTTCTTTAAGATCATTTATCTGTTTCCAGTGAGTTTTGACGATCGGAGATTTGGTCTCAACCAGCAAAAAATCAGGATTTTTTGAAGCAAGTTCTTTGATCCATTGATCGTATTCTTTTTCTTCAGCTATTCCATCCATCCAGTAAACTTTGTAGCCCGATTTTTGCAAATTTGATGCAGCATAGGCCGGTACCATAGGGTAAATATATGTTTTTGCATTAAAATACTGAAATTGCCTGTTTTGGGAAAGAAGAGCAACGCCCTTTTTTGATCTAATTGGAGGGTATCCTACCACTGCAACTACATCCTTTGCTTTATTAGCTTTTGATTTTTTTGCAGCCATATAAACAGTATGACACCCCTCTTAATAAATGTCAAGTTCAGGTAGTAGGGTAGAGTTTTTTCCCCTTTTGGTAGACCTCGATAGCAACTGTAGGACAAGACTGTGCAGCTGCTATAATTTTTTCAAGTCTATCCCATTCTTCATTTTTAATAATCGCAATATTTGCTTTATCAAGATCAAAAGTACTCGGAGCATAGACAATGCATGTTGCAGCACCTATACACTTCTCTCTGATGATCTTTATCTCAATATCGCCTTTTTTAACTGTCTCAATGTTATCTTTAATCATAAATACTTATCTTTTTGTTAAATCCTTTGCGAAGACCTTTTATAAACATCAACCCGTATACAATATGAGTTAAAAATAAGATTAAAACAGAGCCAATGCTGATAATAATATTTTTGCTGCTAAACAATGATTTTATCAAAAGATAACCTTCAAATAAACCATAAATTAAAAAAGGAAGAAAAAAGATATCGATCCTTCGTACAATTATTACGTAGAAAACCAAAGCGATCAGATACGAAACGAATACTGTCGGCACGAGGTATTCTATTTTTCTTGAGTTCTTATCGCCGTGGGCGAAAAATGCCCCCCGGTGAAAGCCGTAACTGGCGTGTTGCTTAAGATATCCTTTTAAGTTATTTCTTCGATGGTGATATACAACAACTTCAGGACTATATAAAATAGAGCCCTTTTCTTTTTCAATCAAATCATTGCATAACTTACTATCCTCCCCAGGCCAGTAATCGCTATTGAAACCCCCGAGTTTAAGAAAAACTTTCTTTACTATTAAGAAATTCATTGACGGATAATCGGTTACGAATCGCTTCGGCTGCTTAGAAAACCTGTAACTATATTCTCCAGCTCCGATCCACGTCTTTAGAACCTCATCAAATATTTTTTCCCAAATATTTGTTTCTTGAGGCAAAATACCAGGACCGCACACCGCTTCGACCTTATCCTTTTTGAATATCTCAACAGCATTTTCAAGCCAATATCGGTCTGGATACGCATCGTCATCCAGAAAAGCAATAATTTCACCTCTCGCTTGTTTCACACCGATGTCCCTTTTTTCTGCAGGCCGAGTTATTTTACCGGTTGGAATAATACGCAGATTTTTATATTGGTTAAGAAGAGTCAGGTCATACTGTGCATGCTCATTGGGAAGCACAATAATCTCATACTTTTTATAACTTTGTTTAGTCAATTTGGGTAAATTTTCATGAAGGAGATAGTAAGTAAGCTCTTTAACAGGGATAATGACAGAGACCAGTGTTTTTTTTGGCATTTAATTTTTTGCGACCTTTAACCCCTTTGGTTTAATGAGCTTATGACCGATTTTCTGATAATGGGCTAAAAAATTTTTTCTGTAGAATATAGCCATCGTATCTATAAAAATACCAATGATAGCTTTCAGAGTAGCGGCAGAGGTGACAGAACTTATACTATAATTGAGTTTAATGGGGGCTTCAAAAATTCGTTTATACCCTAAAGTGTCTGCAGCAACCAACATCTCGAGGTCACCGGCAAACTGCCTTTCTAACAATCTCGGTAGAATCTTTTCTAAGGTTTTTTTCTTGAATATTTTAATGCCAGCTTGAGTATCGCGTACTTTAATTCCAAATAAAAATTTGACAAAATAGTAATACCCATAGCTTAAAATTTTTCTTGTCAACGGATATTCCACTTGTGAAGCAAGGTGTCTTTTTGACCCCACGATGATATCCGCACCGTACCATTCCATATGTTCAAGAAGCATTGAGATGCCGTTTGGGTCGATCTCCATACCCGAGTCTATAAACATTACATAATCTCCTTTTGCCACTTTCATACCCAATCTTATCGCATAACTCTTGCCTTGATTTCTTATGTAACTTATTGTCTTGACTTTTGGTACTTTGGCCCGCTTTATCTTTTTGAGAGAGCGATCGATTATGCCGTCCACAATAACGATGATTTCATAGTCGTAGCGGATCTTATCAAGAACACTTTTTATGTGTTTGAGGTTTTTTACGATGGTACCCTCTTGTTTGTAAGTTGGAATGATAAGGCTTAAGAAGTGACTATCTTTTGATTTTTCCATCCGCACTATTATAGAAAAATATTCGAGCGTACGCAATAAGATATAGTAACAAAGCAAGAACGGCAAAAATGATGTTTAACTCTATCAAAACCCCTAGTTTTTTTGGAATGAGAAACAAACCAACTATATAAAAAGGTAAAGATACTGGAAGAATGAGTCCAAAACCACTCTTTTTTGCAAGAAAATAATTGTTTAAGAAGGTTATTCCTGCGTATAGTGAGCCGAAGATACTGGCACGGCCAAGATAGGGCGCGACAGAGATGAACTTATTACCAAAAAATATATTTATTATAAATGCAGAAAAATAAGAATAAAAGCTATAACTTATCAATGTTATGGCGGCCAGGACGATCAACGATATATTGAGTGTTTTTTCATGAAAGATTTGATTCTCTTTTGAGGTAAAAAAGATGTAAGCAATTGAAAAAATTGGTCCAACGGAATAAAGTATTATTTTGGCAAAAAGTGACCACGCTGCATAAATTCCCGCATCCTGCGCACTGAAGAATTTTTTAACAAAGATCACATCGAAATTGTTTAAAACAATCAGAGCCAAAACAGAGATAAAAATCAGAACAAATTGAGGGTTAGTGACAACATTAATGATTCTTTTGTCGAGCATTCGGTTAGCATGATTGGCCACTCTTAAAACTCTCTTGATAATTACTCTGCGATATTCTAAAAGACCGTAGATCGAAGACAGAAGAATAAATATTACCACGATGTTCAGTCTGCCTATTCCAAGAAGTGCCAAAATGCCTCCAGCGAGCTTCACCGCGACAGCAATGATGCTCACAACGGAAAACTCAAAAAACAATCGCAAACCCTGTCCTAAAGCTCCGTAGAAAGCACCAAGAAATGCTAAAATGATTAAAGGAATCAGAAAGTAAGAAGAAAAAGTCGATAGATTAGTTATTCTGGGCACAAAAGGAGAAAACAATAATGCTAGAAAAATTAGAAACCACCAGCGCTTAATTTTTGATAAAAACCACTTCTCTAAATCTTTGGCAAAATTAAAACGCTCCCGGCCCTTTGCTCCCAACTTCTCTATAATAATCATACTCACTACCAGGATTGGAACGGAGAAAATCGTGGTGTATGAGAGGAGCGTTGTTATTTCGCCGAATCCGATAGGACCGAGCGCGCGGCCTGTAACAAGATTGAAAAAATAGTTTAAGATGTTGACTAAAAAAGAAGAGACCGTTAAATAAATTCCACCCTGATAAAACTCATTGTTCCAGAGGCGCTTTAAAAAAGACATCATCTGTTAAAGTATACTAATTTATGAAGCAAGAGACAGTAGTTCAAGGGCAGCGAGCGTTTCTGCAGATCGTGTCCAAGCCATTTCTACTTGGGCCAGAGAAACATCGAGTTCTCCTCTTTCGTCTTCAAAGCCTTGTTCAGTACCCCATCCAATTCTTCTTCCAAGACGTAAATTTGCGAGGGCAACCCTCTGAGCATTTTCACTAAACTCTCTTTCAATTTCTTTTTCCCCTTTTTCTTTGGCAACGTATGCGACGTTTCTGTGCGCTTTGCGAACCCTATTGTTTACTCTTGGCCAATAGACAGCTCGATCGTTTTTACCCACATGATAGTTATCACCTTTAAGTGACGGATTACCTTTTTCGATCGTTCTTACCCCATATTCCGGATGAAACATTGATGGTGACATAAGTCTTCTTCCAATCTCAACAGCATCCTCAAAATCGATGAGAAACTCCCCATTTAGAGGATACGTAAGAATTTCGGCATTGTTCACAGTAAAGACCTCTACGGGCGTGTTATCAGCCAAAGCATGGGCAAAATATGGTCCTTTTTCATCAACAATGCGAAAGCGACGTACAAAATCTTCTTTGATAAACTGAAGCTTTTCATACAGCTTTGCGGCTAATTCAGGGTGTGATTCTTTCAGTTCATGATATCCCTGATAAAGAACTCTTGCTGTGGGGGCGATAACTTCAACTGATGTGATAGGATCTTGAGGAAGCATGCCTTCGGGATGGTATACTGTATTAAGCGCCTGATTCGGATGCTGGACACCAGCCCAACCATCCATCCAACCTTGATGAGTCAATCCACCAGTTTCGTGTCGATATCTGTACGAAAGATGACCACCGTTCATATTCTCTAATATCCAATTAAATGCCTTAATCTTTTTCGGCAAAAACGCAATGCGCTCTGCTTCTGTCAAAAACCCTTCTGTTGTTATAAGCATTTTTACTAAGCCATCCACTGAGTGTCTATTGAACATCCACTCACCGTGTCGCTCAAAAAATCCTCGCTGATAAAGAGGATTATCTGGATCAAACCGTGTTACTTCGTGAGGGAGATCTCCTTCTTCATATTGAAATTCCCAAAACCCGAAGATGGAACCATGAGTGAGTTCAAACAGATCGACATCGTGAGTTAATTGATAGATCTCTGCAATATCATCGCCTACTTCAGCACTATCTCTTAAAAAAAAGTGTGGCGGATTTCCCCATCGTTCGCCGAGCGCTGCTTTCATACCATGCACAGGATCTATAACAGAGGTTAGCACTCTTCTTCCTGTTTTAATGATTTCTGCAAGCTGTTCGGATGAGAATGGCAATTCTTGATCTTCAAATCTATTCTCATGGAATTCGAGGGGAGAAACTCCTCTTTGAGAGTTCGACGTTCGTCTAATTGAAGGATCACCTTCAGTTCTATTCATAAAGCGAACCTTATAATCTTATAATAGGACGATTTTGACCTTTGTCAAGGGCTAATTTAATTATACTCCTAATATATCCTATAGTCAATTATTGAGCTTAATCTGCTATAATCTTTAAATGAATGGAATCAGAAATTTCGCGATTATTGCCCATGTGGATCACGGCAAATCTACGCTCGCAGACCGTTTTTTGGAGCTCACTCATGTGGTAAAACCAGGCTCACACAATGAACAGATGCTTGATCGTAATCCGATCTCAAGAGAGCGCGGAATAACCATAAAACTCGCACCTGTTCGCATGCATTACGGTGACTATACCCTTAACTTAATTGATACTCCGGGCCATGTGGATTTCTTCTATGAGGTGGATCGAACACTAGCCTGCGTGGAAGGAGTCATTCTGCTTGTTGATGCAACTCAAGGAATTCAGGCGCAAACTATCGCAAACGCCTATAAAGCACTTGAGAAGAACCTTACGATTATTCCAGCAGTAAATAAGATAGATCTTCCTAGCGCTCAAGTTGAAAAGACGAAAAAAAAAATTGCAGAATTTTTGGAGATTAGTGAGGATCAAATTTACGCAATTTCAGCAAAGACTGGAGAAGGAACAGAGGATTTGTTGAAGGCAGTTATTGAGAAGGTTTCGCAGCCAACATCCCTCCGGAATGTAAACTTATTGCACCCCGAGAGTGTAAGAGCTTTAATTTTCGACTCGTACTATGATCCTCACCGTGGTGTTATTGCGTTTATTCGTGTGTTTGGAGGATTGTTTGAAAAAGGAAAAAAAGTCCGACTCTGTGCGCGTAATTCCACATTTGAGGTTATGGAAATGGGAATCTTCACGCCTGATCTTGTTCCACAATCGACACTACAAGCCGGTGAGATAGGCTATGTCGTTACCAATCTAAAGAACATTCATCAGGTAGAGGTAGGAGATACGATTGTCGATCAAAAATCTGATACTCCTCCACTCCCAGGATACAAGCCGGTAAAACCAATGGTGCTTGCCTCAATGTTTCCGACAGACAACCATGAGTATGTGAGTTTAAAAAAAGCCCTGGAAAAGCTCTATCTTAACGATTCGTCTCTAGAGTTTACTCCTATTCATAGCAAGGCGCTTGGCGCGGGCTTTCGAGTGGGTTTCTTGGGGCTTCTTCATGCCGACGTTGTGCGGGAGCGATTGGAGCGAGAATATGAGCTAAATCTCGTCCTGACCCCCCCAAAAGTTGAGTATAAAATCGAGAAGGGACAGTTCTATGAGCCGATTGCAAAACTCCTTATTGTTGTCCCACCAAAGTATATGGGACCAGTGATGAGGTTGTGCGAGGAAAATAGAGGAACTTTTCTCACAATGGATAATAAAAATCAGATAACTCTTTCCTACGAGATGTCCATGAGCGAAATGATCTCTGATTTTTTTGATAATCTAAAAAGCATTAGTTCTGGTTATGCTTCTCTTGACTGGGAGTTTCTGGAATATCGTCCTGTTAAGGCCGATGAGTTGCAAATTCTTCTGAATAAAGAACCAATAGAGGAATTTTCGGAGATTGTGGCTGCTGAACGTGCGCAGGAAAAAGGGATTCGTCTAGTACGGCGACTTCGTGAGGTTATCCCGAGGCAACAATACGAAGTACGTATTCAGGCAAAGTTCAAAGGGAAAATTGTTGCTTCAGAACGAATTGCTCCTTTTCGGAAGGATGTTACCGCTAGATTGTACGGTGGTGATCGAACGAGAAAAGACAAGCTTCTGGAGAGACAAAAGGAAGGAAAGAAAAGAATGAAAATAATCGGGAAAGTGGAGGTACCGAAAGAGGCTTTCCTAAAACTATTTAAGAAATAATAGCTCGCGGCTCACTTAACTTAAACTTCTCTCCACTTTATATTTTTGTCTTTTTTCATAAATGTATACTGACGCTTGGCATATTGCATCTCAATCGTGACCCACCTTTGGATGAGTTCTTCTTTCGTTATTTTTTTCTCAAGATACCGGTAGATCTCTTTACAAGCGTTTGCTTGAAGTCCTGGATCAGTGAGTTTGTAACCCTTCTTAAGAAGCGATTTAAGTTCTTCAACTGCTCCTTGTTTAAGCCTCTTCTCTACTCGCCTGCGAATCGTTTGTTCAAATCGTTCTCTGTTTGAAAGATGCAAACCAATAATCTCAACATCAAACTGTTTTAACAATGGCTTTGCTTCTAACGTACCGGAGAGGTGTGGTGAAGAAGCTATTTCGATTTTCCTGAGCAATCTTCTTGGATTATTCCTGTCGCTTTGATTCATTTGTTTTAATACTTGGGGAGAGATGTTCTTCAACAATTTTTGTAAAAACTGAGTCGATTTGTTTTTTAGTTTTTTTCTAAGAAGCCAATCGGGTTTAACCCCCTCTGTTTCAACCCCATATAGAAGATGAGAGATATACTGATAAGTTCCCCCAACAATAATTGATGTTTTCCCTTTTCTTTCTACGTTTGCGATCTTTTGTGACGCCAATTTTGCCCATTCATGAGATGAGAAGTGTTTTTTCGGATCAATAATGCTATAAAGATGAGTAGGAACCGAGTCTATTTCGTCGAGATCTTTTCCGGTTATGATATCAAGGTGTTTATAGATCTGTTTTGAGTCTGCGTTTATAAGCTCTCCGTTGATTTTTTTCGCGTACTGGAGGGCAAGTTTTGTTTTTCCCGTTGCGGTCTGTCCGGTTATTACGAAGAGTTTTTTCATGAGGAGCGCTTATATTTCTGCAGCTCGGTTGAGTCAATGAGATTTTTAAAAAGATATAAGACGTCTAAAGGGCCGATACCGCGGGGTGTTTCTGTATAGTAACTCGCAATACTCTTCACCTCTTTTTCGTCATAGTCCCCCTTAAGCTTTCTTCCTTCATGACGCAGCCCAACATTGATGAGAACAGCGCCGAATTTAAGCAACTCAGGAATAATTACTTTTTTTCCGACAGCAGTGATAATAATATCCGCTTCTTTAAAGTATTCTTCAGGATGATCAGTATGGGAGTTTGTATTGAGAAAATTGAGCTTAAAGTAGGAAAGCGTCTTGCAGATTGGTTGTCCGCCGGTAAGCCCTCGTCCAACAATAACTATCTTTTTTTGTTTTAGTGCATTTTTAAAAAAAACAAAATCTTGTTTTGGATCAATCCACAGATGCTTTAGAGGTGTTTTCGGCTGGGAGACATATTTAAGAACAGTAAGAATTGCTTGACCAAGCGGTGGCAAGAAAGGAGATTTACTATGGTGGCCCTCAATCTCTTTTTCTCTGGGTATAAAATTATAGAGTGTCTCGGTAAACAATCTTGAAGGAAGGGGTTGTTGAATGATTACCCCTGTCGTTTCGGAATCATTCGCCTTTTCTCGAAGGAGGTTTGCAAATGACTCAAACTGTGGGGTATCCTTCAGATGAACGAACTCAAATTTTACTCCAAGTGAGCGAGCGACATTTTGCTTTATCTTTACAAAAGAAATTTGCTCTGAAGAATTACCGACGAGGATAGTGACCAATTTTGGCGTCTGCCTCTTTTTTTTGAGTTTTCTAACTCTCTGAATAAGAGTGGTTTTGAGAGCTCGTGCGATCTGCACACAGGGAACTTTCATAGTAGAACCCCTTATTATACCACAAAACTGATACAGTTTGAACGCTTTGGGCCGTTGAGAAAATATAGAAAGCCCTACACAAGAGTAGCCGTTACAACGCGGTCATTTGCTTTCGAAAAACGCATAAGAATTACTCCTTTTGCGGTTCGTGAGCGTGATGGAATTGATTTTAACTCAATTTTTACCACTTGTCCGTGTGCACTAGTGATGATAGCCGTTGAGTCTTCGGGTTGAATGATCTGTACAAACGCAATTCTTCCCATTTTATCATCCACCGATGCAATTTTGACACCTTTTCCAGCTCTGTGCTGTCCTTTGAAAAACGAGAGTTTTGTTTTCTTTCCGACTCCTTTTTCGCCAATAACAAGAAGATCCTTCTTAAAGTCCATATCGGCAAACGCGTCTGCCGATGTGACTTCATTATTGTCTTCTATGGTTATTCCACGAACTCCCATAGACGATCTTCCGGTTGATCTGATTTCACTTTCTTTAAAAACGATTGCTTTTCCACTTCTCGTTGTAAGAATAACATTCTTTTTGCCGTCTGTTAATTTAACCCACAAAAGCCCATCTTCTTTATCCAATCGAATAGCGATAATTCCATTATTTCTGATATGGGCAAATTGCGCAAACTCTGTCTTTTTTACAGTGCCATCTTTTGTTGCCATCAAAATAAACCCACCTTTTTCTTGTTCTTGATCAGCTCCAAAGGTGAGTACTGACGTAACAATCTCTTCTGGTTTTAGCGCAAGAAGATTGACGATGGCCTTTCCTTTTGATACTCTCAACCCTTGCGGAATATCCCAAACTCTGTTTTTGAATACTCGACCTTGATTCGAAAAGAAAAGAACATGATCGTGAGTCATCGCGGTCATAATGTAATAGACATTATCAGTATCTTTGGTCTCAATTCCAGAAACTCCCTTACCTCCACGATGTTGTACTTTAAATGTTTCACGAGGTACCTGTTTTATATATCCTTCTTTTGTAAGAACGACGATGACTTCTTTGTTTTCAATAAGCTGTTCATCAGTGATCTCGCCGGGCTTTGTTTTAATAATCTTTGTCCGACGCTTATCTCCAAACTTTTGTTTCAATTCAAGAAGTTCATCTTTGATTACTTTGAGAATCTTCATGACGTCTTTGAGAAGTCCTTCTAAATAAGAAATCGAGTTGCGGAGCGTTTTCAGCTCGTTGTCAATTTTCGCTCGTTCAAGTCCGGTGAGACGCTTCAACTGCATATCAAGAATTGCTTGAGCTTGGATTTCTGAAAGTTTGAATTTCTTCATCAGTTTTCCCTTTGCTTCCGGCTCGTCTTTTGATTTTTTTATTGTTTCCACCACGTCATCAATGTGATTAAGTGCAATAAGGTATCCCTCTAAAATGTGTGCACGATGTTTGGCTTGTGTGAGTTCGTATTGAGTACGTTTTGTAACAATATCGATGCGGTGTCGAGTATAAAGCTCAAGGATTGATTTGAGGGAAAGTGTTTGAGGCACTCCATCAACAAGCGCAACAACATTTACCGGAAATGAGGTCTGAAGATCGGTAAACTTAAAAAGATTATTGAGAACTTTTTTGTATGACGTATCACGCTTTAGCTCAATAACTATGCGGATGCCATCCCGATCAGACTCGTCGCGGAGATCAGATATTCCAACAATTTTCTTCTCTGTTGCAAGGTATGCAATTTTCTCAACAAGATTTGCTTTGTTTACTTGGTATGGTAGCTCTTTCACTATAATTGCCATTCTTCCTTTTTCAAAATCTTCTTCCTCAACGATTCCCCGAACAAGAATTTTCCCCTTTCCTGTAGCATACATTTCTTTGATATCTGACGCTCCGTAGATAACGCCTCCGGTTGGGAAATCAGGGCCTTTCACAAACTCTACGAGTTCATCGACGGTTGAAGAAAGAATAAGCTCTTCTTTCGCGCTCTTCCCTTTCATTTCTGATCTCACTTTTTTTGCCTTGTCAATCATAAAACAGATAGCATCAATAAGCTCTGTCAGGTTATGTGGGGGGATTTTGGTTGCCATTCCTACTGCAATACCCTCAGCTCCCATCAAAAGAAGATTGGGAAGTTTTGCAGGAAGATAGTTCGGCTCCAAAAGACTTCCATCAAAATTATCAACAAAATGCACTGTTTCTTTTTCGATATCGAGTAAAAGTTCCTCGGCAATTTTGGTGAGTTTTACTTCTGTATAACGCATTGCTGCTGGAGGGTCGCCATCGATCGATCCAAAGTTTCCTTGGCCTTTTATAAGCGGGTAGCGCATCGAAAAATCTTGTGCCATGCGTACTAAAGCCTCATATACCGAAGCGTCACCGTGAGGGTGATATTTACCAAGCACCTCTCCGACAACTTTTGCCGCTTTAGAGAATCTCGCGGATGAGGTCAAACCCACCTTATACATCGCATATAAAATTCTTCTATGGACCGGCTTCAAGCCATCTCGTACGTCAGGGAGAGCTCGAGCTACGATTACCGACATTGCATAATCAAGGTATGCGCTCTTCATCTCAGAAGTAATTTCCGTTCCCAATATGGTTTGTTTTTTAGCCTTTTCTTCAGTCATAGTTAGTTAAAGTTGATTGAGACGGGTCCTGTCGGAGCTTTATTCCTTCAAGAGCCCGTCTCGTTATGTTTATTTCAAGGCTTTCTTTATTGCTTCATGTGCTTTCTCTTTCGGTAAAAATTCCTTTGTCTTGACCCATTTTCCTGGTTCGAGCTCTTTATAGTGATCAAAGAAGTGTTTGATCTTATTTTTTTCTTGTTCGCTAAGATCACTTATATTCTTCACATCAGCATAGGATGGATCAACCTTAAGAGTCGGAACAGCGAGAATTTTTGTATCGATTCCTTCCTCGTCTTCCATCTCGAGCATACCGATTGGCCGCGCGGGAAGAACCGTTCCTGGATGTATAGGATATGTTGAGATGACAAGGATATCAATTGGATCGCCGTCTTCTACGAGCGTTCCTGGAATAAATCCGTAATTAAAAGGGTAAAACATCGCAGTATATACAAATCGGTCTACCATGATCGCGCCTGAGTCTTTATCTATCTCATACTTGATCGATGATCCCTGTGGAATCTCAATAACCACATTCACCTCCTCTGGAACTTTTTTTCCTGCCGAAAGCTTTGAAAGGTTCATAGTGTTATGATGTTAATTTTTAATTATTAGATATCGAGATTCGCCATATGAGCGTGTGTGACAATAAATTTCTTTCTTGGAGGTACCTCTTCTCCCATCAACATCTGAAACGTCTCATCCGCAAGAGCGGCATCCTCAATAGTGATTTGTTTCAAAACTCTGTTCTTCGGATTCATTGTCGTTTCCCAAAGTTCCTCCGCGTTCATTTCTCCCAACCCTTTAAACCGTTGAATGTTTACACTATTTCCTTTATGGGCTTCTAAGAAAGTTTCTTTTTCCTCCTCTGTAAAAAGATATTTTCGCTCTCGTCCAACGGTTGTTTTGTAAAGGGGAGCTACCGCTACATAGATCAGACCTCTTTCAACAAGAGGAGTAAGATGACGGAAGAAAAAAGTAAGGTAAAGCGTTTTAATATGTGATCCGTCGACATCCGCGTCGGTCATAATTATAATTTTGTGATATCGGACTTTTTCTGGGTTTAGTTGGTCACCGATGCCTGCACCGATCGCTATGATCAGATCCTTAAACTTATCGGAAGTAATAACTCTATCGAGTCGGGATCGTTCGGTATTTAATACTTTACCGAAAAGAGGGAGAATTGCCTGAAACCGTCGATCTCTCCCCTGTTTTGCTGATCCTCCTGCAGAGTCTCCCTCAACAATAAAAATCTCTGAAAGAGCAGGATCTTTTTCTTGACAGTCAGCAAGTTTTCCAGGAAGACTGGCGCCCTCCAACGCTCCTTTTCGAAGCACAGCGTCTTTTGCGGCTTTTGCGGCCAAGCGCGCTCTCTGTGCAAGAAAAACTTTTGCGATAACCTCGCGCCCAATCTTTGGATTTTCTTCAAAAAAGGTATCCAGATATTCAAATACCGCCTGTTGAACCACTGCCTGCACCTCAGAATTTCCCAGCTTGCCTTTTGTCTGTCCCTCAAATTGAAGATTGGTGGAAGGCATTTTTATAAATATTATTGCAGAGAGACCTTCTCGTACATCATCTCCGGTAAGGGCCTCTCGAAGATCTTTTTCGCTCAGTATCTTTTTTGCATAGTTATTGATTGCCTTAGTAAGTGCGATACGAAAACCAGTAAGATGCGTTCCTCCTTCATGAGTATTGATGACATTTACAAACGACATAACATGCTCTGCAATGGAATCGTTATACTGAATTGCAACCTCAACTTCTTTATCATCTGCCTGTTTCTTGATATAAATCGGGTCATGTAAAACGCGTTTTCCTCTATTAATATCTTTGACAAGAGAAAGAATTCCTCCGTCAAAGAAGAATGCAACTTTATCCTGATTTTGTTTATTCTCCATGTGGAAATGAACACTATTGATAAGATACGCACGTTCTTTAAGCTGCTTTTTGAATAGAAGATAATTTATTTTTAATGTTTCTTTGAAGATTTCTTTATCGGGAAGAAATGAAACCGCAGTACCATTTGGAAAATTAAATCCAAGAATCGATTTTTCTGCTTTCTTTACAGAATACAAAGGGGCACCTCTTTTATACTCCTGTCTGTAGAGTTGACCATCTCGTTTTACCTCAACAACGAGATGTTCAGATAATGCGTTGACAACCGACGCTCCCACACCATGAAGCCCACCAGAAACTTTATACGCGGAGACGGTAAATTTTCCTCCGGCGTGGAGTTTTGTCATAACCAGTTCGAGCGCTGAAACCTTATGTTTGGCATTTTTCTCGACAGGAATTCCGCGACCATCATCAAAAACTGTCAGGTAGTCGTTCTTTTCAATACTGATATGAATATGCTTAGAAAAACCCGCTAGCGCTTCGTCAATTGCGTTATCGACAATCTCACGGAGACACTCATTGATACCATTTTGAGAGGTTGTTCCTATATACATTCCCGGCCGTTTCCGAACCGGCTCAAGCCCTTCGAGAACAACGATTGACTCGGCCCCATATTGAGAAGATTTCGCTTTAGTCATTAATAGTAATTATAATGAATTTATCACTTCAATTCCACCTTAGCTCCTGCTGCTTCAAGCTTTTTCTTTGCCTCTTCTGCCGGTTCTTTTCGAAGATCTTTAAGAAGTTCCTGTGGTGTGGATTCAACAAGTTTTTTCGCCTCCATGAGTCCGAGACTTTGGTTCAGCTCACGAACAGCTTTTATGACTCCAAGCTTGTTATCTCCGGCCGCTGCAAGGACAACGGTGAAGTTTGTCTTTTCCTCGTCTGCTGCTTGAGCCGCCCCTGTTGCTCCGACCGTTGGTGCGGCTGCGGCAGGCATTGCTATCGCGGTGACACCAAATTTTTCCTCAAGATGCTGTGCGAGTTCTGAAACCTCCAGGACGGAAAGTCCTTCAATTTCTTTTGCAATCTTTTCAACTTTTGCTCCAAGTTTTACTTCATCTGCCATATAAGTATCACCTCCTTAGTTAATTCTGTTTTGCTCGTTCTTTAAGAACGAGAGTTAACTTCGTGACGTTGAATTTCATTGCGGAAACGAGTTTATACTGACTTGATTTCAGCGAGCCGATGATTCTTGCAATGAGCTCATCCTTTCCAGGAATTTGTGCAATTTTTTCGATCTCTTCAGCTAGATAAATCTTTTTATCAAGAAGACCAAATTTGAAACCAAGAGCCTGTTCATTCTTTGCGAATTTTGCGAAAGCACCGAGCCCTTTAAAATAATCTTCTCCAAGAGTGAGAAGTGCGGATGTTTCTCGCAGCGGAAAGACTTTTTTTACGAGCTCTTTGAGCTGCTTATGTGTGAGGGAAAGTTTATTGACCGCTTTTTCAAACAAACTGATCTTTACGACGTTTAATTTTGCGTCGCTCGCACCGAGTTCTTTTCGGAGCTTTTCAAGAGCCTGATGAGAGGTATTGCCGTACTTAATAAGCGCAAAGTTTGGGTGTTTTTCAATGAGTTGAGTAAGTTTCTCGACCTGCTGCAGTTTCTTTTGATTTACCATAAACATTCACTTTGTCCGACCTCTTCGGACATATTCTGGGAACATTATTTTACACCCTGCGGTAACCCAGAGTCTTGGTGATATAGAAATTATAACACAAATTTGAAGTTTATATCTCGCTTAGTAATTCTTTCAATGACTTCGGTTGATTTTCTTCTGTATCTTTCTTTTTCTTCAATTTTTTTGTTCCAAATTTTTCTTTCATCTCTTGTGCGACTTTCTGCTTTTTCTGAAAATGCTCGACTCGTCCTTGCGTATCAATGAATTTATGTTCTCCCGTAAAGAAGGGATGACAGTTTGAGCAGACCTCAACGCTAATATGTTGTTTGGTCGAGATCGTAGTAAATCGCGTGCCACAGGAGGAGCAGACGACCTCTGCATCAGTAAAAATTTGTGGATGAATTTGCGCTTTCATAAAGGTAAAACTTTAAACGTAAGAAATATATTATACAGAACTTAGGTGGTTTACGCAAGGATTTTGTCCCATTTTCCTTGTTCGATCACATCTTCAAGATTATGGAAACTTTTGCCGATACGGTGATCGGTCAACCTATTTTGGGGAAAGTTATAGGTGCGAATTTTATCAGCTCGCTCGCCGCTTCCTACGTTTTGGACGTATGAATAGACGAGTCCCTTTCTTTTTTCTTCCTCCAGCTGATACAGTTTTGCAACAAGGAGCTCCATCGCGATCTTTCGATTTGCTTCTTGATGGCGCTCACGGCTTGCCGTTACAACGACTCCGGTCGGTTTGTGGATGAGGCGAACAGCGGTTGAGACCTTGTTGACGTTTTGGCCTCCATGGCCTCCTGATCGGAAGAATTGCCACTCAAGCTCGTTTGAATTGAGCCTGACGCTTGATTCCTGAATATGCGGGAGCACGACAATTATGCAGGTGGAGGTGTGAATTCTTCCCTTACGCTCTGTTGTTGGAATTCTTTGAACACGATGAACCCCTGTTTCTTTTTGAAAATAACGAAATGCATTTTCTCCCTGAATTCTGACTATATTTTCATCCATATAGGAGAACTTAAACCTCTTTTTTTGTGCAAATTTTATGTACGATAATAGAAGCTCTTTTGCCCAGAGCTTTGCCTCATCTCCGCCCACGCCTGGAAGAGCCTCGATAATCGCAATATTAGGATCAACGGTCATAAACACTAAGAACTAATATCTAAGATCTAATAATAATTAGCAATTGCAGTCGTTGTTACAGTCACCACAGTCACATTTACAGGAAAATCGCCTAATGAGTTCTTCCTGAGGGATAGTTTCTTGCTTCATTGAGTTCATGTTCTTTAACGTCACTGTTTTGCTCTTTGCTTCTTCAGGTCCGAGGACGACAGCGTACGGAATTTCTTTCCTGTCTGCGTACTTGAGCTGTTTATCGAGTTTTGCATCCTCGAGATAGAGCTCAGTATTTACTCCTTCGTTGCGGAGTGTTGATGTTAGCTTCATGCTCTGTCCTTCGAACCCAGGAAATACCGTGATGAGAATTTCTGTTTCTGATTCATTCAGTTCTTCAGGAAAAAGTTTCTGCTCTTCCATCGCCTCATAGATCCTGTCAAAGCCAAATGCAAAGCCCACCGCAGGAATCTGCTTACCGACAAACATACCGATGAGATTGTCATATCGGCCTCCTCCACCAACAGAGCCTGCTGTATATCCTTTAACCTCAACCTCGAGAATAGTAGATGTGTAGTAGTCCAGACCGCGTGCAAGCATAGGCATATATTCATATCTCGTTTTGGGAAGAGGAATGCCCAAATCCTTTAATTTCTTCTCTACTTCAGTTATTGTTTCTGAACGTTGTTTGTTAATAAGAGAAGCGAGTAATTCAGCGGTTTTTTTGTCAGCTTTCCCAATAAAGTCATCAATTAGTTTCTTTCTTTTTGTATCGTCGGTGATTTTATTTATTTTGTCTATCTGGGTAATTACTTGGTTGGTTAAACCTTCAAAGTTGGATCGGTCATTAATAAAAACCTTAAAATTTTCAAATCCTAGCGATTCATAAGCTTTTACGACTAAAGCAATGATCTCTGCATCTGCAAGAGAAGAACTTGTACCCACTGTGTCGATATCGCATTGGAGGAACTCGCGGTATCGGCCTTTTTGGGTGTTTTCGGCCCTCCAAACTGGCTGGATTTGATATCTTTTGAATGGGTAAGTTATAGTTTGATCATTCTGAGCGACAAAACGGGCAAGCGGGACGGTCTGGTCATAGCGCATAGCTACTGACCTTTTCCCATTATCTTCAAACCTATACATGAGTTTGTCTCCCTCGTCTCCGTACTTTCCCAAAAGAATCTCCTCGTACTCTAGAGCGGGCGTTTCCAAAGGTTCAAAGCCATATGATTCAAAGACCGTTTTTAAGCGGTCTATCACATATTGTCGTTTTCGAGCTTGGATTCCTCCAAAATCCCGAAACCCCTTGAGGGTCCGCGGCCTAATTTGATTTTTCATATAAGGAAATTATAACAACTTCTGTATTAAACCGGCGTAATTGTACGGTGTATAAGCGTCGTCAATAAATATCGGATAATAGACTTGGTTTAAATTCAGTGGTTTTAAATCGTTTCGTGGGACTTTTCGGAACGCTTTCCATTTTGGAAAGTTAAACATATTTTGTTGTTCACGCGTTATTCGATATGAGAACTTATATAAATCGGCCTTCCCGTAATTTCTCGATTGATTAAAATCTTTCAGTCCAATCATTCTGCGGACCCAAAAGTCAACATCGCATTTTTTACTACTCAGACTAATCTCCACTGATAAACATCTCCTTACGAATTTATTTATACAATCGTAATCTGCGACGATAACCCTATCTAATCCCAGAAATAAAGACAATTGGGCCGTTTCCATGTAATCGCTCCCTCCTACAAACCCACAGTCATTCTCAGGGCAATTTGTGTTATGAAAATCAATTACAAAATCATACTTCTTACAAATCTCCACGATCTGTTTAGCTCGACTTGACTCATATGAGCTGCGTTTGGTCCCAGGAAAGACCCTATTTAAGTCATCTTGAGCGAATCTCTTCTTTTGCGATATTGCTCGTTCATTAGCATACAAAACATCAAGATAAGGAATATTTTTTTCCTCGAGTCGTTTACACACTTCGATTCCCAGAGGTTCATTGCCATGAGTTCCGCCAATGACTAAAAATTTATTCATAAGATTATTGTGATTTTCTAAGAAATAAAACTCTACTCGTGTTTTCTAAATCTAGTACATTAATTATTTCAGTATCTCGAGGACCCATAATCTGATCCATTCCAAATCTTTGAGCTACATATACCATTGGAGATTGATAGTTTGTGCGCATGATAAGTGGAAGTTTAAGTTGATTTGCCATGGTCACGAGTTCTCCAGAAACCTCATTACTTAACCCTCGACCTCTATATTCTGGTTTTACACCACACTCTGAGAGGTAATAAAAAGGACCCTGAAGCCATTCTTGCCGGAACACCTCCGATAGAAGTCCTCTCATTTCTTCAGTTTTATATTTCTCTTTAAGGAATTTTTCAGGATTCTCATATGAGAAACCCCAAGCGAAGCCGACGAGATTTTCGTCTTCAAAACGAGTTATCAAAAAGGCATTAGGTCGAGAAAGCTCTTTTCCAATATATGAAATTGTATTTTCAACTGGATACGCTTCTTCAAGTAAGTCGCCACAATTTGGACACATGTCTCCAACGTTTGTTTCCAGTCCAAAAAAAGTATCACAGTTAATCGAACGAGTAAACTCGTTCCAAGGTGGTCCCGCAAACACTTGAGCATACAAAATCGCAAGTTCAGCATAATCGCTCAACATTTCTTTATTATTATTGGTTCTTTCTTTTTCCATAAAAAAACCTCCCGTTCTTTACCCACTAACTGTCAGATTCTGAAACAAGTTCAGAATGACATTAACAGGTAAGGAACGAGAGGTAATAAAAAAGGACCTCCCGCGGTCCCATCCTTAATTCCTTAAAGCATTTTTCTCTAAGGCTCTTGGGCCGGCTCTGTTTCTGGTTGTGACACCGACTGTCTGATTTTACGGTCTGACTTCCGTCGAGTATTTGGCTCGCAGCGCTCTCCCTTCGTAACTTTAGCGAAGAGGAATTCTGGATCGTGACTCCAGTATTAACGCTTTATAACCGAATTGAGATTCATTATAGCAGATGGCGGTAGTTAATTCAAGTTTAGTTTGATTTTGAGGAGCGTTTCTTTTCTAACTTAGTTATTCGTGTTTGGTGCTCCTCGAGCATATCTCGATAACCGACGACGATCGTTACCTCTTCTCGTAGGGCAATAATTTCATGAAGAATATCATCTTTAAACTGTACGATCTCTTCTTTCAACTCTTTCTTAATACTTTCCCCAGTAGCCTTAATCAGTTCAATCAGCTCATTGGCAGTATGATAAAACTCTTTCTTCGTAACAAATTCTTTCTGGAGATTTGTGTAATCAGTTTTCGTGAGCATACGAAAGAAATACTAATGAAGAATTCTTTCCTTGTCAATGGAATATAAACGACAATCTTATTTGAAGGCCTCGAGAGTGAGAGTCGTGTCAAAAGTTTTTCCGGCACGCCAGATTGTAAGTTTTACCCCATCCCCCACTTTTTTGTCTGCAATAACCTTTGCAAACTTCTGATCATCGTTTCCTGATATTCTCTGACCATCTATGGAGACAATTACATCCTCCGGTTTGATTCCCACTTTTGCCGCTGGAGAACCATCCAGTACCGCAACAACATATGCACCCTCAACAAGCTTGTTCAGGGCAGCAGTGTTTTTATCGAGAATTTTATATCGAACACCAATATACGGCCGCTCAAACGATCCGCCCCTTTTGTTAAAGTTATCAACAATCTCCTTTACCACGTTCACAGGAATCGCAAATCCGATATTTTGTCCCTCTTGAGCAATCGCTGTATTAATGCCAATCACTTGCCCAGCAGAGTTAAGAAGCGGTCCTCCTGAGTTTCCTGGACTGATCGCGGCATTGGTTTGAATCACATTATCGAGCTTTTCCACATATCCTTCAAGCGGCGAACCTGCAGTGATTCCTCTTCCCAAGCCCGAGACGATTCCATTCGTTACAGTGTTCGTGAACTCGCCAAGAGGTGTGCCGATTGCAATCACGATCTGTCCAAGCTTTAGTTTTGAGGAATCTCCAAGGGGCAAAGATTTAAGTTCAGACGCATTGATTTTCATGATAGCAATATCGTTCAGAGGATCGCGATAGATTTTATCTACGCTGTATTTTTTATTGTCGTTCGTCAATACTGTATAGGCTGCTTCAGTATCCGCAACAACATGTCGATTTGTGATGACCAGACCGTTGGACGAGATGATAAAGCCGCTCCCAATATTCTGCTCCACTTTTTCCTTCTTGCCAGGGAGCTGTTGAAACGGCTGAAAAGGATTGAACGGGTTAATCTGGATTTGACCCCCGGTATCCCGTGTTTTATTGACTCCGACTGTTACGACAGATGGAAGCGAGTCTTCTACGACTTTAGTTATGACAGATTCCTCATAGACCACAGTTTCTTTTTGCAAAGAAGGCTGGAATCCCGGAGTTGTAGTTTTCTTAAAGTAGTTATTGAGATCGAATGTTGTCTCGGGAAACAAATGAAATGCCTGACCAACAATAATCAGAGCAATAAGTATTCCTATTAGATAGAGAACTCGTTTCATATGGTATTGTTGAAGGGAGCTTTATCGTTTATTGTACCAATTTTTCAACAGCAGTTTCAAGTTGTTTATCGTCCTGACGCGTCAGCGTATTTCCCTCCTTTATAGCATTCTCAACTTTGAGATTCGGTTCAACACCTTTTTCATTAATCCAGACACCATTGGGAAGAATCCATTTGGCAACAGTGATATGGAGACCTGAGCCGTCTTTTAGATCAAGAGCCTCCTGTACCGAGCCCTTTCCGAATGACTTTTCTCCAACGAGCTCTGCGCGTTTATAATCCTTCAACGCTCCTGCAAAGATCTCCGAAGCAGAGGCAGAACCCTTGTTGATAAGAATCTCAACCGGAATATCAAGTAGATGACCTTGCCTTGTTACATAATAATCCTTATTTTCTCCTGTGGTTGATTCCTGTTTGACCACAAGTTTTCCTTCGGGTAAAAACTCGGATGCCAGATATACAGAGCTTTCTAAAAACCCTCCAGGATTATCTCGAAGATCGATGACTAATCCTTTAACATTTTTGTTCTCCCATCGCTGTGTGATCTGATCAACTGATTTATCCCATTCGTCATTTGTTTTTTCTCCAAATTGGTTCACCTTCAGGTATGCGATCTGTGCACAGTTTGCGCTGCAGTCAGACCGTTTCTCGTAAGAGAGTTCTACAGAAGCAACTGAAATTTCATCGCGAGTAATCTCGAGATTGAATTCCTTACCGTCGTTTCGAACAAGCGTCAAGGTAACCTTGGTTCCTTTGGGTCCACGTATCTTGGATACTGCCTGGGGTAAAGTCCAGTCTTTTGTTGAGTGTCCATCAACTTTTGTAATCACATCTCCGGTTTTTACTCCTGCTTTTTCCGCAGGAGAAGCCTTCAGCGGGGCAATAATGATGATCTGAGTATTTTTAAGACCTAGTTGAGCTCCAATTCCTTCGAATTTTCCTCCTAGATCATCTTTCGATTGTTTATTTTCCTCCGGGGTTAGAAAGAAGGTATACGAATCACCTAGCGAGGAGACCAAACCCTTGAGTGCTCCATAGAACATTTTTTGCGCATCGAGCTTTGTCCTATCTACATACTTATCCTGAAGGTTATTCCACACATCCCAAAAGAGTCCGAAATCGATATTTTTTGTATTTTGCGATCCCTGGGATGTGTTGAAGAAGTTATACGAAGGTCTCGAAAACCCTCTGTCAAGGGCTTTATGCTCTCCTAATTTATAGCCTATTCCAAATAGAAAAATTATTACAGAGAGAATGAGAAGAATATTGGTGCTTTTTCTTTGTTTCATACTTACTGGTAGAAATAGATCATCTCACTTTTTTTTGAGATGAGACAGAATGGGAGTTCTACTAATTTCATCTCGTCCCAATCGGCTTGAGACTTTGCTCGTGCGTGAGGAGTCGCGGTATCTTCTGTAAGCTGTTGAAGTGTGACAATACCGGCAATTCCCATAACCTCAAATTTTACCTGACTATATGATTTAATGCTATCGATAAATATCACTTTTCTTTCGACATCATCATTGCTGACCATTCCGGGCGCCTCTGTTTGGATAAAAAACACCTCTCCTCCAAAATCTCCACTCGCCTCTTTTAGAGCAAAACCCTTTGCCTTTTTTACTTTTAGTGTAATCTCGTTCTTCTTAATTGCCTCGACCTCTCCTTTAAAAAAAGAGTGTGTCTTTTCTTCTGTAGCTGTTTTGGTATTAATCAAAATACTCCCATCTTCGTGATCGATCTCTTTAATGGTACCCTGGTGTTCACTTACGTATTGTTTTTCAGAGAGCATAGTCTTTTTCTTTGCGATGACTTCTCCCTTTGTTATCTCGTCTCCTACGACTTTTGTCAGATGCATGAAAATATTTTTTGGATCTATTTGCAGCTGTTGTGCAAGGTTAATTTTTGTTTGCTTACTGAATGTTTTTTTTGCAAGGAGGCTGGTGAAATCAACCGTTTGGCCGGCTTTTATAAGAAGAGAATCTCCAGTAGAAACACTGAACGTTATGAGCATTCTATCATTATAGCAGCTTACAGCGTTCCTCGATAGGAGATATACGGAAGAAGGCCCAGATAGCGCGCGTATTTGATCTGCTTTGTGAGTTGTCGTTGATGACGTGCACAAATATTTGATTTTTCCCGTCCTAAAATTTTTTTCCTCGGGGAAATGAACTTTTCCAGATTATCAATATCTTTAAAACTTGGGCTGATTTTGTGCTGGCAAAAAAAACACCTGTTCATTAGAAGTTTTAAATTTTAAAATGGTATATCGTCGGGGTTGACGGTTTCTTCTCCACTCTTTTTTTTTGATTTCTTTTTTGTGGTTTTGTCTTCAGGGTTTTCCTCTATCTCTGTGGACGGACCAGCTGTTTCAGTTGCTAGGGCCTCTTCCGGACCTTGTGGAGAGCTTCCTCCCTCATCTAGACCAGACGGACGTCTTCCATCACTAAACACAATAAAATCATCGAGAACTATTTCGGTGATTGTTCTTTGTTGTCCGTCTTTACCGGTAAACGTTCGATATGCGAGACGTCCCTCAAGATATACTTTTCGACCTTTGGTAAGAAGCTTGTTACAAAGTTCTGCAACTTTGTGCCATGCGACGACCCGATGATATTGGGTTTCCTCTTTTGTTTGTCCCTCCGCGGTTGTCCAATAACGGTTTGTCGCAAGTCCAAATGTACAGACAGGCGCTCCTGCAGGAGTATACTTCAACTCGGGATCTCGTGTAAGATTTCCCAAGAGAGTGACTTTATTAATCGATCTGCTTGCCATAGTTATTTCCCGGATCGTAATAACAAATAACGAATAAGTTTATCATTATAATTGAGTTTTTGTTTTATCTGTGTAAGTTTGCTTGGATCGATTCTAAACTTCCATTCATAGAAATGTGCTGCCCGATTTTTCTTTATGGGGTATGTTAGAGTCTTTTCACCCAATGAAGATTCTTCAAGAAGCTTTCCTGAAGATGATTTGATAAGATCCTTGATTTTCTTTAATTCCTCTTCGTCATTGAGAAGAAAGATAAACTCGTACTCCATTTCTTATATAATAATACAAGTTATGTCGAAAATCAAGTTGCTCGTTGGCGTCTTTTTGCTTTTCTTGCTGCTCTATACTCGATTTATAAATCTTTCGTGGGGGTTACCCTATCCATTTCATCCAGATGAGAGGAATATGGCAAGCGCGCTGCAACAGTTACAGTGCGGAATATTAAATTTGCGTGAGTGTTTCAATCCCCACTTTTTTGCATATGGGCAGTTTCCTCTGTATCTCGGATATATACTCATACAACTTATACATTTAGTGACAGGAAAGTTAGGATCGCAGATATCATTTGAGGAGGCGATGATGACGTTACGTTTTATTTCAGCGACCGCATCAATTCTTACTGTTTGGTTCATGTTGAGAATATACCAAGCTATTAGAAAGAATACTCAAAACCAAAAACTATTGATTCCTCTTCTTTTTATCTTTTCACCGGCGCTTATTCAGTTTGCACATTTTGGAACCACAGAATCGCTTCTCATGCTGTTTTACACGGGATTAATTTTTGTCTCTATTTGCTATGCGAAGGAACGCTGTTCACAAACTTATTTTGTTCTCGTCAGTTCATTTTTGGTGGGTTTAGCAGTTGCAACAAAAGTTTCGTCATTGATTTTTTTGGGCGTTCCTCTTGTTTCATTACTCTTTCGAATATCCAAACAAAATGTAGCTAAAAATGTCTCGGTAGGAATAGGGATTGTTGTGCTTGCTCTGTTCTGGGGAATAGCCCTTTCTCCGCATAATCTGATCTCTTTCAATGAGTTTATGAACTCAATCAGATATGAGTCCAACGTTGCAACGGGTGCAATCAGAGTTTTCTATACGCGCCAGTTTGAAGGGACCATTCCAATATTCTTTCAATTCACGAAAATTTTTCCTAGCACATTAGGAATACCTATACTGCTATTGTTTCTATTCGGCTTTTTTATCCTTCCTTATAAACGGGAATACAATCTATTGCGTCTAAGTTTTCTTATTTATTTTCTTCCTACGGCATTTCTCTATGCAAAATGGACACGATTTATGGCGCCAATTATGCCCTTAATGGTGGTTATTGCGGGCGTAACACTTATGAGGTTGTACGATTGGTATTTAAACACGGCCAAGAATAAAGAAATTATTATTCCTCATTCCTTATTCATTATTATTCTTCTTGTTTGTTGTATACCCGGTCTTGCTTTCCTTTCTATCTATCGAAGCCCCGATGTACGGTTTGTCGCATCCGACTGGATCTATCAAAACATTCCAACAAACTCCGTTATTCTCTCTGAGACGGCAAACGTTGTGGATATCCCGATTCGCAACCCCGATCATTCTTTATTGTCCGAGATAAATCATTATGACATGATCTCTTTCAACTTTTACGATCTGGATCAGAATGAAAGTTTACAGCAACAACTGCACTTGGATATTGCTCGTGCCGATTATATTTTTATTCCATCGAGAAGAATCTTTACAAATCATATATCAAAAAAAACATATCCTGTATTGAACACCTATTATCAAAAGCTTTTTTCCGGAGAGTTGGGCTTTCTCAAAATTAAAGAGTTCAGTTCTTACCCACGTATAGTTTTTTTTGGAAAAACTTTGGTAGAATTTCCTGACGAACAAGTCGAGGAAACATGGACTGTGTTTGATCACCCGGTCATACGTATTTTCCAGAGAACCTTATGATAGAAATGATTCTTTTTGATTTTGATGGAACGATTGCCGATACGCTTCCTGCTGCGCTTAAAATTGCAAATAGGCATTTAAACCAAATAGGACATAATCCGATCTCAAAAGAACAACTAAAAGAGCTTAGAAATATGACACCATTTCAGATCCTTCGACAGTTCACAGTCCCCGTCTGGAGACTCCCAGGATTAATAAAAAAAATTCAGAATGATCTTTTGAAAGAAGTTGACCATATTAAATTGTTTCCTGGAATTGAAAAAGCTTTGTATGATCTGATTTTTGCCCGATATCATTTGGGAATTCTTACTTCCAATAAAAAAGAAACAGTCGATACTTTTTTAAGAAAACACAGAATTACCTTTTTTGAATTTATTCAATGTGAACCGAATATTTTTGAAAAACCTCGACTCATCAAGCATTTTTTAAAAAAACATCAACTAAAACCAAGTGAGGTGATCTATATCGGAGATGAGATACGAGATATAGAGGCGTGTCGAGAAAATGGAGTCGAAATAATTTCTGTTACCTGGGGATTTAATGATGAGAATTCACTCAAACAAAACAAACCAAATTATATAGCAAAGACCCCGCAAGAATTAGTTACAATTCTGCAAAAAATAGTATAATAATTTTATGGACACAGCAAGTATTCGCTCGGTTATTCTTTTCTTCTGTCTCCTTTTTCTTTTTCTTCTTGTAGTTAATTTTTTTGATATCTCATACCCTCTTCGCATCATCAATGTAAATCAGAGTTCAGAGCTCTCTGTTGTCGGCGAAGGGAAGATTGATGTGATTCCCGATAAGGCGTTTGTGAATCTTGGTATTACTGTAAATAATGTTTCGAGCGTTGATGAGGCACAGAAACAGATTAACGAGACTAATAATAAGCTTATACAAGCCATGAAGGGGGTTGGGATTCCGGCAGGAGATATTAAAACCTCAAATTACTCGATTACTCCAAACTATTCGAACACACCCAGTGATACAGAAAAAATCAATGGATATAGTGGAAACGCAAACATTGCCGTTACTGTAAAAAACACTGCCTTGATCTCAAAAGTGCTTGAGGCAGCAACCAAGGCTGGGGCGAATGAAATACAAGGGATAAGCTATGAGGTCGAGGATCCGAGCAGGTATCGTGAACAGGCGAGAAGCAAAGCAATCGAAAACGCAAAAGAACAGGCAAAGAAACTGGCAAATTCTTTGGGAATCCGCCTGGGAAAAATTACCAATATCATTGAATCATCTCCTGATCAGCCCTACCCTATTGTAAGACCGTTGGGGCTAAGACAGGGATTGAAGGCAGATGGAGGTCCACAGATAGAGCCTGGCACACAGACGATCACCTCCACCGTTACCCTCTTTTTTGAAAAGAAGTAAAAAACGATTTTATTTCGGGTTCACTATTAACTCCTGCGCAATATCTAGCGCCAGACTCTGAACCGTATCAACCGTAAAACCAAATCGTTGTGCTGCTTTTAACGACTTTCTTTGTATTCTTACAGCTACTTCATTTAACTCCTCCACTCTCAAGCCGCCCCCACCAAGGCATCTTTCAAGGTGGGATGAACGTAAGACAGATATGTCCTGTGCAATTGCAGTCAATGCATCATTAAGATTTGGCTGATGATGTTTTCTCTCTCTTTCTTGGTTTGGCATACAATAAAAAAACCCGCCTTTCGGCGGGATTCATAAATAAGCTCTTCAATCAATCATCCCTCCCGCCTCAACGCAGGTTCAATAAGGATGGAAATAATTGAAAAAGCACGTTCTAACATAGTGATAAGATAATAATAATCTATAGCAATAAAAAATACAAGAATATATAATGATCTCACCATATGCGAAGCACGATCTACCAGATTGTACTTCTCTACCTTCGCTTTTTTGCGCGACTCTCTCTGTTTTTCCACAAGCCGAAGATAATCGGCATTACTGGTTCGGTCGGTAAAACATCAACACGCGAGGCAATCTATGCAATGCTGAAAGAATACGCTCCAACAAAGATGATCAAAAAAGGAAACTCCGAAATTGGTATTCCCCTTGGGATTTTAGGACTTCAAGTAAAAACAAACTCAATCACAGATTGGACCCGTCTTTTGTTTTTGGCTCCACTCCGACTGAAGTATCTTAAAAAAACAAAATATCTCGTCGTCGAGATGGGGATCGACGAACCCGATCCTCCAAAAAATATGGAGTTTCTTCTCACCATTGTGAAGCCAGAGATCTGCATTTTTCTTAATGTCTTTCCTGTGCACACGATGCAGTTTGAAAAAACAATTCCCAACCTTCTTCAGAGCACTAAGTTAAGCGATGAGGAAAAGATGAATCTCATCCTTAAGAGAATTGCGGAAGAAAAGGGGAAGCTTGTCACACAAAATCCCCGTTGTACCACTGTTATCTACAATGCAGATAATGAGTATGTCAGAGATTTGGTAAATATGTTTAGGAACTCTGACGAAAATACTCGAGACAAGCAGTTTCTTGCTTTTGGCGAAAATAGTGAAAACAGCCTTTTTTATAAAGGATATGATATTACATTAAGAGGAACAAACTTTGAGTTTCGTCTGGAACAGCAACAGCAGTCAATCAAACTTCAGCTCTCACGATTTCTCCTGCCCCAGGTGTATGAAGAAACATTTGCCGCAACGATTCTTGCAGGAAAAGCCGTCGGATTGAGCAAAGCCCAGATCGTGACCGGAATTTTGCAACACTTTGAGCTTCCTGCTGGACGCTCCTCCATCTTTCACGGCATTAAAGACTCAATTATTATTGATTCATCATACAACGCCTCCAAGCGGCCTGTGCTTGCATTTCTCGAGCTCCTTAGCAAACTTCGTTCTGAAGAAGAGCGTCCAACCGTCTTTCTCTTTGGCGATATGCGCGAGCTCGGAGAGCGCGCGCGACAAGAACACGAGGAAGTAGTTGAGAATATTCCTTCCGTCGTTCAGTATTTATATTGCGTCGGACCTCTGACAAAAAAATATGTCATTCCACGTCTACAAAAATACTTGAAAGAAGTTCGTTGGTTTGAAAACTCCCAAGACGCTGGAGAGTACCTCCGCGCAAATCTCCCGGAGAGAGCTCTTGTTCTGGTAAAGGGATCTCAAAACACGATTTATCTTGAAGAGGCGCTAAAATTCATTTTAAAGGATAAGGCAGATATTGCACGTCTTTGTCGCCAGGACGAGTTTTGGCGAAGAAAAAAAGAGAAGTTTTTTCAGAGCACCGCCTGGGGAAAGTAAGGTTATGTTTTTTTAATACGATAGGAATCTCCCTGGTCATCTATGGTGTATCCCTTCTGTTGGATGAGTTTTCGCAGTTCGTCTGCTTTTGCAAAATTACCTTTCTTTCGAGCTTGTTCTCGTTCATCCACCAATTTTTGTATCTCTTCCGGAATCTCTTCTTCCTCGATATCAGAAAGTTTTAAACCAAGTACGCGATCAAATTCTAGAAGAAGATCAAGTTTGTCTTCCGGAAGAATGGTCGACTTTACCATCTCCCATACAACAGCAAGAGCCTGCGGCATCTGAAGATCATTCGCTAAGGCTTCCTTAAACTCTACTCGATACGAGCCAGGTGTCTTTGGGGCTTTTTCTGAAGGTCTAAAAGATTGTTGTTGCGCACGAAAGGTTCGGATATACTCTTTTAATTTTTGATATGCCTCGCCTGCAGCTTTTGCAGACTCCCAGGTAAAATTCATCTGTTGACGATAATGAGTCTGGAAAAAAAGAAGCCGAAGCGCGAGCGGATCAATTCCCTGTTTTTTTATATCCTCAATTGCATAAATGTTTTCCAGAGATTTTGACATTTTCTGTCCATCCACCAGCAGAAACTCGTTATGAAACCAGTATCGAACAAACGGTTTTCCTGTTGCCGCCTCAGACTGGGCAATCTCATTCTCATGATGAACAGGAATATGATCGACTCCCCCACTATGGATATCAATGGTTTCTCCAAGATAGTTCATGCTGATTGCCGAACACTCGATATGCCATCCCGGAAATCCTTCTCCCCACGGTGACGGCCAGTGCATCACGTGGTTCTCAAACCGTCCGACTTTTTTGAACCAAAGTGCAAAATCTGCGGCGCTGCGTTTGTTAGGATCGATATGGACATTTTCTCGTGCTTGTTGTTTCTTCTCCTCCAGTTTTTGACCAGAAAGCTTCCCATACCCAGCGAATTTTGTTACATCAAAATAGACTGCTTCTCCCGTCTGATAGGTATACCCTTTTTCCATAAGGATTCTAATGAGCTGGATCACCTCTTTGATGCAATCGGTTGCTTTTATGATTGAGTCTGCAGGCATCACATTCACAGCCCTTAACGTGTTGATAAAAAATTCAGTATAGTAAGTTGCTACATCCCATACGCTCTTTCCTGATTTTTGAGCTCCTTTTTCGAGTTTATCTTCGCCCGAGTCGTCATCGCCTGTGAGATGTCCGACATCGGTAATGTTCATGACATGATTGACTTGATAGCCAAGATACAGAAGCGTACGTTTTAGGACATCGTTATTTATATAGGTGCGGATATGGCCAATATGAGTATAACTATAGACAGTCGGTCCACAGGAGTAAAAAGTAACTGTCGGCGGATTGAGCGGTTGAAAATCCTCTACTTTACGGCTGGCAGTGTTGTAGATCTTCATAAAACTATTATAATCAATATGATGAAAGTTCTCGTCATAACTGGTGGTAGCAGAGATGAGCGGGAAATTTCTTTTATTTCTGCGAGTAACGTAGGCATCGCTCTTTTAAGACGAGGTCATGTCGTTGAGATGTTTGACTTTCTTAATAATTACGAAGCATTAGAAAAAAAACTTGCAGAGCCAGATGTAATTTTTCCCGTACTCCATGGCAAAGAGGGAGAAGGTGGATCATTACAGGAATTTTTAGAAAAAAATAACGTTAAATTTGTTGGATCCGGATCCAAAGCGTGCTATGAGGGATGGAATAAATTTGACTTCAAAGAGTTCTGCAAGAAAAACTCAATTGTGACTCCGGAATGGATTAAGCTTACTGAAGAAAACAAAAAAGAATTTTACAAAAAGACACTGCCATTTGTCATAAAACCTTCAGATAGCGGCTCAAGCAGAGGAATTTATTTGATAAAGAGTGAGGAAGATCGAAGCAAAGTAAACTTGGAAAACCTGCTGAAAGAATACGGACCATTAATAGTTGAGGAGTTTATCGACGGCATTGAGGTTACTGTTGGGATACTTGGAGATAAGGCTCTTCCTGTTGTTGAGATTCAACCTCCCAAAGGCGAATGGTTCGACTATGAAAATAAATATAGCGGAAGAACAAAAGAAATTGCGCCAGCGCCTTCATTCACAGATGAGCAAAAGAAAGAACTACAGACTATAACGGAAAAAATACATCGAGGACTTGGATGCCGTCATTACTCGCGAGCCGACTTTATGGTTTCTCCAAAAGGAACTTTCGCTTTAGAGATTAATACGATTCCAGGCTTGACGCCGGAGAGTCTACTGCCAAAAGCGGCAAAGGCTGCGGGAATCTCCTTCGAAGAGATGATCGACCGCCTCATCCAGATGGCCGTGGAGTAGTTATTTCTTTCTTAGGGATTCTATTTCTTCCAGAAGTTTCTTGAGGCGTTTGTCTTTCATGATGATCGATGACCATTCATAAAATTCTACAGGAAACGTTACTCTGTGCTCTTTCTCATATTCCTGTGCCTGAATCATAAATTCAAGGCGATCGATCTGCTTCACGAATCGTGCCTCCTTTGTCCTCATCGTCTCATACTCCTTATAGAGTTTTATATATTCTTTTCCGTCTATTGTTGAAAATATTTTTATGAAAGCATCCTCTTCTCTCTTTTTAATATTTTTTATATCTGGATGCTTTTTCTTTCCAAACTGCTTTACAATGTCTCCTACGACTGCTTCTCCCACGTCGTGAACCAATGCCATTTTTACGGCTTTATTTTGATTAACTTTGAAAGAAGGAGCCAAGACCATTGCAAGCATAGCAACGCGGAAGGAATGCTCGGCGACGCTCTCGGATGAAGGAACATTATAGTTCACCCATCCGATCCGTTTTGTCCGCTTTAATTTGCCAATATCTTTCGCAAACTCGAGGATTTTCATAACATGATTTACATCGATAAAAAAAGGAATAAGTCGGGGTGGAGGGAATTGAACCCTCTGCCTCACGGTCCCGAACCGTGCATTCTACCGATGAACTACACCCCGTTTAGCTATTATATCAGCAGATTCTGAAACCCGTAAACTAACAAGTACGGTTTAGGGTCCCGTACCGATTTTAATCTGGTACTGGGACAAGTCTAGAATGACAGCAAAAGGGGTTACTGCTTGCCGGTAGCGGGGCGCGTCTTGGTGTGCTGTTCTTGGGCTTTCTTTTTCGGCGAAAAAATACTTCTTCGTTGTTTCCCCGCAGGCGCGGGTGCTTCCTGCTGCTTCTTCTTTTCCTCTGCTTCTCTTCGCTTTTTTTCCTGTTCCTCTGCGAGTTCTTGTTGAGCTTTTTGTTGTTTTTTCTGTTTTTTTTCTGCGACAATCCGTTGTTCCTCCTGTCTGCTTAGCTGAAACAAGCGATTTCGTAGTGATGCCTCTTTATCGGAATCTTGTTTTTTATGCAGTTCTTCCAGATCAAGTGGCGTATGATTCATTCCACTTTTTTTTTCGAGCTTTCTTAATATCTCCGCTTGCTTTGG
>Ga0209515_10000920_pt1 | contig 51028 bp, 54 predicted proteins | sample Subgroupgradi54m_FD_187454 | JGI IMG/M metagenome (GOLD analysis project Ga0209515, IMG submission 187454) | Subsurface groundwater microbial communities from S. Glens Falls, New York, USA - GMW60B uncontaminated upgradient, 5.4 m (SPAdes)... ... | reverse complement strand
TCCTGCACTTAAGTGCAGGAAAAATACCACGTTGCTCCAAAATACCGAATTCTTTCCCAATCAGGCCCCGACCATCTCAAGAAATTTAAAATCGGAGTCTATGTCGAAAACAAACTCGTAGCTACCGCCACTGACCTTTCCAAACAAAAGGCTTCCAAAAAAGCAGCCCAACTAGCCCTTTCCAAGCTCTTTGATTGACGCGCTTAGTATCAATTAGGTATAATCTCCATCTAATATGGCAGTAAGAATTAAACTCGCAAGAACCGGATCCAGATCCAACGCATCATTTCGAATTGTGATTGCGGAGGCTCGCAGCAAAAGAGATTCCGGCTATATCGACGTCTTAGGTCACTACAACCCAAAAAGTGATCCTAAAACTGTGTTTGTCGATAAAGAAAAATATCAAAAATGGACTGCCAATGGCGCAGTTCCAACACAATCAGTGTGGAGACTTATCAAAAAAGAGGTAGAAAACATTGAAAGAGCTGCTTGAATTTTTGGTTAAATCAATTGTCTCCAAACCAGACGACGTCTTAATTACCGAAGAAGAAATTGAGTCCTCACTTGAGTTTACAATAGCTGCGGACCCTGAAGATATTGGCAAAGTCATTGGTAAAAATGGCCAAACCATCAAAGCAATCAGACAAATTGTCCGAATGGCTGCAATGAAACAGAACAAGTTTGTCAACGTAGTTCTGGCAAGCGAGTAATCCTAAAAGTTTTTCTGATTATGAGTGATATTGAAATCAAATTTGGATCCAGCTTGGCTGGGACAAATTTAACCTTTGAGGAAGGAAATACTAAAGGGAACCTTGGTGCCCTTTAGAGCATATGATCTTTACACTCGTTACACTCTTCCCAGAGTTTTTCCAAAGCTCTCTTTCTTCTAGTATTATTGGCCGTGCCGCTTTGAAAAAGCTAGTTTCTTTTGACTTCATCAACCCTAGAGATTTTGCCACCGACAAACATCAATCAGTTGATGACAGTCCTTATGGCGGCGGAGTTGGGATGGTTATCCGAGTCGATGTGATGTATGAGGCTATTCAAAAGGCAAAAAAACATGGGTCCCATGTTGTACTTTTGACTCCTCAAGGAGAAAAATTTGATCAAAAAAAAGCGGTTTTTTTATCAAAGAAAAAGCATCTTGTGCTAGTTTGCGGACATTACGAAGGCTTTGATGAGCGGATTAGAGATTTTGCTCACGAAGAATTATCAATTGGAGACTTTGTCCTTACCAGTGGGGAAGTAGCCGCGAATGTTGTTGTCGATAGCATTGTGAGACTTCTTCCGGGAGTGCTGGGAAAAGATGAATCATCAAGGAATGAATCTTTTTCTCACAGTGAGGACGGAGCAATTCTCGAATACCCTCAATACACAAGACCAGAGAATTTTAAAGGTAAAAAAGTGCCAGGTGTACTTTTGTCAGGCAATCATGCAGAAATAGCCAATTGGCGAAAAAACGAATCTATTACCCGCACCAAAAAAAGACGCCCCGATCTCTTAAAATCAAAATAATTTCAATCAAATTTGGATCCGGCTTTGCTGAGCCAAATTTCTCAATTTAAGGAAAGGAAATATCAAAGGAAAACCCGGGGTCCCCGCGAAGCAGGGGCGGACTAGTTGTCCTTTGGAGGTCAAAATGGACTAGTTACCGAACCGGTGGGGAGAGGTTGGGGTTGGCCAGAAAGGATTTTGTACTGCGCAAGCGCCTCGACAACTTTCGCATTAGATCCAAGTGTTGGCAGCGGGTCGGCATAATTTCCCAAATCTCCTGGTGATTTCCAATAAGCTTTAGCAGAAAGAAGCATGTCTATCGACCCTGCGCCCGAAGAAGGGGCAATTTTTGCAGTTTTGACACTTATTAATCTTAATGTTTCGGTTGATGCCTTAAGTAAGTTTTCCAAAGCCGAATAATCGCCTCTAAAGGTGACAGTAAAATCAATTGTCGTCCCACCAGCTGCCGCCTGAGGACCCGCAACTGATTGAACAGCTCCACTTGGGTCAGGAGTCGGAGCAGATAGTGCTGAAGCTCCTAGATTGCCAGGCGTTGCGCTAAATTGGGTAATCGATAAACTATTTTGAGAAGCCATCTGTTGCAAACCAATTACTAGACCCGTGATATCTTTATCCGAAGGAACAGCGGTTTTCAAGAGTGTTGCATCGGCGATCAGTTTTTCCTCATCAAGTGTCTTTAAACCATTGAGTTTGGCCGTCATCGCAGCTGTTTTTTGAGACTGCGCGTCGACTTGAGTCCTGGCTTCTTTTAGAGCGCTAAATCTGGGGTATCCCACCAAAAATATTATGGCAATTGCCGAAGCAAAACTGGCCAAGGTAATCAGTGTTGTTAAGTTTTTCTCCAAAAAGCCTTGCACTTCTTGGGTTTGGGTCATTGGTGTTTGTGTATCCATTTTAACTCTAAAGGGCACCAAGGTTCCCTTTAGTATTTCCCTCCTTTAAACGTTAAATTGAAAAGTTTTGCTTTGCAAAAGGAACTGGCAGAGCCAGATTCCAATTTATTTTTAATAATTCTCATAATTTTGCTTTTACTTTTGTATTTTTCAAATTCATCGCTACGCTAAACTGAAATGTCCCATCGTCTCGTCCGGTCAGTGTTGCAATGGTTACCGAAGAAAAGTGGCTTTCGGGATTGGTTGATGCATCAATTGCCTTAGAGATAAAAGTCGATAAAGCAACAGAATTATCAGCCGTTCCAGCAACCGTAAGCGTTTGAGTCGTGGCGGATGAGTCGCTCAATTTAATTCCAGCGGGCATTAGACCTCTAAAATCTGCAAATATCGACTGATAGTCGACTTGCTCGCCAATTGCTTGAGTTGCTACTTGAGCCTGATCAGCCACAAATTTATTGAGTTTTTCTTTTTTGGCATAGCTGTCAATTTGAGCAGCTAACTGACTCTGTTTAGAAACCTCAGAGTTGATTTGGCTAATGCTTAGCGCCCAGGCCGAAAAGAGAAAGGTCGTGGCGGCAGAGGTTACAACCAAAAATATTATCGCAACAGTCAAAGCTCGCGTCTGCCTCTTGGAAGAAGTGCGGATATTTATCTCTTCAGATGGTATTAAGTTTATATCAGCCATAATGTCTCCAAAGGACAACCCAGGTTTTCCTTTGGTATTTCCTTTCCTTTCAGTGAGAAATTTGAACTGGCAAAGCCAGACTCAAATTTAATTTTTAAAAAACTTTCAATTTTCAACTTTCAACTCCTAACTCCATCATGTCATTTCAAATCCATCATCGCAAGCCCAGCAGCCGTCGCATATTCAGGACTTAGGGACGCGGCTTCAGGTGGAATATCCTGTCTGTTTAAAACATGACTCCACGCATCGGCTATTTCGACGTCAAGATTGAGATTAGACGCCATATATGCTGCCATTCCCGGCATAAGCGCCGATCCACCTACTAAAATTAACCTCTTGAGAGGGTCATTGGCAACTTTATTTTGATGAAGGGCAATCGTGCGATCAATTTCTTCAATAATTACTCCAATTACCGGACGAAGGGCCGCAACTACTTTTCCTTCTGCTTGGCCTTCAAGCATTCCATAAGCTGATTTATACTCTCGTGCCTGCTCTTGTTGGATGTTAAATTCCGAAGCAATAGCCCGGGTAAACGCATCACCACTTGTAGAAATTGTCCGGGTAAAAAACACTTTATTCTTTTTAAGGACTGAGATCGTGGAGTCAGAGGCTCCAATGTCTAAAAGAATAGCCGATGAAGTCTCAGGGCTATCAATTACCCGCGATATCGCAATTGGCTCCGTTTCTAAAGCAATTGGATTCAAGCCGATTTTTTTTAAAGTTTCCATATATTTAGAAACAACTGTTAGGGGTGCAGCCACTAGTAAGACATCCATTTTGTCGCCTTGAGGTGTTTGATACCGGTCAACCACACTGTACCTAAGACTTACCTCCGTAATCGGCAGGGGAATATACTGCTCAGCTTGCCATCTTATGGCCGACGCAAGTTCTTTATCGGTCAAGATAGACATAGTAATTGTGCGCGTAAATACCTTGTTTTCGGGCAATGATGCAGCTACCGAATTGGTTGCAATCTTTTTTTCGGATAATAGCTTTTTAATTGCTTCGACTGTGGAGGTGATATCAGACTCTGATTCGGAAAAAAGACCTTTGGGTGTCAGTACTTGACCCAAAGCTAAAACACGGTAGCCGGCACCTTCTCGGCTCATTTCCACAACCTTGGAAGTATAGGTTCCAATATCTATACCAAAAAAACTTCGGGCAGGCATAATTTATTGTTTATTGAGTAATTTTCACCCCTTTTACAGACTTGGAAGCTTCTGGGCTTGGCGAGGATTCCACCGGTACGGCAGGCGTTGGGGTGAGCTCATCCAAAGTTTGTTTATCAATTGAACGCTGGACAGCCGGTTGGGCGGCTTGGTTTTGGGTGGAAAATACACGGGGAAGGATTAAAACTAAAAGAAAGGGAATCGAGATAGCTACGATTGCGAAAAAGAGGTATTTTTTCTGATTACTTGAAGGATTCATAATATTTTTTCGAATTTTTCACTGTAATTATTATAGCCCTGCTCCGGAGAAGAGGGAATAATCAAAAACCTGATCAACAGCCAAAGTAGTTGTATTTGCCTGCACTTTTCTTACAATCCCATCAGGGGTGGTAGCTGTGCTTTCGATAAGAAATCCAGCATCAGCTGTATCAATTGAGTTACCCGTTACCTTCATAGTTGTGTTTTGGTACCTAGGTATAATTCTTACTAAAGAAGACTGTGCTAAAAGCGACCCATTTGGAATTGTAACGGTGTGGTTGAACCCACTACTTGATGCAGAAAAAGTGCAATCACCATCAGCTGAAGAGATGGTTGAACTAGTCGCTCCACCAACATCGCAATACTTTTTTGTAAGATTACCTGTGTTACCGTTAATAAAAATTAGCTCAAGATCTGCTTCAGCCTCACTGGATTTGCCCCAATCAAAAGTAAGTCCACCCGATCCGACATTATCAAGCTTAATTTGCGTTACCTGATCTTTTAATGCGAGAAAGGGAAGCTCATTGATTGGCTTCGATGTAATATTTACAGTTACGCCGTTAAAATTGAGTGCTTGGGCGCTCGAAAAATCTTTGGGGTCACGTCTTAGTGCCTCCTGAATACCGGCTTCTGCAGCGTTGAACGCCTGCTGAGACCGCTCAGTTTGAGTCGAGGTACTCTGAGATGTAATTGAGCGGGAAGCAACTGACAAGCCAACTACGAGTACGGCAGACATGACCAAAAGAATAAGGGCGAGTGCCTGGCCGTTTTGTAGATTCCTTTTCAAATTAGTTTGAAAATATGTAATCATCTTAGCTTAACTTCAGTATAGAGACAGGCATCAATTTAAGTCAAATTTACTTTCTATTAAAACCAGGTACGGCACTCGATTTAAAAGTCAAAGAACCTTTAAACTCTTGCTTGTCAGGCGCATCAAATGCCTGGGAAAGATCAAACGAGAAAGTATAAACTACCGACTGGCTTGAAATATCGCAATTTGAGACGTCGTAACCCAACACCATGTTTACAGCTGACCCGCCTTCCACTTTATACGTAATTGAACCATGAGTAGGAGGGGGACCTGCCGTACCGTTGGTACAGGTTATGGTATATTTTTTACCATCTGCACCAGTGATAATAACCTGATCACCGGAAGGAGTATCAAAACTCGCGGCAGCTCGTACCTGTCTTAGGAAAAACTCTTGAGGCTCCGAGGCAACTATTTTCATCTTTCCGATAGCTTCTGCCTGTCGAGCGTTTTTTACAATTGAGGCAAAAACACCTGAAGCCATCACCATCACTATACCTAAAATAGCTGTGGCGACAAGAAGCTCAATCAAAGTGAACCCATCTCTAATTTGTAATTTATAATTCGTAATTTGTAATTGATTATGTTTCATGGGTAAGTAAATGAGATCGTTGCACAGCCAACCGAGCTTTGGTTAGGATTATTTGGGTTACCATTACCCATTAATGTTTGCGAAACAGCTTGGTGAGTCCCACTTTGATCCTGCCAAAAAACAACCGAATCAACACAAACTGTTTCAATACCGTTGCCTGTAGGATTTTTTACGCCAATTTTGCGAGTAAAGGTAACATTAGAGCCTGAAAGGTTAATAGTATTATTGCCATTGTTAGCCGTACAAGGTGTTGTCGACCATTTTTTATCTAGAGATGAATACACAGGAACAAGGCAAGAATTCGTAGGTAGCGCATCAAGATAGACAAATTTTTGATCATTTTTGACACCCCACATCTGTTCAATACCTTCTTCAGCAAGCTTTGTGCCCTCTGACTGGGCCCGAGCCGCATCTTCTGTGCGAATTGATTGACGAGAGACTGTCATAAGCCCCACAATAATGAGAACAACCACAGTCATTACCACAAGGAGCTCGACTAATGTTTGCCCCTTTTTAAAAATCATTGTTAGCATCCCATATATTCGACGTCGGCTATTTTCGTCGCACCATTATTACAAACGGTTATTAAAAGTGGATTGCCCGATTTGGGTGTTAAGGTAATAATTGCTTTAGCGTTTTGAGCCACAGGACTAAGCGTTGGATAGTCATTCACGATAATTGCGCTCTGACTCACACATTCTCTTACAAACATATCAATATATCCTGGAGGTGCTGGACTTACACTGGGATCAGGGCTCCGGCCTGACCCGTTGGAATAAAACATAATTGATCCTATGCCGGAAGTAGACACATAATTGCCTCCGCCTTTGATGACGGTTGAAACAGATGCAATGTCTTTTGGTAAATAAATAGGGTTGGAATTATCAGGACATGAGGTTCCTGGAAGATCGTTCCAAACTTTTGTTGTCGTATTGTAACAGGAAGACTTTAGCTGATAATAATTACCGTTAGCGTCACTTTTGGAAAAGTAAATATACCACCCTCTCAGCTGTGCGGCTTGTGCGCAGAGCGATTTGTCTCCGTTTAATGCATTACCTTGGGTCTTTTTGATATCCGATACGATCTGATCAGCCGCTGCTACCAGACTCTGACTCTGGCCGAAATGATTAAGTGAGGGTAGAACAAAGGCTGCGAGAGCTCCCATAATGCCCACAACCACCAAAAGCTCAATCAATGTAAATGCTCTTTTTAACGAAGGTTCAAAAGGCAGGAATCTCATCAATATTAACTATATCACTCCAAAGCTTAACTCAATAGACCTAGATACCACCCAAGTAATTTATCTCCCCAAAAGACACTTACAATCATACTTGTGATCAAAAAAGGGCCAAAGGGGAGTGAGCCGGTCATTTTTTTCCGTCCAAGCGCAATCAGACCCAAAGAAACCAAAGCTCCGGATACGAAACTCAAAAGTAGTGCTGCAAGTACTCCTGGAAATCCCACAAGCATCCCTAGTAGAAATCCGAGTGGTATATCACCTTCACCAATTCCGCGCTTTTTAGAGGCAATATAGAGGCCATAAAACATGAATCCAACTACCAATGAAGAAATAACATCAAAAGCTGTTAAAATAACCGATTCATTGGAGCTTAAAGAAAAGTTTCTATTAACATTGATTCGAAACAGTAGAGCAAAGGGTAGACTCCACCAGACGTAATTGACCGGCACGAGACCCCATCTCAAATCAGTTACAAAAACAACAATTAATACCGAGAAAATTCCCCATGAAAGAGGCAATAGAAAAAGAAGCGAATTCATTGGCAGATTCAAAGAATAAACAAAAAAAGCAGTTGCAACAAAGAGCAGGGAGGTGCCTAACTCAACCAAAGGATACTGCCAAGAAATAGGTTTGTGGCAATAGCGACATTTGCCTCGTAAAAATAGAAAACTAAAAAAAGGAATTAGATCCCAAGTTGAAAGAGTGTGTTTACAAGTGGGGCAGCGGGATCTCCAATTAGAATTTCCAAATAGTTTTTCACTCTTGATCCCACGAAGTATGACAACGTTTAAAAAACTTCCAACTGCCAAACCTATTAAAATTATAAAGAGTAAAAGGAGAATAATTGGCTCTGATAACAAGTCAGATTAATTTATTGGTATCCAGGTAAAGTTGCTTGGCCAGCCGTGCAGACATATATCGTATTGCCCGTACCAGAAGAATATACAAACCACGCCGTGGTGTTAGTCGCTGTAGTACAACCTACACTTGGAGGTGTTGCTGTAGCAGCAGCAGCAGCTTTAGATCGCTCTGTCTTTGATGTTAGGGGCTTTCTAAGGTTAAAACTATCTGCAGCCCCAACAGCTCCAGTGTAATCATAATCGGGTGTACCAGCTGTTTCATCAAATCCGGAAACAAGCGCTTTTATATCTCCAGCATCTTTTAAGCAGGTCATCCACCCAACACCTGCTGCTCCTCCGCAACTATTCCCAGTTTTTGAAGGATATTTACTGTTGTGATTTACTCCATAAGACAGCGCAGCGTTCGACAATTGACCTACGTTGGACTTTACACCTGCATCATTTGCCTGATTAATCTTTTCAACGGGGTCAATTGCTACCAAAAGAACTACAGCCAAAATTCCGATGACTGCAATTACTACTAATAGCTCGATAAGGGTGAATCCTTTTTGAAATGTTTTGGGCAGTGATTTCATTGGTTACTAAATTAACAATATTGGTTTTCAAAACTTCTGTCAATAGATCAATTTAAACTTATTTATAATCAAATTTGGGTCCGGCTTTGCCGGTTCAAATTTCTCAACTAAAGGAGGGAAATACTAAAGGGAACCTTTGGTGCCCTTTAGAGGCTTTATCCAAAAGTATTAGTCAAATTATAAATCGGTAAAATAATAGACAATACCAAAAATGCTACAGCAGCACCTAGTACCAATAAAATAAATGGTTCTAAGGCAACTGTGAGGTTTTTAACCGTTTGCTCGGCTTCATTTTCAAAATAATTGGAAAGTTTGCCTAAAACATCATCCAGCTTACCCGTTTCCTCTCCAACTCTGGTCATTTGTCCGACAATTGGCGGATAAAGCGAAGATTCATCAATTATTTGATGAAGTTGAGATCCACGTTCAACCCTGTCCATCATATCGTCAATTGTTTTTTGGTAAACTCCATTGTCAACAATTCCGCGAACGACTCTCAAAGCTTCAAGGATAGGTACTCCAGCGGCAATAAGTAGCGACAGAGTTCTAGTAAACTCAGTCATCATTACTTGTCTGCTTAAGGGACCAAAAATAGGAATTTTGATTGAAATTTGATCAACATATCCTTTTACCGGTTGATTTTTACTTACTTTTTTCCAGACAAAGACTAGCCCGATGATGAGGGCTCCCAAGAGCCACCAAAATTTAACCATAAAGTTTGACATCGCAATTAAAATTTGAGTTGGAAGAGGTAGTTGGGCATGAACTTCAGTGTACAAAGATGTTAGTTTGGGAATAACAAATACCATCATTATCGTGATAACAATGCCCATTACCACCAAAAGAATTATTGGGTAGACCAAAGCACCACGAGTTTTAGAATGAAAATCACGCTGCTTTTCCATCGTATCGGCAAGCCTTAGTAGAATTTTGTCCAAAACACCACCAGCTTCTCCAGCGCGAATCAATGATATATAAACTTCTGTAAAGGTATCGGGATGTTTGGAAAGAGCATTAGCAAATGATGATCCGCCTTCAACATCGCGCATAATGGTCGCAATTATCGCTGAAAAATACTTACTTTTGATTTGGGTCCTTAAGATATTAAGCGACTCAACAAGAGGCAGGCCAGCATTGATCATTGCGGACAATTGCCTTGTAAAGTTAGTCACATCATTTTCGGAAACGCCTTTTAAAGAACTTAGAAAAGAAAAAGGATTGAGTGAGTTTTTTTTCTCCTCAATCGAGATAGCCAGTAGGTTGTTTTGAGTAATAACTTTTGAAGCTTGATCACGATTTTCTGCTTCGATTTGGCCTTTTATCTTTCGGTGAGCCGCATCGTATGCAGTATATGAAAAAAGAGCCATATTGTTACCTTGTTTGAATCATCCTTGATAACTCAGCCGGCCTTAGAGAGTATTCCAAAGCAGTTTCTACCGATACCCGACCCGCTTTGACCAGAGAAAGTAGTGAAGTATCGAGAGTAACCATTCCTTGTTCGCCAGAAGTCTGAATAATCGAGTCAATTTGATGAGATTTGCCTTCGCGAATCGTGGTACGCACAGCCGGTGTTGCCAAAAGTATCTCCGTGGCTACGACCCGTCCGCCACCCATGGCAGGTATGAGCCTTTGAGAAATAATGCCGGCAATTGTTGCCGAGAACTGGAGCCTTACTTGATCTTGCTGGCTCTGGGGAAAAACATCGACAATTCGATCAACTGTTTGGGCAGCATTATTTGTATGAAGTGTAGCAAGAACAAGGTGCCCTGTTTCAGCAATTGTAATGGCTGCTGAGATTGTCTCATAGTCACGCATTTCACCGATTAGTACCACATCCGGATCCTCACGCAAAGCAGAACGCAAGGATATTTCCCAAGAATGCGTATCCAAATGAAGCTCTCTTTGTGAAACCATTGATTTAGCAGCTGTGTAGACATACTCGATCGGGTCTTCGATTGTCAGGATATGGACAGGTCTGGTTTGATTGATCTCTTCAATAATTGAAGCGATTGTTGTTGATTTTCCATGTCCGGTTGGCCCGGTAATTAGAATAAACCCTTGTTTGAGTTTGGTGAAATCGTGGCAAATCTTAGGGAGTCCCAACTCTTCGATGGTCATAATTTTGGCAGGGATCAAACGCAGAGCTGCCGAAATATAACCTTTTTGATAATAAGCATTGACCCTAAACCGGGCAATATCACCAAGCGCAAAGGAGAAATCAATTTCTTTGTTTACCAAAAATAGTTCTTTTTGCTCCTGCGAAAGAATTTCAAAAGCCATGGCCTCAGTTGATTGGGGACTTAAAACCTCTTCACCATCCACACTTTGCAAATCACCATCGATTCGAACCATCGGAGGGTGACCAACCACCAAATGTAGATCCGATGCATTTCTTTTGATAACTATTTCTAATAACTGCTGTATTGTAGCCATAAGTCTCTAAAGGGCACCAAGGTTCCCTTTAGTATTTCCCTCCTTTAGAGGATAAATTTGTCCTGGCAGAGCCAGATTCAAATTTGATTTTATTTTTGACTTTTAAATTTTGCATTTTGCAATTTTGGCTACTCCTGGGCAACCCTTAGAACCTCTTCTATAGTTGTAACCCCTTCGACAATCTTAAGATAACCATCTTGCTTCATTGTAATCATTCCTTCCGATACTGCCATTTTTTCGATCTCAGCAGATGTTTGATGCTCAAGTATCAGTCTTGCTATTTTTTCGGACACTGTCAACACTTCAAAAATACCGATTCGTCCCGAATATCCGGTATTGCCGCAATGAGTGCATCCCTGGCCTTTAAAAAGTTGAAAGGGACTGGCCGGTTTAAAAAGATTGCCCAGTACCTTGGTAATATCCGTCGTTATCTCTGGCGGCGGTTGATAACCGGCTTTACAATCGGGACAAATTTTGCGAACAACACGCTGGGCAACCACACCATTGACGGTCGAAGCAATCAAATAAGGCTCTGCATGCATGTCCAAAAGTCTCGGCAAGGCACCTGCTGAGTTATTGGTGTGAAGTGTCGAAAAAACCAAGTGACCAGTCAAGGATGCTTGGATCGCTAAATTGGCCGTCTCGTCGTCTCTGATCTCTCCGACCATAATAATGTTGGGATCCTGGCGCAAAAATGACCGCAGTCCGTTAGCAAATGTTAAGCCCGCTTGTGGATTGATTTGCACCTGGTTGATACCCGGCATTTGGTATTCGATTGGATCTTCGAGGGTGATGATGTTGACTCTGATTGAGTTTAGTTTAGACAGTACTGAGTAAAGCGTCGTTGTTTTACCCGATCCGGTTGGTCCCGTAACCAATATAATTCCATGCGGTCTAAGGATTTGAGTTTCGAGACTTTTGAGGGCTGTTCCTCGTAGGCCCAGTTCATTCATCGTCGGCACGCCACCGGTTTTTTTGAGAAGTCGCATGACTATTTTCTCGCCATGGACAGTCGGCAGGGAAGAAATACGAAGATCGAGCTCTTCCTCGCCGATTTTAAAGTTAAACCGGCCATCCTGGGGAATGCGTCTCTCGTCAATCTTAAGGTCGGCCAAAATCTTGATGCGAGACACAACCGAATCGTGAATTTTTTTAGGCAAGATAAGTTTTTCCTGTAAGATTCCGTCGATTCGGTAACGAACGCGGGTCTTGTCTTCAAGGGGTTCGATATGGATATCAGATGCTCGGACTTTGATTCCATACTCGATAAGCTGGGCAACAATTTTGGCAATGGGGGCATCCCTCAAAACTTCACCTGAAACAGTTTCTGTTGGCGAGGCGGCTTTGGAAACCTGGACTTCGGTTCCGGCTTGCTCAACATCAGATGAGACTTCGGATGAAAGACCTTCGGTATAGGCTGTTTGGATTTTGGCTTCGACTTCGGTCTTTGAAGCTAGATATGGTTCAATTTCAAAACCAGTTTTTTGCTGCAAAAATTCCAAAATTCCCAAATCTGACATGTCAGCCAGGGCGACTTTGAGAACATTGCCTTTCTTTTCGTAAGGTACCAGAACGTATTTTTTAGCAACTTCTTCGGGAATAAGAGAGACAACTTCCTGAGTCAGATTAATCGGTTCTAACTCAATGTAAGGAATTTTAAAAAGGATGGATTTGGCAAGCGCTAATTGCTCCTCGGATACTAGGTTTTGTTCTCTGATAATATCTTCGAGTGTTTTACCAGTTTGAGCCGCCGACAATTTAACCTGCTCGGCTTGATCGGCATTGATGAAACTTTGGGCAAGCAAAACAGTAACAATCGTTTCTCGCAAGCTGTCATTATCAGAACTTTGAGTTTGGGCAGGTGGCATAAATTTGCACTAACATCATAGCTAATCTTTTGATAGAATTGCAACGAGATTAGACTACTCAAATTATGGATTTTCAACCCCTCATCATTTTAGGCAGCTCTTTGGATCTATCCCAGGTCGGCAAAAGCAAAATCTCAGAGCTTGCACCGAATATTACTGCGGATAACATAAATCTTGTTGGAAACAAAGAAACAGCCTCTATCGGCATTGACCAAATCAAAGAAGTTATTTTAGAATCTTCTCGCTCATCCTTAACTGGAAGCGTTAAGGCTTATATAATAAACGAAGCACATCGTCTGACCGAAGAAGCCCAAAGTACTTTGCTTAAAATTCTCGAAGAGCCACCGGCCGATACTATCTTTGTCCTGACTACCAACAATCTCGATCTTATCCTACCGACCGTTGTGTCACGTTGTCGGGTAATTTTGGATAATAATACTGATGATGCGATAGATGATTTAGAAGAAGTTGGCCAACTCTTGGGTAGCGAACCCTTTGAAAGATTGGAGTCGACTGGAGAACAAATTGACGTCAAAGAAATGATTACTCAAACTCAAAAATATTTACAAAGTCGTCTTAGAGCCCACTCCAATAATCCAGAAGAAACTAGGACTTGCATTGAGTCGCTGGTGCTGGTAGAAAACTCCAGACAGATGATTGAAGCCAATGTTGCAAAGGATGCAGTTTGGGAATCGCTCCTGTTATCCTTACCCAAAATAAGTACAAATTTGTAATACACGCGGTTGATCGTGTATGCTCGAGAATGTTAAAATATAGCCTTAGAGCGATCGAGATTAATTACTAATGGCGAATTGCTAATTGCTAATAAAAATGAAATTTAGATCCGGCTTTGCCAGGCTAAATTTATCAAAAAAGGAAAGAAAACACTAAAGGAAAACCGCAGGTTGTCCTTTAGAACAAGTATATGCCTCAAGAAGACTCAACATACCAAGCAAAAGATATCCAAGTATTAGAAGGACTCGAACCGGTTCGTAAGCGTCCGGGAATGTACATCGGCTCAACCGATGTCAGAGGCCTTCATCATCTCGTGGTCGAAATTGTGGATAACTCTATTGACGAAGCGCTGGCAGGTTTCGCCAGAAATGTTTGGGTTGTGATTGCACCCGATCAAAAAATAACCGTTGCCGATGATGGTCGGGGGATACCCGTTGAAAAGCATCCTAAAGTCGGTAAATCTTCACTGGAGGTAGCCATGACCATGCTTCACGCGGGTGGGAAATTTGGCGATGGAGCTTATAAAATCTCCGGTGGTCTTCATGGAGTTGGAGCATCGGCGGTCAATGCTCTCTCGGATGCCATGCGAGTCGAAGTCAAAAGAGAAGGCAAGGTCTATGTCCAGGAATATAAAAGAGGAAAACCCTTAAGTGATGTTAAAGAATCACAAGAACTCCAAGAAACTAAATTTAAAATCCCAACTCGCGCATCCGGCACCAAGACCACATTTTTACCGGACAAAACAATCTTATCAACCATTGTCACAGATTTTGAACAAATCAAAAAACAAATCAAAGAACGGGCCTATCTCGTTGCCGGCATTTATTTCCATCTGTATGACGAGCGCGATGGATCCGAGACGCATTACTTTTTTGATGGGGGAATATTATCTTTGGTTGGACATCTTAATAAAAACAAAAATCCTGTTAACGAACCGGCTTTTTACACCAAAAAAGATATCAACGGTATTGGTGTCGAAGCCGCGATTCAATACAACGATGGCTACAACGAAACCGTCGAATCTTTTGCCAATGTTATCAACACCCATGAAGGCGGAACCCACCTTACTGGTTTTAGAATCTCATTGACTCGGTCGATCAACGACTACGCCAGACGCCAGGGTTATCTCAAAGAAAAAGATGACAATCTGACAGGCGATGACATGCGAGAAGGACTTACCGCGGTAATTGCGATCAAAATGAACAGCGAAAACCTCCAGTTTGAAGGCCAGACCAAAGGCAAGTTGGGCAACGCCGAAATCCAACCAATCGTTGCCCAAGCAGTCAAGGAGGGTCTTGATAATTACATGGAAGAAAACCCGCGCGCGGCTCAAAGGATTATGGAAAAAGTAATTCTTGCTGCCAAGGCAAGACTTGCAGCTCGTGCTGCCAAAGACGCGGTACTTCGCAAAGGTGCGCTTGAAGGATTGACACTTCCAGGAAAGCTTACCGACTGTCAGGAAAAAGACCCATCACTATGTGAGCTTTATTTAGTTGAGGGTGATAGTGCCGGTGGATCAGCCAAACAGGGAAGGGATCGTAAATTCCAAGCAATTTTGCCACTCCGTGGAAAGATACTTAATACCGAAAGAGCGAGACTTGATAAGACACTCGAGTTTGAGGAAATCCGCAACCTAGTGGTCGCTTTAGGCACCGGAATTGGCGATACTTTTAATATTGATAAGATTCGTTACCACCGCATCCTTATCATGACCGATGCCGATGTCGATGGAGAACACATCCGCACGCTTCTTTTGACCTTCTTTTTCCGCTACTTACCTTTGATTATTGAAAAGGGGTATCTCTATATTGCTCAGCCTCCTTTGTATAAGGTAGCGTCGCGCGGTGAAGAGCACTATGTCTTTACCGATGAGGAAAAGGACGCCCTGACCAAGACTTTCAATGGCAAACCCGTCAGCGTCCAAAGATATAAAGGTCTTGGAGAAATGAATCCAGAACAGCTCTGGCAGACAACCATGAATCCGGCCAACCGGGTCATTAAAAAAGTGGAGATTGAGGATGCTACTGTTGCTGATGAAATATTTACAATGTTAATGGGGGATGAAGTGCCACCTCGTAAAAGGTTTATCCAATCCCACGCCAAAAACGCCAATCTAGACGTCTAATCTCATGAATAATATTAAAATTAAATTTGAATCTAGCTTTGCAAGTTCAAATGTCACAACTGAAGGAGGGAAATACTAAAGGGAACCTTGGTGCCCTTTAGAGTAAGTTATGGAAATCGGTAAAGTCGAAAACGTTGAAATTATTTCCGAAATGCAGAGGTCGTACCTCGACTATGCAATGTCGGTTATCGTTGCCCGGGCACTGCCTGATGTCAGGGACGGTCTAAAGCCGGTTCAGCGCCGAATTATCTACGCTATGGATCAGCTCGGCGTTACTTCCCATGCCCACTACACTAAATGTGCCAAGGTCGTTGGAGAAGTTTTAGGTAAATATCACCCTCACGGCGATTCGCCGGTTTATGAAGCGATGGTTCGTCTGGCTCAAGACTTTTCCTTGCGTTATATGCTTGTTGATGGACAAGGCAACTTTGGATCGGTCGATGGTGACAACGCAGCTGCCATGAGGTACACCGAATGTCGGCTAGCATCTATTTCAGATGAGCTTCTTAAGGATATTGATAAAGAAACAGTGGAATGGACCGACAACTTTGACGGATCACTCAAAGAACCAGTTGTTTTACCGGCGGCTTTACCCAATCTTCTTTTGAACGGTGCGTCCGGAATTGCTGTGGGGATGGCTACTAATATTCCACCCCACAACTTAGGCGAAATTGTCGATGGCCTGACATATTTGATCGACAATCCTGAAGCATCAGTTGAAGAGCTTATGGAGTTTGTTAAAGGCCCGGATTTCCCAACAGGTGCCCAAATTTTTGACATTACGGAGATAACCGCCGCATATGCAACAGGCAGAGGCAAAATCATGATGAGAGCCAAAGCTGAGATAGAAGAAACCAATTCGGGTAGATTTCAAATCATTGTGACTGAACTTCCATATCAGGTAAACAAGGCAACCCTTATTACCCGTATTGCCGATCTAGTTAAAGATAAAAAACTTGATGGAATATCCGATTTGCGAGATGAATCAGACCGTAAAGGAATGAGAATCGTAGTCGAGATCAAAAGAGACGGCAAACCCCAGTCGATCCTTAATAACCTGTTCAAACACACCGCTATGCAGCAGTCTTTCCCGGTCAATACAGTTGCCTTGATTGACGGCACTCCTCAAACACTTACACTCAAAGTAATTCTTTCGGAGTTTATCAAACATCGCCAAGTAATCATTACACGCCGATCACAGTTTGAGCTCAAGCAAGCCAAAGCCCGGGAACACATTTTGGACGGTCTTAAGATCGCAGTTGATAACATCGACGCCGTTATTACGACTATTCGCGGATCTAAAGATGCCGACGAAGCTAAAACTAATTTGATGACCAAGTTCAAGCTCACTGAGATCCAATCAGTGGCTATCTTAGATATGCAGCTTAGAAAACTTGCAGCTCTTGAAAGGCAAAAGATCGAGGACGAACTTAAAGCCGTCAGGGAAACAATTGCCTATCTTGAGGACCTTTTGACACACCCTGAAAAAGTTTTGATCGTGATTAAAGAAGAGCTTAAGGCACTGAAAGACAAATTTGGCGACCCGCGTCGCACTAAAGTCTTCAAACAAAAAATAGGGGAGTTTAGTGAAGAGGATCTAGTAACGAACGAACCAACAATCGTCACCTTGACTCAATCAGGCTATGTCAAAAGACAGAGTCCGTCCTCATTCCGCACCCAGAGACGAGGCGGCAAGGGTGTTACCGGAATCACAACCAAAGAAGAGGATGTCGTTGCCAAACTCCTTTACTGCCAAACTCACGACAATATTTTGTTCTTCACCGACAAAGGTCGAGTCTTTGCCCTTAAAGCTTATGAAGTCCCAGAAGCGTCTCGAGTAGCCAAGGGCCAGGCAATTGTAAATCTTTTGGAACTTACCCAAGATGAAAAAGTCTTGTCAGTCTTGCCAGTTGGGAAAAAAACTAATGCCGAAGGCTACATTGTCATGGTAACTAGAAAGGGTACGGTCAAAAAGACTGCCATCAAATCCTATGAAGCAATCCGTAGATCAGGAATCATCGCCATCAAATTGGAAATTGGCGATCTTCTAAGGTGGGCCAAGCTCTCAAGTGGCAAAGATGACGTTTTCCTAATTTCCCAAAAAGGACTTTCAATAAGGTTTGCCGAAAAAGATATCAGGCCTACTGCTCGTGACACGATGGGAGTGCGCGGAATCAAGCTCAAAGGTGAGGATGAAGTAATTGGTATGGATATCTTAAACGAGGAAACAGCCAAAGCCGATCTTCTGGTCGTTGCTTCCAAGGGCCTCGGTAAAAAGACAGCAATTGGGGAATGGCATAGACAAAATCGAGGTGGAATGGGCGTCAAAGCCGCCAACCTGACCGACCGAACAGGTCACTTAGTCACGGGCCAGCTGCTGACAAAAAGTGACGAATCTCTAGTTTTGACTTCAATCAAAGGACAAGTTATCAGACTACCTCTGCGCAACGTTCCAAGACTTGGGAGAGACACCCAAGGTGTTACTCTTATGAGATTTTCAAACGATGCTGACGTTGTGGCGGCATCCGCAATCATTGCCAAAGAGTCAGATGATGTGCCTGTCGAAGCTTTGCCCGCGCAAGAAGAGCCAAAAAGTGCCAAACCCAGAGCAGCTACAACCACCCGATCCAAATAGCATCCGTCGCCAACTTCAACAAGAAAGGGTTGATCGTATTGCCCGTGATATTCAGTCCACAGCATTAATTAGAGAATCGTCCTACCAAGGTAGGATAGCCCAAATTAGTAAAGAAACTTTTTTTATTTCTGGGGTACGACACTCAATAATTCAAGATTGCGATGAGGTCATGTACGTTGTGATCGCCAGAGGTGAAAGGTCTCAACCGATAAATGCTTATTGTGAAGGATGTGGGCGAGTCGATGTTTCTCAAAATATATTTATTGACTGGCTAGATAGTTTTCTAAAAGCAAATCATACTTCGGAGCCAAACCCCGTTCTATGAATTAGATTGTCCTGACAATTTTTATGCCTTGACAATGTAAGCTCGGGGGATATAATTTACCTTCTAGTGCCTCTTGCCCAATCGTTTTAATATTATGAACCAAGTCAATCAGGACGAACCGTTGACCACGATCAATATCACGCCGCGACTTTTGCAGCACATTGCCCATGTTCTTAAGAACAAGGGTTGGGGATCAGTCGAGATTTATATCGAAAACTACCACATTACCCAGATTACCGAGCGCACAATCACCAAAGTCGCCCCACCTAGAACAGCAAAAACTCAGATAATTATTAAAAACAGTAGAGTATAATACTGCTTGCCGACCTAAGTCTGATGAAAATATCTGTCCTAATCGCTTTAATATTAATGGTAGTTTTTTCGTCTATCCTTGTGCGTCCTGCGTTTGCAAAATCAGACGTTAACATTTCGGATAGTTCAAATTTTTCCAGTGAGGTCAAAGATTTTTCTAGCGGTCAGACGATTTTTGTCAGAGTAAAGTACGACTCTGACTACTCACAAGTCAATCTTACTTTAGATGACAACAACTCCAACCCTTTAAAAACTGTCTCGATGGGAAGCATTGGCAACCACACATATTCCGGGTCACTTACCGCACCAACAAGCGCTAATTATTATTTGATAAGAATCGAGGCATCAAACGGAGAGGGTAGCAAATCCACCATCGTCCGCACCATCAAAGTGGGGGATATAAGCTCGGCATCGCTTAACGTAAACATCGACTCCAAAACTGGCGGCGAAAAAGTCACTAGTGGAAATACAACTGTAAATACAACGACTAACACTAGCACCAATACTTCAAGTGATAATAAAGAAGAGGGAACTACTGACAATGTCTCAATAATTACACAAGAGATTACCTCGAAAGATGACACTACTACTGATAAGAAAGATGAAAATCGCTTAATAAAAACGATCCTCTTTATTACTAATCCGATGTTGTTTGTAACATTTTTATTGCTTTCTTGACATCTAACAATTATCTGCTAAAATCCTATTTAGGTCTGACGTTTCTGCCCCAGTCTTGCCCCAGAAATACCTGCCATCGTTAAATATTGTTCCTTTGTGGAACGGTTCAAAATTATTTATGCAATTTAGAAATAAAACCGTTAACCTGTCATTTGCAAAAAGCGCGACTCTAACCAGTCCGACCACGGTTAGTGCAAACATCATTTCATCCTTATTTTCCAAAGTAGTTAAGAAATTAATCACTACCCGAAAACCTCTGGTCATTGCAGCGCTAATTGTCCTTCTCATCATTGGTGTATTGGTATTTTTGAGAGCAACAGGTAAATTATTTACCCCTCAATCAAGCTCCCAAATAACTTCCTCCTCAACGTTTGCGACAGCCGATATTAACAGGCAATTCAAAATCACTATTAAAGATGCAAGCGGCAAGGCAACCGGAGACACACTGCTTGTCAACTTTGTCACCGCAGAGAGAGCAAATAAGATCTTAATTAATGGACAATCAGCTAGCGCTAGAAAAGATAAAGACTTTTTAATAATTAACATTAATATCGAAAACTCAACTAAAGACAGGCTAAACGTCCGACCAGTGGACTTTGTCAGACTAGTTGATGACACTGGCAAAAGTTTTGCAGCGGATGTTCACAATGACGTGATCAAAGTAGAACCCCTTTCAACCCGCAAGACTAGAGTTGGGTTCGTAGTCGATGACAATAAAAACAGTTTTAAGTTCTTACTTGGTGAGGTGTCCGCAGATAGACAAACTGTTGAGATAAAGTTTTGAAATAATCGGGGTCCCCAAATTATTTAAATTTGGGGCAATCTTAACATAGTAAATAAATTTAGACGTCTGCCATCTAAAACAGGATCTTGACAGAGTGTACTAAATTAGTGTTAGTTAATTTAATATAGAAGCGATTCAGATCGCTTCTGCAAAGAGCAGCACTACTATTGAGATTAAAGTTTCAATAGAGTTCCACTCTTTATATAGGATAGCCGACCGCAAACGGAGGCATGTCTCTCTATAATTACTATAAGTAATTAAAGGGGGATGTGCCTCCTTTTTGTGAAAGTTCACAAAAAGGTTGAATGTTTTAAATCAAATTTAGATCAGGCTCTGCCTGTTTAAATTTATCCTCTGAAGGAAGAGAGGAATACTGAGGAGAAAAACGTAGTTTGTCTCCTCAGAGTTAGAGAAATACTAAAGGGAACCTTTGGTGTCCTTTAGAAATTTGAAAGGAGGTGAATATATAAATGGTTAAATATTTTGTAAAAGTTGGTTCAAGCATTTCAGCTTTAGCTTTGGTCGCGTCATCATTTGTCGGACCAGTTGCAGCTATAAACGTCAATGTGCAGGGAAATGGAGCTGACAGTAACAGTACTGTTGACCTAAACCTTGCTTCAAACACCACTGTCAACCAGACAAACAATGCCACAATCAATAACACTTTCAATGTTGAAGTGGCTACTGGAGAGAACAAAGCCGAAAAGAACACAGGTGGCGATACAACAATCACTACAGGTGATGCAACAGCAAACGTCACAGCAAACAATAAAGCCAATGCTAATCAAGCAAATGTTGATAACTGTGTTTGTGGACAAGACGTCAATGTCACTGTCAAAGGAAATGGTGCCAAGTCAGATAATGATGTAACAGTAGATTTAAACAATACTGTCAACATCAGACAAGACAATCAGGCTCGTATCAACAACAATATCAATATTGATGCAGATACTGGAGACAACAAAGCTCAAAAGAACACCGGCGGCGATGTTTCTATCGACACTGGTAATGCCGACGCAACCGTAACAGTCAATAACACTGCCAACCTCAATGGTGCAGTTGTTGCTGGTAAAAGCGGAACAGGCGGCGTTTTGTCAGTCGTTATAGATGGCAACGGTGCTGGCTCCGACAACAATGTCGAAGTTGACTCAACGAATAACACTACAGTCAACCAGCGCAACAAAGCCGATTTTGACAATAATGTCAATATCAACGGCGAAACTGGGGACAACACGGCTGAAGATAACACTGGTGGAAATAGTTCAATCACCACAGGTGATGCAACAGCAAACGTTGGTGTTAACAACACTGCTAACTTCAACTGGGCAGATGTAAATGTTTGTTGCTTTGATGATGCAGAGTCAAGCATTACTGTAAAAGGTAATGGAGCTGATAGTGACAATGATGTCACCCTAGATTTCTTGACAAAGCAAAAAGTTGTTCAGGACAACAATGCTTACTTTGATAACGGCGGCGGAAAGAATGATGGTCTCGACCTAGATACTGGAGACAACAAGGTAAAAGGTAACACCCAAGGTGGTGATCCTTCTATCGACACTGGTAATGCCGGAGCCGATGTCACAGTTAATAACACTGCCAACCAAAACGCTTTGAATGGCGATTTACTGGACTTACCGGATTTCCCATCTGGTGATTCTTGGGCAGTGCTTGTTTGGCTTTTTGGTCACTTAGGCTAAAGTCAAACCCCGCAACTCTTGGAGGATGTGTTTAAATTTTACATTTACTCACACCTCCAGGAGATTAGGGAAACAAAAGAGAAGTAGGAAAGTATAAAGAATTAAAAATGGGAATTAAAAATAAGTTACAAAAATTATTAGTAATATTTGCGGTTGCCTTAACTGTTCTAAATTCTTCCGGAGCGGTAGCTTTTGCGAGGGAGCCTCGAAGTGCCAGAGAAGCTACACCTGTGCAAGACGAGCAGCCAACTGCCGATCAAACCGAACCTGTAAATCCACCCACCGAACCAACACCTCCCGCACCGGCGGTAACTAATGCTCCAACTCAACCGGAGTCAATTCCTCCCAGTAGCAATCAAAACGCTCTTACGCCGGCAACGACAGACAGCATTCCACCGGTCACCACCGGAACAGGTACTCAGAACCAATCAGGCGCTGGAGACCCAGTCATCACCACTGGTGATGCCACAGCCGCAGGTACGGTCATTAATACTGCCAACACTACAACCGTCAATCCCGCCCCCAACTCTTGTAATGCTTGCGTTGAGTCAGTTCAGGCAACCAATTCCGGCAATGGAACAGGGTCTGATAACAACATTACAGTTGATAATAGTGCTACAACCTCGGCAACTGTTGATAATCACGCTAATGTCGCTAATTCAGCAAACTTTGACGCGGTTACAGGCAAAAACAAGGCCAATGACAATGTCGGCAGCTCTACGATAGGTACCGGTGATGCCAATATCGCTGCTTCAATGATAACAGCGGTAAATGAAACCGGACTGGGACTTGCTGAGTTTAATATCGTTGACAATCATGTTGGTGATATCATCCTGACCTTACCCCAAAACTCCGGCCTCGGTTGTTCAACATGCAATTTAGGAACGGACAGTGCAACCAATACTGGCAATGGGGCACAGTCCAACAATAATATCGATCTTAAAAATTCAAATAACAATAATACACTTATTGATAACAATGCCGACATAGTCAGCACACTCAACTTAAAAGGGGATACTGGCCGCAACGAGGCTTCGAAAAATACCGGCGGCGATAACACTATTACAACTGGGGACGTCAATGTCGCGGCTAGTCTTATCAATCTCGCCAATTCTACGATTTTCGGCGGTGCGGCATTTGTAGTAAATGTTTTTGGCAGCCTGGTTGGCGATATCATATTCCCAAGCAGCATTCCATCAGGTGCCGGGAGCGGCAATGCTTCACTTTCCAATACCGGAAATGGCGCCAACTCAAACAACCTCACCAACTTTACTAATACCAACAATAACAATATCAATCTCAACAATAACGCCTCTGTTGAAAACAACTTAAATATCAACGGCAATACCGGTGACAACCAAACCAATTCCAATACCGGCGGCAATAATACCATCGACACAGGTAAAATCAACGTCAACGCCGAAGTTATTAATGTAGTTAATACCAATGTCCTTGATAATTCCGCTGAACCTCTTTGGCTAATCCTTGTTAACAATATGGGTACTTGGACTGGACAAATTGTGGGATCCTTAACCGGCCAGAACTACGCCGGAAGTGGTTTCACATTTTCCCAAGATCCCACAGGCGAGTTAACAGCTAGCAATACTGGCAATGGAGCAGGATCGAACAATGCCGTTGGTATTGCCAATACAAACACCAACAACTTTTCAGTTAATAATGATGCCAATGTTATTAATAACATCAACATTAATGCCAATACAGGCGGCAATAAGGCCAACGACAACACTGGCGGTAATAGCTCAATTAAAACTGGAAATATCAATGTGGCCGCATCAGTCATAAACTTTATCAATACCAACCTCATTGGCCGCAACATAATGCTGGGTATTATCAATGTATTTGGATCATGGACTGGAAATGCAATCCCACCAGGTCATGAGAAACTCGCAGTAGGCGGAGCGAGTGAGAATAGCAGCAGCACTCAAAACAATTCACCCAGCTCAAACGGGGATAATGGAGGCTCTCAAGGCGACAATACCAATTCTAATTCAGGAAATGCCCCGCAGGTTTTGGGCAGCACCACGGGCGGTGGGAATAGTTCTTCGGGTACAATTGCCTCACTTTTCCAAGGCTCTAAAACAACTACGGGCAACACAGGATCATCCGATTCTCAAACAGGAGGCGGTAACTCCAATCAATTTAACTCAATTATCTATGCCAAATCAGATTCTGGATTTTGGAAGAATCAATACTTGTTGCTTTTAATCCCACTTACAGCAGGAACATTGTCTGTACTTCTCAGACGAAGATTTGCTCAAGCAAGATAATACTTAGTCGGTAAAACGAAAGATATCAACTCCGTTTTTACTGTAAACTTTCTCTAAATACTTTTTACTTTCAAACTTAGCAATAAATTTTCTAAAGTAGTCATCCTGAGCTACAAATATATACCTTATATCGTGAGAGTTTAGAAAATCTTTCTGGGCACCTTCGTTTTTTGATAACAGCCAATTTTTAATTTCTGCAGTCTTACGATCACTTTCAAAGGTTTGAATCTTGTGCCCATTGTAAACATACCTCCCAGTAAACCCTGGAATGAAGTTGGAGTAAAAAATATTCGCCAAAATAATATCATTTTTTTGACTATTTGCCCGGAGCCAATCCATCGCATCTTTTTCACCCGTAAATATAAAGTACATATGATCGTCGGGTGTCTCTGCAGAGTAGGAGTCCAACATGTCAAAAAATATGAATACATTAGTAAGTAACAAGGTGATAACCATCATCAGGGTCAAAACGTATCTTAGGAGGGTATTTTTAATGACTTTCAAAATTGAAAGCATGCCCATTGAGGCAAGTATGGCAAGTGGAATATGCACTCCTTCTAAAAGCCTTCGTTGAAATGAGAATGGTACATAGATCAAAACTAGAGTACCAACAGCCCAAATTATTAAGATGTTTCTGCTGGTCTTAAATGATTTTTGAAAAACTCCAACCAAAGCCAACGGCACAAGAAGTCCAAACCCCAAAAGAACATAAGAAAAGTCTGGTGTTAGCAAAACATTTTGGATATTAATCAGTTGTGCCGAGTCGGAATGTCTAAAAACTAAGTAAACAAATAGTGTCGAGAGGCTGGGGAGAGTCATAAAAGCACCAATATATTTGAGATAGACTTTAAAATTTTGTTTTAAAGTACCCCAAATAATTATCGGAAAAACAATCATGACAAATGGAGTCATAAAGGGATGCTCTAGGATTAGAAGCGAGACAAAAAATGAGGAGACGACTAGTTCTTTCCAATTCTTGTGCCTTATCAAAAAGTAAAAAGACAAAATGAGGAATATTTGAGATGTTATAAAATGAGGCGCTTGTAAAAGAGTCGAAAAAGTATTGGCTTCAGGTATCCATAAATCAATTGAGGAAGCTAATAAGTCAAAGCCCCAAAATCCCAAACCGGAAGAGGTTAATACTACAATTAGCGCAATCCATCTATCTTTCGATTTTTCAAAAAAACAACTCAGAAATTCCCATAGTACCAAAATAAAAATAAAAGTGAAGGCAAATCTCGCTGCTTGATAGAGAGTAATTGAATCAAGGTTTATTACTCTTGCAATTGTTCCTAGTAAGAAGTAGGTGGGTTTAAATGAATAAGGATCGTGTGATTCGGTGCTATACAGATTGGGCAAAAGCACAGCTCCTTGCTTGACTGATTCAATATTGGCAAGGTATCCCGAAGTGTCAGCCGAGTTAATAACAGGAGTCTGCAGGAAAAATAAATCATTTCCACCAAGTGATGATCCATAAATATAAGGGAATATAATAATAATAGAGACAAAGAAACTAAAAACGTAGATGCCAGCCCTATTCATCTATATTCTTTCAAAGACCGCTGCTCGTTTATCTTCATAAACCTTTCGCCATTTCTTTTGGGCAGCCAGATTTTCAAGCTGTATATAAAGGGGTTTTTTCGTAGTAATTAAAACTACATCATATTTAGAGTCGTCAATATTTCCCTCGGCTTGTTCATACACATAATAATTCTCAAATGCACTGTAGCCTGTCTCATCTCTCCAAAGGTGCATTCGACCATCGACACTCGGCATAACCTCTGGATAATTCCAAATCATCCAGCCGCCCCAATCATAAAAAGTATAGATTTTACCCTTATAATTTTGACGGACCATAAAATCCAGTGCGGCAGGGGAGCAGTTTACAACAGAATTACAATAATTTTTCCAAGACATATTTTTAATACGATTAAATGGATTATCCAGGACAAAGACTGTACTAAGAGCTATGACTAAAAAGACGGTCCCAAAGATGCGCGAATATTTTTTGGATTCTGGCTTAAGAATTACCACCACTGCAGCGATAAACGGAATGCTTAGATAATACATGGGCCACGCATAGCGTCTGACAAAAAAGGTAAGCATGAAAAATATCGAGACAATTATGATATAAGGAAAATTCTTTTTGAACTGATTGCTAAAAACCATAAAAATAATCCCGGTAAAAATCACAATTCCAACAATCATCTGACTCCACCAGTAGCCGGATAATTCCTCAAACGGAAGCCACTCGGCAATATACTGCTGCAAGGGATTACCAAAGTGTTTGAATGCCTCAAAATAAACGGATAGTCCAAAAGGATTAATCATTATGGCTAGAGCCGAAAGAACACCTATGATAGCCAAATTTCTGACTAACAGAATTACTTCTTTGTCCAATCTAAATCTTTTATCCCAAAGTTTTAAAGCCACTACCGAGGCTGACCAAACAGCCAAAATCCCAAGCCCAAGTAAAAACTCACCATGAACATTGGACCAGACCATAAAAAGGGCGGGAATAAGCAGGAAAAATTTCTTTGATCCCGAGTCCAAAAACAGCCGGGTCAGAAAGAGAAGGACGCCCAGAAACATGAGGCTTAAAAGTTGTCCGCGAAACGAAACGATATTAATGGGGTACAAAAAATAGAGAATTATCGGAAAAGTGAGTGCTTTGGCAAAAAAGTCCATCTTAAACGCCTTGGCAAAAAACCAAAGCGTTAGTGATATTACTCCTGCTGCTAAGACTGACAGGCCAACAAAGCCGAAGTAGTGATAGGCAAGATATGAAATTAAATCCGTTCCCCAGGAGCTATTGATCCAGGGAAAACCAGGCATTTCAGTTGAAAAGGTATTTACACGAAGTGGGGCAAGGTGCTGAAAAAAGTATTCGCCATACTTTAAATGCCAGCCCAAATCACTATCAAATGGTTTATACAGGGAAACCAAAAAGATAAAGATAAAGGACAGTCCTTCCCAGATCGTGTCTTTAAAATTTTTAATATTTAACTTCACCCGCAAATTATATCAGTAATCTATATAGCTTCAAAATAGTTGTTGCAATCGCCTAAAATAAATGTTTTAACTAGTTAACATTATCTTCACTGCCCATGAAGTCAACTGCCCAATCACAACAATCCTCCCCACATTCTTTACATCTGCCAACCTATTTAATTTTTAAATCAAATTTAGATCAGGCTCTGCCTGGATAAATTTCTCCTCTTAGGAAAAGAGGAATACTAAGGAGAAAAACTTGTTTGTCTCCTTAGAACCCCGAAAGGAGGTGAATAAAAAACAATGAATCAATACTTTAAAAGAGTTGCAACTACCGCAGCCACGCTAGCTCTGACGTTGGGCGCCTTTACAGCCCCTGCTTTTGCCGCTGAGCTTACCATTGATAGCAATGGAGCAGGTTCCAACAACACTATCAATGTGAGAAACAGCTGCTTGACTACTGTTAACCAGTCCAATAACACCAACGTAAGTGTTAGCGCCAACGTCACGCAAAATACCGGCAACAACACTGCCAATGGTAATACTGGTGGTGATGTCAGCATAGGCACTGGAGACGCCAATACCAGCATTAATGTGACAGTTAATGGCTCATCCAATGACATACTGACTCCACCAAGTTGCTGCGACTGCCTAAATACCTCTACTGCAAGTGCGACGATTAGTGGAAATGGTGCCAACTCGACTAACAATGTTAGTCAGAACAATACCGTCAACCAGACTGTCAGACAGCACAACAGGTTCAGAGTCAAGGTAAAGGGTAAAGTTAACCACAATACCGGCGGCAACAACGTCAATAGCAACACCAATGGGACCGTTAATGTTGTAACTGGTAATACTTCGACGGATCTTAATGTTGGAGTAGGTGCACCATCCAATACTCTCTAAAGAATTTTATTGAGGTGTAGCAAAAATCCCGTTAATAGCGGGATTTTTGTGCCTAAATTAACCTATTGACAGGTATGGGTGATCTATATAGAATTGCATCACAGTAGCGCAATGGTAATCATTTAACTACTTAAACATATCATGAAAGGTTTAGTTACATTAGTTTTATCGCTCGTTTTCGTAGCCCTCGCATCGGCCAACTCCGTCTGGGGGATCAATGTCACTGTCCAGGGTAATGGAGCCGGCAGCAATAACACTGTCAACGCCACCGTCACTAAAGACAAATCTTCCAGCCAGTCCAACAGTTCATCTTTCAAAAACAATATTCCAGTTAGTTGTCAAACCGGAGACAACTCGGTAAGTGGCAATACGGGCAACGGGGGAACAATTACGACAGGCGACTGTTCAGCTGATCTTAATATCACCAACAATGCCAATACCAACAAGGCAACCATCAAATGCTGTGGCGTCGGCGGCGTTAACCCTCCCACTCCCGGCGTTCCCGGCACACCTTCCAACCCTGGCAGTTCAACATCATCTTCATCTAGCTCAAGCTCTCAAGGTGGCGGATCAGTTGGAGGTGCAGCTGCAAGCAACCCTCAAGTACTGGCAGCCACTGGAGAAAAAGAAGCTAGTATCTTAGGTCTTACAGGTCTGTTTTCGCTATCAATTGGCGTATGGCAACTGCGAAAAAACGCTCCCGGCCTCGCCTTCCCCGGCAACCGGTAGAGAGACTTCGAGTATTCCTTAGTTTATTTTTAATAGTAGCCGGTGCAGCTTTACTTTCTGCAGCTTACAGCCAAAGGATGGGCTTGTCATCACGCACACTTGCCAACATTCAAAAGACAGTCTCTACCAATGAAAAGGGGATCAAGCCTACCAAGCTCTACATTCCCAAACTCAACAAATCCTTAGATGTCTATGACGGATCGTACGAAAATAATCGCTGGGTCGTAACCCAAAATGGCGTTTCTTTTTTGACATCGTCCAAAATACCAGGAGAAGCGGGGAATGCCGTGATGTACGGGCACAACAGAAAGTCACTGCTTGGAGATCTTAAAAACGTGACAGAGGGTGAATATATATTTGTGGTTCTGAGTGATCAAAGTGTCGTGAGGTACAAAGTAAGCGAAACGAAAGAAATCCAACCCACCCAAGTAGATATTTTAAATCAAACAAATGACGCCACTCTCACCATATACACATGTAGCGGCTACCTGGATGAGTCGAGATTTGTAGTAATCGCCAAAAAAGTTTAGGCTTTCTTCAAAAACCTAGCTGCATATAAAACAACTAGTGCACCAGCAACAGCCAAAACTATTGAGCTGACATTAATTCCAGTGACGCTTTGTCCGAAAATAAGCTCACCGATAAAACCTCCGACAACTCCTCCGACAACACCCAAAACTATGGCACCAGCCAAGCCACCTTGAGCCTTCTTGGCATCAATAACATTGGCAATGACACCAACAATAAGTCCAAATACAATCCAAGATACAAAGTTCATTTATTTATCACCTCCTCTCCATTTAAGAATACAATCAAACCGATTAAAAATGCAAAGAATAGATTCCCACGGCCTGAAGGCAGTGGTTCTCTCTTCCTCGCTCAAGATTCGCTTCGTCTCTGGCTTGAAGGGCGGAGACTTTCCGCTCGTAATAAAATTTGGAGATCAAAAACTAGAGTAGTATTCTAGCCAGTTATCTCAAATTCCTTTAGCAACTTGCGGTTGCCTTCAATCTGGTAGTGGAGTAGGTCGGAATAAATGCCAGGTTTGGTTGAGAGCTCTTTTGGATTGCCCTGGGCGGCCACTTTTCCGTCCTCAATCACAACTACTTTATCAACATTTTGAATAGTGGAGAAGCGGTGGGCAATGATGATGACAAGTCTGTCTTTCATCAAGTTTTCCAAAGCGTCTTGGACCTGTCTTTCACTTTTTGCATCAAGCGAGCTCGTCGCCTCATCAAGAATGAGTATGGGAGCATCTTTGAGAATCGCCCGGGCAATTTGGACCCTTTGTTTCTGTCCACCTGAAAGCTTGATTCCACGCTCGCCAATATTGGTTTCTAAGCCCTCAGGCAGCTTCATTACAAAATCATAAGCGTTGGCTTTTTTTAAAGCTGCTTTTATTTGAGCATCAGTCGGATTATTAGCTCCATAGGCAACGTTTTCCTTGACAGTGGAGGAGAGCAGTTCATTTTCTTGAAACACTAGGGCAATGTTATTACGAATATATTTGGGAGAGAGGTCGGAGTATGCTTTATTCTTCAAAAATATTTCACCCTTAGTAGGCTGGTAAAACTTCAAAATCAAACTCACAATTGTTGATTTTCCAGCCCCACTTTCACCAACCAAGGCAATCTTTTCGCCTTTATTTATTTTAAAGCTAACGTCCGCCAAAACCGGATCTTTGGCATAACTAAACGAAAGGCTTCGAAATTCGATTGTGGGATTTTGGATTTTGACAGTTGAATATTTTTCATCAAAGTCTTCATTAGACTCAGACTCAAGTATCTCCAAAAATTCTTTCGCTCCATTTTCAGCTTGCTGGATCTGGGTAAGAATAAAAGACATTGCAAAAAGAGGCCGTCTGGCTTGAGCCACTAACTGTAGAATCAAAACCATTTCACCGATAGTAAGTGATCCATTAAATGTGCTAATAAATACAATCACGTTTACCATAAGCAGGATAAGAATCAGTGATAAATTCCTAGCAAAATCAAAAATATGAAAGTTCCTGCTTTGAACTGCAAATATCTGATTGATGCGCCCAAGCTTTGAGGAAATAAACTTAAACTCTGTCTTTTCATTATTAAAGCTTTTGACAAGTTTAATGTTGGAAACCACTTCCTGAATGCGCCCGCGGCTAATATCCTCAAGTTCATTTTTTTCAACCTCATACTTGCCCCACTTTTTAGTGGAGTAGTAGCTTAGGCTTAGATAAATAGGGAAGAGGGCGGCCACAAATAGAGCCGTAGGAATATTGTAATAAGCCAAGACAATGATCGTAAAAATACTTTGCAAAAAAGTCGGCAGGATAAAGTTAGTCGAAGTATTTAGGAAATTTTGGATAACAAAAATTCCTCGGGATAATTGGTTGATGATTTTTCCAGAAATTTCACCGTCAAAGTAACTTTGTGGAAGCGTTAGGACTTTGGTATAAAACTTTTCGGTTAAAAACTGTCTGAGTTTGCCGGCAAAATGATCGCCAAGTCTCTCACTGACACCCGACAGGGCAATTCCTGCAAGACTGGCTACAAAAGAAAGCGCCAAAAGGACAATAAGTTTATTAATATCGCCAGCATGTCCTGATACTTTAGCCACAATCTCATCAACGATAAATTTGGACAAGATTGGCGTAACCAGTTCCAAAAGTGAAGAGACCAAGATCAAAACCGCAATGATATATAAAAGCGGATGTAAAGGCTTTGATAGAGCGATAATCTTAAATATATTTTTCATTCTTTTTTAACGTTTATTTCTAGTAGTATGAAAGTTTATTGAAAGAACGATTCCAATAAGAAATGAAATACTAGGCAAGCAAATCTTCCATAAATTTAGATCAACATTTGCTTATTATCTCAAAAAATACTCATTCTTGGTACCGCTTGAGAATTTACCCCTGTAGGATTAGAATCCAAATCAATTATGAGAGAAGAGAAGGAGCTAGATTCAGAAGAAATAATCTCCATGGCCCAAGAGATTATTGGAGGCATGCCAGATAAAAAGGATGAGGCCCATGTTCTTGCTGAAAAACTTCAAAATGACTTGCTGAATGAATTTACCGCAGAACCGTCGGAGGCAATTGTTGACCAAGGCGAAGCATTTTTGAAAAAATTTCGATCGTGGAAATCAGATATCAAGGCTATCTACGGCCTTGATGTAACAAGTAGAATTTCGCTCGATACGCTTTATCGCATCGCCTTTAACGCTAGAAGGAATTTCCAAGAAGAAGTAGATAATTTAGTTTCTAACCCTGAATTACAATCAGAAGCCAAGCTAGATTTAGATAGGTGGATTCAAATAGAAAGTGTTGTGTACGCCGCCAAATCGTTGGCATACAAGCCCAGAGAACATAAAACCCCACCCAAAAATGAACAACTATCTTCCACTAAATCATCTGACGAGGCTGTAGTTGATAATTTTTTAGCTGAACTAGGGATTTCTTTAAAAGAGGCCAGTGATGTAAGTCACGAAGAATTAAAACATGCCGTTTCCGAATTCGTGGACAACTTTTTTAAAGGTAAGAATATTGAAGAGTGTCAAGATCAACTTGCTATCGAATTCCGAGATGAACTAGACACTTGGGCTAATAACTCTGGGTTAAGCTTTAAAGTAGTCGCCCTACATACTATTAACCACACTTTTTTAAAACATCAGAGCTATTCAACCAGAGCTTTGAGATCAATTGGGAATGGTAATCCATATGACCAGGATAATTTTACGCATAAATCACAAAGGTGGGCTAGAATTCTAGAAATAATTCAAGCAGCAGTTTATGGCTGAAGTTTGGGAAGTATTTTTTTGACTAAGTTTTGAGCCTTCGTCTGATCGTCATAGACAATACTTACGAGATAATCTCCTTTAAGTACCCGTATCTGACTGCCGTCCCAAAACGCTTTATCACCAATACCTTCTACTTTGACTGGCGAACTTGTTTTTGCAAACAAGTCTTCGTAAAAAGCAGCTGTGCTGGTCATATCACCATCAGTGTATTTTATGACTGCTTTTGAGTCCTGCACCATAATTGATATTGTTTTATCCTCTGTAACCGCTACACAAACACTGCCACCTCTTACCTCATTTTCTAAAAAGCGAGCTTCGGCTCCCAGCACCGCCTTAATATCATCAGTAGCCACTAAATTACACGCTTTCAGTTCTGTTTTCTCGGTTTGAACTGGTGTGGGTGATGGTTTATGGTTGTTAATATTCCTGGCCGCTACAAACACTGCAACTGTAGCAACCAGTACCGAAACAAGTGAAATAATAATTACTCGCATCACTTTTGATTTTAGCATAAAAACCTTTGCAAAAAAGAATGGTCGGTGGTTAGATAAAGTAAGTGGAACCAACATTTTTCTTCAAAGCCTACCTTGTCGTTCTGGTTATTTTATGCGCTTTGGATTTTGTCTGGCTAGGACTTGTGACCAATAAAGTCTACAAAAAAGAATTTGGCGATCTGGCTCGCAAAAAGGGTGACTACTTCGATCCGATTTGGCCGGTGGCTATTCTCATATATTTAATTATGGCTTTTGGAATTGTCTACTTTATCATTCCCAAAATAATAGACATACCGTTGGGCCTTTCCTCATTTATACCAGGAGCAATATTGGGCTTTATTATTTTTTCAGTTTATGATTTGACCAATTTAACCCTTTTAAAAAACTGGTCCACAAAAATAACTATTTTGGATATTGCCTGGGGAACATTTACGGTTTCAGTATCAAGCGTTCTTGCCTCATACATTTTAAACCTTCTCTAACTTAAGAATCCAATTCACTGTCTTTCGCTGTAGGAATTAGGATGTCGTTGCCTGAGTGAAACGCTTTGTGTACTTCTTTAAGTTGTTTATTAGTCACATGGGTATAGATCTGAGTTGTTGCAATGTTTTTGTGTCCAAGCATCTCTTGAACACTGCGGATGTCGGCTCCGTTAAAAAGTAAGTCGGTGGCAAAAGAGTGGCGCATAGTGTGAGGTGTTGCTTTGACTGGAAGCTTGGCTTTGCGCACGTATTTATCAATCATTCGCTGGACCGATCTGGCTGAAAGTCTCATTTTTTCACCGTGCTCCAACTCGTTTACCCCTTGAGAGTATCTGATAAAAAGCGGCTTAAAATCGTCAAGTCTTTCCGCAAGATATCGTCCCAACCAAAGCTTGGCACCTTCGGAGAGAAATACCACCCGGGCTCTGCCGCCTTTTCCAACCACTCCAAACTCTCCACGGTCAACGTCCACACTATCCCGATCAAGCTTCACAAGCTCCGAGACACGCAGTCCCGTAGAGAAGAGGAGTTCCAGAATTGCTTTATCTCTCATTCCATCAGGCTTGGAGATCTCCGGCTGGGCAACTAGTCTCTCTACCATATCTCTGTCCAAAAATTTAACTGAGCGGCTTTCTGTCTTGGGCAGCTCGATTTTTTCTGGAGACACGACAGGCAAGTCTTTGCGGGTGAGATATTTGAGAAATGACCGGAGAGCAATCACATAATAACTTTGGGTAACTTTTGCCAAAGGTGCACCTTTATCATCAGTCCTATTAGCCAAAAAAACTCTATATTTTCTGACGAGTTCGAGGGAAATATCGGCCGGTTTGTTGATTTTACCTTCTGACCAGTCTGCGAAAATATTTAAGTAATGGCGATAGTCGCGCAAGGTAAGAGGGGAGCAGTTTTTTTCAACCGATAAATAATCGAGGAATTCCGCAATCTCAGCAGGCAAATCAAAGGCGACAGGCATACATTCATAGTAGGCCAACCTAGTGGGGAAGTCAAATAATCTGCGACGTGTCAATAACTTTAGTAGAACGGAGCGCTATTGAAAAAAAATATTTCAATAGTGGTGAAGTTCTACGCAAGCCTTTTTCTAAACTTGGAAAAAGGCTTATAGTAGAGTATAATTCGTAAACCAAATCAAGATTGAGTCACAAGCGATGCAAACTTGGAATGGTGAACATTAACAACTTGCACTAAATAGGGAGGAGCGGGTGAACTGGCTTATTCCGGTAGTCGGGCGAGTAATTACCGCTCATGTCATGTTTCCAGCAGTCGTTAAAAAGATTGCAGGACTTCCAGATAAAGTAACGCGCATCTACTGGCAGTTTATCTTCTGCCTGGTGTTATCCTTGGGCGTCCTAGTCGTATCCGTCAAATCAGGTCTGGACTCGTCTTTCCTGCTAATCACTAGTATAGGGATTGCTAACAGCCTGGCAGTGTACGCACAGTGGAAAGCCATTGACCTTAATCTTTCCAAGACAGCGCTTTTGACTCAAGCCGATGACATCATTGCCGTTGTCCTAGGCCAAGTGCTCTTATCCGAAGGAGAGTTTCTCAACTGGCTGATGATAGTCGGTCTCATCTTAGTATTTCTTGGAGCCTCGGCTTCCGGAAGTTACACAACCAATCTCACCCTTCTTAAATGGGTGGGACTTTATAGCGTTATCTGGGGAGTGGCCGTCGTTATCTTTCGCCATCTGGCGATCGAGGATATGCCAATCGGGCAATTCATGACCGGATGGTATCTGGGAAGTTTGCTTGGAGCCTACTTATTGATCAAATCAAGAAAGTTTGGCTCCTCGAGAGGCTTTTTGGGAACAAGAGAGACATTGGTGATCCTGGCGCTAGCGATATTAGTTTGGGCGTCGATGCTTCTTAACTATATCGCGCTGCAAAACGCACCCATTGTCGTAGTTCAGCCGCTTTTCCAGCTTTCGGAAATGATCTTTCCGCTACTTGTGGGACTAATAGTCTTTAAAGAAGCGAAGAGATTATCCGCGCTTGGAAAGGTCGGCATGGTGGTTAGTCTAACCGGCGGGATACTTATCATTGCCGGCTATTCACTCTAAAGGAGGGTGAAATGAATCCCAGGACTCTAAGTCCAAACCTGACTCGCGATGAACGGACCCGTGTCGTTCTAGCCCGCACCCAGATTGATAATATTCTCGATGCAGCTGAAGCGATAGCCGAAGACCAAATTTCTGTCTCAATCCGAATAGAATTGATTGCGGTTAAGGCAGAGTTTAAGCCACCACTCACGCTCAGAGAGGTTGCGGCATTGATGCAAACCTACAAAGACGAAGGACTCCGAGTCTCTTTCAAAGGAGCTCAACTGCATTTTACTGGCCAGTGGTTCCAGAAAACTCCCAAAAGGAGGAGGCGATGAGCGAAATAACTGACAAGGTCCAAAAAGACCTAGACCGCATAACAAACCTTTTCACCATCGACACCAACGATGTCAAGCCAGTTCGCCGACAAGGTAAGTACGTGGACCTCATTGTCCACATTACAGGCCAAGGTGCTGACCGTATTTGCGAGATTGACGTTTTTCTAAATGTCGACATTAGTGAGGCACCGATAGTGATCCAACTCGAAGGAACGCCGAGCGGAGAGACGAGACGCCGAGAAATCTACCTAAGTATGGTGGAGGGCGTCCGCTATTACGGTAAATCTGTAATCCGGGACCTTCTGCCCTCGCACTACAAGGTCACTGCTGAAGTGCGAACAAACCGCGCCATCCGCATGCGAAGGGAGAATTAGTGCAAGTATCCGGGGATGGGGAAGAAGTGTGGCTTAAAAAGCCACAGAGCGATAACACCGCAACTTCCAACCCATCCCTTTTCTTTTGGGAAATGAGAGAAGAAAGTATGGTTGAGAATCTGATACAACTTGTCTTGAGCGAAGTCGAAAGATTCTGCGACGTAATATGTTTATTATTCCAATTATGGGTAAAGTTATAAAATATAAGAAAATTATATAAATCAATGAAAAGAGAAATTGATATAGAAACAATAAAATATGGTTTAGAAGAAACAAATAAGCCAAGAGACAGAACGGGTCTTGTAGCAATATTTGCCGAAAGTGAAAGGGCGGGTAGGTTAGTCTTGTATAGGTTTGAGTTTAATTCAAGTCACGATCAGGCTTATATAAGGGTAGCCAAACCAAATCTGAAGTCAGGAACTACTTTTTTTATAGCTATGACGACCTCCCTGCCATTAACCAGGGCTGAAGCGACGGTTGATGCTGACTTGCATATGATTATTGATAAAGACCAAATTACGGAGGAAGATATCATCACTAACTTGCCAGCATTTTTGCAAAACAATTGGCCCAAATTATCTTTATTAACAGTCGAAGTTCATCCGGATGTAACAAGTCCGCTAGAGTTACGAAAATTAGCCTCCCAAACCCGCTAATCTGAGGCTACAAAGCCCTACAATACCTCTAAAACGGCAGTTTAGTTTGAAGATGATTAGTTAGTCGTCTATATATGCCATTTCTGAGGCTAAATTAAGTAATTTATAAAAATTGTCTATTAATTAATATAGTAGGTGAGTAAAAACTAATGAAAATGGGCGGAGAGGTGTTAAGAGTGACTAAGAGTGGCTAAATAGATCAAATAAGCGCTTATTAAACACCCTCTAAACCCGGCAGGAAAGTGGCATATTTGAAATCACAAAAGTTTGTAAAAGTTTTATATTTTTCCCAATTTTTGACATATTTATAACATGACCCCTTCTCCGACCAAGTGTGGTCTACGTCGCAAAAGTATTATTGTACGACATAGGAAAAGAGAACTTAAAAATCTCCTAAAAAGAGGGGTAAGCACATCTAGACCTGTGTACCTCCACAGTGCGACACTGTACTACACACTTATCTCAAGCCTGGTCTGACCTAACCATCGAGCCTGAGTAAACTTTATCTGTGCGTACGTCGCAGTTGTAAGAGAAGTTTGGCCCACTGGAGTAGTCTATTCTCATGTTTTTAAGGCTGAATGTTGGTTGTTTGGAATATGTCATTAGCACTATTCTTTTCACCGTGCTAGTTATCCACATTTTTCACGGTATCACTCTTCTATTTTTCACAATGTATCAAACTATATCATTTTTTATATTCGCACTTCCCTAGAGGGTACTATGCTCTTTTTTGTGCGAATGCAAACTTTGAATTCCAAGCCCTACTTTGCTCATTAAACTTCAAAATTAGATACCTTATAGTTATTTTGAAAGTACTTGAAGTTTATAAGATACTTCCCTTCCCCACCTACAACTATTCTCTTTTTTGATTAATTTAAACGAAATCTTTATCCAAAATTTAATGAAGATTTGTTTGCGGTTCTCGGCTTCGCCTGCGATCCTAAGAAAATTTTAGCTTCATTTCGAAGCTAGTTCTCTAGTCTCGCATGCCGAGACGCAAGCGTGAGGCTTCCTTTGAACTTAACTTTCTCGCCTCGCTTATCCCCAATGAGTATTTAAAATCAATATCACTATGGTTGCCGTTGCCACTATTGCATATTCCCACACTGCCCGACTTGTTAGCCTATTTTGCAAATGAATTTGTGACAAACCCAAAAAGACATAAAGTGCCGCTGTCAAACCTAATGCGCTATATATTGGTACTATAGGCCAGAACGCGAGGCTAAGAGCGATTTGGGTCACAGCTAAAGTATAGACTATCGAGTATTTTAAGATCTTTTTAGATATCAAATCTTCTAGTTCAAACGCCCACAATGATTGCAGGATTAGTAAAAATGAGGTCGCCCCCACCAAAATAAAAATCATCCAAAACGGAAAGTGCAACGAAAAATAAACATTAAAGATAAAAAAAGCTGAAATAAGTGTGAATAATATCCCAACGGCGTGAGCTGCCCGCAGAAGTGCAATCGTCCTGATAGCTGCGACATTAAAAATATTGAGTGTCAGAAGAAGCAGATAAAAACCAATTCCATAAGCTAAAGCCACCGGCAGACGGGTCGCCCATCTGACAGGCAGTAGATAATAAAAGAGCGCCACCGCCGCGGTAAGTGCCGATGGCAATATTAGAAGTATCCAGTACTTAACCCCCGCCATATCCGACCAGAGAACTCCAAGCGTTAATAAAGAAGCAAATGAAACTAACCCCAAGATGGCCATATAACGGATCTCAAAAGGAAGCACTTGAATCACAAGCATCCCCACTGTCACCGTCACAGACAAGGCTACAAATTTGTGTCTCTTGGTGAATTGAAAATCACGAAACAAAGCATTTCGCAATTTTGAAAGAAAGTTATTTTTTTTGAACCCGCTTTTCTTCTTTTGCATCGGTCTCTTTTAGAGCAATTGCATGATAAATGGCAATCGCCACGGCATCATACGCATCATCTCGAAAACTCCAGGCTGATTTACCATTTTGATCAGTTGGTTTAGGAAGTTCTTTTTTGCCCAAGTAATTAAGAACGGCTTTTTGTATATCACTTTTGGCAGCTCTGCCGTAACCTGTTAGTTTTAATTTAACAACCAATCCTTGATATTCAAAAATCGGCACTCTTCGCTCTTCAGCAGTGACCATTACAACTCCTCTTGCCTGTCCAACAGACATAGCTGACCTTGCATTTACCCCAAAAAAGAGTTTTTCAACAGCAATACAATCGGGTTTATAAATTGTGATGAGTTGGGCAAGCTGATCGCGTAAAGTCAAAAGCCGGGCAGGCATTTCGGCTTCCTTAGGAGTCATAATACACCCAAATTTTTTAAAGGTAATCAAATCGGTATTATCCGGGACATCTATAACTCCATAGCCAGTGGTGGCTGTCCCCGGGTCAATTCCTAAAACAAGCATTAATTTTTATTTTTGGGAAGTTCGCGCGGCCTTGGGCCGTCATACTCCACTTCTTCTTCTGAAAGTCTTCTAAATGGCTTTTCTTTGATGGCTTCTTCAACCACATGGGCCACAAGTCCCGGGGTACGGGCAATTATAAAAACACCTTTTCCAACTTTTTGATCAAGTCCCATTTCTAAAAGAAGGGCGGCAATTATTCCGTCAATATTAAGAGGCAAAGCTTTGGACTCGGATGACAAAGCAGCCTCAATTTCTAGGGCCTTGGCTACATATTTACCCTTAAAACCTAGCTCATGGGCAATTTCTAAAAGTCTCTGAGTCCTTGGATCGACATCGTAAAGCCGATGGCCAAAACCCGCAACCCGCTCCCCTTTTGCTTTAAAATTGTTAACCAGATCTGACGCGTCGGTATTATCCGCCGCTGCTTTTGAAATTATCTCCATGGATTTTTCTATTGCCCCACCATGCCATTCACCCAAAGCCATTACACCAGCGGCTACGGCAGTATTGACACTATTTCCCCCTGAATAAACGATCCGAGCCGCTACCGCTGAAGGTGTTTCAATGCCATGATCAATAGCAATTGTGAGAATTGATTCAAACATTTTGGATGAAGGCTGGTCGGGAAGGTTCCCAGTAAGAGCTAAATAAATCGTGTCAGAAAAGGAATAATTCCCCGCCATTTGTGTCAGGTCGTAACCGTACAAATGAGGTTTACCGTCAACTGATGTTGTGATCGAAGACTTCCAATTTTTATTCATTCAAATATTTAGATTTTGTTTTAAAAGTCCACCTAGGTCCGAAAGATCTTCACAGATTATAGCACCACAATCTTTTAAAATCTTCTTTTTTTCATCAAGAGTCGTTTCAAATCCCACAATTGCCCCGGCATGTCCCAAAGCGGTACCTTTCGGCAGCGTTTCAGAGAACTTTCCGGCAATATAAACAATCAAGGGCTTGGTAAATTTGCCATCTTTGAGAAGATTGGCTGCCTCAATTTCAGCACTTCCCCCTACTTCTCCAAATGCAACGACTATTTTGGTATCCGCGTCTTTTTCAAATTCTGGTAAAAGTTCGGAGAGGGTCAAACCAATGAGTAAATCTCCCCCAATTCCAATAGCCGTCGAAACTCCGTATCCGGCATTTTTAACTTGGAGTGAGATCTCCGATGTCATTCCCCCACTTCTGGAAATTACTCCCACATTTCCCGCGGAAAATGCCCTGTTGGGACTATCTCCGCCAATCGATCCGATTTTGACTTTCCCTGGAGTAATAAGACCCACTGACGATGGTCCCAGTACTTTAACACCTTTTTCTTGTGCCCTGCTTAAAATTATCGAAGTATCCAAAATTGGCACTTTTTCAACAAAAATATGCACCAGGCCAATCCCCGCATTAATTGCTTCCAACGCTGCGTCTTTGGCCATCAGCGGTGGTACATAGATCATTGATACATCGACCTTTCCAACTGAAATAATTGCTTCCTCGACACTATTAAAAACAGGCACCCCAAACACTTCCTGTCCGCCTTTACCGGGTGTTACTCCCCCAACCACTTGGACTTTGTAGTCCAAAAGCTGCTTGGCCACCTGCTGACCCGACCGACCGGTTATTCCTTGTATTAAAACTTTTGAATTATCCTCAACAAGTACCATATTATTTATAAGCTAACTCCACTATCCGCTCAGCGGCTTTCCCTATCGGTGTCCCCTCGGTATAAAACTCAATGTTAATTTCCTCTTTTTTTGAAAATTCTTTTACAAAATCTTTTGCCTTTTGATCATTTACGCCAGCTCTTCTTATTACTATAGGATAGTTAGGTTTGTTTTTGAGGCTAGCAACACCCTCGCAAAAGCCTTTCAGTGTCTCATAAATGTCAGTAAAGTTGGCAAGCGCGCCTGCAACTAGACAACCTTTTAGTCCTGGCTTTGACAAGACCACTTCAGTCAGTTTAGCCACTTTTTCGGCTGGCGGATCACCTGAATACTCGGTGTAATTGGCGGGTTTGCCACCAGCATTAAATAGTGAATCCAAAACAACCAAAGACGCTCCCCCTCCTGAAGCCAATACGGCAATGTCGCCATCTAGATCAAAATAAACGGACCCAGCTGACCCGCGATAATCATCTTTATCGATTTGTTTGGCCCTTTTTTCTCGATCTGTGGGGATGCTTGATAGTGACCCTTTGTCTAAAATATTGAGATCTTTGTGTCTTACAAGTCCTGAATCATCCAAAATAATTTTAGAATCAAGTGCCCAGATTTCTCCATTTTTATCAACGGCGAGTGGGTTAATTTCGGCAAGTCTAGCATCGGCATGTACAAAAACATCCCAGAGACGAACTGCCACATCAGCTATTTTTTTTGGACTTGATACTTTTAACTGAGAGGCCAAATCGTCCGCATTAATCCCATTCTCGGGGTTGATGATAATCTTTTGCATGTCTGGCGCGTCCTCTACCTCGACTCCGCCTGAAGCAGAAAAAAGCAGGATTGGTTTTTTTTCAACCGTGGAATAAGTAATCGAGAGAAAGTATTCGTAATCGATATCTATTTTTTGAACTAAAAGGATATGGGAAATTTGCTCGCCTTCAAAGTCTTTTCCTAAAAATTGGTCAACAAAATCTCTGGCCTCTTTTTCGGACTGGATTGCGCTTACGCCGCCTCTTTTTCTTCTTTTTCCGCTTAGCGTTTGCACCTTGGCAACGGCAGGAAATGAGATTCGCTTCAAAGCCTGTTCTAAATCGGAGGTATAGGAAATTACGACACCAGCAGGGATAACAATACCTTCTTTTTGAAAGAGATTTCTGCCTTCAAATTCAAATAATTTCACTTTTGAAATTTTAACATAATTTCGATTTAGTCCGTCAATCGACGGACGCAAGCTAAACTTCTTTTGAAACTTAATACCGTTTCGCTTAGAATAAGCTTGTGCAAATAAGAATTGCAATTGCCAATGACATTGACGGAATTCTCAGACTTGAAACTCAAATATATCGAGTCGACAAACTTGCTGATAATGCTTCCGAAATCACCAAAGAAATTATCGAGTCTGACGACAAAATAATAATTGTTGCCGAGGACGCGGCTGAAATAGTCGGAAGTGCCAAAATGTTTTTCTTCCCAATCCCCGCACATGGTAAACCATTTGCGTTTTTGGAAGGCGTTGTCGTTGACAAAGGTAGAAGAGGTCAAGGAATTGGGACTAAATTATCAGAGGAAGCAATCAATCAGGCGCGCAGCAGGAATTGTTACAAAATAATATTCACTTCAGGAATGGACAGGTCAGAAGTGCATGAATTTTACGAAAAATTGGGATTTAAAAAATGGGGATACGAGTTTAGAATGGATTTCAGTTAAACGTTTTCTAGGATCTCGTCCGGGATATTAAAATTAGCACTGACCCTCACAACATCATCCAAATTATCCAACTTATCCATCAGATTAATCACTGTTTTGGCATTAGAGACGTCTGAGACATCAACAAACTGTGTAGGCTTGTAGACAATTTCAGCCGAATCTATAGGTAGATTTTGTTCTTTGAGACTATCTTGAACTTTTTTAAGATTGGTGGCTTCTGAATATACTTCTGCCGTATCCCCCGCTTCTTCGACATCTGACGCACCGCTCTCAGCTGCTATTTCGAAAACTTCGTCAAAACTTTTTTCTCCCAGCGATACGGCAACCAAACCTCTTTTTTCAAACATCCAGGCAACTGATCCGGGACCACCCATTGTTCCGCCAGTTTTTTCAACAGTGCTTTTTACTTCAGCTGCAGTTCGATTACGATTATCGGTGACCACCTCAATAAGAAGTGCCACTCCTGCGGGCCCATACGCCTCGTACATAAGGCTTTCGACGTTCGCTGCCTCTCCTTTGCCCAAGCCCCTATCAATAGCCCTTTGAATATTATCCTTGGGCATATTGACGGTCCGAGCACTTTCCAAAACTTGGGCTAGACGAAAGTTAGTCGATGGATCACCTGATCCACCTTCCTTGACGGCCACGATAATCGAATTGGCGACCTTGGTAAACGTTTGGCCGCGTTTAACGTCCGTTACCCCTTTTTGGCGTTTAATTTGCGACCACTTACTGTGTCCGCTCATTTAATAACCTCCTTTGAGGGAGCAAAAATGGCGTAGGTCAATTTACTTGGCCGAGCAAATATCTGAGACCACTTACTATGACCACTCATAGAGGTTAATTTTAAACTTTCAACTCTTAACTCTCAACTCTCAACTCAAACGACTGTTGACAAAAAGTCTAGCTTTATATATTTTCATTAAAACAGATGGATACCCTGTCCCCGCTTAGAGATCCCAGAGAAATTGCAGTTGAACTTGCCCTAGCAAGTGAGTGGTCGGAGGCAATTAAAGTCAATCAAACAATTCTCAAAGAGACCCCTGATGATGTTGACACCCTCAACAGAGTAGCTTTTGCCTATAGCCAAATAGGTGAAGTGGATAAAGCGAAAAAATTCTATAGCAAAGTTTTGAAAATCGATGAATTTAATTCAATTGCCAAAAAAAATATCGAGCGACTTTCCAAAGGACCTCATAATTATAAAAATGGCAACACTTATCAAATAATTAGCCCCAGCACATTTTTATCAGAACCCGGTAAAACCAAAATCGCTGCGTGTGTAAAGTTGGCTATCCCCAAAATTTTAGCCGGATTGATGCCAGGGTCTCCGGTCAAACTCAATTTCAAAAAACACGGCGTATCGGTTACTTCCAATGACAATGACTATCTCGGTGCGCTTTCCGATGAGTTGGCATTTTTGCTAATAAGGCTTGATAAAATCGGCAATACTTATAAAGCGTTTGTAAAATCGGCCTCGCCTAAAACTTTGCAAATATTTATTAGAGAAACTTTTAAGGCAAAAAAGATGGGCAATCAGCAATCCTTTCCTACTGTAAACTCAGCCTCTGAGTTTCAAAAAGAATCCAAAGAAGATTAGTACTAAATTTTGATTAACGCTTATTTTGAAGGTCGATCTGTCCTTGGAGGCCTTTTTGTTCATTTCTAGCGGTTATTAAATCAGATGCTTGTTGATACTCAGGTGTGCTTGGCAAATCTTGAACTACAGGTTGCGCAACCTGCTCTCTAACCTCCTGTGTTGGAACCGGAGGATTAGGTTGTGAAACAAACGGCGGAGTTGGCTCGGCTTGACGTCTCGGCCCCTCCTCTAGACTGAATGCTGCCGGCGCTTGCGCTTGAGGAGGAGTATTTTGCGTCTCTGCTTGATTATCCAAAGGAGGAATGATGGGATGAGGGCCTGGCTCGGGATGTCTCTCACCCAAGGCCTTTGACATCTCTACCTCTTTTCTGATCGACCAAAAGGCAAAGACAACTGATGCAGCTAATACTAATACCGATAAAACCAACCAAAACATATATAAAATGCTAAAAATACATTACAAATCAAATTTGTATCCGGCTGTGCCGGAACAAATTTCTCTTCTGAAGGAGGGAAATACTAAAGGGAACCCTTGGTGCCCTTTAGAGTCCCTAAAACCTTCCGATCAAATCTCGGCCCACCAGAATCGTCAGATCAGCCTGACTTTCATCTCCTCCAGTTTGCACTTCTTCTATATCACACCGCAACGCTTTTGCCAAACGCAAAGTCGTATATTTTGAAGTATTCGCTTTACTGGCTCTTATCGCACATAAGTCTTTATTTTCAACCTCGCTGTTAGCAACCCTCACAACATTACCCCCAACATTTTCGACAAGTCTAGCCACATTAGATGCGATACCTGGCGTGTCTGTGCCGTTTAAGACCTCAATATTGAGTTTTTCTTGCGATATCAGGTCATCAAAAAATACCTTTTTGGAAAAAGCGGCGATACTTACCTCCTCTGGCCCAAACCCATGACTCCCGTCGGGCAGCAGGATGTCAGTCAAGAGTCCTTCGCGGGACAAATCAGTAATGATGACTTTATCACTACGTACTCCTCGTAAGCCCCACCACAGACGCAGCACGTCAAATTTGGTCAAATTGGTCTCAAAACGTGACTGCCAATCTTTGGAAGAAATAATTTTGGGAAATGTTTTGACTGACGAAAAACTTCTCACGCCATCGGTAATTTTTTGAGCATCTAGGCTTTGCCACGCGTCATCATGGACAATGACAAAACCATCAACTGGGGTTTGCAAAAATTTGGCCATGGTATCGACAAGAAGCGAATTGCCTTTGGTACCATTATCGAGATTACCCAAATCTCTAACTGCTCCCAAACGATTCCAACCATAACTGTATGGCATATCAGACCGTGTCTCCCTATCAATAATAATTGCATCCACTCGCTTATTTTTGGGATCAAAGACCGCCACAGTCAGTGGATTGGTATCAAATACAATCACAAGCTTGGTCTTGCCATTCCAATTTGCCCCCTGCATTTCACTACTTACATCTTTGGAGAGAGGCTTTTTGAAAAACTGGCCAATGGTAAAGACGTGTAAGAAAGTATTAAGGATAAACAGAATCAGCAAAATTACACCAACAAACACCAAAAATCGACGAAATTTAGCTTGAATGCCTACTTTTTGCCAGGAGTTTGGTTTTTTAGCCATAATTTGACTCTAACGGGCACCAAGGTTCCCTTTAGTATTTCCCTCCTTTAGAGGATAAATTTGAACTAGCAGAGCCAGATTCAAATTTGATTTTTAGATTTTGAATTGAAATTTTAACTTTTAAATTTTGCATTTTGAACTTGTTTAGCGTTTCGTACTTTGGATTTCGTATTTTAAACTACAAAGAACTTATTAGCTCCGCCATATGACGTGATCTGAGTTTGGACAGGGATTCAAGATTGGTCCAATGATCATCAAGTACTCGGGCCACGTGTTTGCCCGCTGTAAATTCTGGTATTACCACATAATCAGCACCCGCTTCATAAAGCCTTATCCCATCATCGGCCCAGTAAGTAGTCACCACAAGCGGACCTTTAAAACCTTTGACCCGGGCAACATGGATAAGCCTTAGATTGCTATCAATATAAGGGACGGTTGAAATAATTACCTTAGCCTCACCGAGTTGTAACTCTGACAATAGTTCAGGGTCGGTCATATCCCCATAAAGCGCTGTATACCCATCAGCAGTCAACTGCTCGACGACTTTTGGATTAAAATCAACAATTACAAAATCAGGCCTATTTATTCGTTTACCCATCAGGTTGATGACATCTCTACCCATCTGTTCGCACCCAAAAAGGACGGTGTGTCTGGACAGGTCGCGATGGGGATGGGCTGATCCGACAAGCGAGTGTGATCTCTCGAAATATTTAAGAATTGGGCTTAGAATTTCATAGAGAGTTGAGGAGTTGTAAACAAGATACGAAGAAACGGCGATTGTAATAATGGCCGTTAGGGTCATTATCGAAACCACTTGCTCATCCACAATTGCTAACTGCCTAGCGGCTGCCAAAAGAATTAAAGAGAATTCTGAAATCTGAGGGATCGTAATACCCGCTAAAAAAGCGGTTCTTTTCCTAAATCCCAGTACACCAAGGATTGTGATGATAACAATTGGCTTGACAATCAATACAAATGAGGAGAACACAAGGGCCATTGGCCAAATGCTTTCTATATTGCGCAGATCGAGTGAAAGCCCCAAGACTAAAAAGAAAATGACGACAAAAAAATCTCTAAGTGGATGAATTTTGGCGGCAATTGCCACCTGATATGGCGATGAGGCCAGCGCAACTCCGGCTACAAATGCGCCCATTTCTATTGAAAAACCCATCAAAACTGACGCCGATGCAAAGATAAAACACCAAGTCAGTGCGGATATAAATAGCAGTTCTTGAGACGATGCCAGTCTTTTGAAAAGCTCTGGTAAAACTGTCCTATTTAGAATATAAGCCAGGGCAAATAGTCCTGCACCTTTGACAAAAATCATCAGAATGTTTGAAAAAGAGGGGCCTAGCCCATTGGCATAGCCCGAAAGAAGCATGAGGGCGATAATCGCTGCAAAGTCTTCAACCAAAAGCACACCCACTAAGATCCGCCCATGTAAACTGTTAATTTCCTGTCTTTCCAAAAGTAGCTTGACGATAATAATCGTTGAGGAAAAAGTAAGCGCGAGGGCTACAAAAAATGCACCCTGAGTCGCAATACCCGTGAGACTAACGAGAGCAAAACCAAGCACAAGAATTGTCAGAATCTCTCCAACGCCGGTTAATATCGCCGCTTTGCCGACTTGCCGAAGTTCGGATATTTTAAGCTCAAGCCCAACCAAAAATAAAAGTAGTGCTATACCAATTTGAGAAAAAACGTGGAGTGTTACTTCCTCACTGAAACGGGCTAGGCCCAAAAGTGAGACGACAATACCAGCTGTGATATACGCAATGATTAAAGGCTGTTTTAAAAGTCTGGCGATGTAGCCAAAAATAGTTGCCAAAAGCAAACCGGCGGCAAGCTCGGAAAAGATGGGTAGCATTAGTTATTATTAAACCACTTTTACCAAGTTATCCAAAGATTTTTTCAATTCGCTGGGCAGCGGGGCTTCAAATGTAACTTTTTTATTTGTAGTCGGGTGGGTAAATGTTATGGTCGATGCATGCAGAAAAACTCTTGGGCACCAAATCCTGTCGAGTGAGAAAAACTTTCTACCCGTATAAAGATCATCCGATACTAGGGCATGGCCCAAATACCTCATATGCACTCTGATTTGATGGGTGCGACCTGTTTTGGGATGAACTCTAATCAGTGAAAAAGTTTGATAATCCTTTTTAAAAGACGGTGCATATTTGGCATGCAAGTTTTTGAAGAAATCTTCATTGGTTTTATAAAAAGAATCTCTCACCCAACTCGTTGAAGCTTCGCGCGCTCCGGCAACCACATCAAATTTATACCGATTTTTGGGGTTGCGTCCAATCGGCGCATTGATTTCACCTTTTGCCTCGACTTGACCATGAACTAGAGCAAGATATTCCTTAGAAACTTTTCTTTCTTTAAATTGTTTTTGAAGGGCTTCAAAAGAGGCTTGGTTTTTGGCAACAATCAAAACACCCGATGTGTCTCGGTCCAAACGGTGCACAATCCCTGCCCGGTCGCCTATTCCCCGCTCACCCGCCGGAAGATGAAAAAAGTTTATGAGCCAAGATTGTAGAGTTTGATCTCGGGTTGTTTCGGATTCATTCACTACAACTCCCGCTGGCTTATCAATCACCAAAAGGTCGTCGTCTTCAAAAATTACTCTTGTTTCGGCTGGCTTTTCCACTCACTGAGTATAACTAAAACTATGCCCAAAGTAATAGCGACGTCTGCCATATTGAAAAATGGCCAAAAATTTAATATCGGGAATTTAATAAAATCAATTACATTACCTCTCGCCAGCCTATCGATCAAGTTTGACACTGAGCCTGCCAAAAGTAACACGATACCTACCCTAAACCAAATATTTCTTGGTTTAGTGAGGAGATAAAGCAAAACAAAAATGATTATTATGTTGAGGACGATAACCCCGGATCCCAATGAGGAAAGCATGCCAAATGAGATGCCGGTATTATAAGCAATGGGTAATGAAGACTTAAGAACGATAATTTTGGAAACTTGATCAAAGAATATGAGCGAGAGAATTAAACCGATAAGTTTGAGAGTCAATTGCTTTTATCTGTTGAGTACGCCCTTCTCTTTTTTCATCTCACACGACATACAAAGTGTCGCCATTGGTTTGATTTGCAGACGAGCCGGCTCAATGGGTAAACCACAATTTTCACACTTTCCATAAGTACCTACACCCACTTTTGAAAGTGCTTTTTTGACCTCATCCAGCATTTTTGAAAGCTCTTGCCGCAGAGCCAAAGACCTGTCATGGCCCTCTATTTCGGATACATCATCGCCTGCTTCATTAGACGTCGATCGATCCCCCGATGAAAAAGGGTCGTTTGATTTAATCCGCTCAATTTGCGAAAGTATCATTTTTCTCTGACGTTCAAGTACGTCTTTGATTTTATCTCTTCTGTTTTTATCGTCTTGCATCTTTATTAATTCGTTCGGAAATTACTTTCGAAACTTAAAACTTGGAAGCTTTAAGCCCTTGGTAATTCTAGAGGGATATCTAAGGATTATCAATGGTCCACTACCTTTAAAGAAAGATAATACTTGTCTTAAGTCTTCGCTCCAACTCCTTTTAGTACGCATATGCCATAAATATCCAACCGCTCCGATGGCAACCAAATTTTCAATGAGTGATACTTTGACCAAGCCAAAAATCAGTGTGTCGACTCTGAAAAAGCTTGTGATCGCCAGGATTATGCCGATTCCTAAAAGAGCCCGCAGGATCAAAGTACCTTTTTTAAATGCCCGTCTTGAACGCATGTGGAGCGATATCAGAAAGGCCGCCAAAAGAACAACCACATAAACCTGCACCGGATGTCTAAAATCCGCAAACCCTGGCACTCTTATTCCCCAAAAGAGCCTCGTTGGTTCGCCAAAAGCCGATCCCGATAGGAAGTGTCCAAAATATGAAAGTATTTGACCAAAAACAGCCGGAATAGCCACAAAATCAGCCAGCTCCCAAAAATTCCAGTGTCTTTTTTTGGCATACCACCACCCTACTAGTCCAGCACCAACGATGCCGCCCCAAAAGGAAAAACCAGGGTAAGAAAAGATCGAAACGACCCTAAAAATATCGCCGTTAAATTCTGTAATGTGAAGCAAATACCACATTACACGCGAGCCCAAAAAGCCACCAAAGACCGAAAGTGCGGCCATGTCGAGGATTTTTTCTTCCTCATAACCCTCAACTGTCGCTCTGCGCCAGAAGATATAGATTGCTGTGATAATCCCAATGATTAAAAGGACGCCCCAGGTATAGATTACCAAAGGGCCAAAAGAGAAAATAATCGGAAACATCTGTCTTATTCTGGATTATCGTAACTTAAAACTTGGCATGTTTGCAAATAGTTTTTGGTTGTTGCTATACTTGGGATTAGGTTTTTATGATTGCCACTTCTCACGCAATAGTCGGAGCTGCGATCGCCTCTGCTGCCCCAGACCCAATTATAGGTTTACTCTTAGCCTTTGCTTCCCATTTTGTTTTGGATTTAGTTCCACATTGGGATGAAGGTTTGGGTTGGGAGAAAAAGTCTAAGACTAGGTTTTGGGCGGAAGCTATTCTCGATGTAACCGTTGGCTTTGCCCTCGCATTTGCTATCTTTGGCAGGTCAGTCGATACCACGTATCTAGTTGCTGCTATCATTGCTGCTCAACTTCCGGATTGGGCTGAAGCGCCTTATCTTTTCTTGGGTTGGAAGTTTCCACCTTTTTCCTGGGTTTATAGCGTCCAGCACCACATGCAATGGCGCATGGGTTTGCCTTGGGGAGCAGTTTCTCAAGCAG
>Ga0209515_10000918_pt1 | contig 51122 bp, 54 predicted proteins | sample Subgroupgradi54m_FD_187454 | JGI IMG/M metagenome (GOLD analysis project Ga0209515, IMG submission 187454) | Subsurface groundwater microbial communities from S. Glens Falls, New York, USA - GMW60B uncontaminated upgradient, 5.4 m (SPAdes)... ... | reverse complement strand
AGGTTGGGCAACGGTACTGCAAACACTCTACGAGCATGCGGGGGAACATGTCGGAGGGAAATCCATTATCTCTGAGCTTGATAAACAGATAAGACAGCTGCTATCTTGGCCTGAACGGCAGGTGTCTCAAGACGCGGCTGTTTTGTATGACAGCATCTTTAATCGCCTCTCCGCGATCGCCCAATTTGAAGGGCAGGCAATGGTTGATCAGGTTAAAAGTTTTCTTGAGGGATTAAAGAACGATCAATCGAATACTCATGATTATCAACAAACGCATGCCGCCAGTCTCGGGAGTACGGCTTGGAATCAGGTGATGTCCTATTCTTTGAAACAAGGCCGCGTTCGTCCCCGCTTCATCCTTGCCGCGGCGCGTTTGACGGAGAGAATTCTTTATCTTCCGGAAGCGAATCAGGCGGTGATTCTATGGTATGAGCGTCAGCTTGGACTCTTACAAGAGAAGGTATCGGTTTCGGACGCGGCGCAAGCTTTTAATGGAAATGCGAAGCCTTTTCTTGACTATCTCAAAACAAAAGTGCCTTTTGGTACAAAGGAGTTTTCCTCGGCTCTTCCTGTTCTCGTGACGGAAGAAATTCTTAAGGTGAAAGATCAGCCTTCTCGGGATACGGCTTCGAAATTTGCGGGATTGATGAAGCAGGGGGACCTGCTCATTGCGGTTTGGGGAGGAAGCCAGACAAAACCGCCGGTGATCGCTAAACTTTATGAATTTTCCCGTGGAGTATTTAAGATGCGCGACATCAGAACGGAAATCCTGCCTCATCTTAATCTCCGTCACCTCACGCGATCTTTGAATGCGCCGCCTCTCTGGATACAATCTCTGAGCGAGGAAGGTCTTCAGATTTCTCTGCGTGAGGGAGAAAAAATAAGGCTTAACCTTGAACTTTTGTTCGAGAAGGGCGTCGACCCCTTGCAGGTGGTTTCTCTTCTCAGGCAAATTGCCGACGAACCCTCTTTAAGGAAACAGTTTTTTGAGGCCGCGGGTCTCACGCAATCCGGGGATGGTTTCTGGGAAGTAGGCCGTTCTTTTGTGACTCTCCTTGAAACGATTTACCAGAATGAAACGGCTGCTTCGATCACGGAAAAAGCCGCGTAAGGAAAAGGGGTCACACCTATTTTACCGGCGAATACATAAGAAAATCAAAAGAACCAGGAAAATATAAATAGGTGTGACCCCTTGTTCTTAAAGGGCTTGAAATTAATGGAATAATGTGTTATTAAGTTAATGAAGTAAGGAGGTATTAGTTATGGTAAAACTAGGTGACGCAACGATTACCAGCCAGGGTCAGATTAGCGTGCCTAAAAAGATTCGCGACCGGTTGAGTCTCCAGAAAGGCGCCAAAATCGTGTTCCTGGAAGATGAGGAAGGCCACGTGATTATTCAAGAAGCAGAAACACCTATCGAGTTTACAAAGGAAGAATGGCAGAAATTTCTTGAAAAGACACAAAAAGAACCGGTGACAAAGGTCCATTCACGCAAAGACGCTCTCAAGCATCTTGATCATTTGTCGGACAAATAGTGAATATTGAGTTTACAAAAAGTTTTGACGCAGGCTATGGCGCTCTTCCGCAAGCGCTTCAACTAAAAAGTCGGAAGGCGATTGATCAGTTTATCCGATCCTATGAATCCCGCCAATTTCCTAAGGGATTACGAATTCACAAATGCGGTCCCTTCCTAAGTATTTCCGTCACCATGAAGCACCGGGTCTTTGCCTATCCTATTGCGGAGGGCATTCGGTTTGTTTTCATTGGAGATCATGAAGATGCGGATCGTTATTTGAAGGGCAAATGAACAGACGGTACCGGTTCCACAGGCTCCTTTATTATTAGATCTTGAGTTTGTCACTTTTTTTAAAGTAATCATTGCAACTTATTGTGGTTTGTTTTCTTATGTCATTCTGATCCCGCCAAGGGTGGGAGAAGAATCTCAGATCCTTCGTCGCTGCGCTCCTCAGGATGACACCAAAAAAGTCAAAATGTGACAAACTCAAGATTAGATAATAAACCTCTTACAGGAGAGTGATATGGATAGCAAAGTTTTTTTTCTAGCGGGGCTTATCTTAGTCTTTGCCGGTTGCGCTCATTCTGGTAAGTTTTCGGCTCAGACACAGACCCCAGCTCTTAAGTCCAAAACAGGTGAAGAACAAAAGGAGGGCGTTGTGAAAGTTAAAATCGAGACTACCTTGGGAGAAATCGATGCCGAGCTTTACGCTGGTGAAGCGCCTCGCACGGTTTATAATTTTGTGAAGCTTGCGAAGAAAGGATTCTATGACGGCATTATTTTCCATCGCGTGATTCCCGGGTTCATGATTCAGACGGGGGATCCTACCGGGACGGGAATGGGCGGCCCGGGATATCAATTTCCGGACGAGTTCTCGTCCAAACTTAGGCATGATAAAGCAGGCATTTTTTCCATGGCCAATTCAGGTCCGAATACAAACGGCAGTCAGTTCTTTATCACCGAAGCACCGACTCCCTGGTTGGACGGGAAACATTCCGTCTTCGGGCAGGTGACACAGGGTTTGGAAGTGGTTCACGCTATTGCCTCAGCCCGCCGCGATGCCCGAGATAAACCGCTAGAGCAGATCGAAATGAAGAGAGTCACGATAGTTGAGTAGGGGAAAAGGGGTCACACCTATTTACCTTGTTCCTTCAGAAACAATAAATAGGTGTGACCCCTTTTCTTGTTTTGCAAAGGTTGAGTTTGATATAAGATGATAAAAGAATTTTGCATTTTTATGCTTATGATGCTATGGTTATTGCTAGGTACAAATCGGGGGTGGAAACATGGGGTTATTCTACTCAAGATATGCCGCACGGATTTGCCGCTTGGGAATAGCCATCTTTGCCGGTCTTATTTTTGTTTTTTCCTTGGAAATCCAGCTTTGGGCATGGACAGAACCTTCTCCCTTTTTTGCCGCAACCGCTACAGGCGTTGCCAAGACAGCGGGGCATGAATCAAGCTTGCTTTTTTATCGGGGCAACCTTCGCCCCGGGGAATTTTTGAAGTCTCGTTTTCGGGAAAATCGCAAAACCCGTAATCTTTTCTTCCGGGATCTGGCCTCTCTTGAAAAAGAGTGGCAGCATTCCCTTGATATTTCAAAGTCGACCTGATTTAAGATCGTTAAGATCGAAGAGGAGCACACCAACATGGCTGGCGAAAAAATTCTTCTGATTGATGACGAAACGGATTTTATTCAGCTTCTGGCTTTGGATATCAAGAAAAAGGGCTATCAAGTTGTCACGGCCGGGAACGGCGAGGAAGGGCTTGAAAAAGCCAGATCAGAAAAACCTGATGTGATTATCTTTGATATCAAAATGCCGAAGATGGATGGTTATACCTTTGTCCGATATATCAGAAAGGATCCGGATTTGTCGCCGATTCCCTTGATTGCGCTTACTTCCTACGACATGAGAGACGTGTTTGAGATGGAAGGAGTCAACGATTATTTCTTAAAATCCGAAAAGGTGGACGTTCTTTTTGAAGCCATTGCCCGCTGTTGTTCAGAGCGTAAGTGAGGTGTCCTTCCGCTCGCCCCTCCGTTTACCCCATTAGAAATTCGTAAGGACGGTCAAAGTAAGGTTCTCCCGCTCGGTCTCGAAGATCGTTGTGGGCTCCGCCCGGAACGGTGAACAATCTTTTAGGTTCGGGGGCCTGTGCCAGGATTTTTTGTCCCATCTCGTAAGGGCAGACCTCGTCTTCCGTTCCGTGGATGAGAAAAAAGGGCGAGTGGATCTTGGCTATTTTCTCGAGATTGTTGAATGGAAAGTCTCGAAGCAAGAAAGAGGGGAGCCAAGAGTAGTGATGCCGGGCAAGTTCAAGGAGATTTGTGAAAGGAGCCTCGAGAATGAGCCCCTTGAATTTTTCGCGTGTCGCTAATTCCGTGGCCAGCGACGATCCCAAAGACTCGCCGTATAAAATGATTTGTGAAAGGGGGATTCCTTTTTTTTCTTTCAGCCATTTTAGAGCTGCCACCCCGTCGAGATAGAGATCAACCTCGTTATCGATTTTCCCCTCACTTTTTCCGTAGCCCCGGTAGTCCAGCAGAAAAACTGAGACACCCCGCTTTACCCATCCTGCGGCTTTCGGAAGCCTTCCTGAAATATTTCCAGCATTTCCGTGCAGGAAAAGAAGACACGCCTTCGCTCCCTCGGCCGGAAGAAACCAGTTGTGAAGTTTCACGCCGTCGTCGGTAAGGTATTCGACCGTCTCAGAAACCAGGCCCAGATTTTTAGGAAGTTCTATAAAATCCTCGTCTGGAAAGAAAAGAAGCGATGTGACGATACTATGAGTCAAGGCCTTGAACATAACTTTATGATGCACGGTTTCTGCCAAAAAGGCAAGCCGCTGGTTTAAGATTGACAAATGGGGTATGATAAAAGGGTTTGCCGGGCCTTGTGTTTTACCCTCACCTCAAGAGGTAGCGATGAAGACAGCGCAGAATAGAAAAGGAAAGCCGGAGGCCGCTACGGCCTCAAGCGGCGATCCGTTCCGCAAATTCGATGTCGCCTTCGCGCTGATGGTCATCATCCCATTCCTCGGCTTCTTTTTTATCATCATCGAGGCTTTGACCATTTATGGTTTTGAAGGAAGACGGGGATGGATTTCTCTGCTGCTTATTTTTATCAGCCTTCTCGGTTATACCGTAGGATATCGTGTGATCCGCCACTTGTTTGAGGGACTGATCTGTTACAATCGCGCTTTAAGCCGCCTCAATGAATTGAAAAGCGTTTTTGTTTCCGAAGTGTCGCATGAGGTAAAAAATCCTCTCGTCACTTTGCGCCTCGGACTGGCTTTTCTCAATGAGAATTTAGCCAGTTCCCTTAACGAGGATCAGCGCCAGGTGATCGGCAGCTGTCATCGAAGCGTCGATCGCCTGATCCGCATGACCAATGACCTTTTAGACCTGGCCAAAATCGAGTCGGGAAAAATGCCGATGCAGGTGGAGGAGGTCAACCTGAAGTCTCTGCTGGAAGAGGTGATGGGTTTTATCAAACCCCGCATCCAGGAGAAGGATCTGATTTTCAACGTCGAATTTTCCGGAAATGTTTTCTCCATGATGGGAGATGGAGATCATTTGACACGTTTGATGATCAATCTTTTAGACAACGCCATCAAATACACTTCCAACAATCGTCGTATGGGCGTCAGCCTTGGAGAGGGGAAAAGGCATTTTGAGCTGGATGTCTGGAATGAAGGCGATGAGATCCCTCCTGAGAAGCAGGACAGGATTTTCGAGCGTTATGAGAGAATGGTTTTCGATAAGAACACCGGCACGGGTCTGGGCCTTCCGATTGTCAAAGAACTTTTGAAGCTCCACAACGGGTCCATCCGAGTGGAAAGAAGAAATTCAGCGAACCATTTCATTGCCAACCTCCCGAAAAATTTCCGCGGTTAACCCAACATAGATTGAGAAAAGGGGTCACACCTATTTATTGTTTCTGAGTGAACAAGGTAAATAGGTGTGACCCCTTTTCTCTTTTCTATGGTATAATTCACCCCCTTTGTGGTTGAAAACATTTCACGGGAGGGAAATTTAAATGACTCAACAGGATGCACCCAAAAGCAAAAACATTGTTTGGCATCAAACTCATATTACTACAGAGAATCGGGAAAAAAAGTTTGGCCAAAAGGGAGTGATATTGTGGTTTACGGGATTGAGCGGTTCGGGGAAATCCACGCTGGCCAATGAGGTGGAGCGAATCCTTTTTGAGCGCGGGCTTCGCACCTTTATCCTGGACGGCGATAATATCCGCCACGGCCTCAATAAAGATCTTGGATTTTCCCCCAAAGATCGGGAGGAAAATATCCGGAGGATTGGTGAGGTGGCCCACCTGTTTGCTCAAGCCGGCCTGATTGTGATGACGGCTTTTATTTCTCCTTATCGTAAGGACAGAGATCTCGTCCGCGGGCTTGCCCGCCCAAATCCCGAGGGTGCGCTGGAGCAACACGGAGAAGTTGGCGGGCTTGCGGCTCAGAGCGAGTTTTTGGAAATTTTCGTCAAATGCAGTCTTGAAGCTTGTGAGCAACGCGACACTAAAGGACTTTATAAGAAAGCGCGGGCCGGCCAAATTCCCGAATTCACGGGCATTTCGGCTCCTTATGAAGAGCCCCATCATCCTGAACTGGTGGTTGAAACCGATAAAGAAACTTTGGACGAGAGTGCTCGGAAGGTTATTCAATACCTCGAATCCCAAGGCATTGTTCCAGGAAAGTAATAGGGGTGTAAAGATATTTACGTTTCAAAATTGGCCTATCATTTTGGAAGCGTGGTTCACAAGATAAATTAGATGGGTCATTTATGGTCTTGAGGCTATGAATTTACTTGAGGTAAAAGGATTTATCCGATCATTTCGAGACCTTTTGTTTTTTCTTGTTTCTTGATTCTTGTTTCTGTCTTAGAAAGGGAGGTGACACGATGGATCCCATTTTGCAGATGCTGGAAAAGGATGCCCGCCTAACGCCTCAAGAAATTGCCAAGGCGACGCGTCAATCAGTCGAAAAAGTAAAAGCACGAATTAGGGAGTATGAGAAGAAGGGTGTGATTCTCAAGTATAAAGCCGTGATCAATACAGAGGCGTTGGATGAGGATGGTGATAATGTCCGCGCCCTCATCGAAGTCAAGGTGACGCCGGAGAAAGACAAGGGTTTTGATCATTTGGCCGAGCGGATTTATCGTTTCCCCGAGGTTTTGAGCTGTTATCTTCTGTCGGGTTCTTATGATCTCCTTCTGGTGGTCGAGGGGAAGAACATACAGACGATTGCCAACTTTGTGGCCTCGAAACTTTCTCCTCTGGAAAATGTGCGCGGGACGGTGACGCATTTCCTTCTGAAAAAATACAAGGAGAGCGGAGATATTTTGAAGACAGCCGAGGAAACCAAGAGGATGGCCATTTCTTATTGATGTAAATCTGAAATCCGAATCTCGAAATTCGAAACAAGCCCAAATTCTCCAATTCAAATGTTCCAGACGACTTGTTTCGTGCTTGGATCGTTTGGATTTTGAGTTTGTTTAGTACTTCGATTGATAACGCGGATGCCTTCAAAACCTTTTAAGTGTTGCACTTCGTTATTGAACTCGTGGCTTCGAATTTCTACCTATGCCTAAGAAACCTATAAAGCCAGCTGATAGAGTTCTCGCCATTCCTCCTTCAGGGATAAGGGCTTTCTTTGATCTCGTGCTTGGGATGAAAGAGGTCATCTCTCTGGGGGTGGGTGAGCCGGACTTTGTCACACCCTGGCCTTTTCGCGAGTCGGCCATTTATTCTTTGGAACGGGGTTTCACCTCTTACACTTCCAATCGGGGGATGATCGAGCTCAGGAGGGCCATTCATCGATTCCTCCTGGCCCGCCACAGGCTGGATTATGATCCGGAACGGGAAATTTTGATCACGGTGGGAGTGAGCGAAGCACTGGATCTGGCCCTGCGTTCCGTGCTCAATCCAGGCGATGAAGTTTTGATCGCAGAGCCCGCCTATGTTTCATACAGTCCCTTAACCAAACTTGCTGGCGGGATTCCTATTTCTGTAGCGACTTCACAGACGCATGGTTTCAAGTGGAATGTTTCTCTCCTGCGCCGTGTCTTGACGAAAAAGACCAAAGTGCTTTTGATCAATTACCCTTCCAATCCCACCGGCGTGTCCTACAACCGCAGGGAACTTCTCAAAATAGCGGTTCTCGCAAGAAAGGCCAATCTCCTCGTGATCAGCGATGAAATCTACGATGAGTTGACTTATGAAGGGAAGCACACGGCTTTTCCTTCTCTTCCTGGAATGAAAGAAAGGACTTTTTACCTCAACGGTTTTTCAAAATCTTACGCCATGACAGGCTGGCGTATCGGTTATGCCTGCGGGCCCGCTGAAGTCATTGAGGCCATGACCAAGATTCATCAGTACTCCATGCTTTCTGCGCCCACGATGGGACAGTTCGCGGCTCTTGAGGCTCTTCGGAATGGCCAGCATTCGGTTCAGGAGATGAAGAATGAGTATGTCCGCCGTAGAAATTTCATGGTTGAGGAGCTGAACCGTCTGGAGCTTTCCTGCTTGAAACCTCATGGCGCCTTTTATGTTTTCCCCTCCATCCGAAAAACCAAGATGAGTTCGATAGATTTTGCGCGGAAACTTCTCCAGCAGGAAAAAGTGGCGGTCGTCCCCGGCGTGGCCTTTGGGCCCAGCGGGGAGGGGCATGTACGGATGTCTTATGCCACGAGTCTGGAACATCTTAAGGAAGCGCTTCGCCGCATCGAGCGATTTGTAAAAACAAGAAAGTAGTAGTCTTGGGTCGTGAGGGTTGAATCACCCGGCCGCACTTCTGTGATATAATCCGCGTATGGGAAAGGTCATTTCTATTATCTTAGGAGGAGGGCAGGGAAAGAGATTGTTCCCCCTCACCCGCGACCGCGCTAAACCGGCTGTTCCTATCGGCGGGAAATACCGGCTGGTGGACATTCCCATTTCCAATTCTCTGAACTCCGGCGTCAAAGAAATTTTTGTCCTCACACAGTTCAATTCCACTTCCCTTCATCGGCATATCCTCCGGACCTATCAGTTCGATTATTTCAGTGACGCCAGTGTGGAATTGCTTGCGGCCGAGCAAACTCCTGCCACCACCGATTGGTTTCAGGGAACCGCCGACGCCGTCAGAAAACATATGCCTCATTATCATCTTGAAGATGAGGATGAAGTGTTGATTCTTTCCGGTGATCATCTGTACCGTATGGATCTTCAGAATCTTCTTTCGTTCATGAGAGAAAAGAAGGCGGACTTTGTGGTCGCAACCGTGCCGGTGAAAAAGGCGGAAGTCTCTCATTTCGGTATCATGCAGCTTGACCGAGATCATAGAATCGTGGCTTTTAGAGAAAAGCCAAAAGTGGTAACTCGGAAAGAAAGTTTTCAAGGTTCCTGCCTTGCCTCGATGGGTATTTATGCTTTTAGGGCACCGATGTTGAAAAAAGTTCTGGAAGGCAAGGAAAGCGATTTCGGCAGGGAAGTGATTCCGCGCTCCCTTTCGAAATTTCGCGCCTTCGGTTATGTTTTCAACGGCTACTGGCGGGATATCGGGACCATCAAAAGTTTTTATGAGACCTCTCTCGAACTTACGCTTCCTGATCCTCCCTTCACCTTTGGTTCCTTAGAGGGAAGAATTTATACCCATCCGCGTTTTCTTCCTCCCTTGAGCATCGCCGATTCCCAGATTCACAACTCCCTCCTTTCGGAAGGCAGCAAAATTGAAAAATCGAAGATCCGTCGTTCTATTGTCGGACTTCGTTCCATGATTCAAGAGGAAGCAACCATCACAAATTCCATCCTTATGGGGGCTGACTACTATGAAAAGCCTTCTCGCGGGCATATCCCTCTGGGAGTGGGCCGGCGCTGCGTGATTGAAAATGCCATCTTGGATAAGAATGTCAGGCTGGGCGATGATGTGAAAATCACCAACGCCAAGAAACTGCATGCTTTTGACGGCGACCATTATTTTATCCGCGACGGCATTGTGGTGATCCCCAAAAATGCGGTCATCAAGTCGGGCACTGTTATTTGAGTCCTGCCATTTCAGCACACCGATTCGATAGAATCATGAATGGAAACAGCAAGCGGAAGGATGATTCCCACTCCATCAGTATTCTGAAGAGTCAACTCGAAACCGTTGCAAAATTTTACAAAGAAGTGGCAAATTCTCCTCATCCGGTCGACCGACTTTTGGGGAATTTCTTCCACCGATTCAGGAAGCGTTTCGGCTCGAGAGACAGAAAGGTAATCTCGGAGACGTGTTACGGAATCTTCAGACATAAACTTTTGATTGAGAGCTGGATCTCACAACGGAATGAAAAGATTCCTTTGCTTGAGCCCCTTGCGGCGCTTGCTGCGGAGGGTTTGATCGACGCGAAAACATTTTCTGAACTTTGGCCCTGCCGGGGTGCTGAAGAACTTTATCAAGGCCTGAAGAATAAGCAGCTTCCCGCCAGCTTTTTTCAGCTTAATTTTGAGGAAAGTCTGTCTCGCCGTTTTTCCTTCCCGCTCGAGCTGGTAAAACGGTGGTTGGTCCGATTTGGAGAGGAGACTTGCGGAAAGCTTCTTCAAGCCATGAATGAGAGACCCCCTTTGATTTTGAGAGTGAATCCGCTGCGAATTTCCCGCGATGAATTGATCGGGCGTTTGTCTCAAAAAGGTCACGAGGCTTTGCCCGGCCTTTTGTCGCCGTGGGGCGTGAAAGTTCTCGAGCGATTCAATGTTTTTGAAATGGAAGAGTTCAAACAGGGATTTTTTGAAGTTCAGGACGAAGGAAGCCAGCTTGTAGCCTTGGCCGTGGACCCTCGGCCGGGGGAAATAGTTTGGGACGCCTGCGCTGGCGGTGGAGGGAAAACATTGATCCTTGCGGCGCTGATGAAGAATAAAGGAAGAGTGATTGCAACGGATATTCGTCCGGCGAAACTGGCCGATCTCAGGAAACGGGCCAAACGGGCCGGTATTTTCAACGTGTTTCCCGCCGATCTTAAACGCCTCGACCAATCAAGTCTTTTCAAACGCGGCGTGGACAGAATCTTGATCGATGCCCCCTGTTCCGGCACCGGCACCTTGCGCCGGAATCCGGACGCCAAGTGGAAACTTTCGCTTGAGAAATTGGCGGCGTGTCAGAAGGATCAGAGGCAGATTCTTGAACAGTACTATTCTTATCTCAAACCGGGAGGCAGATTGGTTTACGCGACCTGTTCCATCGAGCCGGAGGAAAACGAAGCGGTCGTCGAAGATTTTCTGGGAAACCATCCCGAATTTCATCGCGGCCGGGCCGACCAATACCTCACTCCCCATGAAAATGGAACGGATGGTTTTTATATTGCCTGCCTGCTGCGCTCGCAAGCGGCGCTTTGAATTGACATCTTGCGATTCTTCGCGGCGGGCGCTAGAATAGAGTTTAACGAGAGAGTTCAAAGATGGTTACTAAAGATCAAGTGATTGCTGCAGTCAAGCAGGTGTATGACCCGGAGATTCCGGTCAATGTCTATGATTTGGGATTGATTTATGACATTGACATCAAAGAAGACGCCGTGGATATCACCATGTCCCTTACGTCGCAGGGATGCCCCTCCGCCCAGCAGATTCCCGATTTGATCCGCTACCGCGTTCAGCAGGATTGCGGCATCAGCCAGGTGAAGGTGAGCGTGGTGTGGGAGCCTCCCTGGACACCGGAACGAATCAGCCCGGAAGGTAAAAAGCTTCTGCATCTTGACGAAGAATAATTGTTTTAAGAGAAGTTTTCTCTTCCGACCGGTTGACCTTCCTTCAAAGCAGAAAACCCCATGAATCAGGCCAAGGATTTGTTCGATAAAGCCCTTCAGGAATTTCGGCAGGATCATGTGGATCAGGCCATAACCCTTCTTGAAGAAACGCTGACGGCCGATAAGAATTTTCTGGATGCCTATGAAGCTCTGGGGCTTCTTTATTTTCGTCAGAAACGTCTCGATGAAGCCATTCGGGTCATGCGTGACCTCGCCCGTCTCGATCCCGACAGCATCATGGCCCACACTAATCTGTCCCGCTTCTATGTGGCCAAAGGCTGGATCGAGGAAGCGGAGAAAGAACAAGCAGAGGCAAGGCGGCTTTCCTGGAAAGCGGAGCTTCGGGCTAAAAAAGCCAGAGGCGAAACGGTTCCTCAAGAGGAAAATCAGGAAGCTTTGCAGAAAGCTCTCGCGCAAAAAATCGAGACTTACGGGAAAGTGATCGAGCTTGATCCGAATGACGTGTTGGGATATTTCAGTTTGGCCACGGCTTATTTCGATGGAAAAATGTATGGTCCCGCCCGTGAAACTTTTGAGAAAGCGGTAGCGGTGAATCCGAATCATTCCCCCTCTTATCTGGGATGGGGTCAGTCTCTTGAAGCCTTGGGGCGAACCAAGGAAGCCGCCGAAGTTTACCGGAAAGGCATTCCCGTGGCCGACCGTCGGGGCGATATCATCCCCATGAAAAAAATGGAAACCCGCCTCGCGAAATTCACACTAGAAGAAAGCCCCGAGAACTGAACCGTCTGCTAGCCGGAATTATTTATTAACTTTTATCAATTCCTCCGTGCTGCTAAGGGCTTGAGCTCGGCCAATTGGCCAAACACCCTGTCCTCGGCGTGCTGGCGCACACTGCACGTGTTGAAAAGAATGACATCCGCGGATTCTTCATCCTTCACAATCTCATGCCCCTCTTTTTTCAACAGCTCCGCCGCCAAATCCGAATCAAAACCATTCGTTTGGCAGCCGAAGGTTTTAATAGCAATTCTAAGTTTATCTTTCTGTTCAGCAGTCATATTTTTATTCCAAAAGATTTTCTTTATTTTCAAAAAAACATTAAAATTTTAAAAACTACTGCCAGCTTAAATCAATTTTTTCTTTCCGTGTTTTCCACCACTTGCAAAGTTCTCGCGGAAGCGGAATCCAAACAGAATTATCTTTCGTGATTTCATACAGCAGTGCTTTGTAATTTTGAATCCACTGCGCGCGTCCGCTGAGCTGCGGCTCCGGATGAGTGAGCAAATTCGCGACTCCACCTCGTTTTCTGATTGCCTGGATCATATCGAGCTGAAATCTTAAAACACGCTCCGCAGGCATGCCTTGCATTTCAAGCACAAAATCTTCTGCCACGTTGGTTGGAAATTCAAAAAGGCCGGTCCCTTCAATTTGGAACGGAAAACATGTACTGCAACCCTCAAAAGTGGGGAAGGGGCTATTTACATTTTCAAACGTATCGTGCACGCTCATATCATATTCAACAAATGAATTAAGTGCGCGAAATAAAGTTTCGGTGTGATGATAACTAGGGCTCCTGAAACCAGCGCAGTTGAAATCTCTGAGAAATGATTTTGCGGTTAGCAAACGCTCACGAATTTTTTCTTCCGGCAGATAGGCCATCCGGTGGTCGTGCTGAGTGCCGTGACATCCGATTTCATGCCCCCCCTCAAAAAGATTCTGGATGTGTCTGTGTTCTGTATGTTCAAGTCGCGTGACAATTAGCCAAAGTGAGCGGAGATTTTTTTCTTCCTCGATTTTTCTAAAGGCCCCGACCCCGTTTTTATTTCGAAATCCCCATTCGGTGTCAACATCGTGGTTTAAAAATACAACGAATTGTTTTCCGTTTGGCCAAAGTGCCTCAGCGTTCAATTTTCCGTCGCCCAAACGTTCCACCAGCGCTTTCACAAAAAAGCGCCAAACATCAACCGAAAAATCTTTGAATGAATTCGGAAACACTGGACGCGATTTAGAGCGCAGAATCGATCTTGAAGCCTTAAATGAAAGCATTGCCGCTTTTCTGACCAATCCGGGGAGTCCGTCTGGGTCAATGCCGAGTTTCACATAGATTGGGATTTTTCGTTTCACATATTTTTCTTGCTGGATGAATTCGATAGTTTGATCCATGTCAAAATAACACCGGAATTTTCCTGAATCATCAATCGTAACGAGAGGAATCGACTCTGATGTTTCAAAATCCTCCAATCGCACAATGACTTTCCCTTTGACCGGCGTTCCGGAAAAAACTTGGAGGTAAGAGAGGAATCCGGTTTCAATTTCTTCACGGAAACTTTGCAGCAAATCCAATGCTTCATGAGAGAAAACAAGGCGTCCGAATTTCATTTGAGATTCCTTGGACGACTCGATTTGAATTGATTTATCAGGCCCAACAAAATCGTGGAAGACTTTTCGAGAATAACCCCAGAAGCGGAAGATTTCTTTCATGGATTGAATTATAACGAAGCCGAATAGGCCATTCGCATGGAAAATTTTCGGGCGGCCGGGATTGAACTTAAGATTTTATCAACCGGCTGAAGCAATAAAACAGTGCTTGGGCCCACACCGTTTGGGATAAATGAAAAATGTTCTAATGTCTTAAGCTGAAAATCCGTTTTTTGAAAAAGTAAAGCAATCGTTTTACGGTTCGATTCCTTGATCTGCGCAAGCCATTCCCGCATTTCATTTTTGTTGAGCCACGACATCCATTGATAGTAAGGGCATGTGCCATTCATATCAATCACGATAAAATGCCCGTTTGGTTTTAGCAATTTCCGATAATTCAAAAGTGCAGTTTCTTTGTGCACGTAATAACTAAATGTGTTGATGCCAACAACCGCGTCGAAGCCGTTTTGAAGCTCTTTTGTGCTGATATAAGCGCCTGGATTTTCACAATCACCCTGGTAGAATAAAGCATTTGGGCAGCGTCTTTTGGCTTGTTTGATCATCTCAGAACTAATGTCCATTCCAATGACCTGAAGTCTGCGTTCCATTAACCATTTTGTGTAAACGCCGGTTCCACAACCAAGCTCAAGAATGGTTCCGGATTGTGGAAGAACTTTTTTGAGGAAAGGTTCGTAGTAATTTTTAAAGTTGTAGGATTGACCTGCTAAAATGACGCCGTGCTTGGTGTCATAGATTTCCGCAAATCGGTCGTAATAATTTTTAATGCGGTCGTGTTGATTCATAAACTCAGACAAATTTCATTGTAGCACGCTACCCCATTAACCGCATTCTAAAATAAGGCATGAGTTTTCATCTCCCGATGCCGCAGTTATTTATTAACTTTTATCCATTCCTCCGTCCTGCTAAGGGCTTGAGCGAGTCCAGACACGATATTTTTCTCTCCAATCAACTCGTAAAGGCCGGATCGTTTTAAAACTTTCAGTGATTGGGAGTGAACGCCGAGTAATATCAACTGCACGTGACGCTTGCGACAGTCCTCGTGCAATTGCCTTAAGGTGTGAAGCCCCGTTGCGTCAATAATAGGTACATGTCTCAAGCGTAAGATTTGAACTTTAGCTTTTCTGGAGACGACTCGCATTGCCTCCGCAAATGCCTGGATGTCCTTGACCCTTGCTGACAACCTATATATAATGAAGCTGTCTATAGGCATCGAACGCGGGTTCTCGCCCGCGTTTCTTTGTCTTAAGCGGGTTTATCCCTCATAACGAAGCACCAGGAGTAAAAGACGAGTGAAGACGACGATTGTTTCCATTCATGGAAGAGAAATTCTGGATTCGCGTGGTAACCCTACTGTCGAAGTGGAGGTATCTCTCGAGGGAGGCGCTGTCGGAAGAGCGGCTGTTCCCAGCGGGGCTTCGACGGGAGAACATGAGGCCATTGAGTTAAGAGACGGCGATAAGAAGCGATATTTAGGTAAAGGGGTCTTGAAAGCCGTTCAGAATGTTAATGAGACTCTGGCGCAGGCTCTGACAGGTAAAGATGCCCGTGAGCAGGAAGCTTTGGATCGGCTCATGATCAAGCTGGACGGCACAGAAAACAAGTCGCGGTTGGGGGCAAACGCCATTTTGGGAGTTTCTCTGGCTTGCGCTCATGCCTCTGCTGGTGCCGAGAGAGTCCCTCTTTTCCAGTATTTAGGCGGAAAGGATGCCGTGACACTGCCAGTCCCCATGATGAACATTATTAATGGGGGAGCGCATGCCGATAACAATGTCGATCTTCAAGAATTCATGATCATGCCTTTCGGAGCGTCAAATTTCCGGGAGGCTCTCAGAATGGGCGCTGAAATTTTTCATCATCTCAAAGCCCTGTTGAAGAAAAAAGGTCTTTCAACGGCGGTGGGTGATGAAGGTGGATTTGCGCCGAATCTGAAATCGAATGAGGAAGCGGTGCAGGTTATTTTGGAAGCTATTCGTGAGGCCGGTTACAAGGAGGGCGAAGACGTTAAATTGGCTCTCGATGCCGCGGCCAGCGAACTTTATGAAAAGGGTATGTATATTTTAGAAGCAGAAAGTAAAAAGGAAAAGACCAGTGATGAAATGATCGGTTTTTATGAGAAATGGGTGGAACGCTATCCCCTTTTCTCCATTGAGGACGGCCTTTCAGAAAATGATTGGAAAGGCTGGGAAAGGCTGACGAAACGTCTCGGCAGCCGCGTTCAGCTGGTGGGAGATGATCTTTTTGTGACCAACACCAAACGCTTGAAACAGGGAATCGAATCGGGAGTTGCCAATTCTATTTTGATTAAGGTCAATCAGATCGGCACCCTGACGGAGACTATTGAAGCGGTGCGTTTGGCGCACGCAAGCGGTTACACGGCGGTGATCAGTCACCGGAGCGGTGAGACGGAAGATGCGACCATTGCTGATCTGGCGGTGGCTTTGAATGCCGGGCAGATTAAGACAGGATCTTTATGCCGGACGGATCGTATTGTGAAATACAATCAGTTACTTCGTATTGAAGAAATCTTAGGGAACCGGGCGGTTTATGCGGGAGAGTTGAAGGAATGTTCTCGAAAAGGGTGAGATTGCTTTTTATGCTTTTCGCGATTTTCTTTGCTTTTGCCCTTGTCTACCTGCCTGGTTTTTCAAAATATCAGGAGCTTAAAAGAAAAGAATTTGAAATCACACATGAGATAGAGCGTTTGAGAGGAATTGCGTTGAAGCTTGCTGAGGAAGAGAAACTGTTGGAGAGCGACTCCGAATATTTGGAGAAAATCGCTAGGGAAAACTTAGGTCGTGTGCGGCCCGGAGAGGTCGTTTATAGGATTCTGCATTCTGAGAAACAGCAGAAAAAATCTCATGAAGATCTGGATAAACGTGAGGATCTTGTCAGTCCATCGACCTCATGAGGGGACGCTTGATTGAAGCTTTCCCCAATGTTTTTTATAATGAATTAAAGTTCTTATCCAAGGCGCGGGGTGGAGCAGTCCGGTAGCTCGTTGGGCTCATAACCCAAAGGTCGCAGGTTCAAATCCTGCCCCCGCTATTCTTCTTCGCGCCGTCCGTAAGGCGGCGCTTCGAAGCAATGACGCGAGAGTTGGTGCTACGAAGTCGTGCCGATAAGGACACGACGAAGTAGACCCGCTACCATTTCCTGCTAGAGAGTTCTCAAACTTCCCTCTATCTCACCGGCTGTCGTAAGTTGCATCGGTTTCGGAGAATATTTTTGAAAACTTGCGATTGTCCGTCGAACACTAACCGTGCTGCCTTCAGGCCACGTCATTGATTCCGGCAGCGGATGAATGTTTCGCGGGAGACGGTGCCTGGGGAAGGCGCAATCATTTCATGGCGGCGTAGCTCAGTTAGCAGAGCAAGGGACTCATAAGCCCTGGGTCGGGGGTGCAATTCCCTCCGCCGCTACCAGATTTCATAAAATGACGAGAGGTAAAATTTATGATTACTGCTGAGAAGAAAGTGGAGAAAACGCTAGAATTTTTTTTGAGGACTGTCAAGCGATACGATATGCTCAGAAAAGGAGAATCCATTCTTGTGGCGGTTTCCGGAGGGCCGGATTCAATTAGCCTTTTCGATCTTCTTTATCAAATTCGCGTGGATTGGCATCTTGATCTTCACCTTGCCCACTTGAATCATTCTCTAAGAGGTGAAGCTTCAGAGAAGGATCAATTGTTCGCCGAAAAATTTGCTAAGGATCTCAAGATGCCCATCAGTATTAAAAAGGTGGACGCAGCCCAGTATGCTCATGAGCACCGAATGTCTCTGGAAGAAGGTGCCAGGGAATGCCGCCTTCAATTTTTCAAGGCGGAAGCCGACCGGCTAGGGGTCAGAAAAGTGGCTTTGGGGCATCACAAAGATGATCAGGCCGAAACCGTTCTCTTGCGCTTGATTCGGGGCACGGGCCTTAAGGGGCTTGGGGCTATGAAGCCGGTTACGGATTGGAACGGTCTGGTTTTGATCCGGCCACTCATTGAACTTGAGAAAAAAGATCTTGCTGAGTATGTGCGGGAAAGGAAACTGGCTTATTGCGTGGATTTTTCAAATCAGGAAACGCGTTTCATGAGGAATAAAATTCGCCACCGTTTGATTCCGGATCTGGAACGTTATTACAATCCAAAGATCAAGAATTCTCTGGCAAATTTGGCCGAGACGGTGACACTCGACCTTTCCTTCATTGAAGGACTGGTTCTCCGTCAGTATCCCAAAGTTGTCAAGAAAAAAAAGGAAGCCCTCCTCATTCTAAAGAAGAAAAAATTTTTGGAGCAGCCGGAAGCATTACGATTCCGCATTCTGCAAAAGGCAGTGCGCGAACTTGATCCCGAAAGTGAATTGGATTACTCCCACTGGGATGAATTCCGCAAAGCCCTTGATCGGAACGCTCAGAATTATGAAATTCATGTGGCCCATGAAGTTTCTGTAGCTCTTGAACGCAAGGAATTGATTCTTCGAACGGGCGGATCGGATCGGACGCAACGGCAGTACGAATATGGGCTCCGTCTGGGAGAAAAGATGGTAGTCAAGGAATTGGGGCTCGAGTTAATCTCCGAAGCTTTCGATCAGAGGATTTACAAACTGGATCGGAAGGATAGAACGTGCGGTATCTTTGATTTGGAAAAGATTGGTTTTCCCATTATGATACGCAATAGAAGGGAAGGCGATGTCTTTCAGCCTTTAGGCATGCAGTATGAGAAAAAACTCAAGGATTTTCTGATCAACAGAAAGATTCAAAGCTATGAAAAGGATCAAATTCCTCTTTTTCTTTCCAAAAATCAGATATTTTGGGTTTATGGCATTGAAATTTCCGATCGTTGTAAAGTGACTAATCGAACCCGACGGTTCTTAAAAATCAGCAGCCGCTCTATTTGATCTGGGATATTAACTTCTTTCTTTACAATAGGTTAGGAAATTGCCTTGCTCTTGAACAGGTTTCCTGCTAAAATCAAAGTTTAGTTTTATCTCCTTGTTTTTGAAGAACTTAGGAAGAGATATGGAAGATACGGGTAAGAAATCGAGAAAAAATAAGGCTTTCTTCAATTTGATGAAGGGCGGAGCTCCTATGGGTCCAAAGAAGGAAAAGTCTGATAAAGATCGGACGAGGATTATTATTTTCGCTCTGGTGACTCTTGTATTCTTCATTGTGCTTCAGTTTGTAGTTTTCCCCGAGATCGAAATCAAAAAACTGAGTTATAGCGATTTTTATCAGCTTTTGATGAATAATCCCACCAGCGAGAATATTGTGTCCTGTGAATTGGTGGAGGGGATAGTCCGCGGCAAACTCCGCGACGGTTCCTACTTCCACGTGAATGTGCCGCAAAATGACCTGGAGCTGATTCCTTTGCTTAGGCGTAACGTGAAGCATTTTGCTGTGAACCCTCCGCAGCTTTTCTGGCGCAATGTTATTTACTCTCTTCTGCCCGTTGTTTTTCTGATCGGATTCTTTTGGTTTTTTGTTTACCGTGGTGTGCAGCAAGGGGGCGGCAAAATACTTTCTTTTGGCAAGTCACGTGCGCGTCAGCTATCTTTGGACAAACAGAAGGTGACTTTCAAAGATGTAGCGGGTGTTGATGAAGCCAAGGAAGAACTTCAGGAAATTATCGAATTTTTGAAAGACCCTCAAAAGTTTCAAAAATTGGGCGGCCGTATTCCGAAAGGTGTGCTTCTTATGGGTCCTACGGGAACAGGGAAAACGCTTCTGGCTAAAGCTGTAGCCGGTGAGGCGGGCGTTCCTTTTTTTTCCATCAGCGGTTCTGATTTCGTGGAGATGTTTGTGGGCGTGGGGGCCTCCCGTGTCCGTGATCTTTTTGATCAGGGGAAAAGAGCCGCGAAGCAGAGTGGTCATGGCGCGATTATTTTCATTGACGAAATTGATGCGGTGGGACGGCAAAGGTTTGCCGGCATTGGCGGAGGTCATGATGAGCGTGAACAGACTTTGAATGCTCTACTGGTGGAGATGGATGGATTTGATACGCAGGAGGGAGTGATTTTGATCGGAGCTACGAATCGTCCCGACGTGTTGGATCCAGCCCTGCTCAGGCCGGGGAGATTTGATCGCACGATTGTGGTGGACCGGCCTGATATCGTGGGACGGGAGGCGATTATTAAGGTGCATACTCGCGGGATCAAGTTGGGGACGGGAGTCGATCTCAATAAGATTGCAAGACAGACACCCGGTTTTTCGGGAGCTGATCTTGCTAACTTGGTAAACGAGGCAGCCTTGCTTGCAGCACGTTACGACAAACCTTCTGTGGGGCAGACAGAACTTGAGGCTTCTATCGAACGCGTGATGGCTGGGCCGGAACGCAAGAGCCGAGTTATCTCCAGGCGCGAGAAAGAAATTGTGGCGGTTCATGAGTCGGGTCATGCGTTGGTGGGCTTTTTGCTTCCCGGTGCGGATCCTGTTCATAAGATTTCCATCATTCCCAGGGGATACGGAGCTTTAGGCTACACGCTTCAAATGCCTTATGAGGATAAGAATCTTCATTCTGAGCAGGAACTTCTTGATAAGATTACGTGTTTGCTGGGCGGCCGTGTCGCGGAAGAAATTTATTTTCAGGAGATTACCTCTGGAGCTCATGATGATCTTGAGAAAGCCACTCACTTGGCGCAGGTGATGGTTTGTGAGCTGGGGATGAGCAAGAAGCTGGGGCATCTCACTTTCGGAAAAAAAGACCGCCAGGTTTTTCTAGGACGCGATCTGATGAGCGAGAGGGATTATTCTGAGCAGACGGCTGTCTTGATTGATGAAGAGGTGCGCCGGATCGTTGATGCCTGCCATGAGCGGGCTCAAAAAATCGTCAAGGAGCATCAGGATAAACTCCGAAAATTGTCTGAAAAACTTCTTGAATGCGAGACCTTAGATGGTGAATTGGCCCGCCGGATTGCCGGGTTGCCGGATATCAAACGGCACGATTTAGTTTCCAACAACAGCCAGCCTGACGCGACTCAAGCTCAGGGATCCTAATCAAAAATCAATTAAGGAATGGAGACACCTCATCCTAGGTGAGGCGCTTTGATTTTACCTGTTTGGTGTGATTAACTTCATTGTTTTTCTCCGTTGTCAACCGCGCTATTGATTAGAATGAGTTCTCGGAGAATTCCCGACCCCTCATCAGAATGGTCCGAAGGATAAACCAATGATTTTCCGGGCACGTGATTTCGAATGGGATTTTAGCCGGGGCACTTTGCTTGTCGGTGTGATCAATCTGACTCCCGATTCATTTTCTGACGGCGGTGAGTGTTTGAATCCTGAGCAGGCTTTAGATAAGGCAAGGAATTTCAAACAGGCCGGTGCGGACATCCTGGATTTGGGGGCAGAGTCGTCGAGGCCGGGCGCGGGTCCCGTTTCTCCCGAGGAAGAACTTGAAAGATTGTCTCCGTCTTTGGAAATGATTCTTCGTGAGTTGGATTTACCCATTTCTGTGGACACGACCAAAGCCTGCGTTGCCGAGAAGGCCCTCTTGATGGGAGCTTCGATCGTGAATGATGTGAGCGGCCTCAGGGCTGATTTGCAGATGGCTTCGGTAGTTGCACGGTTCAAAGCGGGTCTTTTTATCATGCACCGCCGGGGAGATGCCCAGACAATGAATGATTTAAGTCATTATGACGATTTGCTTGCCGAGGTGCTTCGGGAACTTCAGGAAAGTATTGACAGGGCTTTAAAGGCTGGCATATCCTATGATCAAATTGTGGTTGATCCCGGAATCGGTTTTGCCAAGACGAAGGATCAAAGCTTGAGTATTCTCAAGCATCTCGATCGGTTTAAAAGATTCGAGCGGCCGCTGTTAGTGGGAACCTCGCGCAAGTCCTTTATAGGAGAAATTGTTCAAAAGCCGGCTAAAGCAAGACTTTTTGGCACGGCAGCTTCCGTGGCTTTGAGTGTGGAGCGCGGGGCTGATTTGATTCGCGTTCATGATGTGGAGGAAATGAAAGAGGTGATTCAAGTGACACAGGCTATTTTAAATGCGAAGTAGCAAAGGATGATTTGATTTTTTGGAGGAAGCGTCATGTCAGGACATTCAAAATGGGCGACCATCAAGCACAAAAAGGCAGCGGCGGATTCAAAGCGGGGAAAGATTTTCACCAAGCTGATCCGTGAAATTACTGTGGCGGCTAAAAACGCCGGCGGAAATCCAGACACCAATCCACGCCTGCGTGTGGCCATCAGTACGGCCCGAGAAAACAATATGCCGCAGGAAAATGTTGATCGTGCTATCAAAAAAGGGACAGGAGAATTACCGGGGACTTCCTATGAAGAAGTGAATTATGAAGGCTACGGCCCGCAGGGAGTCGCTGTTTTTGTCCAGTGTCTGACTGACAACAAGAATCGGACCGCTTCGGAAATAAGAAGCAGCTTCGATAAAAAAGGGGGCAATATGGCAGGGGCCGGTTCGGTAGCCTGGATTTTTGAAAAGAAAGGTCTTTTTGTTATCGACACAAGCGTTGTTGCTGAAGACAAGCTGATGGATGTGGTTCTTGCGGCGGGGGCTGAGGATTTGACGACAGAAGGTGCCGCCTATGAAGTCACCTGTGCTCAGCATGATTTTGAAGGTGTGAAAAAGGCATTGACTGAACACAAGGTGTCATGCCGGTCTGCGGAGATTACCATGCTTCCGAAAAATCTTGTCAAGGTCAGTGCGGAGCATGCCAAACAGGTTTTGAGCTTGATAGAAGGGCTGGAAGATCACGATGATGTTCAGAATGTATACACGAACGTTGATATTCCCGACGAGGTGATGAAAGAAGTTGCTTAGAGCTAATCTCTAAGAGGTGTGTTGGCTATTTTAGTTGTGACAAGCAGAACAGTAAGAACTGAACCTTTGCAAAATGGGTATCACCCTTCGACTGCCCCCTCTCCGCCGAAGGACGGATCAGTCCTCTGGCTGAGAGGGGGGAGGAATGAGGTGGGGGTGAAATTTGCAAAGATTCAGTAAGAATTCAAAATTGAAAGTTTTCATGCATTCTTTTTACTATGGAATATGTGAAGAGGAATTAGGAGATGAATAAAGCGATGATTATTGCAAGAATCAGACATTGGCAGGCGGAGCTCCAAGAGATGATAGAGGCTCTTAAACAGGAGAAAAAAGGGGGCCCGATTGTCGATATTCTAAAGAAAAGAGAAGAGGAAATCGAAGGTTTGATAGAAGCGATTCAGGACAAAAGTTTCATCCCTCGCGGAGATGTTTCTTTTGAGCCTGGCCCGGTGTTTGAGGAAATCGCTGAAAAAGTCAAAAAGGTTAAGGAAGGCATAAGAAGACTCAAGGAACTTAAGAAAGAGAAGAGAAGAATCCTTAAAGAAATGGAGCAGGAATAACGGTGGGATCCTGAAGGCATGCGCGTCCTCGGCATTGATCCAGGGACTTGGAAAACAGGAGTGGGTGTGGTGGTTCTTGATAAAGGAAGCCTCAGAGCCCTTCACTATGAAACGCTTGTCCTTCAGCGGTCGCAAGGTCACCTGAGTCTTGCCAAGAGGCTTAAAAAACTCTACGATAGCCTGATTGAAATTTTCAGAATTTATCGGCCCGATGTTGTTGCGCTGGAAGATATTTTCTACAGTCTTAACTTTTTGACGGCGGTCCGGATTGGAGAGGCCCGGGCGGTTGCGATTTTAGCCGCTACCCATTTTGACATTCTAGTTGCCGAGTACTCACCTGCTCGTATCAAAAAGGCAATCTCAGGCAATGGTCAAGCCAGCAAAGTTCAGATGCAATTCATGGTGAGACAGCTTTTGAAGCTCAAAGAAAACCCTCCTCCTGATGCCGCGGACGCTCTGGCAGTTGCTATCTGCCATTGCCATGCTCCCGAGCCGCGTCGAGCGGTCACTTCAAAAACCAGCCTATCCCCCCGTAAGGTGGCAGAAAAGCAAAATGTTTAGCTACTTTCAGGGAACCCTTGCGGCAAAAAATCCGACTCAGATTGTGGTGGATGTGGGGGGAGTGGGTTATGAAGTTTTTATTCCTCTGTCGACTTATAGCGCCCTTCCGGAGCAGGGCCAGGCAGTTTGTATTTTGACGCATGTTCATATCCGAGAAGACGCCCACCAGATTTTTGGTTTTCTAACCGCTGAAGAGAGAAATCTTTTTAAACTTCTCCTTACCGTTTCTGGAATTGGACCCAAGATGGCTCTCACGGTGCTGTCAGGGCTTGAGATCACGGATCTCAAGCGGGCCATCATTCACGAGGATCTTGCGGCTTTGACCAGCATCTCCGGCATCGGCAGAAAGACGGCCGAGCGCATCGTTATTGAACTGAGAGAGAAAATTCTCTTTGAGGAAAAATCTTTTGAGAAAAAGTCTTCCGAGAAGTTTTACGAGGGAGATGCCCTGATCCAGGATACCGCGCTGGTTCTGGTTTCTTTAGGTTATAAAAAGCAGAATGCTCAAGATGCGATTAAGAAAGCGATGGCCTCTTCCGGTTCTAAGAAACTTTCGGTCGAAGAACTCGTGAGAGCTTCTTTGAAAATTATTTAAGGGAGACATGTTGGTTTTCGGTTTGAAGCAGCAGTGCGGGAAGTTTCTAACGGAAGAACTGTGGAAGCTTCGGCGGCAGGACCCTTGCCTGCGGCACTCCGCTCGCCCAGGACGGGCTTCGCTTCGGCGGCAGGCTTTTTTTCTTTTTGTCCTTTTTCTTGCAGGCGGATGCGGTTCAACGATTCGTGGTATCGGTAAAGATGTCAGCCGAGTAGGTCACGGAATCAAAATGATTTTTGTGAGCGAAGAGTCTGAAGGCCAGAAGAAAACCGCCAAGCCTTCGTTTTCGGACTTTTTTAAATCGGACAGCACGGCCAAAAAATAACTTTTAGATATGAAACTTCTTTCGGATTTGAAAGATATCCAGGGACGGCTGATCGCCAGGGCAGGCCGGAAGATGAATCGCACCCTGATTCAAGAGGTCATAGCGAAGGGGAAGTCTCTTCAAAAAAAGTTGACTCGTCTGAATCTGCCCTTCTTTTTGAAGGATGTGGAACGCGTCATGGATGAACCTGTCTACCGGCAGATGTTTCAGCCGCCTTCTCATCACACTAGAGTGATTCAGATTATTAAGAAAGCCAAGATTCAATCTTCTCTATTTCGAGAGATTGTCAGACTGAGACGGACTTCTTTCTATACCTATCGTCATTTTCTTTTGATCGGAGCGCTCTCCGCCAAAATCTCAATGGACCTTAGAGGTCGTGGTTACGATCCCCAAAAAGCTTTTGTGATGGGATTGACGCATGATCTTGGAAAGACCCGACTTCCCAGAGCTCTTCTTAACAAGAAGACCGCTCTTTCCTCCAATGAGTACAAGATTCTGCACAGTTATCCTCACGCGAGCCTGCTTCTATTAAGATATTATCTCGGAAAATCCGGGACGGAAGCCTGCCGAGTAGCTTACGATCATCATGAAAAGTTAGATGGATCAGGTTATCCTCGGGGGATCAAACGCATGAGCAAATATACTCAGCTCGTTGCCATCATTGATATTTTTGACGCCTTGATTGCAGACCGACCTTATCGAAAGCGTGGTTTTACAGTCCGTGGTGCCGTGGATAAACTGCTTGATGAAATGCATGCTGGAAAATTACCGGAGTATCCCGTCCTTCTTATGATCAGTTATCTTCGGAAGGATAAGCCTTATTATAAGAACATCAAGGTTTCGCGGCATGCCAGGGAAATCGAGCCTGAGGGCAATGTGTATGGAAAAGTCAGTCGCTAAACTTCTCACCCCGTTCGTGTTTTTACCATGAATCAACCTGTTTCCTTGTGGCTCGCCTTTCTTGCCGGTATGATCTCCTTTCTTTCTCCGTGTGTGTTGCCGCTCATACCAGGCTATCTCTCTTTCATTTCCGGTGTTTCCATCGAGGAGATGAAACAGGAAACTCAAGAGCGGGTCTTTGTGAAATCTATTTTTTTCAACGCCTGTTTTTTTGTGGCAGGTTTTTCGGCCGTATTTGTATTGCTAGGAGCGTCGGCCACGGGCATTGGAAGATTCCTCGTGGCCAAGCTGCATATTTTTAACAAAATAGCGGGTGTGATTATCATTCTATTCGGCCTGCATCTTACGGGTCTTTTCAGATGGGGACTTTTGATGAGGGAGAAACGGTTCGAAGTGAGGAAAAAATCTTGGGGGCTGTGGGGCAGTTTCCTTGTGGGAGCGACGTTTGCTTTTGGATGGACGCCTTGTATCGGGCCTATCTTAGCCGGGATTTTGAGTTATGCGAGCATTGAGGGTACCATCCGCCAGGGCATGATGCTTCTTGCTTTTTATTCCTTGGGATTGGGCATTCCTTTTCTTTTAACGGCGTTAAGTGTCCAGCAGTTTTTTAGATTCTTCGCTAAAGCGAAGAGATGGCTTCAGGCCATTGAGATCGGAAGCGGCGTTCTTCTGGTTTCGATAGGTGTTTTGATATTCACGAACCGTCTGACGGGTTTGGCCAGTCATTTATCGTTTCTTAAGCCATTTTCGTTGTGAAGGAGACACACAGTTCAGGCCTGTGAGGTCATTATCTACCTGAGGCATCGGGGAGTTTTTTTAGGTGTTGCGATGCCTCATCCTGAGCGAGCGAAGCGAGTCGAAGGATTGCCTTTAAGGAAACCCTTCGACTGTGCCTCATTTCATGAGGCTCCGCTCAGGGTGAGGGGTCGGAAAACACCCCGACCCCTCATCTACCTCCCCCCTTATTTCTTACGGTCCACAAAATAAGTGAAGCTCCACAGCTTTTCATCCCGTCTCCCGCCTCTGGCGGGACGGGACAGGTCCCGTCGCATTTTGGCGGGCAGGCCCCGCCCAAATCCCAAGATTCGTTGGGGCAACCGAGAGAAGTTGGCGGGCAGGTGCGAAGGCGGGTAAAATTTTAGTTGTAATTTAATTACAACATATGGTATGTTTATTACAACGGAAGGCAGGCGCAACGATGGGACAATTCGGCGAATTCTTTAAGGCAAAACGGATGGCTTTAAGCAAAACCCTTCGGCAGTTCTGCTTGGAAAACAAACTTGACGCCGGTAATATCAGCAAGCTCGAACGCGGTCTTTTCCCGCCACCCCAGCATGAGAAGCTTGAGGAATATGCCAAGCTTTTAGACATCAAAGAGGGCACGGACGATTGGTACCAGTTCTTTGACCTTGCTGCGGCCGAAGCAGGTAAAATTCCGAAGGACATCCTGAGCCACGAGGGGATGGCGGAGCAACTTCCCATTCTCTTTCGAACCTTGCGTAGTAAGAAGGTTTCTGATAAGAAGCTCAACAATCTTTCGGACCACATTGGAAGAAGTGAAGCAGCTCGACATCCCAGAATTAACATTTCCCAAGATAAGCTTATAAAATTCTGTAAGCGTTATCATATCCGCAAGCTTTCTCTCTTTGGTTCCATCCTCCGAGGCGATTTTCGACCGGACAGCGATGTGGATGTCCTGGTCGAATTTGAACCGGGTTATTCGGCAGGTTTGATTCGAATGGCAGGAATGGAGCTTGAACTTTCAAAGATATTTAAGCAGAAGGTGGATTTGAGAACGCCCGCAGAGTTAAGCCGCTATTTTAGAGGAAGGGTTTTAGAATCGGCGAGAGTGCAGTATGTACAAAGATGATTCATCACGAGTGCATCACATGCTTGATGCGGCAAAGGAGGCCGCTTCGTTTACTCGAAATAAGACCCGACAGGCTCTTGAAAAAGATCGAATGCTTGCGCTTTCACTTGTCCGGTTGATTGAAATTATTGGCGAAGCGGCCAGCCAAGTTTCTCAAGAATTTCAAGAGCAACATCCAGAGATTCCCTGGACACAGATTGTTGCCATGCGCAACCGATTGATTCATGCCTATTTTAACATCGATCTCGATCGAATTTGGGATACCATTAAGGATGATCTGCCGCCACTCATTGCTCAACTCGAAAAGATCATTTAAAATCCTCTCACTATTCCAGCAAAAACCGTATAATTCTGGTATTAGTGCTCTGTTCAATAAATCCGATGAGGATTTCACCCCCTCACCCTCCCCTCTCCCCCTTCAAGGGGGAGAGGATAAAGGTGAGGGGGAATTATCACTCGAACTTAGTGAACGTGGTATTAGCTTCAAGAACCTGTTTAAGAGGAAGGGTGATTTATGAGGAAAGCGTTTGTTCCAGTTGTGATACTGATAGGCATTATGGCTTTGGCTTTTTCAATCCCATCAGCCTTGAAAAAGGCGCCGGATTTTGTTCTTAAAAACCTTGAGGGCCAGGAAGTCCACTCATCGAGTTTTTCAAAAAAAGTTGTCCTCCTCAATTTTTGGGCTACGTGGTGCCCGCCCTGTTTGGATGAAATTCCGTCTCTGCAATCGTTGTATGACGACTATCAATCCAAAGGGCTTGAAGTGATAGGCGTCAATCTTGATGAAGGAAATCCTGAGGCCGTGAACCGTTTCGTCAAAAAGAATCGGATCAACTTTCCGGTCTTGGTGGGCGACGAGGAAATCACCGTAGCTTTTGGCGGGATTCGCGGTATTCCTACCACTTTCTTGATTGACCGTGAGGGAAAGATTGTAAGAAAGTATGTCGGGGAACAGGACAAAAGTGTTTTTGAAGAAGCCGTTAAACAGCTACTCTAAGCGAGAAAGGGAAAACCTTTTCATCCGCTTATCCCTATGATCAAACGGGTCTCACTCACTCTTCTTCTCCTGGTGATTATTTTTTCCCAAGCCGGGGCCTTCCGTTCGGATTGGAATGAGTGTTCCGATGCTCGGACTCATCTGACTCGATCAGGCCTGGCTACGGATGCAAAAGAATCTTTTTGGGGCGGGAAGGTCAAGCCGCAGGATTCGCGTAACGAATTCTCTTCCGATGATGAGAAAATCACTTGGTGGGGAGAATTTCAGCCTTTTGAGACCTGGACGAGAATGGAAACGGAAGTTCGCTGGGTGGATCCTTACGGCCGTGTGGTGAAACAGAGTCGAGTGCAGGGCGGCGAATGCCGGATGATGAAGGCAAGTCTTTCTCCCCGCGACCTTCCTTTCCGTATGGTGGAGGGTGTCTGGCTTGTGCAGGTGGGCTGCATGCAGGATCCCATTGACGTCAAACGTTTTTTGGTGAGAGGAGCTCCGCGCGTTGAACCCGGAGTTCGTATGCCCGCCAGCCCGACGAGTTATCGTGAAATTGTAGTTGACGGCGGGAAGAGATAAGCACACGTCCTATGATCACTACCAAGTACAAAGCTTTTTTCGATCGGGCGTTGGAGGGGATAGCAAGAAAGATTATCCGGATTGGTATCACGCCTAATCAGCTTACTCTTCTTGGGCTTGGCCTGGGAATGCTTTCCTGTCTTTTTTTGTTGCTTACCCGAAACCTTTTTGTGTTCTGTATTCTGATTTCGTTTTTTGGGTTGATAGATGGGCTGGATGGTTTGGTGGCCCGCTTGACTCATCGGGTGAGTCGATTTGGCTCCTATCTGGATGCAATGTGTGACCGCTATTTAGAGGCGGTTGTGTTTCTTTCCGTAGCTTATGTCACGGGCTACTGGACGCTTACTTTTTTGCTGCTGACGGGAGCTTTGCTGACCAGTTATGCCAAAGCGAGAGCCGGCATGGAAGTTCCAGTCTCCAATACGGAATGGCCCGATTTTATGGAGAGAACGGAAAGGTGCGTGATTTATATCGCGGGCCTTTTTCTGTCACAGATTGTCCCTAAGCAATTCTGGGGCCACGGCATTTTTTATTGGACTCTTATGTTCCTGGTATTGGCTACGAATTTTACGGTGTTCCAGAGAATTTTGCGGGCCCGGAAAATCATCCGGGAAAGAACGACTGCTTCAAGCGGACTGCCGAATAATGAGCTCCGGGGAAAATAATTTTTGAATGGGGCTACGCTGTTTTCCCTCAATCAATTCTATCATAATGCCCACCATTTCCCGGCCCATCATCTCTAGAGGTTGCTTGATGGTGGTGAGAGAAGGTTCGATATATTTACCCTTTTCAATTCCATCGTAACCAATAATCGCTATCTCTTCAGGACATTTGATCCAGGATTCTCTCAAGGCCTTCATCGCTCCGATGGCGATATCGTCATTGAAGCATAGAATAGCCCGAGGGAGGGGTTGTTTGCTCTGAATCATGTCCAGCATCTGTAGATAGCCGTCTTCCTCAAAAAAATAGTTGCATTTTCGGAAGTAGGAAGATTCAAAAGGCAGTTCGTATTCCTCAAGCAGGGAGCGGTAGATTTGATAACGTTCACGTGCGTCCAACGAAGCTTCGTCAGGACCTTGCAGCATGCCGATTTTCCTATGCCCTTTACCCAATAAGTGATTGATGGCCAGACGGGTTCCGAGGCCGTTGTCACAGTAAACAATATTTGCCTTCAGTCCGGGCGTGAAATCATTGATGATCACAATCGGCAAGTCTGAGCCTTCCATGGCTTCTTCCATATATTTGGGATGAATGCGCCAGGTGAGGAGAAGGAGTCCGTCCACGTTATGTTCGGCCAGAATTTGATGACTGGGATCTGCGTATTCTTCGTCCTTGACCATGATCAGCTTAAGGTCATAGGGGGTTTGCCGAAGAGCTCCGATGATACCCGAGATGATTCTCGTGAAGTATTCGCTTTTGAAAATTTCCGGTGTGAACGCGGTGAGGAGGCCCACCGCACTTTTCTTTTTGGGATCGGTTGTCATTTTTTCCTTGTGCGATTTCAAAGGTTAACAAATATGAGTGATTTGTCAAGTTTTGATTGGGAAACACGCTTTTCTTTTGTATCGATGAGTTTTGCATCTGTATCACCCATCTCGAATCCTGATCCCCAAGGTGTAGAATGGTAACTCACTATGAGCCGATCCACACTCCTTACCCGCACTGACGGATACGCGACTCTGAGAGACGTCGCATCCCGCGCGGATGCGTGGATTGAAACGCAACAAGCTCATCAGACCGGTGCGGCTTGCAGACGGTACCGGCTCCTCAGGTACGCAGGCGAATGAAAACAATGGACGGTTCTGGCGGCTGAAATCTCTTCATTTCAGCACGCTCGGCAGTGCTCTCCGCAGGGAAAGAGTTAACTTTGACCCGGATACCATTTCCTGCATGAACAGGTTCGGAACGGCAGAACATGCCAAGCACGCTACCACAGGTTTTGTCACAAATTTAGCTTTTGGTTTCGGGATTTTGCGGTAAAATAGGGCCGTTTTAGAATCGAAATGCAAGGGTTGCGGACGGTTTAACCGTACCGCGGAAAAGTCGGAAGATCCCGCCTCACCCTCCTAACCTAAAGGAGGGCATTTTTATGTCAAAGAAAGCTTCCAAGAATATTATTCCCATTGAAACCGTCCAGAATCGGATCCTGCTCATTCGGGGCCAAAAGGTCATCTTAGATTCTGACCTCGCTGCCTTATACAGGGGCCCAACAAAGCGCCTCAATGAGCAGGTCAAACGAAATCAGAAGCGTTTTCCTGCCGATTTTATGTTCCAGCTAACCTCCGAGGAGAAAGGAGAGGTGGTCGCAAATTGCGACCACCTCCGGAACCTCAAGTTTTCACCCTCATTACCCTACGCCTTCACCGAACATGGGGCGCTGATGGCAGCTACTATTTTAAACAGCACCCGGGCCATTACGATGAGTATTTACATCATCCGTGCCTTTGTTCGATTAAGGGAATTTCTTGCGGCGAATCAAATTCTTCAAGGCCGTCTTGCCGAGATTGAAAGGATCCTTTTGGATCACGATTTGGCATTGCGTGATCTTTATGAAAAAATTAAACCGCTCCTCATGCCGTCAAAACCAACCGACGCGATTGGTTTTGAAATCCATTCGCCCCGCACTGGAAAGATCGGTTAACGTAATTGAATTGTAGTGAAGATAGTGCCAGGCACTGCTGAAGGGGACAGGCAAAATTAGCAAGGACTAAGCAATGACCTGGGTACCGCCTTCTGCAGAAGACTTTCGAGGGCAAACCTTTCCTAATTCTTGTCATCTCACTTTACATTTTGTCGCGTTTACTTTACATTCTGCCGAAATGAATCAGATTCTGATACGCTTCAAGCCATTTCCCCAATAGAATAACCTCCCCCACGACGGCTAGGATCTCGGAACAGCCTAGGTGACAGTCACCGTGTTTATGTAGCGTTGAAACTCATGTCCTTGACAAGGATACGCTAATAGCGTACTATTGAGGGTGATGGGATGGAATTTATTGAGACCAATATATTTACTAAACGCATTGAAGAAATGACAACGGACAACGAGTATCGTGCTTTACCCCGCCTTCGCAAAAAGCCCCGCCTGTGAAGGTGGGGATGAATGCGAGGGGTATCCCGCCGTATTTTGGCGGTGATGCTTCGGCGGGGTTCCGCCGAAGCGTGGAGGGTGCCACGGCTGTAAAGCCGTGGGGCTCCACAAGCCTACTTGACCAAGAAACCGGATTCAGGGGATCTCATCCCGGGTGGGAAGGGATTAAGAAAGTTAAGATGGACTTGTGGAGAGAAAGGTAAAAGCGGCGGGCTGCGAGTGATTTACTATTTGTATTTGAGGCATAAACAAATTTATATGATTTATCCGTATAAGAAATCAGAACAGGAAGATTTGACTCATGATCAGTTGAAGATTCTTGCTCAGCATGTGAAAGACGGTGTTTTATGAAAGATAAAAAATTTCAGGAGCTATTGCAGAGTATCAGTCAAGCAAAAGCAATCCGTCGCGGTCACCGCAAGCCCAGCCGTGTGTTTCATTTTGAGCCGGTTAAAGTTAAAGAAATTCGCATGAAATTAGGTTTAACACAGGAAAAATTTGCAGCCATGCTTTGTGTGAGCCTTGGAACACTACGCAACTGGGAACAGGGCAGAACCTATCCTGAAGGTGCTGCGATTGCATTACTCCGTGTAGCTGATTCAAAACCGAGCGCGGTGCTTGAAGCATTGCATGCGGCCTGATTTGTTTGTGATCTGGCTACCGTTTCCTCCAGGGACAGTGCGCGGATCACCCCCAATTTCCCAATTTCAGAAAAAGCCGACTTGTCGTATAATAGACACGTTTCTTCCTGGAAACAATTTCAAGATGGAGGTCAATCGTGGGGATTGTATTCTTACTTTTATTTGCAGCTCTCATCATTTGGAGTTTTGGTGTTGAGCCGAGATGGCTTAGAATCCGTAAGGTTTCTATCAAGCTAAAAACTTCTTTGAGACGTCCTCTGACCGTTCTCCACATTTCAGACAGCCATTTTCCGCTTCATCTAAAAACATTGAAACGCTTTTTCAAAGAACTGTCTTGCCTGAATCCTGATTTGGTCGTTTTAACGGGGGATATCATTGATAGTGATCTTGGAGTGGAAGCCTGCGCTCAGGCTGTGTCTCAGCTTAAGTCCCGTTTCGGTATGTATGCGGTTTTAGGCAACCACGATCATTTTTACTACGGTGCGCGTGAAATCATCGGTTTCCTTTTCACTTCTCTAAGCGAACGTTTCCACCCTAGAAAGCGGAATGATGTCGTGAGACTGAAGAAGCGTCTGCTCGAGGCTGGATGCAGAGTTCTGACTAATGAAAGTGTGGATCTTCTTCTTGATGAACAAAAGCTTTGCCTGGTGGGTCTTGATGATCCGGTAACAAAGCAGGCCGATGCCGAGAAAGCTTTTCAGAACGTCAACGGTGCTGATCTGAAGATTCTTCTTACCCATTCGATGGATGTTCTTCAGAGGATGAATGGATATTCCGTGGATCTTGTTTTGGGAGGACATACCCACGGAGGTCAGGTGTCCCTTCCTTTTTATGGGTCTCTTCCTATGAAGATGCATTCCAGGATGGGGCGAAAGTTCGTAGCGGGTTTGAACCATTGCGGTGGGGCAATCACGTACACCTCGCGGGGTATAGGGGAAGGTAAGTTTCTGCCTTTCCGCTTTCTTTGCCGCCCCGAGGCGGTGCTTTTTGAAATTCTTTAGAGCTGCTTAAAAATCCGCTTGCTCAGTTCACTTGAAAAATGCGATAATTAACAGTTGTTACACGTTATACTCTTAACTTTAGTTTGCTTGGGTTTGCCGGGAAGACTGTAGCCCGGGCCGTAGTGTCCAGTTGATCGGTTTATTATTCAAAACTTAGAGCCACTAACAAAACCGCGATTGCTTTGTCGTCCCGTCCCGCCGTTGGCGGGAGACTCCTCGCAAAGACTGATGATGTGAGGTTTCGTTAGGCACTCTTAATCATTGAAGGAGGGAATATCCATGCGAAAAGGATGGCTTGTGCTAATGTTAATCTATGTTGCGATCTCTCTTACGGGTTACAGTGTGCTGGCTGATGTGGGACCCCCCGAGCCCAAGGCGAAACCTGCTCCACCAGCTTCAAAACCTGCGGCCGCGACTGTTCCTCAAACTCAGGTGACCACTTATTCCTCGACGGTTACGACAACTTACGAGCCGGCTGGAAAACAGTATTTGGTGGGAGACAAACTAGCTCGCGGTTTTGCAAACGTTTTGACCTCTCCGCTTGAAATTCCGAGGAATGTTCAGAATGTGACCGCAGATCAGGGCGTGCTGGTGGGATGGTCGGCGGGTCTTGCGCAGGGAATCGGTATGATGGCCTTGAGAATCATTGTGGGGGCCTATGAAATCATTACCTTTCCCATTCCTTTCCCGGAAGATTACAAGCCCGTGATTGAGCCTGAGTTTGTTTGGCAGGCACCGGGCCCGAAGGTAACGCCGCAGCAGGGCAAGTCCAAAAAGAGTTGATGGAGAAAGCTGCAGCCGTTTTTATTCTGTGTATCTTTATAGCAGGTTCAGGTTGCGGTCTTTACTTAAAAACGTACAAGTTTAAAGGGCCTATCCCATTTTTCGAAGGGATGCGGCAAGAAGATGTCCTGAATCAGTGGGGCAGTCCTCTCTCTGTCCAAGTCATAGGCCCCAGGCAGGTGTGGAAATACTTTTCGGTCCAGCCGGCTTATGGTAAAAAGAAGGAATACACCTTAGTGTGGTTTGAAAATGGCCAATTGGTGAAATGGGAAAAAACAGAAGAGGAGAATTTCCCTCCGGTCTCCGCGCCATGAAAAAATATATCGCCTTTTTACTGCTGATGATGTTTTTGGCTTTAGCCTCTCCTCTCTCAGCGCTAGCTGAAGAAACCTTTCACCCACAAGGAACCATGCTCCGCAAGTTGGAAAGGGGATTTGCCAACACTCTTTTAGGAGGGCTTGAATCTGTCTATCATCTCCGGCAGTCCCGCGGAGATAAACTCCTCATACCCTGGGTGGGTGCAATCGGGCAGTCTTTTTACTATATTTTACGGAGGACTTTCGTTGGTCTTTATGAGGTCGTCACCTTTCCTATCCCGTGTCCGGGAGATTACCGGCCTATCATTCAACCAGAATTTGTCTGGGGGTATCCTCCGAGAAAAAAAGTAGGACGTTGACCGGTCTCCCTGAATTTGTACCAGTCCTTATATTCCCTCACACAAAAGGGGACAGGCAGGAAGCATTGCCTGTCCCCTTTTGTGCTGCGAAGGCGGGGTAAAATAACCAGAAGGATTTTTGAGGAGGAATCAAGCTTTGAAGATCAGACCAACCATGCAGTTTTCCATTCTCTGCGATGATATCCGAAGGGAAGACAATGGGAAGTTTATGTTTCTTGGTTTGTTCGAAACCATCGGAGGATTGAGCTTTCCTCTTAAACATCCCCGGCTGTATGTGGCCAATCGCTGGTGCAAGGGGGTCGGAGCTTTCACGGAAAAAATCCGGATCATTCAGGAAGAAACCGGTACGACTCTGTTGCAGGGCAAGGAAACTTCTTTTGAATTGAAGGGGTTGGATCATTACCATACTTCCATCAATCGATTTGATGGCACTGCGTTTCCAACGCCCGGAAAGTATTTCATGGAGATTTTGCTGGACGGAGACCTGGTGATTTCCTATCCGATCATTTTGAAGTTGATAAAGAATTGAGAGACGAACGGAATTCAAACTCTCGGAGACTAGTGGTTCGACTAGCCGCCAAGATTCGTGGCGGCTTCGCTCACCACAGTACCGAGCCTCCCCTAGAATCAATATTGTCGAGGTACTAGAGAATTGAATTTGATGAATAGAGTACAAGTTGTTTCTTTGGGGTTGGTATTTTTTCAAGCGGTCGTCGGTTTGAATTTTTATGAGGGCAGAGTTTTTGCCGCCGGCGCTGCTTCCCAAGAAGTTCAGGCGTTGATAGAAAAGGCGGCCCAGTTCCGCAGTATGGGAAGAACCTCCGAAGCCATTCAGGCTTATCAGGATGCGGGCAGGATGGATCCCGCCAATCCTATCATTCATCGTAACCTTGGCGTTCTTTATTTTGAAAGCGATGATTTGAATCAGGCTGAGGCGGCTTTGAAGGAGAGCCTGGGACTTGCCAACGACGATCCGTATACCTACCTTTATCTGGCCCGTATCGCGATGAAAGAAAATGAAAATCAAAACGCGCAGTTTTATTTTCAGAAAGCTCTTGCTGTCAATCCCCGGCTTGAAGAGGCCCATCTTTATTACGGGCTTTTTCTCACCAAGGGCAATCAGTTTGAGGCGGCAGGAAACGAGTATGAAATTGCAAGGTCTCTTGCGCCGCGTGATCCAAGACCCTATGTAGGTCTCGGAAATCTTCATTACCACACTCAGAACTATCAGGCTGCTGTTCAAGCCTTCGAGACGGCTTTGAACGTCGATCCCAACAATGTGGAGGCCCATGATGGGTTGGGAGCCACCTATTTTCAGGCCGGGGATTTGAGGCGATCACAACGTGCCTTTGAAGAAGCTCTGGCCATCAATCCTCAAGATTCGACCGCACTCAACAACCTCGGCGTCCTTTTAGAAAAAGAAGGGCGTTTTGATGAAGCCGAGCGGGCTTTTAACAGGGCTTTGTCGGTCGATCCTTCCAACGATCAGGCGAGAGACAATTTGAATCAACTGAGTTCAGCGGAGAGGCAAAGAAATTTTGGCGGGTTCCCTTCGGAAGGTTTGGGTCAGAACATGCCGGGCAGAGATCCTTATTCCAGAGGTCTCCAAACCGCCAGTTTTCCCATGTTTTCACAAGGGGCGTCCTTCCCGGGGCAGTCGATGCAACAAAATGTTCAACCTCAGGGATCCAATGCTCTGATGCAAGTCGGCGGGGCGATGCTTACACAATTCTTGGTCAATAAATTTACACGCAAGAAAGATAGTTAGCCCAAGCAATTTTTGTGACATGTTTCCTATGCCGTCCTTTCTAAGGAGAAATATCGCGGTCGGCATTTTTGTTTTGCTTCTTTCAGGATGTGCGACCGTAGAAAGTTTTGATTTTCAGCATCGCCGGATTTCTTTTCGAGATTTGCCTTTCCCTTTTCCATATCATGATTATTCCGGCATTTTTCATATTCACTCCCGTTACTCGGATGATTCAAAGGGGCGTTTCGATGAAATCGTCAAAGCTGCCGCAAAAGCGGGGGCGGATTTTGTGGTGATTACGGATCACAACACGCTTCAAGGGCTGAGAGAAAAGATGGATGGTTTTTATGGAAAGATCCTAGTCATCATCGGCGACGAGCTTTCCACACCGTCGGGACATCTTGTGATCTTGGGAACGGATAAGGAAATGGGACGTTCTAGGAATACCGCTGATATTTTGAGAGAACTTGAGAATCTGGGGGCCTTAAGTTTTGTAGCCCACGGCGAATCCAAACACCACCCATGGAAAGATTGGACGCTCTCTCCCCTCACCGGTATGGAAGTTTATAATCTTGCTAGCGATGTTTACGAAGGCGGGAAGTTTTGGGCAGGACTCAAAGCTTTGATATTTCCGCCAAGATTTTTTTTTCGGTTTACGCTTAAAAGACCCAACCGGTTTCTAAAGCGGTGGGATCAATTGCTTGCGGAAAGAAAAATCGTGGGAATGGGAGCGGTGGATGCGCATCAAAAAGTCCGTTTTTTTGGGAGAGTTCTTGACAGCTATCGCACCATGTTCAAAGTGGTTCAGACGCATGTCTGGGCTGAAAATTTTTCTGCGGAGTCTATTCTCGAAGCCCTTAAAAAAGGGCATGCCTATGTGGGTTTTGATAGGGTAACGCCGGTCAGAAATTTCCTGTTCCTAGCCGAAGGACATGGACAAACGATCCTGATGGGTGACAAGGCGGAATTTCATCAAGATATCAAGCTTAAGGTTTTTCTTCCGCAAGCAGGAGAAATTCGTCTTTTGTACAACGGTGCATTGATGAAGGCAGCAAAAGGAGATTATTTGGAGATCGAGGCCCCTCAAGCCGGAGTTTATCGAGTCGAGGTTTATCGACAGAAGCGGCTCTGGATTCTTTCCAATCCCGTTTATTTGAGTTAGAGCTGTGAGGCTCTTTAAAAACTATTTTCTTCTGTCTCGCCTTCAGGAAGGAAATGAGTTTTAAACCCGGGAATCTTGTTTGAATACCGACCTTTTTAATGGTAACATTTTTCCCATGATTCGAAGTGCTTTTCCCTCCCTGTGGAAAGCCGCAGCCTCAAGCTGTTTGATGTGCCTTTTCTATTTGGGAGTTCTCCAGCCTTTGCATGTTCTTGAGATCCCGAAGTTAAAAACCCAAGATTTTTTCTTTGCCGTAAGGCATTTTCTGCCGGTCCGTCTTCCTATCTTAAAAGATATTCTTCTGATCACAGTGGATGACGAGTCAATTGATAAGATCAAGGAAAGATGGCCTTTTCGACGACGTATCTATGCGGATCTTCTTCGCAAACTGCAGGCAGGTAACCCCCGTCTTGTGGCATTGGATTTTGTTTTCGCGGGAAAGGGAGAACCCCTGGATGATTTTCTACTTTCAGAAGCTATCGAGCAGGCAGGGAATGTGGTGTTGGCCAGTTTCGTGGATGAAGGAGGCAACTATGTGCTGGCGCTTAAGGATCTAAGGAAAGCAGCCAAAGACTCAGGCGTGGTCAATAAGCTTTTGGATAAAGACTTTTTTGTACGCAGGACACATTTATTTTACCGCGACCAGCATGGAAAGATCGTCGCTTGGCCTTGGGAGATTGCGATTTTAAGAGAGCTTTTGGGTCTTGATAAAAAACAGTTTGAGTTGGCTGAGCAAGGCCTTCGTTTGAAAACAATCGGCGGACGGGACCCATTTTTTTTCATTCCCTTTTACGATCACAAGGAAGCAGCAATCAACTATCGGTTTAATCCGGAGGATATAGAACGATTGCCTCTATGGAAGGCGCTTGAGGCTAAGGATTTAGCCGAGCGAGTTAGGGATAAAATAGTTCTAGCGGGAGCGACTTCCCGTGTGCTTCATGATTATTATCAGACCCCTCTTGGAGTCATGCCTGGGGTTCTGGTCAATCTCAACTGGCTTGTCAATATTCTTACCAAGGAGTTTCTCAAGAAAATCCCCCTGCCCTTAAGCGCTGTATTTCTGACACTTTTTACCTTCTTATCAGCCTATCTTGGCTTGCGATACGATGTGATGCGAGGGATAGCCGTTTTGAGCCTGGCCACATTGGGTCTTTGGGGGATTTTCTTTTTCCTGTTTTGCTACAATTATTTAGGAGATTTCTTCACACCATTTTTTGGCGGGTGGCTTGTTTTTCTAGCGGTTACATTTTACCGTTACTTCCACACCTTCATTGAAAATGTCAAGTTGCGGAGCGAGGTGGTGACTGATCCCTTGACCGGGCTTTACAATCGCCGTTTTTTGGAGTCTCGGATTGATGCTGAATTTGCCAAGCTCGCCAGCGAAAAGAGATCACGCAAAACGGACCCTTTTCACGAACTTTCAGTTCTGATGATCGATATCGATAACTTCAAACGCATCAATGACACTTACGGACATCAATTTGGGGATGATGTGCTTAAGACAGTTAGTTTTTCGGTCAGAGAGAGCACGCGCAAGGATGATGTTGTGGCTCGTTTCGGAGGAGAGGAATTCTGCGTGGTCCTGATGCATATCAGCAAGGAAGAGGCTGTCCAGATTGCAGAAAAGATAAGAAAAAGTGTAGAAGCCAAAAAATTCAACTATGTGAACCAGATAACTTGCTTTACCGTCAGTATCGGAGTCGCTGCAACCAGAGAAGACGGACTGCTGAGTACCAGGGCCATTATTCGTGCAGCTGATCTAGCTCTCTATGAGGCTAAGAGAGCAGGAAAGAATCAGGTTTATGTTTACAGTAATAAAACATAGGAAAATGAAACTGTAACCTATTTATTTAAAGTATGTTATGTCTATTAAGGAATTTAACCTTGAAAGTGAGTGTATCCTATGTTAGTATTTCGTTACTCCTAGAAGGACGTTTTTTTTAGCCCTGAGTCTAAGAGTTTTTAAAAAGTATTTGAAACTTATATCTAGTTTCTTTATTCTATAAAAATAGACGGCCGCAGGAGGTATTTTTGATTGAGGAAATTCTTTGGCAGTAAGCTTGGAGTTATTCTTTTTGTCTTCATTTTTCTCACCTCGGGAAATGTATATCCTCAACAGGCTGCGAATATTGCTGAACCCATAGCCGAAAACGGGCAGGGTGTAGGCTTAAAGCCTCCTAGCACTCAAACCGGGGTAGTTGCTTCTCAAGCCATCCGTGAGTCGCTCAATCCTTATAATATTGGAATCCCGGAAAAATTTGGAAAAATAGAAGAGATTTTTCAGGGAGCTCCCGGCTCTCCTGTGGTTGTTCATATTCAGGATGCTCACGCCAATTACGAAGCCCAGCTCAATATCAGGAAAATTCTTAACCATCTTTCCAAAACCTATAAGATGAAATTGATTCAGCTCGAAGGGGCTTCCTCCAAGTTGAATCCGGCTATTTTTGAGACTGCTTACCTGCGCGAGGCCAATCTCAAGCTCGCCGACTATCTGATGCGTGAGGGAAGGCTTTCCGGCGCCGAAGCCTTTGCCATCGAGTCTAAGGAAGAGATTGAGCTGCACGGTATTGAGAACCGTATGCTTTATATGGAGAACCTGCGCACGTTCCGTTCGGTCTACTCCCACCAGGAAGAAATCAACGAGTATTTCAAGGCCATGAGATTGCTCGCCAAGGATTTGAGGACCAAACTTTTGAATGAAGAGCTTCTGGATCTCACCCGAAATATGGAAGCTTACGCACAGGAGAAAATTGACCTGGTCGATTATCTCCTTTATCTGAATGGACTGGCCGAAAAATACAAACTGGCTTCCTTAAAAAGCCTCACCGAGATCACTCGTTTTCCAAACCTGGTCCGCATCCTTCGGCTTCGTGAACTGGAGCAGAGACTGGATGAGAAGGCGCTTAAAAAAGAATCCGAGGCTTTGAAAACGGCTTTTTCGGAAAAGACATCTTCTGAGGAAGTCCAAGAACTTCTCTCAAATCTTGAACTCAAGAAAAAAGGAATGAAACCGCGCGCCTATTTCCGGAAAATCACCTCACTCGCCGACCAGCACGGGATTGATCTGCTTGCTTATCCCGAGATGCGGACGATGGCCGAATTTTTGATTTTGCAGGATGAGATCGAACATCACGGGCTTTTCAATGAAGTGCATCGGCTCGAGAAACTGATGCAGAAACGTCTCTTTAAAAGGAAGGAAGAACGCCATTTGATCGTGCTTCTGCGGGGAATGGATCTTCTCGAGCAGTACTTCAAATTGGAGGTGAACCGCGAAAAATTGGCTTATGTTGTCAAACATTATGCCACCATCAAAGCTTCTTATATTAAGACCCAGCTTGATCAGCTGGCCAAAGATTCGGGTGTTCTGGCCTCCGATTATGCCGGTAATACTCAGAACATCGATCAGTTCATGGATCAGGTGGAATATTTTTACCGCGTGGTTCTTGAACGCGACCGCCTTTTTGTCGAGAATGTTTTATCCAAGGTAAAAAGTTCGGGGACAGATCGCACGGTTCTGATCACCGGAGGATTTCATACCGACGGCCTCACCAATCTCCTTCGCAAGCAAAACGTTTCTTATCTGGTGGTGATTCCTAAAGTGGATGTGAAGCAGGGTAATGAAAAATATGTGAAAATCATGATGGAAAAAGACTCCGAAGTAGGCAGTGTTTTTGCCGGCACGTTTGCCTTACAATTGGAGCTGAACACAGGAGTTCCGCTGGAACATATCGGACCGCCAGGACCCCTTGTCACCCTTTTGCATTTAGCGGCTCACCTGGGAGCAGGGCTTGCTGTTTTTAAGGCGGTGCCGAAAGGGGTATCTCCTGATGTTGCGATTCAGCAGCAGCGTAAGACAGCAGAAGGATTTAATGGTACTCAGCCTTTTATTAAAGTTACTCCTGTCAAGGCCGGATTTGACTCCCGGACTGAAACCGCTACTGTGATTCAAACGGCTCGTCACGTTAAAGAGGGAGAAGTTTGGGAGACTCGTTTTGAGATCAAGGTCTCCAAAGATGGTTTCACGATCAAACCTATTTCGACTCCGACAAAGGTCAAAGGAGAGAAGCCTGGCCAAAATTTTGTCGACGCAAGTACTGTAAAAACCAACAACACTGTGTCAGAGAGAGCCATTACCAATCTGCCTTCTGTTGTTGATGTTGTCGGTTCTGTTAATGAAAATGCCCAAGTTGTCGTTGCGTCTGAGAATCAGCCTGTGGATCTGACGAATGCTTTACCTTATCCCGGTGTCATGATTGTGACAGGGAAGGGATGGCCGGGTGAAATTCTTTTGATTCTTGAAAGCCTGAAGGACAATTTGTATGCAGGGCGTATGATTAGCATGCTAATCAAAGAAGGAACGCCGCTTACTGCCGAGGCACTCACGCATATTCAGGCTTTGACTCAAGCGGGGAATCGAGCTGTCAGTGCAGTAGATGTCGCTCAGGCAGTTGATGCGTCCAGACAGGAGCAGTTGGGGAATCTCCTCAGTATGACTGAGAAACCAAAAGCCAGCATTTTGGTATTACCAATTCTTGATAAAACTGAAGTTCCCGAAGAAACCAATGTCAGTCAACTGTTGTCTCTTGTGGAGACGCTTCGCTTGAATCCTGGCGCAGGGGCTATTCTTGTAGGAAGAGACGTTGGAAAATTTGTGCAATCAGTTCTGAAAGGAGTAAGGGATAAAGGAGAGATACTCAAACGGATTCAATTGGTTGAGGTGAAAGAAGGAAGAGATATTTTAGATGAGTTAGTCAGAAATCTGGACGCGGGCAGTACTATCTTTAAAGCTTACCGATCAGCCGGCAAAAATGTCACTGCCGGTTTGACAAAATATCAGCTGCTGACAGAGGGATATGTGAGAATCCTCTTGCCGGGCTCAGAGAGAGGCGATGCTGTAAGTGCTGAGTTGTTAAACCATCCTCTGTTGCAAGGCGTGGTCCAGCTTCGTTCCGCTCTTCAGCGTACCAACGTGGCTCAAGACCAAAAACTAAGCCGTGCTTTTGCGGATATTCAAATCAAAATTCTTAATCTCCTCCCTAATGCCAAAACCAGGCAAGATAACGAGGAATTCAGTCGTCTGTTAGAGAAGCAGGGTTTCGTTGGACTTGTGGTTCCTGTCAAGGATGAGCAGGGGCAGATTGTTGGCTGGCAGATAGGTCCGGGCGTTGAAGCACTGGTGGCCCAGCTTTTCACCGACTTTCTTGCCGCCCGCGAAATTGCCATTCGGGCCTAATCACTTTTATTTCCACCCTTCACATTGTCTTTTCACTCCAACCGGATTATAATATCCACCATGAAGAAATTCTTTTTAACGGTCTTCCTTTTGTTTCTTGCCGTATTGGCTTTGATTTATACCGCCAGAGAAACTTTAATCCGGAAGGGCTTTGAATCCGCAGTGACTGCCCTCACTGGTTTTGAGACTCATGTCGGTAACATTCACCTTCAATTTCCCCAGGCCGTGATTCATCTTGAGAATCTTAAAATTTACAATCCCAAGTCGTTTAAAAAAGAAATTTTTGCTGATGTCCCCGAAATCTATGTGGCGCCGGATCTGGTGGCGATCTTGCGGAAAGAGAGCCTTCATTTTCGCGAGATAAGATTTGCAGTTAAAGAACTTAATGTGGTGAAAAATGAGAACGGAGTTTCCAACCTTGAAATGTTGACCGCAGTGAGCAAATCGGCTAAAAACCAGCCCGAACCCAAGCCTTTGGCGGTGGCAAAACCCGCGATGCCGTTTCGACTTGACCGGCTCGAACTGACGCTTCGCAAAGTGAGTTTTGAAGATTATTCAGCGGGGTTCACACGCGGGATGATTTCCAAAAAGGTGTCGATGGATCTCAAGGTGGAGAAACAGGTTTTTGAGAACCTCACAGACCCCAAAGCCATTGTGAATGTGGTTCTCGTGAAAGTTCTTTACGGCACCACATTTGGTAATTTGGTGGGCATTGATCCCCGGCAGTTAACCAAGGATTTGACCAAAGTCATGGGCGTGGGTAGAGAGGCGCTCGTGCAGACCACCGATGAAATGCTCCAGACCTCCGAGCATGTGGTGAGAAATACAGTCGTGAGCGCTGAAGGTATTTTAGCTCAAGCCACTCAGGTTATGGACAAAGGAGGTCTCGGGCAGACTCCCAGCAAGGTTCGAGACAAGACGGGGATAGTGGTGAAAGAAACCTTGGGACAGGCTAAACAGGAAATCGCTGGGATTTTTGGAAAATTTAAATCAAAGTTAAACACACAAAGCGACTCTTCGGAAACTACAGCTTCAAATTCTGAGAGCGCACGATAGAAAGCCCCGCCCTCTATGGACGAAGAACGGCTTATTTCTGGCCAGCTGCGCGATGAGGATTTGGAGATGGACCTCTCGCTCCGTCCCTCCAAACTGCAGGATTTTATTGGCCAGGAAAAGTTAAAAGAAAATCTCTCCATTTTTATCCAGGCTGCCAAGAAAAGGAAAGAACCTGTCGATCATATTCTTTTTTTTGGACCGCCCGGCCTCGGGAAGACGACGCTCGCTCATATTATCGCCAAGGAAATGGAAGCCAATATCAAAACCACCTCGGGGCCTGTTTTGGAAAGGCCCGGTGATTTGGCCGGAGCGCTCACCAATCTCGAGGAAGGAGATGTGCTTTTTATCGATGAAATTCACAGGCTCCCTCATATCGTCGAAGAATATCTTTATCCGGCCATGGAAGATTATTTCTTCGACATCATGATTGATAAAGGTCCGAGTGCCCGCTCGGTTCGCATCAACATTCCCAAATTTACCTTGATAGGAGCCACGACGCGAAGCGGTCTCCTCACAGCGCCTCTTCGGGCCCGGTTTGGAATTGTGGAACGCATCAATTATTATAATGATCCCGAGCTGGCCAAAATTGTGAAACGTTCAGCACTGATTTTGGATCTTCCCATCGATGACGAGGGCGCTCGCGAAATTGCCTGTCGAGCGCGCGGCACGCCTCGTGTGGCGAATCGACTTCTCAAGCGGGTGCGTGATTTTGCCGAAGTCAAAGCTGACGGGAAAATCAATCGATCCATCGCCGATCAGGCTCTTCATATGCTGGAGGTGGATGTGGCCGGGCTTGACCAGATGGACAAAAGGATTTTAAGCCTTATTCTTCATGAGTTTGAGGGAGGTCCTGTGGGGATCAATACCATCTCGGTGGCGGTGGGAGAAGACGCCGAAACCATAGAAGAGATTTATGAACCTTACCTTATCCAGAAGGGATTTCTGAAGAGAACTTCTTCGGGACGTGTTCTGACGCGCTCGGCTTATGAGCATATGGGAGTTACTCCTCCGGCGAAAAATCCAACCGAGCTTTGGTGAAATCATGAATGACTCCCCTTTGGTAACTGTTTCCAAATTGCTGATGGGAGCAGGCTTTTTTATCATGCTGATAGGAGTCCTGACTTATCTGGCGAGTCGAATTCCCGGGTTTGGGAAATTCCCCGGTGATGTCTTCATACAAAAGGGCAATTTTTCTTTTTATTTCCCTCTAGTGACTTCCCTTATCGTGAGTCTGGTTCTTACAATTCTCGTTAATTTATTCAGAAGGCCCTGATGCTTCCATTCCTGGTGACGTTCTGGCGCCCCGTGCTTGAAATCCTAATCATTTGGGTGGTGGTGTATGCCATGCTTCGGCTCATTCAGGGGACTCGCGCCGTCCAGCTGCTGGCAGGGCTGATTCTCTTCGCGCTGGTGTTTCAGATCGCGAAAGTGTTGGGTCTTGATACGATCAACTGGGTTTTCACCAAACTTTTCGCTTTCGGCATGATTGCCTTTCTCATTCTTTTTCAGCCGGAGCTTAGAAGAGCCTTGGCGCGAATCGGACAAACCACCATCTGGCGCGGTTTTTTGCAGAGAGGAGGTCTCTTTGATGAAGTGATTAACTCCTGCGAGGTTTTAGCCAGATCCCAGACCGGAGCCTTGATTGCTATCGAACGAGAGGTCGGGCTTAAGAATTACATTGAAACGGGTGTGTTGGTCGACGCTCATATTTCTGAGGAACTGATCCGCACCATTTTCACAAGGCTTACTCCGCTTCATGACGGAGCAGTGATCATCCAAGGGGGGCGCATTGCTTCCTGCGGTTCTCTTCTCCCCCTCACTCAAAACCCTCAGATCAGTAAGACGATGGGGACGCGTCATCGTGCGGCTATCGGCCTGACGGAGGAAACGGACGCGGTGGTGATCGTTATTTCGGAGGAGACCGGGAGTATTTCCGTTTCTGTTTATGGGAAGCTTACGCAGAATCTGGATGGGGAGGGACTGAGACGTGTTTTAAAAAGTCTCTTTGTCCCGGAGGAGCCTAAAGGGCTCCTCTACAATATTCTGAAAGGTTTGAAAATCAATCTCAACAAATCAGAGAAGCTTAACGCATGAAACTGAACATCACGGGTTTTATTGCGAAACTAGTTCTCCCGCTTATTTCTCTCTTCATCGCTATAATTCTGTGGCTTTATGCCGTCGGTGAGCAGAGTGTTGAGGTGGCGCTTAAGGTTCCTCTCAAGATCAATCCTCCTCAGGAGCGCATGACTGTTTTGTCAGGGTCACTTCAGAATGTTACGTTGCGCCTTTCGGTCCCGCGCAATATTATGTCCGTGGTTTCCCAGCAGTCGGTCCATGCCTATCACGAAATCAAGGGCGTGGAAAAGGCGGGCGAATATAATTTCCGCGTTGAACCCCGGGATATCATCCTTCCGCCCGGCAACATACGTATTCTCGAAATTTATCCTGAAGTCATCACTGTGACCCTTGATGAATTGATTGTTCAAAAGTTGCCTATCCATGCTCCCTTGAATGGAGAACCTGCTCATGGCTATCTCATTGACAACAAAAAGATTGATATCAATCCTAACGCAGCTCTTATTGAAGGTCCCAAAGCGAAACTCGAAAAGCTGGAAGCTATCCATACGGAAAGGATTGATGTGGTGGGTAGAACCCGTTCCTTCAAGGGGAAAGTTGGGCTTAATCTGGATCCTGATCTGCGCTCCATCACAAGGGATCTTATGATTGATGTTTTTGTTCCTATCAGGCGGGAGTACAGTGTGAGTGTTTTCCACGAGGTTCAAGTCAAGGTACTTAAAAATCCTAAGATGCTGTCGGTTGTTTCACTTGATCCGGAGAAAGTTAGCTTTGCCGTCAGTGGTCCCAAGGTAGTTCTTGATAAACTTACCAATGGGGACATCCTGGCGTTTGTGGATGTGTCCAGCCGCGAAAAAGGAATTTACGATGTCCCCCTTCAATTAAAGCTTCCGGAGGAGGTTGAGTTGAATCACGAACCTCCTGTCATCAAGGTGAAAGTTGAATAAAAACACTTTCACCCCGCCTTTGCAAAAAGCCCTCCCGCCAGAGGCGGGACAGGAGGACGAGATCTCTCCCGCCAAAATACGGCGGGATGAAAAGCCGTGGAGCTTCACAATTTTCTCGCTTCGGAGTGGAGTAAAGAATTTATGAAACTGGGTGTCAATATCGATCATGTCGCAACTTTAAGGCAGGCGCGCGGAGGCTCGGAACCGGACCCTCTTCAGGCTGCCATCTTGGTTCGAAAAGCAGGGGCAGACGGCATCACCGTTCATCTTAGGGAAGACAGGAGACATATTCAGGACGCCGATGTGCTTGCAATCAAAAAGAAAATCAAAATCCCTTTAAACTTAGAAATGTCTCTTCATCCTGAGATAGTCTCTTTTGCTCTTAAGGTTCTTCCGGCAAAGATTTGCCTTGTTCCGGAAAAGAGGGAGGAGAGAACGACGGAAGGTGGGCTTGATGTGATTCGCGAAAAGCAGAGAATTTCCGATGCGATCCGGCCGTTTAAAGAAAAGGGAATTGTTGTGAGCCTTTTTGTCGAGCCGGCGGTTGAAGCGATTGAAGCGGCTTCGGCGATAGGGGCTGATTTTGTGGAGCTTCACACAGGGGCTTTCGCAGAGGCGTTTGCAACGGATGACGCCGTCTTATGGAAAAAAGAATTAATCCGTCTTCATAACGCCGCTCAGGAGGCTTGTCAAAGAGAGTTGGGTGTGAATGCCGGCCACGGGCTGAATTATAAGAATGTGGAGGAAGTGGTGAAGATCCCCCACATTGAAGAGTTAAACATCGGTCATGCCATTGTTGCCCGATCAGTTTTTGTCGGTTTGAGCAAAGCTGTCAAGGAAATGAAACAACTCATTGAGAAATACGCATTGACTGAATCGCAGTGACCCGCAAAGAGTTCAAACGTCATTTCCCACCGCGAGATCTTTCAAGCCACAAAGGAGATTTCGGAAAGATTTTTATCATCGCTGGATCGAAAGGGTTTTCCGGTGCTCCCTATCTTGTGAGTCTCGGAGCCCTTCGGGCCGGAGCGGGGCTGATCACGCTTGCCGTTCCGCAAAGTCTCTATCCCATCGTGGCACGCAAATCAATTGAGGTCATGGTTCGACCTCTGCCTGAAACCAAACAGGGTTCAATCAGCCTGAAGGCGGAAAAGGAAATCCGCGCTTTTCTTGAAACTCAAGATGTTCTTGCTATCGGTCCGGGATTGGGCCAGCAGCCCGAAACCCAGAAATTGATTCGTGATGTGGCGCTTTCCTGCAGGAAAGCGCTTGTGATGGATGCGGATGCGATCAACGCCTTCCAGGGGAAAGCCAGTCTTCTTAAAAAATTGAAGGGCCAAGCTATTTTGACTCCTCATCCTGGAGAAGCCTTCCGTCTTTTTGGCGCGCGCGTACCTAAAGATGACGAAGGCCGGAAAAAATATGCGCAACAGATGGCGCGACGTTACCGCATGGTGCTGGTCTTAAAGGGACATCATACTGTTGTGGCAGCTTCGAGCGGCAGGGCTGATGTCAATTTAACCGGGAACCCGGGTCTTGCCACAGGAGGAAGCGGAGATATTCTCACCGGCATCATTGCAGCTTTCTTGGGAGCAGGCCGGGATCCATTTTCTGCAGCCAAGTGCGCAGTCTTCATTCATGGCTCTGCGGCCGATTTGGCAGCGAAGGAATTCGGGGAAATCTCACTCACGCCCATGGACGTGCTGAAGTATCTGCCGAGGGCCTTCAAGAAAATTCTAAAACATTGAAATTTCCTTAGGATTTGTTAGGATTGTGCAACCATTTTTGTTTGCAAATTGCAGCCCCAAGCTTTTCATTAAGAGCTTAATGAAGCTTGGGGCAGTTGGTAGAGCGACGGTTCTGCCCTTCGCGATGCTCAGGATCGGTCCTGAGTTGTAATCAGTGCTGGCGTAGCTCAGTTGGTAGAGCAGCGGTTTTGTAAACCGCCGGTCGGGGGTTCAAATCCCTTCGCCAGCTCTGATTACAATCGAAGGATAAACAGCACCTTGCCTTCATTAATAATTGTAAAGGAGGGCAAGTGCAGTTCTCAGCTTTATTATCATTTTTTATGGGAAGCTGAGGGCAGCGGGTCGGGGGTTCAATCCCCTCCACCGGCTCAGATTTGTTTTGATGCGGCGAATGTATAAACCGTTGGTCGGAAATCCTGAAGCGCCAACCATCGTGGTTGGCGCGGAATGCCGTCCCAAGAAGGGACGGCCTCCGCCAGCTGAAATCTTTGGAAGTTCTCAATTCTTTAACGTTTTTTAGTCATGGAAAATCAGCGAGCTTTTAACTCTTGAGAAGAAAAATGTGAAAATGAGCGCTCATCTTAAGGAGAAAAGAACTCCGAAGCCCAAAACCCATGATGATTTGACCTTCAGTTTGAAACTTGAGGATGCGGAAAAAATCCGTGAAAAGAAAAACCTTTTAAGTGAGACGGTTCGGCAGGTTGATTTAGAGAAGGTAAAAACGATTGCCGATTTGGTGGATAGTTATGCCGGTATGTCAGTGCAGGCGCGCAATGTGGGGCAGTGCGCACAGGTTTTCGAGAAAATGCTGACGGATCCCGCACGTCCGACGATTTTACTGGGTCTCGCCGGACCGTTGATAGCCGGCGGTCTTCGCAAAGTCATTCGCGATATGATTGAGTACGGTATGGTGGATGTGGTGGTTTCGACCGGGGCTATTCTTTACCAGGATATTTATCAGGCACGAGGATTCAAACACTTCATGGGTGATCCCGAGGCGGATGATGGAAAGCTCCGCGATCTTTTGGTGGATCGCATCTACGATACCTATGTCGATGAAGAGAAGTTCTGGGAAACAGACTGCTGGATCGGGAAATTTGCGGACAGTTTGGAACCGCGCAATTATTCCAGCCGCGAGTTTTTGAAACAGCTTGCCGGGACCTTGAATGATCCTCAGTCTATTCTCCAGACGGCGGCCAAGCATGGTGTTCCCATTTTCGCACCTGCACTGAATGATTCCAGCATCGGCATTGGATTGACGGAACATTATCATCGCAGGAAAGTGAAAGGTCAGGCCCATTTATCTATTGATTCGATACGCGACAATTATGAGCTTACGCAGATCGTTGTAAAATCCAAGGCCACGGCCGCCATTTACATTGCGGGGGGCGTTCCAAAAAATTACATCAATGATTCGGTCGTAATGAGTTATATCTTCGGGCGGGACACCGGCGGTCACCGTTATTGTTTTCAGCTCACCACCGATTCCCCTCACTGGGGAGGACTGAGCGGAAGCACTTTGAAGGAAGCGACCTCCTGGGGCAAAGTCTCGAAAAAGGCGACATGTGCCATGGCTTTTGTGGAGCCGACAGTTGCCCTTCCTCTGGTGGTCGGTCATGCCCTGCAGAAAAATTTCTACAAAAATCGGAAGCGCCTCCAATTTAATTGGCAGGGAGATGTTCTCACTAGCCTTGGTACTTAAATCCGAAACTCGAAATCCGAAGTACGGAACAAATTCAAAAATCCAAATTAAGAAAAAATTCAAAGGATCTCTAAAAGAAGAACCACAGTACTTTCTTTGCGTTTTTGGCGAATTTCTTTTTGATCGTCGGGGTTGTTTCGAATTTCGATATTCGAATCTCGAATTTTTCATATGGGGGGAGTTACCCAAGCGGCCAAAGGGGACAGACTGTAAATCTGTTGGCTTCGGTCTTCGGAGGTTCGAATCCTCCACTCCCCAATTACTTTTTCACAATCCTTCAAAAATTCACAGATGCCGGTTGATGGAGCACATGAAGATTCGAAGAGCTTATCCTCCGGAGCGCTGAACTGTCCAGTTCAGCGCGGAGTGCCGAAATCATGGGATTTCGGCCACTCCCCAATTACTTTTTCACAATCCTTCAAAAATTCA
>Ga0209515_10000917_pt1 | contig 51126 bp, 49 predicted proteins | sample Subgroupgradi54m_FD_187454 | JGI IMG/M metagenome (GOLD analysis project Ga0209515, IMG submission 187454) | Subsurface groundwater microbial communities from S. Glens Falls, New York, USA - GMW60B uncontaminated upgradient, 5.4 m (SPAdes)... ... | reverse complement strand
CCCGTATAATCAATCCAATGGAATATTATATTTTCCTAAGGCCACAAAAGATAAAGTTTTGAAAATGGGAGGCTACTGGTCTGAAGAGAACCTTTCGTCTGATGATGGAGTTTCATCCTTAGGTTTACCTGACAGTATTCACGATACCAAACCTGAAATATCAACTCAGGCACTTATCTGCCCAGAAACAAATTACAGATTTAACATATCTCCTGCTGAGTATGCATTTCACAAACACAAGGGCTTTGCTTTACCTCGTTTGCATTTTGATGAAAGAATTATGAAAAAAATGAGAAAAATGGCTAACATTAGAACCTCTCCCTGTAAGTGCTTTTATTGTCAAAAGGATATAATGGCTTATTATCCGCCCGAGTGGGGTTACCAGAAAATCGCCTGCGAAGAATGCTACAAGCAAAACATCGCCTAAATATGAAACAAGAAACTAAAACTTGTCAGAATTGTAAGAAAAACTTCACCATTGAAGCGGAAGATTTTAATTTTTATGAAAAAATAAAAGTGCCACCGCCGACTTGGTGTCCGGAATGCCGGCTTGTGCGTAGACTTGTGTGGCGCAATGAGCACTCCCTTTTTCGTCGCCCTAACAGCGTTCCTGGTAAGGCAGAGTTACTCATATCTGTTTATCATCCAGAAGAGAAAGTAGTAACATACGATAAAGAAACTTGGTGGGGAGATTCTTGGGATCCATGCAATTATGGGCAAGATTACGATTTCTCACGTCCTTTTTTCGAGCAATTTCGTGAACTTCTAGAGCGAGTGCCACACATGCCCTTATTTGATTCGAAATCAATCAATTCTAGATTTTGCAATACAACTGTTGAACAAAAGAATTGCTACTTGGTAAGTGCTGCGTGGCGAAGTGAAGATTGTATGTTTTGCAATAGGTTATGGCATGGCAAATACACTCTTGATTCTTATACTTCTTTTGCGACTGAATTTTGTTATGAGAATGTGTATTGTAGCGATTCCAGCAGATTATTTTTTTCCAGAGAAAGTGAAGGGTGTTTAGATTCTTACTTTCTATATGACTGTCGTAATTGTTCTAATTGTATTTTATGTACCAATTTGCGCAACAAAAGCTACTGTATAGAGAATGTCCAATATCCTAAAGAGGAATATTTAAAAAAGAAAAAAGAGTTAGCTCTTAATACTCGTTCTGGTATTAAAAATGCGCAAAAAAGATTTGAAGAATTATGGCATAATGCCTTCCATAAACACCTTAAGCTTACCAACACTGTAAATGTCGTTGGTGACCAAGTATCTAATTCAAGAAATTGTTATAACATTTTTGATTTTCGTGACGAGGCAGAAAATGTAAAATATGCTTGTTGGGGAGCTAAAGGACTAAAAGATTCTTACGATGTAGGCCCAGGGTGCGGAGATAGTTCTGAATTAAATTATGATGGGATAAGCGTAGGGGTGCAAAATAACCATGTTTTATTTGGAGCAACCGTCTGGTATTCAAGAGATATTTATTATAGTTACATGCTCAATAATTGCAGTAATTGCTTTGGTTGTGTAGAGATGAATGCTAAGCAATATTGTATTTTAAACAAACAATACACCAAAGAAGAATATACAAAACTGGTGCCGAAAATAATCGAACAAATGAAAAATGTACCCTATACTGACAAAAAGGGGAGAGTATATATATTTGGCGAATATTTTCCACCAGAGTTATCACCTTTTGCCTACAACGAAACTATTACTCAAGATTATTTTCCTCTTGAACCAAAAAAGGCTCAATCTCTGGGATTCAGATGGCGTGAATATATTCCTGGGAATTATAAAATTACACTTCAAAGCCAAGATTTACCAGAGTCTATCTCTGAAGTTAATAACTCAATACTAAAGGAGGTTATCGAATGTGGAATAACAAAAAGACCGTTTCAAGTTACCGAGCAAGAACTATCCTTTTATCGCAGATTCGATTTGCCTCTACCTTCGGTTCATCCTGATGAGCGACATAATCAAAGATTAAAGTTAAGGAACCCAATGATTTTACGCAAGAGAATGTGTTATTTTGGCGATAAGGAAGTTGATACTACATACTTACCAGAAACGGAAGGTGGTCCTAAGAAAGTAGTTTGCACAGAACACTACAACCAAGAAATTTACTAAATGTCTACCAACTTTAACATATGTACTTTTCGGTAGACATTTTATTTCCCGAAAGCTTCAAATAGAACTTTTTTGGTTTCGTCGTCGATGAATTGTGTAACGATGATCATCATTTCGGTCGTGAGGCCGAGATCTTTTTTTATATTCATAAAAAGATGCTCGAAAGGGTAGGGCGAAATCCAAGCCGAATTTTTTAAACAGACGAAATTTGCTTTTTTGAGGAGGTATCGCAAACTTTCACGCTCGCTCTTTCGGCTCTCCGGCAGATCTAGCAAAATAATCCTCCAAAATCCGTCCCAAGTTTGAGGAACTAGTGCTTCTTCTCCTTCTAAGGTCATTGCATTTAGCCTGGTTTTTCCATAAGCTGTGATCTTGGCATAATTCTTTCTTTCTGATTTATGAATTTCAGCATAACCGCCTTCCACTAAGTTTTTTAATGCGCGGGCTAGGGCATAGGAAGTTTTCGTGTCTTTATCCTTTAACTCCTCCACAGAGACCGCCGGCCTTTCTGCCAGTTTTTTTAGGATTTTCTTAGAATTACTTGACATGCTCATAGCTTATCATATATACTCTTATTATACAAGTTTTTAGTGGTCGCAAATTAAATGTTAAATTATCAAATTAGCGAACAAAGTGAGCATGATCTGACCCTGTTAAATAGCCCTAAAGGGCTAAAACCAAAGGTTTTATTTAACAGGGTGAAGATTTTTATATTCACTACGTTCATTAAAAATCATTCATGGCAAAAATAATAGGTATAGATTTGGGTACAACAAATTCGGCAGTAGCGGTTATTGAGGGTGGAAGTCCTAAGATTATTGAAAATGTCGAAGGCAATCGCACCACGCCTTCAGTCGTGGCAACTACGAAAAATAGTGATCGCATTGTCGGGCTTCTAGCGAAGAGACAAGCGGTGACAAATCCAGAAAATACAATTTCTGAAATCAAGCGCTATATGGGACATCGATTTGATGACCCGGAAGTGCAGAAAGACCGTGCGACAGCTTCATTTAAAATTGAAGCAGGAGATGGTGGCGGAGTAAAGGTTAAAATGATGGACAAATTTTACCGACCGGAAGAAATCTCGGCGATGATTTTACAAAAAATAAAAACTGACATGGAAGCGAAGCTTGGAGAAAAAATTACTGAAGCCGTTATCACTGTGCCGGCATATTTCAATGATGCGCAAAGAAAAGCGACCAAGGACGCTGGAGCTATCGCAGGACTCGATGTCAAGCGCATCATCAACGAGCCGACGGCTGCTGCGCTTGCCTATGGTTTCGATAAAAAGAAAAATGAAAAAATAGTTGTCTACGACTTCGGTGGAGGAACTTTCGATGTGTCGGTTCTCGAGATCGGGGATGATGTTATCGAAGTAAAGTCTACCGACGGAGACTCTCATATGGGCGGAGGCGACATTGATAGGAAAATAATCCGCTTTATTGCGGAAGAATACAAAAAAGAGTCTGGCATTGACGTTACCAAAGACCCTCTGGCGCATCAGAGGCTCAAAGAAGCGGCAGAAAAGGCAAAGCACGAGCTTTCTACTACGATGGAAGCTGAAATAAATATTCCTTTTATTACATCTGACAGTTCCGGACCGAAGCATTTACTTTTGAAAATGTCTCGCGCGACACTAGAGTCTCTTGCAAAAGAATATATTGATCTTTCTATTGAAATAACTAAGAGAGCGCTTGCTGCATCGCCATTTAAGATGAATGAAATAAATGAAATCATCATGGTCGGTGGACAGACCAGAATGCCGAAGATTGTGGAGGCAGTAAAAAATCTTTTTGGTAAAGATCCAAATATGTCGATTAATCCAGACGAAGTGGTGGCACTTGGCGCGGCTGTGCAGGCAGGAGTGCTTCAGGGAGACGTGCGAGATGTTTTACTTCTTGACGTGATACCACTTTCCCTTGGGATTGAGACACTAGGTGGAGTAGCTACGAAATTGATTGAAAGAAATACAACTATTCCTTCGAGTAAGTCTCAGACTTTTTCAACCGCTGCGGACAACCAAACTTCTGTGGAAATACACATAGTGCAAGGGGAGAGGCCGATGGCTTCGGACAACAAGTCCTTGGGGCGATTTATCTTAGACGGTGTTCCACCAGCGCCTCGCGGAATGCCTCAAATTGAAGTGGCTTTTGATGTGGATGCGAACGGAATACTGAATGTGACGGCGAAAGATAAAGCTTCCGGTAAGACCCAATCCATCAAAATAGAAGCCAGCTCTGGACTGAAAGATGAAGATATCAAGAAAATGCAGGCGGATGCCGAGCTTCACGCAGAGGAAGATAAAAAGAAAAAGGAAACTGTCGATGTACGGAATACCGCAGAGATGATTATTTATACTGCCGAAAAAGCTATCAAAGATAATGAAGCAAAAATTCCAGCAGAATTGAAAGACGGCGTGAATGCAAAAATCTCCGCGCTCAAAGCAGTAAAAGATGGCACCGATGCGGAAGCAATAAAAAAAGCGACCGAAGAACTCTCTGCCGAGATGTCCAAAATAGGGGAGGCGATGGCGAAAGCGGGAGCCGGCGCTGGAGCGACTCCGCCGGAAGAACAGCCTCCGGAAGTAAAAGATGCGGAATTCAAAGAAAAGAGCGATGATGGCGAGACAAAATCGTAACTGAGTGCTATAATTTCTGCATGGATTTCCCAGAACTACCCTTAAATAAAGAGATTACATATCTTGGAATTACCACTTACCGGGACAAGAATCAGCTTTTTGGCATCAAGCGCAAGGACAGACGTCAGCATGTTTATCTACTTGGAAAATCCGGTACCGGTAAATCGGTCTTGATGTTCAATATGATTATTCAGAACATTCAGAATGGCGACGGAGTCTGCATGGTGGACCCGCACGGAGAAAATGTGGAAGCGATTCTCTCTGCTATTCCGCCACACCGTATGAAGGATGTGGTTTATTTCAATCCGGCCGACGCGGACTATCACATCGGCTTCAATGTTCTAGAATTGATTGACCCGCAATACAAGCACTTGGTGGCCTCAGGGCTGATGGGCATATTTACCAAGATTTGGGCGAATGCTTGGAGTGCCCGAATGGAATATATTTTAAATAATGCAATTCTCGCGCTCCTCGACACTCCAGGTACGACGCTTCTCGGTATTCCTCGAATGTTGGTGGACAAAGATTATCGCCAGAAAATAATTGCCAATCTAAAAGATCCCGTCATCAAAGCTTTCTGGGTGCACGAATATGAAGCATGGCAAGATAAATTCCGGAATGAAGCTATCGCGCCGATCCAAAATAAAGTCGGACAGTTCCTCTCTACTTCTATCATTCGCAATGTCGTCGGTCAGTCCAAGAGCACGATTAATATTTTCGACATGATGAATCAGGGTAAGATTTTCTTGGTGAATGTCTCCAAGGGGCGCATCGGGGAAGACAACTCCGGTCTCTTGGGTGGAATGATTATTACCAAAATTCAACTCGCGGCCATGGAACGCGTGCGTATTCCGGAAGAATCTCGTCGCGACTTTTATCTTTATGTGGATGAATTTCAAAATTTCGTGACGGATGCTTTTGCCGGCATTCTGTCAGAGGCTCGCAAATATCGTTTGAATCTAACCGTAGCGCACCAATACACAGCCCAGCTAGTGGTGGATAAAAGTTCGGCGGTGCGCGACGCGGTCTTCGGCAACGTGGGGACGATGATTGTTTTTAGAGTTGGTTCGGATGACGCGGAATTTTTAGAAAAAGAATTTGATCCGGAATTTACTCCGCAAGACATAGTAAATTTACCCAATTATAAAGTTTATTTAAAATTAATGATCGACGGGGTGACCTCTAGGCCTTTTTCTGCCAAGACTTTGCCACAGATGGTGAAGAGTGGCAATAAAGAGGTAGAAGAGGAAGTCATAAAATCTTCTCGCGAACTTTACTGCCGACCGAGGGCGGTAGTGGAGCGAGAAATCAATGATTGGAGTGGAATGTCGCTCGGGGATGATAGTGCGCCTTCTTCTGGTGCTTTAGAAAAATTTCCGACGATTTGTTCGCTTTGCAAGAAAGAAACGACGGTACCATTTAAGCCGGAGAAAGGAAGGCCGGTTTATTGTAAAGACTGTGTGGCCAGAATAAAATCCGGTGAGGTGAAAGTGGAGAAAGGATCGGAAAATCAAATCAAACACGATGAAACAAAATTTTTCAAACCATTGGCGGACCTCGGCATAGAATTTGAACAAAAAGATAAAGGCAAGGTTGAAGAGGGGGAGAGATATCCAGAGAGAGTTAATAAACCAATCCATAAGCCTTTTTCCACGCCAAACAAGCCCGGTATTTTTGGGGCAATTAAAAAAGTTTTCACCGAGGGAACGCATAAAGCAACCGAACTGCCAAACACACTCGGCAGTTCGGTTGCTAAGCCTACATCCGTTAGGCCTAAAGAGAATTTAGCTTTGCGGGAAGTTTTAAATAAGACTCTAGAAATTCCTAAAGCTCCAGAACCGGTTTCTCTCGACACCCTAAAAAATGAAAACAAGGGAGAGGTGAAGGAAAAAATGAAAGACTTTGTACATTCAAAAGACCGAGCAGCCAGTCCGGAAGAGATGAATAAATTAAAAGATTTAATAAGCGCTTCAACTCAAAAACCACCCGAGCCTACACCAGCAATTCCTAAGGCTTCAGAACCACCACTAACGCCAGGCAATATAAAAGAAGTGCCGGAAGATGTCTTAAGAAAAATTCTAGAAGAATAAAATGAATATAATTATTTTAGATCATAAAATTACTATGGAGGAAGTCAAAAAATTGGCAGAATTTTGGTATAGTACGATGATCAAAGGAGCTGTAGACATAGAAGGAAATAGGGTTGCTCTGGGTGGAGATTACCATATCGAAGATTCAGAGTTGTTGACTAGTACTGGTTCAAAATTTGAAGATGTTTGGGGTTTCAATGTTCGTTTTGAAGAAAGTCCGGATGGAGTTTTGGAATTTGATTCTATGGTGAACATAAAACCCAATCTTGGCAACCGTTCTAGAAGTATTAGTAATGATGAAATTATTAAAAAAGCCACAGAAATTATTCATAGATTTATTAACCTCAAATGATAGAGAAGAACTCACTTTTTTATATGGCAAACTTATATCCAGAAATTGGTAGACTTTTTTCTTTTTTTGACTCAGGTAAAACTGAGGCTGCTAACAATGCGAAGTTTCGTGCGCTTAGCATTATTGACCAAATTTTATCTTCAAAAGATATCAAACCTGCCGGACGCGAAGAATGGGCGGTGATTAAAAATTTTATTCTAGGGTTTGATAAGTTAGACAAATATGAGAGAAGTATTTTAGAAAAATATGCCGAACCTTTTTCCTATAAGTTTATGTTAAAATACACATAATATGGCTAAGCCGAATCGAGTTCAGATAATCAAATACGGGCCGCCGCCGCCAGAGCTGCCGGTTTTCGGCAAAGTCAAGCCGGAAGAGGTTTCTTTTATCGGGCGGACGAATTATGTGGCGGCGTTGGAAGAAAAGAAATTTATTTTTGGCATCAAGCGCATAGACAGACGCAGACACCTTTATATCGTCGGCAAGTCTGGTGTGGGCAAATCCAAACTTCTGGAACTTTTAGTGCGGCAGGATGTGACTTATGGACATGGGCTTTGCTTTATTGATCCCCACGGAGACGAATTTAAAAGCATTCTGGATTTCGTTCCGAAAGAACGCATCGAAGATGTGTGCATTATTGATCCGACGGATGTTGATTTCCCGGCATCTTTTAATCCACTGGCCAACGTTGACCCCGCCTTTAAATTTATTCTAACTCAAGGGCTGATCGAGGTTTTTCAGAAACAATTCGGGGCCAACTGGACGCCCCGGCTTGAGCACGTTTTCCGCTTTACTTGTCTCGCACTTCTCGACTATCCGCACGCCACCATGCGCGGGATGATTTCAATGCTGACCGACAGAAATTATCGTCAGAAAGTGGTGGAGTATATTACGGACGACATGGTAAAGAGATTCTTCGCCATCGAATTCGCCGATTGGTCGGAGAAATTTGATACTGACGCTATCATTCCTCTCGTCAACAAACTCGGACAATTTTTATCCGACCCATTACTGCGAAATATTTTCGGGCAAAAAGAAAATAGAATAGATATCTCAAAGCTAATGAATGAGAAAAAAATTGTACTCATTAACATTTCCAAAGGTAGGCTAGGAGAAGAGAATTCATCTTTCTTGGGTTCTATTTTCCTGACCAAAATCAAACAAGCGGGGATGGAGCGCGCCTCCATGGACGAGTCGGCAAGAACCGATTTTTACTTGTATGTGGATGAGTTTCAAAACGTAGTCACTCAAACTTTTGAAAATATTTTGTCGGAAGCTCGCAAATATGGTCTGAACCTAACCATAGCGCATCAATATGTCGGTCAGATTATTACTAAAGTGCATCAGGCGGTCTTGGGTAACTGTGGAAGCATTATTACTTTCCGGATTGGCGGTGAAGATGCTGTCAAAATGAAGCCGGAATTCGCTCCGCTTTTCGATGTGAAAGACATGATCAATCTGGCCGTGGCAGAATTTTATATAAAAATGACCATTGATCCGATCTCTTACGATCCGTTTTCGGCTGAAACGCTTAGAGTTCTTTCTCCCACTCATCCTTCCTATAGAGAAGAAATTTTTAACGCTTCTCGTCGGAAATATTCAATACCAAAAGATGCCGCCGCTAAACTCATTGCCGAAGAAGAAGCGACGATAATCCGAAGCGCCGAAGAAAAAGCAATCATTGAAGGTAGAGCTAAAAGGAAAGAAAAAGAAAAAGGTGAAGAAGATGAAAAAAGTCCCGACGAAGAGTCAGGATCCCGAACCACAAGCGTAGGAGCTTCCCAAGAAGCCGAACCCATGATATAATTACCAAATAAGGCTATGAATAAAGACTATTATAACATATTGGGAGTAAATAAAGGCGCGTCGAAAGAAGATATTAAAAAAGCTTTTTATAAGATGGCGCACAAATATCACCCCGATAAAAAAGGGGGCAACGAAACAAAATTCAAAGAAGTGAATGAAGCCTATCAAATCCTCTCCGATGAAGCCAAACGCTCAAAATACGACCAATACGGGTCAGGGTTTGAAAATATGGGTGGGGGATATTCTGGCGGAGCTCAAGGATTCGAAGGTTTTGATTTCAGCAATTTTTCTGGGGGTTTCCAAAATGGAAACGCGGATTTTGATTTCGGAAATTTAAATGATATTTTCAGCGATTTTTTCACAGGGGGAATGAGCGGAGGGAGAACTCAGGCGAGACGAGGACGAGATATTTCTACGGAAGTTCAAATTGCTTTTTCAGATGCAATTTTTGGCACCAATAGGAAAATTTTAATTACTAAAACTTCTGCGTGTCTCTCTTGCGGTGGCTCAGGCGCAAAAGCAGGCTCCAAGATGGAGACTTGCAAGCATTGCAACGGTCAAGGCAAAATTCGCGAAACAAAAAAATCATTCTTAGGAACCATTTCCAGTACCAAAATTTGTGAACAATGTCTAGGTAGCGGGGAGGTGCCACAAGAATTGTGCGATAAATGTAAAGGTAAAGGCGTGCTTCGCCGTGAAGAAGAAGTTTCTATTGCCATACCGGCTGGCATCCGCGACGGTGAAATGATTCGAATGACTGGGATGGGTGAAGCAATTTCCAAGGGTACAGCTGGTGACCTTTATATAAAAATAAATGTAGCATCACACGCTGTATTTAAGCGTGACGGTCACGATCTCGTGATGAATTTAAATTTGAAACTCTCCGACGCGCTCCTCGGAACAGAGTACCCGATACAAACCTTAGATGGAGAAATTAAAGTTACTATTCCGGAAGGTGTTGCGATAAATGAAATTCTGCGCGTGCGGGGAAAAGGCGTGCCCGTTGCTAAAAACAAACGCGGAGATCTCTTAATAAAACTCAACATTAAACTCCCAGGTAAACTTTCCCGCAAGTCCCGTGAGATCGTGGAAGAACTCAAAAAAGAGGGAATCTAAAATGTTACCTTCCTACATTATTTATATTACAGTTTTAACTAGTGTAGTAGGATATTTTTTCTATTTTAGAGATATCTTTCTAGGGAAAACAAAACCCAATCTTGTTTCTTGGTTTCTTTGGTTGTCGGGTCCTTTTCTTGGTGTATTTTTCCAGCTTAAAGCTGGGGCTGGCCTTTCGGTAATACCAGTATTTCTTGCTGGTTTTGGACCCTTACTTGTCGTCTTATTTTCAATTTTTAGAAAAAATACATATTGGAAGTTAAATACTTTTGACGTGATTTGTGGAGTATTTTCTATACTTGCTTTAGTATTATATGTTTTAACACATAACTTGGCAGTAGCGATTATTTTTGCAATACTAAGTGATTTTTTCGCTTTTATACCAACTTTTCAAAAAGGATGGAAATTCCCAGAAACTGAAACAGCCTCCGTTTACCTGGTAGGTATTTTCAATAATGTTCTTGGTTTATTAATAATCCATGACTGGTCTTTTACTATCTATTCTTTCGGCTTATACCTAGTAGTTGCCAATATTGTTATGGTTTATTTTTTATATCACAAAAAGATTTTTTATTAAAATTACCTAACTTTTGCGACCGCCAGAATTAGGTAATTAGAACTCCTACCTATTAAATTTAACTTTTACATTATTTCTTGATATGCTTTAGTTATGGATGAAGGACAACTGGGAAAAATACACTCAACTATAGAATTTCCAGCTCTAACTAAAGCAGATTTAGAAGAAATTCACGAGCTAGAAAGAGCTTTATTCCGTGAGTTGGGAGATCGTTATGGACAAATAGATGGTTTCGAAAAATATTCAGGATTAAACGAGAGAATTGGTTTTGGAACTACCATTATAAATTCTTCCATGACTTGGCATCAGTTCGTTTTTGCTCTTGCTTTTACCAGGCATTCTTTAGTAAAAAAAATTGCTGAAGGTAATTCCTCAGAAATTAATGCTGAAACTTTAGTAAAAAATAAGATAATGGCCGGTATAAAAATTTTAGATTTGGGGTCCAGTATATGGCCGGTATTTGCTAGATGCTGCAGAGCTATGGGTGCCGATGTTTGGACCGTCGATAAAGACCAAAGACCTTTTGATTTTGAACCAGGATATTTATCCGAAGAACAGAAATTAATTGAATCCCAAAAACATATTGTACTGGATTTAGAAGATAAAGATGCCGTTGACATAATTAAACAGAAATCAGGAGGGAACTTTAATTTAGTTACAGAGTCACAACTAGAAGCCGATGAATTTATGGAAGGAGAAAAAATTGCATTGCCTCTATTAAAAAAAGGAGGTGTTCATGAAGGCACTCTTTCAAAATGGCGTCCGACATTGAAAGAATAATCTAGATTTTCGAAACTTTTTGACCTTCGCTAGTGTCTTTAACTTCGTAGCCTAGAAAATTAATCTCTTTTCTTAGTCCATCGGATTTTTGGAAATCTTTATCAAGTCGCGCTTGTTCGCGTTTTTCTACAAGTTTCATAACTTCTGCTGGAATTTTTTCTTCTTTTAAATTTGCAAAGCCGAGCCCGAATACTTTATCAAAGTCTAAAATTGTGGCCTTCTTGTCGGGAGCGGACATATTTTCATCCTTCATCACGTTCCAAAGAAGCGATAGCGCTCGTGGGGTGTCTAGGTCATCTGATATGAATTCTTTGAATTTTTGCTGATATCCTTTATCAATTTTTCCTAGGTCTTCGTCAAGCTCCCTATAGAGGTTATAAAGCCGTTTTAGGGCATTTTCCGCGCCTTCCAGAGCTTCCCAGACGAAGTTTACTCTGGTTCGGTAATTTGCCATTAAAAGCCAAAATCTATAAGCAAGGGGGTCAATGCCTCTATCCATCAAATCCCGCAAAGTGTAAAAGTTATGAAAAGATTTCGCCATTTTTTTTGAGTCTACCAAGACCCATTCGTTGTGCATCCAGTACCCCACAAATTGCTTGCCAGTCGCACCTTCGGACTGCGCTATTTCATTTTCGTGGTGGGGGAATACGAGGTCCACTCCGCCGGTATGAATATCAAATTCTTCACCTAAAAATCTCATACTCATCGCCGAGCACTCGATATGCCACCCCGGTCTGCCTTTCCCTAACTCCGTCTCCCAGAAAACATCTCCGTCTTTCTCATCCCATGCTTTCCAGAGAGCAAAGTCTTGCACATTATCTTTTTCGTATTCATCTGTTTTTATTCTCCCCGAAGCATTTTCTTTCTGATCTTCCAAAACAAAGCGTGAAAGCTTGCCATAATTTTTGAATTTTTTAATCTCAAAATAAATACTGCCGTCATCGCTCTTGTAGGCCAACTTTTTTTCTAAAAGTTTTTTTATAATTTCCACCATCTCATTTATATTATCCGTTGCCTTGGTAAATTTCTCTGGTGGAATAATATTGAGGGACTTGATGTCTTTGAAAAATTCTTCTGTATAAAACTCTGTAAAATCTTTAAGTGATTTTTTTTCTTTTTGTGAGTCGCGAATAGTTTTATCATCCACATCCGTCAAATTCATTATATGTTTGACTTTATACCCCCCATATAACAAAACTCTTTTCAAGATATCAGCAGAGATATAAGCTCGGTAATTACCAATATGTGCATAATTGTAAACCGTTGGTCCGCAGGTATACATACGGACTTCGCCCGGACGTATCGGAGTAAAAATTTCTTTTTCTCTAGAGAGAGTATTGTAAAATTTCAAACTCATTAGAACTTTAGTATAGCAAAATACCTGCCCCGTACCAAACTTTGCTTTGGTTCGGGGTTTGCCTTTTTACAAAATTTAAGCTAATATCATCCTATGGAATTCGCAGTTATACAGACAGGCGGGAAAGAGTACAAGGTCTCGAAGGGGAGCTTTGTTTCTATTGAAAAAATAAAAGGGGAGTATGCCAAGGGAGATAAAATTTATTTTGATAAGGTCCTCCTCGTGGATGACGGCAAAGACACCACTATCGGTACACCTTACATAAAAGGGGCAAAAGTGGAATCGGAAATCGTGGAAATCGGCCGCGCTCGAAAAATTCTAATCATAAAATACAAACAAAAATCCCGCTACTTACGCCGCAACGGTCACCGTCAGCCGTTTTTCAAAGTAAAAATTATTTCGGTAAAATAACTCTACTGCCTATTTTTTAACGCATTTTTGAGAGTGTCGTTGTCTGAATATTCGAGCTCGGTGCCGGTAGAGAGGCCTTTGCCGAGGGATGAGACCTTAATATTTTGTTTTTCCGCGATACTTTTGATTTGTTCGCGAACATACTGGTCTGTGTGGTCACCTTGAGGGGAGAGTGAAAAAGCTAAAATAATTTCCCCTAAGACGGTCTTCGGGGAATTCGGGGAAGTTATTTTTTGTTTTAACTCTTCAATGCGCACTCGGCTCTTGGTAGTTTTCTCTACTATAGGCACCAGTCCACCGAGAATAAAATATTTACCATTATAGACTCGGCTTTTCTTCACACTCTCCAGGTCAGAATCTTTTTCGACGACCAAGAGGGTAGTAGAGTCTACATTAGCATTCGCACAAATGTCGCAGATCGTAGACACTGAGCTTTGCGAATGTGCTTTTTCTTTCTTAATAAAAAACCTAAAACACTCCTTACATTGCGCGACTTCTTTTTTAAGGTCGGAAATCAAGCTGACTAAATTTTCCGCGTAGCTTCCATTTCTAGACATCAAAAAGTAAACAAAACGCCTCGCTTGTCTCTCTCCAATGCCGGGAAATTCTTTAAATATAAGAGCTAGCTTGTCTATAATGTCCATATCTAGAATTCATCCAAGTCTCCTTTTACTTTCGATGGAGAAAACTCGCTGATATTGCTTTTTTCCAGTGTCTGGAATGTCGTGGTTTTTTCGTCGAAATACAATTCAATTTTCCCCACAGGACCGTTGCGGTGCTTTTCAATCAAAATTTCCGCAATGTTTGTTTTTTCCGATTCCTCTTTTCCTTTATCTTCTCGATGAATGAACATTACCACATCCGCATCCTGCTCGATGGAGCCCGAGTCACGCAGGTCAGAAAGGCGAGGTTTACCACCTCGTGATTCCACAGCGCGGGAAAGCTGGGAGAGCGCGAGCACCGGTATGTCCAGCTCCTTTGCCAGACTCTTTAATGACCTCGAAATTTCTGTAACTTGGTTCACCATTGAATCATAATTTTTGGAAGTAGTCATCAATTGTAAATAATCGACGACGATAAGGTCCAGCCCTTTTTCTGCTTTCAGTCTGCGCGATAGAGCTTTCATCCGAACAATAGAATTCCCCGGCTGGTCGTCAATGTATATTTTAGCTTTAGCGAGTTTGTCTAGTGAGTCCCGAAGTTGAGAAAATTCTCTATCAGAAGACAGGCGTCCAGTGCGCAAATTCCAAGCATTCACACGGCTTTCCGCCGAGAGCATTCTGTCCACCAATTGCTGGGAAGACATTTCGAGAGAAAAGATTACCACTGATTTTTCGTGAGTAGTTGACGCCATACGCGCTATGTCGAGCGCGAGAGTTGTCTTACCCATGCTCGGTCTTGCCGCGAGGATAATTAAATCAGCTTTCTGCAAACCGGAGAGAATGATATCCAAGTCTCGGAAACCAGTTGGCAGTCCACGGAGCATTCCTTTGTGTTCGTGCAGTTTTTCTAGACGCTCCCAAGCTTCCGGCAGGGCGTCTTTTAAATTTATAAATTTTTGATTTTTCGGACTCGAGACCACGCTGAAAATTTTCTTCTCCGCCATATCCAAGATGTCGTCCATATGGTCGTCGCCTTCTTCAAAGGCGAGTTCGGAGACGTAGTCTGCCGCTTCGATCAAACTTCTGAGAACGTATTTTTTCTGTACAATGTCGGCATAATGTTTGACATTGGTGGAGGAGGGAACAACGTTCACTATTTCCGCCAAGTACTGATTGCCACCAACTTGTTCCAGATATTTTTTCTCGCGCAGTTTTGTAGAAAGGGAAAGCATATCTATCGGCTCATTCGAAAGTGATAGGTCGAGCATTGCTCGGAAAATTATTTTGTGTTTCTCAACATAAAAAGAATCCGGAGTGACCATATCTTCCACTTCATGCATTGCGTCTTTGCGGAGCATAATAGACCCGAGGACTGCCATTTCTGATTCAATACTTTGAGGCGGAATGCGCAAGTTTGCCCTATTTATATTTTTTGTGTTCCTCACCATTTTTTCATTCTAGCACAGTAGAAAAATTGTCAAAGCAATTTGGTTGATAATTATGTTATTAAAATGTTAATATATAAATATGTCTAAAAAAGTCTTATTATCTGGCATCCAACCTTCAGGCAAGCCTCACATCGGCAACTATTTTGGCATGATGAGGCAGATGGTAGACTATCAGGATAAATATAATACATATTTAATGATAGTTGATTATCATGCCTTGAAATCCGTCCAGGATCCAAAACTAATGCGTGAAAACATAATTGCGGTTTTGCTTGATTTTCTAGCAATCGGTTTAGATCCGAAAAAGGTAACCATTTTCAAGCAAAGTGATGTCTCAGAGCACACTGAACTTACCTGGATTTTTGACACTATTACTACAATGCCTTACCTAATGCGGGCACATGCCTTTAAGGACGCAGAAGCAAAAAACAAGGAAATAGATGTGGGCACTTTCAACTATCCAATGCTTATGGCTGCGGACATTTTACTTTATGACACCGAAGTTGTACCTGTCGGCGCCGACCAAAAACAGCACATTGAAATTGCTCGTGACACAGCTCTAAAATTCAACAATATTTTCAATGAGACTTTCAAATTACCAGAAGCAATGATTATGAAAGAGGTGGCAGTGGTACCGGGGACGGATGGCAAGAAAATGTCCAAGAGTTATGGCAACACTATTCCGCTTTTTGCTGAATATGAAGAAATAAAAAAAGCCGTGATGAGTATAGTGACCGACTCAGGAGAGGGAATACCGCAAAATGTATTTGCTATTCATAGCTTGCTTCGGCCTGCTTCTGAACTCCTACCTATTTATGAGAGCAAGACAGGCAAGTATAAAGAATTAAAAGAATTGCTTATTGAAGACTTGGAGAAATTTATTGCGCCACTGCGCGAACGTAGAAAAGAGTTCGAGCAAGATATTCCGAAAGCGTTGGCTATACTCAAAGCCGGTGGAGAGAAAGCCAAAAAAGTTGCCTCGAAAAAGATGGACGAAGTACGGGAAAAGATAGGAGTGAAAGTGTATTAAAGAATTTTATTGCAAGACCCTTGTGTCTTTGAAGGGGTGTGCTATAGTATGCAGGTGAACAAAAACATACAGGCAAATAGTTACTATTTTTTCAGCTTTAGACAAAGTCTTAGAAGGCTGATATTTGCGCTGTAAAATCTCTCGAAATCAAAACTACAACTCAAACACCAGCTCTCTAAGGCTGGTGTTCTTCGTTTTGCGTCGGTTCTCGGAATTTCCCGAGACGGCGCACTTTTTTCAGTTTCTCCGTGGAGGGAGAAAATGAATCAAAAGATTATCGGCGGACATCCGGATGTCCGCCGCCGGATTTTCATGGATAGTCTCCGGGTCGGGACTATCCAAATTTTCTGCGACGAGTGCGGGAAGGCGCTTGTCGGCAGGATCCCCGCGGTCAATGGTCGCGGGGAAGCGGAGTTAGAGAAAGAAATTTTTCGCATAAGGTGCACCACCAGAGGTCGAGCAAGGGCCCTCTGCGCCAGAATGCGGATTTTTTTCAGAAGAGTTAATTTGTTTTTAAGAAGGTGAGGTGATCGACACGGCGGCTGTTCTCTCTCGGAGGGGACAGTCGCCAATTTTTTTTATTTATGTTAAAATATGTTAAAATAATTTTACAATGCAAGGCAGAATTTATATCAAAGATTTAAAGAACAACATCGGCGAAGAGGTCGTTATTGCCGGCTGGGTGGATGTGAGGCGCGATCAAGGCAAGATGGTATTTTTTGATATGCGCGATATGACGGGTAAAGTGCAGTGCGTAGCGCTCCTGAGCCGGGCGGAGACGATAGAGAAGGCAAAAGAAATCCGACCGGAATGGGTTTTGAAAATCACCGGCATTGTAAACAAGCGTCCGGAGAAAAATAAAAACGCTGAAGTATTAAATGGAGATGTGGAGCTCGAAGTGACGGGCATTGGGGTTTTATCTGAAGCAGCGCCATTGCCGTTTGATATGTCGCTCGATGGATACAATTTAGACTTAACAACGGAATTAGATAATAGGGCGCTAGTTTTACGCCACCCGAAGGTTCAAGCTGTTTTTAAAGTCCAAGAAACGGTGATAGATTCCTTTCGAGAATTTATGAAGCAAAATATGTTTTTTGAATTTCAAGCGCCTGCCATCACTCCGGCCGTTGCCGAAGGTGGAAGTGAAGTTTTTCAAGTTGATTATTTTGACAAAAAAGCATTTCTCACTCAGTCTCCGCAGCTTTATAAACAAATCGTGATGACAGCTTTCGAGAGAGTTTTTTCTGTTAATAAAGTTTTTCGCGCAGAACCGTCTTCGACTACAAGGCATTTAACAGAAATCGTGTCTCTTGATGCAGAGATGGGATTTATTGATTCCTGGATGGATGTCCGGGACATGGCGGAAGCGACAATTAGGTTTATGTTAAAACAAGTGGAAATTAAAAATTCTGAGCACTTGAAAATTTTAAATGCGACACTGCCGGTGATGATAGACAAAACGCCAACTATTTCCCTACGAGAGCTCCAGCAAAAGATTTTCGAAAAGTCCGGACGTGATGTGCGTGGAGAAAAGGATACGAGTCCTCAAGATGAAAGAGAAATTTGTGAAATAATAAAAGAAGAAACAGGTTCTGATTTTGTATTTGTTTACGGTTATCCGACGCGCAAAAAGCCTTTCTATGTTTACCCTAATCCCGAAGAGCCTGAATACAACGAAGGCATGGACCTCTTGTGTCGGGGGGTTGAATGGCTTTCAGGCGGGAGGCGAGTAAACGACTACAATCAACTTATGAAACACGTCGAGATTTGGAAAATGGACCCAAGTAAAGTTAAGATGTTTTTAGAAGCGTTCAAATATGGTGCTCCACCCGAGGGAGGCTTCGCACTAGGAGCAGAGCGTATTACTATGCAAATACTTGAGTTAAAAAATGTTCGGGAGGCTTCAATGTTTCCGCGCGATATGAATAGAATTGACGAAAAGTTGAGTAGTGATGGATATTAGGAAAATATTATGGTTCACATTATTGAGGGTAGGGTGGTGAAAGGAGATGGGTATGGGAGGAAGTTAGGTTTCCCGACGGTGAATCTAGAAACTAAAGAAAGAAAAGATTTGCTCGATGCTGGAGTTTATGCTGGAAATGCCGTTTTAGATGATAAGAGTTACCGAGCGGGCATCCTCATAAACCCCACAGGCAAAGTCGAAGCGCATTTGATAGGATATGATGGAGATGCGTACGAAAAAAAAGTGACGCTCCAAATAGGAAAATTTATAAGAGAATATAAAAAGTTTGACACGGAAGAGGAATTGATTATTCAAATAAAAGAAGATTTAAGCAAATGTTAAAAAATTACACCGGTCCCATTTTCATTATCACCGCGGCGCTTCTCTGGGCATTTGACGGCCTGATCCGCCAACATCTTTATTCGCTTCCGCCGATCACGATCATTTTCTTCGAACATTTAATCGGTTTAATAATTCTCTCGCCATTTATTTATAAATATGTCTTAGCGACCAAGCTCGAGAAGCGGGAGTGGTGGCTGGTGGTTCTGATCGCAATCTTAAGCGGACTTTTCGGCACGCTTTGGTTTACCACCGCGCTCGGCAAGGTGCACTTCATTTCTATCTCTGTAGTCTTTCTTTTACAAAAATTGCAACCAATCTTTGCTATCACTAGTGCCCGGATCTTTTTAGGAGAAAAATTAGACAAACGATATATAAAGTGGGCTGTGCTTGCAATTCTTTCTGCCTATTTTGTGACCTTTCCGAATGGTGTGGTGAATTTAGCCACAGGTGAGGGGACTATCATCGCCGCCCTTTACGCGCTCGGCGCCGCCTTTGCTTGGGGGTCATCCACTACATTTTCTAAAATGCTTTTAGGTAAAGTTCGTGCCGAGGTGAGCACTTTCTATAGATTTCTGGTGACTGTCTTAGTAGCTTTGCCTGTACTCTACATATTTGGTTACAGTGCGAGTTTGTCCGCTCCCACGACTTCTCAATTTGGCTTTTTGGCGCTCATCGCTCTCTCTACCGGTATGGTAGCCTTGCTTATTTACTACAAAGGTCTGGCGAAAACTCCAGTTCATATTTCCACTATTTTAGAACTGACTTTTCCTTTCGTTGCGATTCTACTTGATTTTATTGTAAATCACACAGTACTTTCTTTTACTCAATGGGTCGCTGCGCTTCTACTCGTCTTTAGTATTTATCAAATTGCCAGATTGCGGGAACATACACAATAAAACTCCTTAAACATAACTTTTGGAGGGGTTTCGAGGCTGTCGAGCCGAGAACTTCAGGATTTTTTAAGCTTCAAAAAATCCGTACCGGAAAAAGATATGTTGCAAGGAGTTTTGAGGTATAATATTTAAATGTCCAAAAACGATTTACTAAAGAAAAAATGCGTGCCGTGTGAAGGGGGAGTAGACCCGATTGATCGGGCGGGCGCGCAAAAGTACTTGATGCAGGTACCTGGCTGGAATTTGAGCGAGGATGCCAAAAAGATCTCCAAGGAATACAAATTCCAAGATTTTATCGGCGCGATCAACTTTGTGAACAATGTTGCAGAAATCGCAGAATCAGAAAATCATCATCCGGACATAAAAATAAATTACAACAAAGTCCTCCTCGAACTCTCCACCCACGCGATCGGCGGCCTTTCCGAAAATGACTTTATTTTGGCAGCGAAAATTGACGCAATGAAATAAATTTAGGCAGGGAATTTCCCTTCGAAAACCATTTCGTCCAGTGGTTTCCGGTGGCTTGGGGTTTCGCGCGGTTGAAGAGTCTCTGGCAAGTCTTCGATTTTGCCGTGCTTGCCGACGGCGATCATCATCTCTACGGAGTAGTCGTCGGGGACGCCGAGCTCAGACTTCGCCCGTTCGTAATCAAATCCCTGCATGCCGTGAGCGACTAGGTTCATAGTGCTTGCTTGCAGAGCGAAATTTTCCCAGGCGGCTCCGGTGTCGAAGGAGTGAGTGACACCCGGAGTTCCTTTGTGAGTGAGTTTATGGGAAATGGTCACAACGAGGACCGAAGCCCGGATGCACCAGTCTTTGTTGAAGTCTACTAGAAAAGAAAATAATTTATCAAATTCCGGCGTGCCCCGCATCGCATAGATAAACCTCCAGGGCTGGATGTTGGAGGCCGAAGGTGCCCAGCGGGCAGCTTCAAAAAGCGTCATCAATTCCTTTTTAGAAATCGGCTCTCCGGACATCGCCCTCGGCGAATACCTTTTCAAAAATATGTCATCAATTTGGTATTCCGTTGTTCTTTTGTTTACTCCCTTACTCATCCTTTCAGTATACACTACCTGTCAAGTAAATTTTTACTTAGAAATTTTTCAATTATATACCCATCTCTTCTAAGCCACGCGATATTGCCTTCCAGGCGCTCGATGACTTGCAGGACAGCTCGTTTGGCGCCGGGGGCGTCGTGGGTTCGGAAGAACTTTTTGAAAGATTTTAAGTGTTTCTCTTCGGCGCTGCCGGCGATGGCTTTGATAATCGGCCCTAAAGTATGTCCACCGTCGCCATAACGGGAGACAAAAATTTTCCAACTCTTTTTAACAAAAGAAAGCCATATGTCGCGCCCGAGCGGATTTGCTGCCACCCCTCCGATGATGCTTGCGCTGTCTTGGGTCCGGACATTTTTTGAGAAAGCGAATTCGCACACGAGTTTCAAAATTTTTGAATCACGAAAGCTACCAAGGGAATTGCCAATGCGATTTTTTTCTTCGTGTAATTTTTCTTTTTTATACCTTACCACAAGGGCTCGGTATTCTTTCATATCACCAAAAGAAGCGACAACCGCGTATACCGCGCCGCGAATATCCGGATGTATATGTCCGCCTTTCAGCATCATCTGGAATTTCTTTCTAGCGATATCGATGACTTTTTTATCACCAGACTTTCCCAGGCGCGCGATGGCGAGAGAGCGCAGAAGCGTGTCGGTATGTAATTCCTCTTTCCCACCTCTTCGGCGGGCAGGTTTCTTCCAGCCTAGACGCCTAAAAGTAGGGGAGAATAAATCAGTGATCATATTATCTAATCCGCCTCTTCCGCGGGCAAGAAATTGTTCAAGCCGCCCGAGGCCCATAGCAAGCTCAAGCCAGACAGTGTAGTTATTTTCTTTTTTGTAAGCAGATAAAAATTCCAATGCATCGTTCGTGGGAATAGTGCCTGCTTCAGAGAGGGCAAAAAGGTCCCGAATAATACCCAGGCGGTCGCGGGCGCTTAATTTTTTATTTTGCACAGGCGCACGAAGTTTTTCCAGTAATTCTTTCGAGTAAGCCACCCTGAAAAATCCTGCTTCGCCCAAGTTTACTTTATTTTCTCCAAAAATTATTGGAATTTCCCACTTAGTTTTATCCCCGCCACGGCGGGCAAGTTTTGATTTTTTTGCCGATATTGGGCTTGCGAAAAATCTTTTTTGAGTTAAATTAATCTTGCCGTTTTGCATTTCCGCTTTAATAACCGGGTAGCCGGGTTTGCTGGTCCAGTTTTGCATTATTTTTGTCACAGGCTTTCCCGAAACTTTCTCAAACGCTTGCCAGAGATGGAGCGTCTCGGTGTTTTTATAACTGTGTTTTTTCAAATAGTAGCGTAGGCCGTCGCGGAAATCATTTTCACCCAAATAGCTTGCCAACATTCTGATAATTGATGCGCCTTTCGAATATGAAACTTCATCAAATATTTCTCCAATTTCGTCCGGATGATGCACGGGGATTTCTATCGGGTGGGTGTGTAGAAGGCTATCGAGTCGCAATGCTATACCGAGTTCGTTTGTTGAGAATTGAGTCCAGATGTCCCATTTCGGGAAAAGCTTGTCCACCGCCAGATATTCTATATATGAAGCGAAGCCTTCGTTTAGCCACAAGTGGGTCCACCATTCCATCGTGACTAAATTGCCGAACCATTGGTGCGCTATCTCGTGCGCGATGACGAGCGCGACCCATTGCTTGTTACCTATTGATGAATGATGCTCGTCAACTAAAAGCGCGGACTCGCGATAAGTTATAGCTCCCCAGTTTTCCATTGCAGCGGACGAAAAGTCAGGAATGGCTATCATGTCGAGGACGGGGAGCGGGTAAGCGATATCAAAATATTTTTCATAAAATTCTAAAGTTTTTACGGCGCAGTCGAGGGCGAATTCCGCCTGGTGCTTTTTCCCAAGAGTAGTGAAGACTCGGACTCGTGTGCTTCTCCCCCTACCCGAGGGGGAGTGTCCGGAGGACGAGGGGGTGGGAGTAGTTTTTGCTTCTATGTGTTCGAAATCTCCGACGATAAATGCGAGCAGATAAGTAGACATTTTCGGCGTCGGGGAAAATTTTACAATTTCATATCCGGCTTTGTGTTCTTTTACGGATACCGACAAGGTGTTGGAGATGGCAGTTTTGCCTTTCGGCACGACGAGCGAGACATGGAATACAGCTTTCTGCGCCGGCTCGTCAAAACAAGGGAATGCCCGCCTTGCGTCGGTGGCTTCAAATTGAGTAGTGGCGATGTGGTGAGTTTTATTTTCGTGAAGGTAAGAACTTTTGTAAAAACCCCGCATCTTGTCGTTGAGTATGCCTTTGAAAACAATTGTGAGTCTTAACTTGGAGGCCTTGCCTCCACTTGGAGGCAAGGCCTCCAAGTTCTCTGGAAATAAAAAAGTCGCAGTTTCAGCTTTTTCGTTATAAGAAATTTTTGCGAATACCTTTTCCCCGCCGATTTTTATTTCTACAGTTTCTATTTCCAGTTCTTTGGAATGTAGGGTCAGTACTTTGGTCTTTTTTAAGAGTTTCAGCGTTATGGTTTCAACTCCTTCAAAAGTAAAATTCTCCAAATCCGGGCAGAGCTGTATTTCATACGCTGTAGGTATAACATTTTTAGACAGGCGGACATTTCTGTTTTTCATGCAGAAATGTTAGCATATAAGGGTGGAAAATGATACTTACCAAATAAAAACAGCAGGTTTCGAAGGGCCTTTTGGGCTACTTTTAGATTTAATTGAGAAACGGAAACTCCATATAAATGATGTGTCACTTGCGGCGGTGACGGAGGACTACCTAAGTTATATGAATAAATTGGGCGGTCTGGGCACAGGAGAAATTTCGAGCTTTATTCTTGTAGCTTCGACCCTTATTCTAATAAAGTCTAAATCACTTCTGCCTAACTTGAATCTGACGACGGAAGAAGAAAGCGATATACGAAACCTAGAAAAGCGGTTGCGCTTGTATGAACTTTTTAACAAACTTGGAATAAATATAAAAAATAATTTTGGCAAGAAAATGATTTTTCCGCTTCAAGAACGAAAGAACGAGGTGCTGGTTTTTTTGCCAGACGAGCAAATTACCAAAGAGAGCATGATGGCCTTTGTCCAGAATGTCCTCGGCGCGATGCCGAAGAAAACATTTTTACCGGAAGCAGAAGTTAAAAAAGTTATCAGTATAGAAGAAGTGATTTCTAACCTAACAGAGAGGATAAAAAATACGATGAAAATGAGTTTTAAGAATTTGCATGGCAAGATTACAACTCGTGAAGAAAAAGTGACAATGATTGTCGGCTTCCTGGCGATGCTCGAGCTTGTCCGGCAGGGTATCATTGAAGCGGTGCAAGAGAATGATGGAGGAGATATTATTATGGAGAAGAGAGAAGAAGTTACGAATTAAAATGGAATTAGATAAGAAACTTGAAGCAATACTGTTCTGGAAGGGAGAGCCAATGTCGCGAAAAAAACTCGCGGAGATTTTGAAAGTTGGCCAGACTGAAATAAACGAGGGCATTGAAAAATTAAAAGAAAGTTTCAAAGACAGGGGAGTGGTGCTGGTAGAAAAAGAGAATGAAATTATGTTTGGCACAGCACCAGAGCTTTCTAAGCTTTTTGAAGACTTGCAAAAAGAAGAATTAAACAAAGAACTATCCAAAGCCTCACTTGAAACTTTATCTATCGTTCTTTATAAAAATGGGGCGAACAGAGCCGAGATTGATTACATCAGGGGAGTGAACTCAAGCTTTACTTTACGCGCACTCTCTGTCCGTGGGCTTATCGAAAAAATTCTAGATCCTAAAGACAATAGACGTTATATATATAAACCAAGTTTTGAGCTGATGTCTTTTATGGGTATAAAATCGGTGGAAGAATTGCCGGACTGGGGTGAGGTTAGCAGTTCCATTAATGTTGCGGCAAAGAATCTGGAAGAAGAAAGCAAACAAGCTGAACAGGAAAATTAGATGCACTCTGGATTGATACTCAAAACATAATTGTTAATTAGATTCATTTCCGGCACGTATTCGTCGCCCATGAACCCTTTAATGTCTTCATCCTTTATTAGATTTTTATATTTTTGTGTGAAAACTCTTGCTAGAGGCAAGTAGGACCAATGCCATTTCTCTTCATTATATCCTGTCGGTCTGTCGCTACCTTTTGAATTATAAGTCTGGCAAAATCCAAATAAGGGAGCATTTTTTGTAAGCCATTCATATACTTCCTCGCCCAGTTCTCCCTCAAAATATTCTGGGTTTGCGTTATTAATATCTATCTCGGTGCCCCAGTGATGTCGGGATGTACCCGGCACGGCGCTGTACTCCAGTATTTTTTCGAATCTATCTTCTCCGTCAGGGAAACTTTTTGATAAATCTTTTTCCTCTACCAGCGTAAATCCAGTCCATTTATTATTCCAGATATTTTTTTGATAATCAAAATTTCTGGTGGCGGAAGCTATTTTCAGGTCTACCTCATCTTCATCAGCGGCACCTTGCATTTGTAAATATGCCTCGAAAGCTTCTTTTCTTAGGTACATTTTATTTTGAGTGATTGTATATTGCTCTGGGATTAAGACAAAGTCTTCTCTCTCTGCCGGATCAAACCGGCCTGTCAAATAAATTATCTGCCCTTTTTCTTTTCTTGCTTTTATAAGTTTTTGATATAGTGCTTCACTTTCTCTTTGCTGTTTCAAGTCCAAAACTGGCGAAGTCACTATCGGCATAGATACAAAAACCAATAAAATTAAAATTACTATGAACTTTAAAGTGTTTTTTTCCATCCCGTTAGAAATAGGAAATGCTTTGCATTTCCGTAGTTATATTTATTTTTGTAAGAATTTTAACCATAAAATTTCTAACGGGATCCACTCAAAAACGATAGCACATCGATGCATTTTAATCAAAAAAAAGTGATATAATAGGTGTCTAATGGAATATATTAGCGAAAATCGGGCATGTCAAAACTGCAAGAGCGACTTCACTATCGAGCCGGATGATTTTGGATTTTATGAGAAAATTAAAGTCCCTCCGCCGACTTTTTGCCCAGAGTGCCGAGCACAGAGAAGGTTGGCATGGCGCAATGATACGACTCTTTATAATAGAGTTTGCGATTTATGCAAGAAATCTGTCGTAACAATTTATTCAAATGAATCGGATATAACTGTTTACTGTAATAAGTGTTGGTGGGGAGATAATTGGGACCCTATACAATATAAGCAAGATTATGATTTTTCTCGCTCTTTTTTCGAACAATTAAAGGAACTTACACTAAAGGTTCCACACTTGGGATTGGTAAATGATGACGGTATAGGAAGTCTAAATTGCGAATATACACAAGATTTTGCTTTTGCAAAGAATTGCTATATGGTTTTTATCGCATGGCACATCGAGAATGTAATGTATAGTTATTTCATGCTCGCGGGTAAAGATATGATGGACTGCATGAATATTAGGTCTAAAAGTGAATGGCTTTATGAATGCATGATTACTAGTTCGTGTTATCAGGTTAAATACTCACAGTTTTGTTTAAATTGTATTAACTCTCAATTTTTATATAACTGTAGAGATAGTTCTGATTGTTTTATGTGTGCAGGATTGCGCAGTAAAAAATATTTTTTTAAAAATAAAAAATATTCAAAAGAGGAGTATGAGAAAATTTTAAAAAGTTATCAGCTCGATACATTTTCCGGAGTAGAAAAAGCGCAAAAAGAATTCAACAATTTCATATTAAAATATCCTCGCAAATATGCAGATAATTTTCGAAATTCTAATAATGTTGTTGGTGATGTCGTTTCGTATTCTAAGAATGTGAAAAATTGTTTTATTCTCAAAGCTTCAGAAAATTGTAAGTATGTCAATTTGGGCGAGGAGGTGAAAGATTCATACGACATGGCAACCGGAGGTGAATTAAGTGAATGCTATGAAGATATTACTTGTGATCTATCAAGTCGAAATTTATTTGGAATTTTTTCTTGGAAAAATCAAGATATAGAATATACGCAACATTGCCACAATTCTAAATCCCTATTTGGTTGTGTGGGACTTAGGAATAAAAAGTATTGTATTTTCAATAAGCAGTATACCAAAGAAGAATACGAGATTCTTGTGTTGAAAATTAAAGACCAAATGAATACAGTTCCATACATAGATAAAGTTGGTAATCAGTATAAATTTGGTGAATTTTATCCAGCCGAATTATCTCCATTTGGCTACAATGAAACTATCGCGCAAGAACAATTCCCACTTTCTAAAGAAGAAGTGGAAAAGAAGGGACATAGATGGCAAGATAATATTCAAAAGACAACAGGCAAAGAAACATTACTGCCGGATAATATTCCAGATAGTATAAATGACGTGGAGGATTCGATATTAAACGAAGTTCTCTCTTGTATTGATTGTAAAAGAAATTATAAAATTGTTCCGAATGAATTAATTTTTTACAAAAAAATGGTAATACCAATTCCACGCAAGTGTTTTTTCTGTCGTCACGCCGATCGGATCAAAAAAAGAAATCCTTTCAAGCTCTGGCATAGAGCTTGCATGTGTGACAAACCCAACCACGCTAACCACTTGGACATCCGATGTCCAAGTGAATTCGAGACCAGCTATGCGCCGGAGCGGCCGGAAATAGTCTACTGTGAAAAGTGTTATCAGGCTGAGGTTTATTAATTAAAATAAGGTATAATGAAAAAATGTATCTAAATTTACTTAAAATCTTTCTGCCGACGGCCGTGGCCTTTTTCTTAGGTCTTTTTTTTACCCCGATTGCGACCCACTTTTTCTATAAATACAAAATGTGGAAAAGATACTCTCGAAGCGCGGGGGTGACTACATCAGAATTTCCTAAAATACATAACGAAAAAGACGAATTGAATACACCCCGGATCGGCGGAATAATAATCTGGATTTCCGTAGTTACCACGATACTTATCTTTTACTTGATATCGATTTTTTCTCCTTCAGAGAGTAGTTTTAAAATGAATTTCTTGAGCCGAAACCAGACTCTGATTCCGCTTTTTACTTTACTTATTTGTTCACTAGTCGGGCTTTGGGACGATTTTATTCAAATCTATGGAACGGGGAAATTTGCTCATGATGATAAATCTTGGCGCAAGTGGAAAGTTTTTCTTGTAAGTTTGATATCTTTATTTATTGGTATGTGGTTTTTTTACAAGCTAGGTATGGTTTCTGTTCATATTCCTTTCGGCGGGGAAATGTATCTGGGAATTTTAATAATTCCATTTTTTATTATAGTTGCGCTTGCGACCTTCTCCGGGGGAGTGATTGATGGTATAGACGGCCTCTCCGGCGGAGTGCTGGCTTCTATTTTTGCCGCTTACACAGCCATAGCCTATGCCAATAATCAAATCGATCTCGCCGCTTTTTCTGCCGTATCCACTGGAGCCATACTCGCATTCCTCTGGTTTAATATTCCACCGGCCAGATTTTATATGGGGGAGACAGGCATTATGGGGTTGACCATCACCCTCGCGGCATTGGCATTTTTAACTGATTCAGTTTTGATTTTACCGGTTGTAGCGCTGCCGCTGGTGCTCTCATCTGGCTCAGTTATTTTACAAACATTTTCCAAAAAGTTCAGGGGCGGAAAAAGATTATTCAAACTTGCTCCAATTCATCATCATTTTGAAGCGATCGGCTGGTCGCCCTATAAAGTCACAATGCGTTTTTGGATTCTATCAATCGTTTTTGCTATTATTGGAATAATTCTAGCGATCATCAGTCGATGAAGAAAGTAGATAAATTTTTTTTAATAATTCTCAGTCTCCTTATTACCATCGGAGTTGCCATGTTTGTTTCTGCATCTTTGGGGATTCTAGCCAAAAATGAAAAAGTTTTCTATTCAGTGCTTTTTAGCCAGCTAGTTCTGGGTCTGGGCCTCGGCCTGGTCGGTATGTATTTTTGTTTGAAAATAAATTACAAATTTTGGCGTAAATACGCCTTTTTTATTTTTTTTGGAGCAATACTTCTGACCGCTGCAGTTTTTATTCCTGGTTTGGGATGGAGTCATGGAGGAGCGAAGCGGTGGCTTCAGTTAGGACCCATATCTTTTCAGCCGGTGGAGATTTTAAAATTTGGATTTGTTATTTATTTTGCAGCCTGGCTGTCTTGGGCTAAAAATAGGGTACAGGATTTAAGGTTTGGAATTTTGCCATTTGGTATAATGCTTGCCATCATCGCCCTTGTTTTATTTAAGCAACCCGATACGAAGAGTTTCATCTTAATTGCCGTGACTGGCATCTCGATGCTTTTTATTTCCGGCGTCCCGATGAAATATATTTTAGGAGTCGGACTGGGTGGAATATTTGTTTTAGGATCTCTTCTATTTTTTACTCCGTATCTCCAAGCGCGAATAAAAACTTTTATTGACCCTTCTAATGATCCGAGAGGGTCCTCTTATCAAATCCAGCAATCACTCATCGCGCTAGGCTCGGGTGGAATATTTGGTCGGGGATTTGGTCAAAGTATCCAAAAGTTTAGCTATCTTCCAGAGCCGCAAGGGGATTCGATCTTTGCTGTTTTAGGCGAGGAGTTAGGTTTCGTCGGCGCTGTGGCAACGGTATTTCTTTACTTGCTTTTTGCCTTACGCGGGTTTCGAATTGCCAATAATTCTCCCGATTTATTTAGTAGACTTTTGGTCTCGGGAATTGTTATACTTGTTACAGTGCAGTCTTTTATGCATATTGCTTCCGTTACTGGAGTTTTTCCATTAACCGGAGTACCCCTTGTTTTTATGAGTCACGGGGGTACTTCACTTATGATATACCTCTCGGCGATGGGGATTATACTAAACATATCAAAATCACAAAAAATATGAAAATAGTTTTTACGGGCGGAGGAACAGGCGGACATTTTTATCCAATTATCGCCGTTGCGGAGGCGGTAAATAAGATAATAGACCACGAAAAGGTATTAGGGGCGAAGCTTTTTTATATCTCCGATAGCCCTTATGACAAGGAAATGCTTTTTGAAAATGGGCTTTTATACGAAGAGATAACTGCCGGCAAGATGCGCAACCATTTTTCCCTGAAGAACTTCTCCGATATTTTTAAAGTTTTTTTTGGCGTGATAAATGCAATATATAAATTATTTTCCATTTATCCAGATGTTGTTTTCGGTAAAGGTGGCTATGGCTCTTTCCCGACAATTTTTGCCGCTAGAGTTTTAGGTATTCCGGTGGTTATTCACGAATCAGATTCTGCTCCGGGTAAAGTAAACAAATGGGCGGGGCATTTTGCTAAAAAAGTTGCTATTTCGTTTATTGAAGCGGCGGATTATTTTCCTAAAAACAAAGTTGCTTGGACAGGTCAGCCAATCAGGGCTGAAATAGAAAAACCAGCTTCCAAGGGAGAAGCGCTGGAATATTTTAAAATGGAGTCAGATTTGCCAGTGGTTTTGGTTCTAGGCGGCTCACAGGGAGCGGAACTTATCAATAATACTATTTTGGACGCACTACCAAGACTTCTCTCTAATTATCAAGTTATTCATCAAACCGGTGTTCTAAATTTTGAAACAGTTAAAGGGCAAGCGGAAGTTATTCTCGCTAACCATAAAGATAAACTAAGATATTTTTCTGTTCCTTTTTTAAATCCTTTAACTTTAAGGATGGCGTCCGGTGCAGCGACCATCGCCATATCTAGAGCGGGATCAATGTTGTTTGAAATAGCTTCGTGGGGGATACCCTCTATTTTAATACCTATCACTAATACAAACTTGGATCATCAAAAGAAAAATGCTTTCAATTACGCCCGCGCGGGGGCTTGTAGCGTAGTGGAAGAGATGAATATGACGGCAAACATTCTAAGTGGAGAAATTGAAAGAATAATAGGAGACAAAATAGGCTACGAACAAATGGCGCAAAATGCGGCATCTTTCCACAAACCTGATGCGGCGATGAAAATCGCTCGCGCCCTTGTCGACATAGCTTTGAGCCACGAGAAATAAAGAGTACTTTGTTTCGACATCGACTCGAACGTTGTGAACAAGGAATCTTGCTTACACGCTTCTCGCTCGTCGAAATAAATGCTAAAATGTCCTTATGCAAGGACAAGACAAAGCAAAAATTGTTACGAGAATGCCACCATCGCCTACGGGGTTGTTCCATGTGGGGTCTGTTCGAACGGCCTTGTATAATTATTTGTATGCTAAGCAAAATAATGGGAAATTTATATTAAGAATAGAAGATACTGACAAAGAAAGGTCAAAAAAAGAATTTGAAGACAACATTATTGAATCTCTTAAATGGCTAAAAATGCCTTACGAAGAATTCTACAGACAATCTGAAAGAACAGAAATTTATAAAAAATATCTAAAAGAATTGATAGACAAAAATATTGCTTATGTGTCCAAAGAAGAACCAAAAGAAGAAGGGGAGAGGGGAGAGGTCATAAGATTTAGAAATCCAAATAAAAAAATAAAATTCAATGATTTGGTTTTAGGGGAAATAGAATTTGATACTACTGACTTGAAAGATTTTGTGATTGCGAAAGACCTCAATACTCCACTTTATCATTTTGCAGTAGTCGTGGATGATATGGAGATGGGCATCACTCATGTGATTCGCGGACAAGACCACACTTCCAATACGCCGCGACAGATTTTAATATTAGAAGCGCTCGGCGGAGAGAGGCCCGAGTATGCGCATGTTCCCTTGATACTTGGTTCTGATAAATCAAAACTTTCTAAACGGCACGGAGCAGTCTCTGCCTTGGAATACAGAGATCAAGGCTACCTGCCCGAAGCACTTTTGAATTTTGTCTCTCTCATTGGCTGGAATCCTGGTAGTGATAAGGAAATATTTACTCTGGAAGAATTACTCAAAGCATTTAGCCTGCAAAAAATACAAAAAAGCGGAGGAGTTTTTAATATAGAAAAATTAAACTGGATCAACAAAGAGCACATGAAAATGTTGTCTCCTGAAGAAGTGGAGAAAAACATTTTGGAATGCTTGCCGGAGAACCTGAGGAATCCAAAACTTGTTCCCATAATTTTTGAGCGAATTTCCAAATGGGGTGACGTGAAAAAGATAGTAGAGAGAGGGGAGTTGGATTTTTTCTTAAAAGCTCCACAAATAGATAGACAAAAGCTTGTATATAAAAACTCTACTCCGGAAAAAACTTCTAACAATTTGAAACTTGTAATCAAAGCACTCGAGAATATAGATGATAAAAATTTTACTACAGAAAATATAAAAGATGCTCTAATGCTCATAGCTAATATGGCAGGTAGTAGGGGAGAGGTGCTTCATCCGATGCGTTACGCCCTCTCCGGAGCCGACAAGTCTCCCGACCCATTCATCATAGCGTCCATTATAGGAAAAAATGAAACTTTATCCCGCCTACAAAAAGCAATTTAGTTTAATAATATTGGTGATTTTTCTAATTGCTCCGGGTGTTTTTCCGCCTCTTCGGCGGATCGCCGGTGAGGCGATTGTTTATGGAGAAACAGCCGAGGAGTTGCAGAACAAAATAAGCCAAAAAGACATAGATATAGCCAAACTGGAAGAAGAAATAAAGGCTTACCAAGTAGAACTCGATGGTCTGGGAAAGCAGAAAATCTCTCTTTCTCGCTCAATTCAGGAATTAGATGTGACCAAAAAAAAGCTGATAGCTGACATAAATGTTACGCAAAAAAAAATTGACAAAATAAATCTCAAAATAAAAAATTTAAGTTCCGATATAAACAGGAAACAAAATACCATAACCAACAACATAGAATCCATCGCGCTTGAGATCAGACAGACCAGTGAATTTGAAAGAAGTAGCTTGCTCGAAACTTTATTGTCCGAAAATAATTTTACCGTGATTTGGAACGACATCGACAACATATCCACGGTCCGTGAAAAAATTCGGCAAGACATAATTAAATTAAAACAAATCAAAGGTGAGCTAGAAGATACCAGAAGTGAAACCATTGATGCAAAAAATGAGCTTGTTCTCTTGAAGACCAAACTGGGAGACCAGCAAAAAATAGTCATTCAAAATACCAACGAAAAGAATAAACTTCTTAAACAAACGAAGAACAGCGAGGCCAACTATCAAAAACTTATCAAAGATCAATTGGCAAAAAAGGAAGCTTTCGAGAAAGAGTTGCGCGATTACGAAATGCAACTGCAATTCGTTCTCGACCCATCTAAACTACCCAAGGGTGGGGTACTAAGCTGGCCCTTAGATAAAATTTTTGTTACGCAAGAATTCGGAGCAAAAACCGGACCACATAGAACTTATGCGAGCGGACATAGCGGGACTGATTTTCGAGCTCGAACTCCACTGCCGGTCAAAGCGATGGCCGACGGCATCGTGAAGGGAACAGGAGATACGGATATTAATTGCCCCGGTGTTTCTTTCGGCAAATGGATTTTTATAGAATATAATAATGGACTCTCCAGCACTTATGGACATCTTTCTCTTATTGTGGTCGCCGAGGGGCAAAGAGTGAAAAGAGGGGAGTTGGTCGGGTATACTGGAGGTACTGGTCGAGTCACCGGCCCTCATTTACATGTTTCGCTTTACGCATCAAGCGCAGTTAGCGTGCAGACGGTGCCGAGCAAATCTTGTCCGGGACATATCCTCAAGCAACCAATCGCCGCTATCAATGCCTACTTAGACCCGATGTATTATTTGCTTCCTCTCTAAAACAGATTGTGGTAAAATACAAATGTAATGAAAAATAAAAAAATTAAAAATCTCAATAATAAGAATCGAGGTTTGAGTATAATTGGAATCTTATTTTTAGGAATTATTATTATTTTTACGCTCAGTTATTTTCGCATAAGTATCAAAGAAGTTGCCGAAAGCCCCACGGGTAAGGATAATATAAATTATGTGCAGGGGAGTAGTAAAAGTTTTTGGGATAAATATTTAAAAGATCCGGCCTCTTACCTCTGGAACGATATCTGGGTAGATATTTTTTGGAAATCTTTTATTTCCAATATGGAGCGTATTCGTGATGGCCAACTTACAGATCTAGAGAACTTCGCTCCGAAGGCTAATCCGAATCAGTGATAGATACCCTAAAGCAGATTGTGCGTACATCGATTACCCAACATATATTGTGCGACACGTAATAACATTAAGCGTTTTATCTACACGAGCTCGAAAGCTCATACCCTGCCCTTTCCGCTTCTTCTTTTGTAGCAAAGTAAATTCTATTTTCTTGCTTCAGACTTTTTCCAGCAGAACATCCGAGCGAATAATATTTACTCCCTCGACTGGAAGCAAAGAAATTTTTTCCCGATGAATTGACTACTGAAGAAGTTTTAGTATTTTGCCCGCCTGCTTCGTTATGCGAAGCATTTCGGGCAGGCAAAAAACTAGAAGAGCCTACGGATGAAATAGCGTTTGCACTCTGATTATTTGGATATTCTATTTTTATGCCGGAAGTGCTCTTTTCTTTGGACAATCTACCCAATTCAAATGATCCCAAACCCACAAAAATTACAATTAAAACTACCAAAATATCTTTTCCCTGTTCACTCTCGACGAATTGCTTGATTTTTTCCATAGTTTTAGTTATACTCTCAATTGTTTTTATTATAAACTAGAACCTAGAACCTAACAACTAATTTACCATGGCACATAGAAAGGCCGGCGGTACCGCCAAAAACTTAAGAGATTCGAACCCAAAATACCTCGGTATTAAGCTTTCCGATGGGCAAAAGGCGCAATCTGGCTCTATTATCGTCCGTCAACGCGGGACGGTCATTATGGCGGGCAATAATGTCTCTGTAGGCCATGATCATACCCTCTTCGCCTTGAAGCCCGGTACGGTCAAATTTGGCTCTCGTCGCAAAACTTCCTTTAATGGAAAGACTCTCGTAAAAAAGGTAGTGAATGTGGTCTAAAGACAGTCTTTACTCAACTTCGTTTTCGTCATAAAATTCTCTCTCTGCGTTCGCGAGGTTCGTAAGGTCATAGTTATGTTTCAGTTTCTCAATTTCTCTTGTAACCCTTTTGACATCTTCTTTGGTTGCCAAGAGGTCTGTATTTGTTTTGGTTATTTTATCCGAAGTAGTGGCGCGTAAAAACAGACTCAATATTAGCCCCCCTATTATTCCAAGCACGAATATTGTTAAGTAGTCCATTTATATTTTTTCTACCACAAGCTTAAAGGAAGACTTCTTGTTTTTTATTGATATCGAAATCTCAAACTCCCCTACTGCTTTAATCGGTTTTTCTAAAATGATAAATTCTTCGCTAATTTCTACGCGGTGTTGTTCCATCATCGCTTCTATAATTTCTTTTTTGTGAATGGCAGAGAAAAGGTGCCATTGCTCATTCGCTTTGCCTTTGATTGTAATAGTTTTGCCTTTTATCTCCTCTAAGTTCTTCATCAAAAGGTCTTCCTGAACTTCCCTTTCCAAGATAATTTCTTTTTTGCGCATTTCAAGTTCAGCCATTGCTTTTGGTGTAGCTGTTTGCGCCAGTCCCCTCGGTATTAGAAAATTCATCGCATAGCCGTCATTTACTTCTTTGAGGTCATATTTTTTTCCCACTCTCGGCACATCTTTTAAAAATATTACTCGCATATCTTTATTTCCAATTAAGCAACAACTCTACTGCTTTCCCTAATTGCAGATCTTTCTTATCTTCAGAATCTTTTTTTGTAATTTCTACTTCGTAATCCGGAGTGAGTCCCACCTCAGCGATCAAATTTCCATTCGGGGTGAGCCACTTGGCTACTGTAATTTTCAAAAGAGTGTCGGGGGTCACCTTGATTGCTTCTTGCACCGAGCCTTTACCAAAGCTTTTTTCTCCCACTAATTTTGCGCGTCCATGGTCCTGCATCGCGCCAGCCAGTATTTCCGATGCCGAAGCGGACCCGCTGTCGATCAAAATTACAAACTTTAATTTGTCATTAAATATATTATAACCTCTGCTTCTGAATACCTCTGGCTCCTTGTCATTGCCATAATCTTCCGTCACGACAGTTAAGCCTGCCGGCAAGAACCAGCTAGCCATATCAACTGCTGAATCTAGATACCCACCCGGGTTTCCTCGCAGATCAAGCAAAAGCTTATCAGTTCCAGACTGCGCAAATTCTTTCATCGCATTGCGGAAAAGGTTCGCCGAGTTGGCGGAAAAACTATAAAGTTTTATCACAAAAATTCCATCCTTTCGGAGTTCTGTATCGAGAGTCGGGATATTGATAATATCCCTCTCAATTTTTATTTCTAATGGGTCCTTGTTTCCTTCTCGAAAAATAGTGAGGGTGACTGTTGTACCCTTCTCCCCCCTTATTAATTTAATCGCCTGCTCAATACTTAAACCAGAAGTGACTGTTTTGTCGATCTTTAGAATTTTATCACCTGGCTTAATATTTGCTCTGTAAGCAGGAGTGTCTTTAAGTGGAGCGATTACTGTCAACACTTTGTCTTTGATGCCTACTTCCATGCCTATTCCGCTGAAATTACCAGCAATTTCGTCCTCAAATGACTTTGCTTCGTCTGGACTAAAAAATACGCTGTATGGGTCATTTAATGACCCTACAAGGCCTGAAATAGCTCCATAAACCCTTTCTTGGTCGGTTATTTTGTCCGTCTTTGGATACTTTTCGTTTATCGTATTCCAGACTTTCCAAAATGGAGAAAAGTCAGCTTCAGTCACAATTTGAATTTCCTTGTTGGAGAGACCTGTAACTTTTTCAATTTCCGGACGATTATTAAAACCTACAAAAATACCCAAGAAAAAAAATACAGCTACTAAAAGAACGACATTAGTGTTACGTCTTGTTGTGGAAAATTCTAGCATAATTAAATATTATTATGATTCTCTTGTTTTGTCTTGTCTAGCTCAATATTTACCGTGGCATTTTCCCCACTCACTGTGTCACTTTCACCAACAAACTTATTTTCTGAAAAATTATCAAAGATTTTTTCTTCCTTTATTTCCTTCATTTTTGATTCTTGATAGAGTACGTAACTAAAATAAACAAGCCCCAACCCAGTAATGGTTGCCAGGGTGCTCTTCCAGGAATACGGGAAACCCAAGTACGGCAACACTGCCATCCAAATACCTATTATTAAAAGTATCCGCGCTTTTCTCATGGGCATATTGTATCAAAAATCTGGGGAGATATGCAAGGTTCACTAACTTACTTGAAATATTCCGGCGTATAGATAGACATCCAGTCGAAGAGTTCTCGCATTACGGAAGTTGCATTAGCGCCACCCGAAACAGGGCCGGCTTCCATCATAATAGTGAAAGCGTATTTCGGATTCTCGTATGGGAAAAAGCCAATAACCCAAGAGTTTACTTTATTTTTGTTTACACCAAGTTGGGCTGTTCCTGTTTTAGCTGCGACTTGCACATAAGGCACATTTAGGACGACAGCCGTGCCGTAGCTTACTGCTTGTCGCATTCCTTCATGCACCACATCAAAATATTCTTTCTTTATGTCTATCATTGAAAATTGATTTTCTTTTTCAATATCTGCTAGTAAAAAGTGAGGAGTCACGAGCTTTCCGTAATTCGCCACTGCTCCCACTGCGCGCGCCATTTCTATCGGAGTGACTTGAAATCCATATTGACCGATGGCGGTGTGGTAAGTGTCCCCTATTCTCCAAGGGTCTCCCGAAAAGTTTTTTATTTTCCATTCTGGGCTTGGAATCGTGCCCCCTTTTTCATCCGGCAAATCTATGCCTGTTTCTTTTCCGATACCGAAGAGCTTCGCATACTCTTCCAACTTCAAAATACCCAAGCCTTTTTGTCCTTCAAATCCCCCGCCGATGGTGTAAAAATAAACGTCCGATGACACAGCCAGCGCTTGCCGCATATCTGTCCAGCCGTGTGCCTTCCAATCTTTAAAGACACTTTTTTTGTCTGGAAAGTACGGATTCGGAATTGAGATAGAACCAGTCGAAAGAATTTTTTTATACGGATCAATTACGCTTTCAGTAAGAGCGCCTAAAGCAAAAAATGGTTTAACAATAGACCCCGGAGTATAAAGCCCGGAAACAGTCCTATCTAGAAAAAACTTTCTTTTGTCCGTTATATAACCTTTGACCTTATCTGTCTCTTTGCCCAGAGATAAAATTTCAGAATCATATTCTGGAAAGCTGGTAGAAGCTATGATCTCTCCCTTATTTAGATCCATCAGAATTCCCGCCCCGCCGGTAAAGGAATTATTCCCTGATATATTTTTAATTAAAGTAAATAATTGACGTTGAATTCGCGAATCAATACTCGTCACCAGATCCGACCCTCGCACTGGGATGTTTATTATATTTTCTGAATGTATTTCCCCTAGAGCGTTTACCTCGATTATTTTTGAGCCATTTTGACCTTTTATCTTATCATTATATTCTTTTTCGAGTCCGTCAAGGCCCTCAAATTCATTTTGCCAATAATTTCCCGTGCTATCTTTAGTGGGGTAACTCACATAACCCAAGACGTGTGAAAATCCGGGTGACAGATAGGCACGGGTGGGTATTGTGGATGAGTCATCGCCTTTTTTATTCCAAGCTAATTCCTTTTTGTTTCTGTCATAAATTATTCCCCTCTCGGTAAAAAGGTTTACTTTTTCTAAAATATTATTTTCACTTCTTTTTCTGTAAGTATTGCCTTTTTGTATTTGAAGATATATGAGACGAGCCCCAAATATAAGGATCACCGTTATAAAAAAAATGCCAAGAAATGTAATAGTTTTTTTAGGAATTGGTTTTTCTATCCGTCCTTCGAATTGCTGGCGGTCAAAATTTTCCAAATTTTCTGAATCAAGAAAAATTTCATTCGGATAAACGGAAAAGTTTTTACTTCTATTTTTTTTTAATATTCTGGTTATCATCACGCTAAAATATCTATGGGTAAAATTTAAGTTTCTTTTTCAAAATTTCCACTGCAACAAAAAGAGTCACACCGATAATTAGTGAGATAAAAAATATGCCGAAAAATTTAGCCTCCCGAACTCCGTAAAGTAAATCCGACAAAAAAAGTAAAAAGACAGCTTCTAAAAAAATATGGAAATATATCATACCAGCAAATGCCAAAATAAAAGTAACCCAAAAAGGCATAAAAAGTATCGAAATTATAAGTATACCGCTCGCCAAGATTCGAAGTGCCATCTCCCTATATTACACGCTATAAAATTAAATTCCAAATGTAGCGTAGGGTAAGAAGAATAAGGGCAATTACAATGCCATAGAATATAAATTTGTTATTAAAAATAAAAGACACAAGTGTAAAGAAAAAGAGCTCAATATATTTAAAAGGTTTCAAGAATTTATTTACCTCTGCATTTTTCGGGTCGGATGGAATTTTTTTATCATTTTTTTTACTGACACCCAGCACTTTTATCTGCATTTTCACTTCCTCTTTTTTATTTTTTGAGGCAAAAGCTATGTTGGTGCGCAATTCTTCAACTACTCCAGTGGCAGAAATGATGGGTTGAGCTATAACTTCCGGGGTTTTTTCCGCGATCATTCTCTCGATATTTTGAATCGATTGAGATCCAGCCGTAGATACGCTGTTTACTATTGAATCATAGTTTTTAACTATGTTGTTTGTCTCGGCAGATTTCGAAACTATTTTTTTACTTATTGTTTTCACGCTCTCCCCTGTTTTGCTTTCCGCCAGATATACCTCTTCATATTTTCCCTTAGATATTAAGAATTTAGCATTTTCAATCTTACCGAAAATTTTGTGGGTTCCGGCTGTGATAGTCCAATCGATAGAAGCTTCTTTTACTCCTTCGGCCGGCACCACGAAGTCTTTTTTACCCAAGAAAACATTATTGTCGAAAAAAACTACCGTTCCTGAAAATTCTCGGGTATCGGAATTGAAAACTACAGTATAGATTTTAATTTTATCTCCCTCTTCGAATTGATCGCTCGAATACCATATATTTCCCGGCACAAAACCGGCATTAGAAGTTTGCGCGTGGGATCTTATGGGTAGCAAGAAAAATATCAGAAGTAAAAAAAGTCCAAGCTTTTTGAAGTCCATATTAACATTATAGCATTCCGGCAAGTTTGGAAGCTAGGCCGGTGTAATTTTCTGGGGTAATTTTCTTTAATTCTTTCTTTATTTTGTCACTTACTTCCAGTGTATTAATAAATTTATGAATATCAGATAGAGTGACTACTTTCCCGCGAGTCAATTCTTTTAGTTTTTCATACGGCATTTTTACACCTTCGCGCCGCAGAATGGTTTGAATAGCTTCAGCAATGACTTCTGGGTGTTTTTTTAAATCTTCCTTAATTTTATATTTATTAACTTCTATTTTTAACAGGCCCTTTAATAAACTTTCATAAGCTATTAAACAATAGGCCAAAGCCGAGCCGAAATTTCTTTCTACGGTAGAGTCTGATAAATCTCTCTGCAAGCGTGATATTGGCAATTTATTAGAGAAAAAGTTAAGTAGTGCGTTTGCAAGACCCAAATTTCCTTCACTGTTTTCAAAATTAATGGGATTGATCTTGTGAGGCATCGCCGAAGAGCCAACTTCACTTTTTGTCGCTTTTTGCACAAGCCACTCGTCGCTAATATAATGCCAGATGTCCTGATTAAAACCAATTAAAATAGTGTTGATTCTGCGTAGACCATCGAAGATCTCAGCTTCGCCATCGTGAGGATCTATCTGGGTTGTTGGGAGGTTTAATTCCAGCTTAGTTTTCCTATTTTTATTTAAGCTCTCTATAAAATTTTTAGCAAATGCAATCCAATCAATTTTTGGATAAGCAACTGCGTGGGCATTAAAGTTTCCCGTAGCTCCGCTGAATTTGACTGAGATCTTGATATTCTTCAGAATATTTAATTGTTTTTCTAGCCGATTTACAAAAACTTTCATTTCTTTACCAAAGGTAGAAGGCGTTGCCGGCTGGCCGTGAGTACGCGAAAGTATAGGTAAATCTTTGTATCTTTTTGACATTCTTTCTATGGTTTGAGTTATTAAAATAATTTCAGGAATTATGACTTGAGTTAAAGAATCGCTTAGCATCATTCCTCGCGCTGGAGTGTTGATGTCATATGATGTCAAACCAAAATGAATCCACTCAGTACCATCGGCCAGAGATGTCTTTGTAAGTTTCTCTTTCAAAAAATATTCAACTGCCTTAACGTCGTGATTGGTTGTTTTCTCAATATTTTTTATATTTTGAAAATCTGCCGCCGATAGTTCATATAAATTTCTTATTTTTTTAATTTCCGCGTTATTAAATTTTTTTAAGGAAGTTTTTTTAGAAAGAGAAAGCATAATCAAATATTCGCCTTCTACTATAAGGCGGTATTTCATTAGCGCTTGTTCGCTGAAAAACTTAGCCAGTGGTTTAGTGGTTTTTTCGTAACGTCCGTCAATGGGTGAGATAGAATTAAGAGGCATATTGTTTAAGGTTCTTTTCTAATCTCTCTTTTATTGGCATCGGGTCTAATTCAAATTTAAGGCCCGTAATCATTTCGTATAGCATAATATACCGACGAGAAAGTTCAGCTACCAAGTCTGGTGGCGCTTCGGGTAAAACTGGATCATTGTATGGATCGCAATGCTCAGCAAACCATAACCTCAAAAATTCCTTGTCTATATTTTCAGGCTCCTTGCCCTCGGCTATTCTCTCTTTGTAAGTGTCAGCTAGCCAATATCGTGAAGAGTCGGGAGTGTGAATTTCATCAGCAATAACTATTTGCCCATCGATTGTTTTACCGAATTCATATTTTGTAGATTCCAAAATCAGATTATGTTTCGCTGATTCCTTCTGACCAAAGGCGAAGAGTTTCAGGGCAAACTCTGAAACTTTCCCCCAATCTTCCCTACTGAGCAATCCTTCCGCAACTATTTCCTCTCCTGTGAGATTCCTATCGTGCTCTTCAAACTTCGTGGTAGGGGTAAGTATTGGTCGTTCTAGCATTGTATTTTTCTTCAACCCATCTCCCAATTTCAGCCCACCAAACTCTCTTTGACCTTTTTGATAATTGACCCAAATAGAGGTGGAAGTTGTCCCAGTGAGGGCTGTGCGTACCACTACTTCCACTGGTAAGATTTCACAAGGGCGAGCAATGGTCACATTTGGGTCGGGAATGGCCAGGACGTGGTTGGGTACAATATCCTTAGTTCGTTCAAACCACCAGGCGCTGACTTGATTTAGAACCTGGCCCTTGAAAGGCACAGCTGCTAAAATTCGATCAAAAGCGCTTTGCCTGTCTGTAGTAACTAGAATTACTTTGTCTTTTGAAAAATAAGTATCTCGCACTTTACCCACTTTCTTTTCGCCCAGAAAGTCAAAATTTGTCTCCACTAATACATCATTTATGTGTTCTTTTTTTGTTTGAATATCCATTCCAGTAGTAAAAAGAAATCTTAGATTTTTGTAGTTAATTATAATAATAACGTCTACATTTCACAAATCTATTATAGCATTTTCTGTGAATCTAATTAACTGAACGACTTCTAACGGGATCCACCATATTACGTTGATTTATTTTCAAGGTCATCCACTGCCTTTTTTAATTCCTCTTGAGCAATTCTTTTAGATTTTTCAATAAATATTGCTCCATTAATATCATCAGCAGCCACCAAATCATCAATTTGCTCTTCAGTGAGTCCTGAAGTTTCGCTTAAAGCTTTTACTGTACTTTCGATATCGTCGTAGCAATTTCTTTTGTTGTCCCATTTGGTTCTTTTGACAATTTCCCCGATGCTTTCATCCGACATTCCAAGAGCATATAATCTTTTTATATCATGACTCATAATTAAAATTTTATTTAGATTTCTTTTCCAAATCCCATATGACTTTTGAAGTCTCTCGATTAATTCTTCTGTTGTTTTTAAAACGTGTTTCCCCTTTCCAAATCTTGCAGAACCAATATACGCTTGGCCTTCGTGTAGGATTTTTTCCTTTTGTGATTCCACTTTATTTCTAAAAATCAAAAGAGCGGCTATTAAAGCTGTCGGCACACTGATTTTAGGTACCCAGGCAGCAACTGCTATACTAAGAGGGCTACCTATTCGTAGTGCTCTAACAATTCTAACTATTAGTAGTTTTAATTGAATATCCTTGTCTTTTACATCTATACTGTCTTGTTTAGAATGGATAACCTCATGATGTAAAACAGTTATCGAGTCACTAAACCCTTCTTTAGACAGATCCAACACCAAACTTTCTGGCCCAAGATTAACCTTGAAGTTGTCATGTACTCTTATTTTATTACTTAATTGATCATAAGAGGCTATGGCCCCGCTGTAAAATGGGTTATCTACGTCTGGAACAAATTCTTTTACAGTTGGATGGGTGGGCGCTGCCATTAATTTTTTACCTTCTTCTAAAGATCCAAAATTTCCCAAAGTGCCGCATTCTCTCTGGATTCTGGTTAAAATTTTTTTAAGTATATCCTCATATAATTTTCTCTCTGTTTCTCTATCTTCCTGACGTATTCTAGCCCAGAGACTCATAACCTCTTTCTCGGAGAGCTGAGAGCTTGTTTGGACTTCTTCTAATTTTCTACTTAAAGTAGGTATGTCAGGAATCTTCGGTTTAATTTTCTCTGCGGGATCTGGAATAAATTGTCTTCTTTCCATATTCATAAAAATCGTAAAAATTACTTATAAATTATTTTTTTACCCGGGGTTAATTTTGAAATAATACTCACCTTGGGTTCTTTTTCTTTGGTAATTTTTCCTACAACTTTAGCTTCGATAGAAAAATCCTTTGCTCTTTTGATGCAATGTGGGGCATCTTTCTCGTTTACTATTAGGAGCATCCCTTGTCCTCCATGCCAAACTTCGTAAAATTCTTCGTCGGTTATATTTCTCCAAAATGCGCATTCTCGCATAATTTTGGGCGGTTCCCATAGGTCGTAGAGTTCCGCGGAAAGCTTTTTAGGAAATAATACATCTTTAGCTAGTTTTTCTTTGAAAGCTCCGCCGGATAAATGAACCACAGAGTGAATGGTGATTTCTGGTTTGAAATTTTTACTAAACCAACCGTGAAGCGTGTTGATATAATTATCATACAACACAGAAGGAGTCGCTGCTTGCCTCACACTATCTCTCGCTTCAGGATTCTTCCACCATTCAAGACCGTATTTTTCTTTTAAAGCTTTGCGAATGGAGCTTATTCCGTTACAGCGAAAACCATTTTCTTTTAGTGCAATTATTACTTGTCCGGGTTTTAAGTTTTTACCTGTAATCATTTTGTCTTTGTGATAGGCGCCGATCATCGTACCTGACCAATTTAGTTTAGTTTTAGAAAGAGCGTTCTCGCCACCTATTGCATCTCCCATTTGTGCAGTTTCTCCTTTCAGAATTACAATTTTTTCTTGCTTGGCGACGTCTCCGAGTCCTGAAATCGCGCTTTTATAAGTTTTACTTATAGCATCGCCTTCTTTACCTATCGAACTAGTATCGAACACATTTACAAAAACTAGAGGGATACCGCCAAAACGAGTGATGTCGCTCGCAGTCATAGCGATGAGGTCGTAAGCCGCCAAGTGATGCGTTTTCGCTGCGTCGATCAAGATACCCTTGGTTCCGATGCCGTCGGTAGATGCTTCGATGAAATATCCTTTGGGAAGATTTTTAAAAGTGAAAGGACGAGGACCACGAAACTGTCCACCAGAAAAATCGTGAATTTCTACAAAAGGTGAATTTTTATAACTGGCTTTGCAAACAGAACCTGCAAAACTACTAAACAGAGCCTCTTCCTCTACATCAACTCCATCTTCAGTGTAAGCTTTTACTCGTAGAGAATTTTTTCTAAAATAAGTAGTGTTACCCATTTTTATTTTTCTAGGTATTTTTTATATCCGATCTCTGACAGTTTTTCACCTTTTGCTTTTACTTCTTCGCTCATTTTTTCTTTGTAGGCGACTAGTCTATTTTCTAAATTTTTATCAGAAACAGCCAGTATTTGGATGGCCAAAAGTCCGGCGTTTTTACCGGCGTTGATGCCGACGGTTGAGACAGGCACGCCCGGGGGCATATTCACAGTAGAGAGCAAAGAGTCAAGCCCATCTAGATTTTTTGCTTTTATTGGGATGCCAACTACCGGTAAAGTTGTCAGCGATGCCGCTACCCCAGCCAGGTGCGCTGCTCCGCCTGCGCCAGCAATAATGACTTTTACCCCCTCATTTTTCCAATTTGTTATCTGTTTATGTACCAACTCCGGCGAGCGATGCGCCGAGCCTACAGTCATATGGTAAAGCACGCCGAATTCTTCCAGCACCGTTCCCGCTTCGGCAAATATCGCGAGATCCGTATCCGAGCCCATAATTATGCCTACTTTGGGGTTTTTATCCATGAAATGATTTTAGCATTTTTACTTCGAAAGTAAAAGCGCTTTCTTTCCGATATCTTTACGGTACTGCATGCCTTCAAAAGAAATTTTTTCTATGGCTTTGTAGGCTTTGGCAAGAGCTTCTTCGAGGCTATTACCGGTAGCCGAAACTCCGAGTACTCGCCCGCCATTGGTGACGATCTGACCACTTTTATTTTTTGTACCGGCATGGAAAACAACAATGTCAGTTTGTGTTTCAGCTTCATCAATCCCCAAAATAATTTTCCCCTTCTCGTAATCTCCCGGATAGCCACCAGAGGCAAGGGCAATGTTGCAGGCGGAAATATTTTTCCATTTTATTTCTAAATCTTCAAGCTTGCCGTCAATACTTGCGTCAAAAATATCTAATAAATCTCCATCGAGTAGGCGCATGTAAACCTGCGCCTCCGGGTCACCAAAGCGAGCATTTATTTCAAACACTTTTGGCCCTTCATCCGTTAGCATTATCCCGGGATATAAACATCCCACAAAAGGTTTTCCTTCGGATGCCATGCCTTCCAATATCGGCGCTATTATTTCCTTTTCAATCTTCGACATCATTGCGTCATCTATAAAAGGTAAAGGCGCGATTATTCCCATCCCGCCGGTGTTTGGGCCCGCGTCGCCGTCGAATATCCGTTTGTGATCTTGTGATGATGGAAAAAGTTTCCAAGATTTCCCGTCGGAGAGCGCATGCATTCCAAATTCTTTTCCTTCTAAATATTCTTCAATCACGACTTCATTTCCCGAAGCGCCAAATATTTTATCCACAAGAATTTTATGAAGCGTTTCTATCGCTTCTTCTTTTGTCTGTGCCACAGTCACGCCCTTGCCGAGCGCGAGCCCACTTGCTTTCACTACGATTGGCAATCTACTTTTTTCTATATGAAATTTAGCTGCCTGGAAATCTGTAAAAACTTCATATTTGGCGCTGGGAATATTGTGTCTTTTCATAAAGTCTTTCGCGTATGCTTTAGACCATTCGAGTTCGCTTGCGGCTTTAGTTGGGCCCCAAATACGTAAATTTTCTGCTTGAAAGCTATCGACAATGCCGAGAGCAAGCGGGTCGTCAGGCAAAGCGAGAGTTAAATTTATCTTCTCTTTTTTTGCAAATTCCACCAGTTTTAGAATATCCGTCGCCTTTATATCTACATTTATTCCAATTTTCTCCGTTCCAGCATTTCCGGGTGCAAAGAAAACCTGCCCCGCCCCCCTCGACTGCGCCACTTTCCAACCTATCGCATGTTCCCTGCCTCCGCTCCCTATTATTAAAATTTTTAATTTTCTCTCTGACATAGTTTTTCTAAAACTTCCACGTATAATTGATTTTCTTTTTTCTTTAATCTTGAATATAAAGATTCGACATTGTCTTGTTCATTAATTTTCTCAAAAGTTCTCCCCAAAACTGGACCAAAGTCAAAGTTTAAGGTTAAAAAATGGATTGATGAACCAGCGAAGGTGGCTTTTTGGTCTAGAAAACTCTGGATGGCTTTATTCGTGAGCATCCCTTTGTTCCAAAGCGCGTTCGTGTCGTCGGGGTTTTTTACATTTCCATCAATTGTATCTGGGATAAGGCCGGGGTGCAGGTTCAAAATCCGGTTTGGATAAGCGAGTATCACTTCATCTAAAATAATTTGTTTCCAGCCGGCGAGACAAACATACATTAAGTTTTTTTTAGGATTTAGTTTTTGTAAAAGTGGCAATAGAGCTTCTTTACTCGGGCATATTTCAATTTTTAAATTATGCGCTCTGGCTCGCTCAAGTCCTGGAGCATCGATTTTATCCGAAACCACCGCGCAAATTTCGGCTTTGATTTTTCCTTTTTCAATTCCATCAATTATTGCCTGCAGGTTGGTGCCGATGCCGGCATCAGAGATAAGAACTGCTAACTTTGTTTTAAGATTTTGGGACGTCATAGCTAACTTCACTTTTACGTTCTTTTAAATCGATAGGGTACTCACCGGTAAAAAATGAAGTACATAAATTTTCTTTCGGGAGCCCCACTGACTTTATAAGTCCTGCTAAAGATAAATAGTGAAGCGAAGTTGCTCCCAAAAATTCACGAATCTCCTCTACTGTTTTATGCGAGGCGATCAGCTCTTCTTGGTTGGGAGTATCAATACCGTAAAAATCCGGGAATCGAACCGGTGGCGAGGATATCAGGAAGTGCACTTCTTTGGCACCAGCTTTGAAAAGCGCCTTGATTAGTTTTCTCGAAGTATTACCGCGAACGATAGAATCATCAATCAGGGCAACTTTTTCCCCCTTAAGTATTTCTCGAAGTGGGATTAATTTAAGCGCAACGCTGTTGCGGCGTGATTCTTGATCTGGTTCGATGAAGGTACGATGCACGTAGCGATTTTTTACCAGAGCCATTTCGAGCGGAATCCCCGAAGCCTCGCTGTAACCAATGGCTACAGGCACAGCAGTATCTGGTACCGGAACAACAATATCCACTTTTAATTTTTTTTCTTTAGCTAGCGCCAGACCGAAATTTCTTCTCACTTCGTACACCAACTTTCCTGCGAGGATGCTGTCTGGTCTTGCAAAATAAACATATTCAAAAATATCATGTTTTGGATTTGGCTTGGCAAGCTCTACGCTCTTTAGACCCTTTTCGTCTATCACAATCATTTCCCCGGGTTTTACTTCTCTCTCAAATTTTGCGCCTAAAGTCTCTAGAGCGCAAGTCTCCGATGCGACAATGTATGTTCCGTCCTTTAGGCTACCTAAGGAAAGTGGTCGCATGCCATAGGTGTCGCGGACGGCTACCAAGGTGTCATTCGTCATCATCACCAAAGAAAAAGCTCCGGTAATCAGCGGGAACACTTCTTTGACTGCATCCCCTAAAGATTTTCCTTCTTTTAAATAAAAGTCTATGGCATCAGTAATAAGCTCGGAGTCATTTCGATTAGACTTGAGTGTGCCTTTGGATTTTAGAAATTCCTGTAGAGCCCTCACAGATGGCAGGTTGCCATTATGGGCTAGAGCAAAAGATTCTTCTTTATTAACTACAGGCTGGGCATGGTCGAGAGCGGTGCCTCCGGCGGTGGAGTATCTATTATGCCCGATGGCAATGTTCCCTTTTAACCTTTTGATTGCTTCTTCGGTATAGACTTGAGGAACCAAGCCTGCGCCTTTGTGGGTGAGAAGTTTCTTACCGTTATTTGTAGTGATGCCTGAAGCTTCCTGCCCTCTATGTTGCAGCGAAAACAAGCCGAAAAAGGCTAATTTAGAAACTGGCAATTTATTGCCGTATATACCAACAATACCGCATTTTTCTCCCTTATCTTCCATTTTTATTTATTAAAGTAATTAATCGCGTTTTTAAAGATTAAAATACCGTCGCCCCACTTTTCTTCCTTCTTGTTTGTTTGCCTACCCCGTAGGAAGCTTGCTTTCCTTCGGGGCCACAGCGGACTTTGAATTGAAAACATTGCGCGCTCTGGATGAGGCATCATCCCCATGATTCTGCCATTATATGCTAAAACTCCAGCAATGTCATAGTCCGAGCCGTTTGGGTTTGCCTCAAGATTTTGAAATTTGTAAATTTCTCCTTTTGAATAAGTGAAAGCTACCTGCTTATTTTTTTTCAGAATCTTATACTCTTTCGGAGAAATAACATAATGTCCTTCGCCGTGCGCTATTGGGACGGACAATTTCTTGATCCCCTTTAGCCACGGACTTTTTCCTTTCACTTCCAAGTCAACCCAACGGTCAAGATATTTTCCATTTTTATTATAAGTCAATGCACCAGGTAAAATTCCTAAACTAGTCATAATCTGAAATCCGTTACAAAGGCCTATGGTCAGGGTATCGCGCGATAAAAATTCTGCGAGTTCTTTGGAGAGGTGATTTTTGAATTTATTAGCGTAAGCTTTTCCGCTCCCTGTGTCGTCTCCATAAGAAAATCCTCCCGGGAAAGCCAAGATATCATATTTAGAGAGCATTTTCGGTTTGGCAATCAAGTCATTGATGTGCACAATATCCGCGCTTCCTCCTGCCGACTCAAAAGCGAATTTCGTTTCTTCTTCACAATTAAGTCCATATCCGGACATTATCATTATTTTTGTTTTTTTCATATACGCCATGGCTGATATCTAATATATTTCTTTTTGGTAACAACTATCACAATAAATTTTATAAATTTTCTGTTTCTCCCTTGGATATGTTGTCTGTATTACAATACCACAAGAAGCACATTTTATATTACTAAGTACTCTTGGGTTGCGGGTATTCATACGCGCTTGGTGTCGACAGTTAAAGCATTTAGCCGGAAGTGCTAATCTCAATCTTTTATAAAAGGCAACTTCTCTTGAAATGAAACGATAATTTTTATTACATTGTTCACATTTTAAAATCTTCGGAAGTAGTTCATCATCGTTATATTTCTCTGACTCAGTTGGCAAATTTTCGTAAACACAATTTTCTTGGCCTGTAGTATATGGAATATCATCTCGCCAAGTAAAACCCTGACCCAAAGCTTTTTCTTTAGCAAGTGGAGTGTATTCATTGACGATGGACTCGTTATAGCCAAAAGGACTCATCCATTTTGGCAAAAAATTACCCCAATCCCCGCTCTCTTTCAAACTCTCAATGATTTTCGGTAGTAAAGCATTATATTCTTCTTTTGTGTATTCCTTGTTTAGAATACAATAATTTTTATTTCGAAGTCCAATACAACCAAAAATATTTTTTGAATTGTAACAAAATTGTGAAAAATATACATCACTCGAATCAATTGCAATTTGAGAAGATATTATATTACTACTTCTGTTGCAGGTTAAAGCTTGGTAACAGTATTCATTTACAAATGAAAATGATGCATCATACATTTCCACAGGATCACCTGCTGTGTAACAATACTTACTGTTCTCTCCTCCCTTGACGTCAAAAGATTCCTTGACGTTATGAGCGTTATAAATATGGTCTCCTGAAACATTCGTATTGTGTGAGCCAAATGTTGCGCGTGTTGGAATTTTCTTTCTTAATTCTTCTCGTTGAGTTAAGATATAATCAATATTTTTCTTATCCGCAATCGGATGCATACGTAAAAATTCTTTATATTCTTCTTTTGTGACTTGTCTATTAAATATATTGTAGGACTGTTGACGTAAACCAACACATCCAATGCAATTTGTGCAACCTCGGCAATCAAACAGCGCAATAGAATCTACACACGCTTCACATTCTTGCGAATACAATAATCTATTTGATCCTATACAATCTATGCATTCATAGCACAGCTCACTTTTGTACACATAAAGGTTGTCTGTGCAATCTGTGCAACTCCAAACTATATGTCCATAATCACAATTTTCGTCTTCTACGCAACCAAAAAGTAAGTAGCAATTATTTGAGCCAAATGTCATGTTTGAATATTCACAGTTTGTACTTCTGGTATTCATTATGGAGAAACGAGGGACTTTATTAAAAAGCTCACCCAACTGTTTTATAAATGGCATGGATAAGTCTAAGTCCATGGCATAAGATGTCGCTTCCCAATCATCCGCCCACCATTCCGATATATCATAGACAGGAAAAGGAACATCAGGGTTATACATAGAAACTATCATTTTTCCTGATTTACTGGAAGGTCTCTTGTATAGAGTTTTGAAATTCCGGTGAAGAATCCGAAGTTGCTGTCGGCACTCGGGGCAATTCACAGGCGGAGGCACCTTCATCTTTTCATAAAATCCAAAATCATCCGGCTCAATGATGAAGTCTTTTTTACAGTTTTGACATCGTTTTGTTTCTGATTTCATTGCATTTTATTCGAAAATCGATGATAAACTGCATGCAGTTTTTTGGCATTTGTTTCAACTATCTTATTTTTGCCGTCCGCAATTATCACTTTTTCGTTTTGTTCAACTTTTCCTAGTTTAACATAAATAATGTCTTTCATTATTTTTTCAAATTGAGATTTATTTTTAGATGACACGGAAACCAAAATTCTGCCCTGACTTTCGGAGAAAAGTTTTGCATCTATCCCGTTAGAAATAGAGGGTCGCTGCGAGCCCTCGCGATTTCTAACGGGATCTACGGAGGCAACGCCTCCGGGCACGCTTCCGTGTAAATTCTTTATCGAAACTTTACATCCGAGCATTCCACCCACACAAGCCTTCGCAAGCGCAACTCCTAACCCCCCAGAAGTTACCGAGATTGAAGAAGCCACTAATTCTTTTTGAATTGCTTTTTCTAACGCCAAATAAGTTTTTAAATTTTTCTCCAAATTAACTTTCGGAACATCATTTCCTAGAGCCCCAAGCATTTTATAATACTCACTTGCTCCGAGCTCATCGTTTGTTTCCCCTA
>Ga0209515_10000915_pt1 | contig 51149 bp, 28 predicted proteins | sample Subgroupgradi54m_FD_187454 | JGI IMG/M metagenome (GOLD analysis project Ga0209515, IMG submission 187454) | Subsurface groundwater microbial communities from S. Glens Falls, New York, USA - GMW60B uncontaminated upgradient, 5.4 m (SPAdes)... ... | reverse complement strand
TTCTCTACTTGTCCGTACAATTTGTTTCTCTCCATCGAAATTCCGAACACTTTTACCTCGTAGCCTAGATCTTTGAGTGAAGGAAGTTCGGTTGTTTTTCCGGGAGTAGCGGATTTTCCGGAAAGCTCAATTTCAAGCGCACGGATTACGCGACGCGGATTTTCCGGATCGATTCCCTCGGCATACGAACCGTTCAGCGCTTTCAAACGCTTATACAAAGTCGAGACGCCTTCTCGCTTAAAATCTTTCTCCAACACAGTCCGGAGGCCGCGAACCGGCTTGGGATATTGCGTAAGGCCGTTCAATAAAGCGCGGACGTAAAGCCCCGATCCGCCCACCACCACGGGAATGCGATCTCGCTTTAACGTACTTTGAATGGCAGCGAGGGCTTTTTTCCGAAAGAGATAAACAGAGAAATTTTTAGACGGAGGAACGAGATCGATTAAATGATGTTTTACGCAGCGTTGTTCGGTACGCGTAGGCTTAGCCGTTCCGATATCCAGACCCCGGTAAAGCTGCATCGAATCCGCCGAAATTATTTCGATGGGAAATTTCTTCGCAAGCCGAAGCGCCAATTTTGTCTTACCCGTTCCGGTCGGACCTACCAAAACCAAGACCAAAGGCTTCATTACAATTACATCTTCTCCGGGGCATGAACACCGAGCGCGGTCAAGCCGTTCTTAAGAACGATGCGCACGGCATCCACCAAAATTAAGCGAGCGTCGGTTAGCCTAGTGTCATCCGTAACAACGCGGTGAAATGTATAGAACTTATGAAATACCTGCGCGAGTTCGCGAAGGTAATCGAAAATACGGAACGGCTCAAGCAAACGGCAAGCGTCTTCAACCTGCTCAGAAAACTCGGCCAGTTTTTTTATAAGCGCCGTTGTTTCCGGTTCGCTAAGCAAAGTCATTTCGGCCTTCTCCGGCACTTTTCTTCCGGAGAAAGCCACAATGCTTGAAATTCTTGCGTGCGCATATTGGAGGTAATACACAGGATTGTCATCCGACTGTTTTTTGGCCAATTCCACATCGAAATCTAAATGAGTATCCACTTTTCGCTGAATGAAAAATATCCGCGTGGCGTCCACACCGACTTCGTCCATAAGTTCTTTAAGCGTAACAAACTCGCCGGCGCGTGTAGACATACGGAACGGCTCACCACCGCGGTAAAGTGTGACAAGTTGGACAATAAGCACATCTATATTTTTTGGGTCAAAACCCAACGCCTGACAAGCGCCTTTAAGCCGTGCGACATAGCCGTGATGATCCGGCCCGACTAAATTGATTAAACGATCATTACCGCGCATAAATTTATCGCGATGGTAAGCAATATCCGGCGCCAGGTAGGTAAATTCCCCCGTTGATTTCTGGACAACACGATCTTTTTCATCTCCGTACTCGGTTGCCTTAAACCAACGGGCTCCCTCAGATTCGTATAGCGCGCCTTTTTTGCTGAGAATATCAAAAGCCTCGCCAAGCTTTTTTTCGTAGAGGGATTTTTCGCTGAAGTAATTATCGAACTTTACGTGCAGCAAATCCAAATCGCTGTGAATACTTTCCATCATTTTCTCCACAGCAAATTTTCCCGCCGTAACGGCGCCTTCTTCCGTAAGCGGAATCTTAGGCCCTTTCTTTTTTTGAATCTCTTCGGCAAGTTCGCCGATATAAGAGCCTTTATAACCGTCTTCGGGAAACGAAAATGTTCCGTCGGTAAGATCGGCATAACGCGAAAGAACGCTGGCGCCAAGAAGCCTGATTTGGCGCCCCGCGTCGTTCAAATAATATTCGCGCGTAACTTTGTATCCGGAAAGTGTAAGCAGCCGCGCCAGCACATCTCCGATCACCGCCTGTCTTCCGTGCGCAATCGTGAGCGGGCCGGTGGGATTGGCGCTGACGAATTCGATAAGCACTTTTTTGCCCGCACCGATATCGGATTTGCCGAACAAATCGCCCTGCCTGCGAATCAAGAATAATATTTCGTTTCCTGCGCCGCGTGATAAAAAGAAATTGACGAACCCCGGCTTGGCGACTTCAATTTTTTGGATCAACCCGGAAGCGCGTACATTCTTTTCGTTTTCCAATATTTTCTTAATCACATCGGCAACGACTTGGGGCGGACGCTTAGCGAGGCCGGCGAGACGGAAGGCTAGATTAATGGAAATATCGCCGTGATCGGGACTCTTTGAACTCTCGATATCGTAGGTTAAAACAGCATCGTCCTTTTTGGTAATGGAAAGTTCGCGAATGATTTTCGGAAGGGCTGAGTCTACAAATTCTTTGATGGCTGTTTTCATGGAAAGGATAGAGAGACGATACTATTTAACGCTTGCCGCATCGCCCCACAGGCGTTCGAGGCCGTAATATTGACGCACTTGATAATGAAAAATATGGACGATAACATCCGAATAATCCAAAAGCACCCACTGCCCTTCACGTTCGCCTTCCGTATGCCAAACGCGTTCGCCCTTTTTCTTAAGCTCGTCGGCGACATGCCGAGATATACCTTGCACGTGCCTATCGGACGTGCCCGAGGCGATGACAAAATAGCGGGTGAAGTTGGAAAGCTTCCGAACGTCGAGAATGATAACGTCATCGGCTTTCTTATCTTCGCAGGCTTCTTTAACGGCTTGTGCGATTCTTCTAGGCTGCATTTTTTCTAGAAACAGTAGGGGCGCACGACCGTGCGCCCCCTGCTTCTTCCTTATGCCTTATTAATTTCAAAAAAATAAATTATTTCATACCAAGAATACGGCATAGCGAAGTCGAGCATACTGGACATTTTCCCTTCATCGCCCGCCGGCCGTTCTTAAGCGTTTCTTCTTTGGGATCTTGCATCTGAACCTTTTTCTTACACTTAACGCAGTACGCTTCCAAAAAAGCACCTCCCGGGTTCTGGGAACGAATGGATTCTACAGAAAGCCGCCGTAAATGTCAAAGTTAGGAACAGCGCGATACATTACTCGCGCTTAATCTGCCGAAAACGTTACGGGCAGAAAAAGGGTCATTCGATTTTCCACAATTTCGGAAGGAAACCCCGGAAACGGAGCGCTCATGCGAATCGCCTGAAGCGCGGCTTTGTCGAACCGCGGATCGCCCGAGCTTTCCACCACTTTTAAATCGGTAATGTTTCCGCTCCGGTGCAGCACAAACGATACATAAACTGAACCTTTTTTACGTTCATTTACAAGCTCCGGCGGATAGTGCATATATCCCTTTATGCGAACCGAAAGATGCTGGTAATAAGAGGTGAATACCTTAAAAACCAAGATATCGCTTAAATCAATCTCCTCCACCCGGGCGGTACGGTTTGACCTGCGAGGAATCGACTGCGCATTCTTACCGGCAGAACCGGTTGTTTTCGCTGACGATACGGATTTAGCGGGTGACGCAACAGCCGTTTTAGAGGTAGCCGCTTTCCCTTCTCCTTTTTGCTCAATCTTATCGGGAAGATAGACGCCCATTTTATCCGAAGCCAAACCAGAAGCCTGCCCGTCATCAACACCCTCTACATTTTCAGAATCGGCGGCCGCCGGTGATTCTTGCATGGAAGACTCTGAACCGGACTGTTCCGTTCGAATTTCCGGGAATTCTTCTCCCGCATAAATAATGGTCGGTGCCTGAAAAGGAAGCGGCATGGTTTGGTTGGACAGTAACTTAAAGGAAGCGTTTGGTAGGCCCAAGATAAATGTGGCGTGAAGACAGCAGGAGATAAAAAGAGAGCTTGAGAAAATGGGGTCGCTTAAACCAAACATTTTTCAATCATGTTTAGGAGAAACGCGATTCAGTAGAGTAAAAAATTTAGCGTAATACTCGCCGGACAAAATGTCTTTTGTTTTTTCTGAGATTTCCAAGGGCTCGCCGGCATAAAACGTATGATGCTCATCGTCCTCACCCATAAGGAAAAGGCTGGCCAGAACGGCATAATCGCCCGACCAAGTTTCCCGTTCTTGTTCGGATTTATACGTAATGAGCTGGCTTTCAATCGCCACGGCATCGACCGCTTCGGCGCTTAAAATAAAATAGGGACGATAACCCGGTAAATTTAGAATCTCGAAAATTTCCTTCGAAATTTTCTTGCATTGGCCGCGCTGGTAGGTATTTCCGTATTCGTCTTTGACCTTCGCGAAAGGCCCTCGAAACACCGCGTAGCTTGAAGCCGGCGATTTTTGGATGTCCGGTTTTTTTAGTTTATAACCACGTATCGTGACCGAATAAAAGTGAATGCCGTCGATCTGTTTCCAGACGTTAAATTTTAATTGTTCAATGCCAAAGAAACCCGCTTTTCGAATAATTTTTAAATATTCTTCGACGCCGAGCGCTCCGGCCAAACAATACCCCCACTGTTCTTCGTTGGTCTTGATATAGCGGGGCACGGAAACATCGCTTACAATATCAGAAACCGTAAAACGCCCGCCCGGCCTGAGCACCCTGAATATTTCTTCGAAAATCGCGGACTTATCCTGGCAGGCGCCAAGCTGATAATTGGCAATCACCGAATCAAATTGCTCATGCTCCAGCGGTAAATCTTCGGCGACACCTTTTTTAAATTCAACCGCAGAAGCCGGGAGTCCCAAATGATTCGTGACTTGCGGACCGTTTCTTCGCGCAATCGAAACCAAATCATCAATCAATTCCACGCCAACCACTTTTCCTTCAGCACCCACTTGCCTGGCGGCTTCAAAGCAATTAATCCCGGCGCCGCAGCCAATTTCAAGAACAGCCTCACCCGCCCGCACATCCTTTAGGCCGAGCGGGAGCCCGCTTCCTTGAGAAACTTCGAGAACTTCGCTGGGAATAAAAGAAGCTAATTCTTGAAAATCATAAGACTCCGCAAAGGAAAGTGCAGAGTCCGGAAGGAGAGCTGCGCTTCGAAAGCGTTCTTTTGCTATATCTCTTACCAAGGGCATGAATTACCTCGTTTAGTACTGATTTACTGGGGTGATTATATCGAAGTTTATAGGAATTTTCACGGTAAAACTTTGCAAACGTTTGCCGCCGCCAACCGCGCGGCACCGCTGGACTAAGCGGCCGACCGCCGCTCGGCCAAGCTGTGTGGCAAACCGCCACGCCGCTTCAACCAAGCGCCGAGCCGGTGCAATTCCTATTATTTCTGATGAGCAAAGCGGACGGATTCGTTTGTAATTTCACCGCGCCGAACGTTAATTCCCCCTGAAATTTCAGGATATTTCTGAATGGCCTTATCCAAACCTTCCGCTAAGGCGAGTGTATATTTCTTCGTGGCTTGCTCGAGTGCAAGCGATGCCGGCTTTGGGCAAATACTCGGCATATTGGAAACGGAAAAACGCGTATTGCCGAACGAATCCAGATATACGGGATTATCGTATGTTGTGGAATGCGATTCAAAAACATTCCCGCCCTGGTCGATGGAAATATCAATAATGGCTTTGTATTTTCTTTTGCTGATAAGAGCCAGCAATTCCTTTGAAACAATAATGGGCGCCCGGTTGCCGGCGCGATGAACCGAAGCGATAATAACATCGGCTTCCTCTAAAACGGGAAGCATGTGATCGTTTGGATCGCGAATAACAATGGGAAGATTTTGCTCGCGGCAATACGCCAATAGAAACTGCCGGCGTTTGGGATCTAATTCGGTTAGATAAACTTGGCCATTCATCCGCGCCGCCATTTCCGCTGCCGCCAATCCCGCCTGCCCGCCTCCAAGTACGACCACTTTTCCCGGCATAATTCCTTTAGGCGTATCCGGATATTTTTCGGCAACTTGGCGTAACAAATTTTTTCCGCGCTCAGAAAGGAAGGCTTTCCCGCCCGAAACTTCGGTTAAATTTCTAAGAATTCCCGTGTAATAAGCAGCCAGCGTACCGGCCACCAAACTCATCGGTTTAAGAAGAGGGGTCGCGCCTTCGACTTCGACGGTTTCGTAACCGATAGCCGTAATGCCGGATTTAACGAGCGTACGGACAAGCTCGCATTGTTCGTGCGAAGCTAAGTGAAGGTAGCAGAATAAAACCTGGTTGGGCCGGAAAAAATTAAACTCGGCGGTGAGCGGTTCTTTTACCTTTTGAATAACGCCGGCCTCGTGCCAAATTTCTGCGGCATCTTGAACGATCGCTGCGCCGGCCTGTGCATACATAGCGTCGGTAAAGCCGGCTGCGCTCCCCGCGTTGGTTTCGACAAGCACGCGCGCACCGATTTTGGTAAGTGCTTTGACGCCCTCGGGCGTCAAGCCGACTCTTTTTTCGTTCGGCTTAATTTCTTTTGGAATTCCAATAACTTCCATTTAATCCCTGAATCGATTGGTAATCGGCATGCGGCGGCCAAACCAGGCCTTTTGGCTCACGCGAAGCGTCGGCGCCGCTTGCCTTCTTTTATATTCGTTATGATCTACGAGGCCTAAAATCTTACGAATAACTTCGGAAGCAATCCGGCCTTTTTGCTTTTTTTCAATTTCAACACGGGAAGCATTTTCTTCGATATAAGAGCGAAGAATCGCATCTAACTTATCGTACGGCGGAAGCGAATCCTGATCCGTCTGATCCGGACGAAGCTCGGCCGACGGTGGCTTACTTAACGTCGCTTCGGGAATAACGGAGGAAATTTTATTCCGGTAGCGCGCAAGCTTATAAACGTCTGTCTTAAAAATATCTCCGAGTACGCTAAGTCCCCCGCACATATCGCCGTAAAGCGTGCAGTAACCGACGGCAAGCTCGGACTTATTTCCCGTCGAAAGCAAAAGCCGTCCTTCGCTATTGGATATGTACATCAATTCGAGCGCTCTAAGCCTCGCCTGAAAATTTTCATCAGCAAGAGAAATTTCATTTTGTAATTCATTGACGCACCGCCGACCGCGGGCAGAATGATAAGCTTCCGTAATAGAAATTTGCCTGAACTCAATCTCGAGTCGCTTCGCCAATGCTTCGGAATCATCGATACTTCCCTGCGAAGAATACGGACCCGGCATGGTCACACCCAACACATTTTTGGGCTCCAGCGCATCGGCAGCGAGTGCGGCCGTCAGCGCCGAATCGATCCCGCCGCTTAATCCCAGCACGGCGCGCTTAAACCCATTTTTCCGGCAATAATCACGGACGCCCAGCGTCAGCGCTTCGTACATTAAACGAACCGCATCCGCTTCTGCTTTGACCAGCAGCGGATTTGAGCCGCCGAGGTTAAAAAGGAAAAGCCCTTCAACAAAAGCCGGTGCGCGGAAACGAATTTTCCCGTCCGGAGTCGCTACCAAACTTCGCCCATCAAAAATCAAATCATCCTGCGCTCCAATCTGGTTAACGTAGACAAGCGGTACGCCGCATTTTTTCGATTGCCGGCAAACCAGCGATTCGCGGATCGGCCCGACACGGCGATGAAACGGCGAGGCCGAAATATTGATGATCAATTCAGCGCCTAGTTCGGAAAGTCTATGCGTAGGCTTCTCTTTATACTCGTCGTCCCAGAGATCCTCGCAGATACTCGTGCCGATTTTCCAGCCTTTGAATTCAAAGAGCCGGAAGTCTTCGCCGGGTTGGAAAAAAATATGCTCGAGGAAAACATCGTAGGTGGGCAGCAACATTTTATATTGCTTATGAATAATTTTGCCCCGGTGAATTCCTGCCAAGGCATTAAACGATTTCTTCCCGCCTTTTTTTGGATCGATGAACCCGATCACAATCAGAGGTTTCAGACGGGCGCTCATTTTCTGAAGACGTCCGAGCGCGCGTAGGCCTGCCGAAACAAAACTGGGCTTATTGGCTAAATCCCAAACCGGATAACCGGAAAGCGCGAGTTCACTAAAAATAACCATATCGGCGCCCTTCTGGTCGGCCTCAGAAGCACGGGCATAAATCAGATTCAAATTGCCCTCGAAATCACCGACCGTGGGATTGATTTGGGCTATGGCAATCTTTAAGGGCCTTTTCAACTACTTCGATGCCTCCAGAAGCGAAACAAATTCTTGCATATCCGTCGTGGGAAGTTTGCAGACAAAATTTTCGCAAACGTAGGCAGTGGGTTGCCCATCCAAAGGCTTTTCATCCCGAATAAAAGGGATCACGTCCGCTATTTCCTTAACGGCATCTTCCTTGGCCGGCCGTAGCACAACGATTTTATTCGGAAGAAACCGGCTAAATACTTCGGCTGCCATTCGTGCCACTCCGGGTGAACCCGCATCGCCTGCGATTACAATTTCCTTGGATGGCCCCAGCGCAAAATCAAAACCGATTAAAAATTGCGGGTAAGCCGTAGGCGCTTCGGAAATTTCATCGGCAAAAGCGTTGATCATTTTTTCGCTGTGTTCCCCGTAGGTTTTGCTACCCGTAAACCGGCTGAGGCGGACCAAATCGAGCAAGGCGAAAGAATTTCCGGAAGGAATCGCGCCGTCGTAGATTTCCTTTGGCCTGGCAATTAATTTTTCCCCGTCCTTCGGCGTAATAAAAAATCCGCCGATTTCGGAGTCCCAATACCGCTCTATCATTTGATCGGCCAACTTCTTTGCTTGCGCTAAATAATTCACAGAAAACGAAGCTTCGTATAAATCAAGCAGACCGTGGATAAAAAAAGCATAATCTTCATGCTTTGCTTCGATTCCGGCCTCGCCGTCCCGGTAACGGTGCAGCAGTCGCTCGTCCGGAGCAACCAATTTTTCTAAAATAAAATGAGCGGCGCGTTCGGCAGCCTGCAGATAACGAGGCTCTTTTAAAACACGCGAACCGAAAGCTAAACTTCCGATCATAAGGCCGTTCCAATCCACCAAAATTTTATCGTCGAGATGCGGACGCGGCCTTTTCGACCGGACCTCAAATAATTTTTGCCGGGCTTTTTCTAATGCAGACTTGGCCTTCTCAATCGGCCAATCCATATACGTTGCCGTCTCTTCTATAGAATGCGCTGCGTAAAGCGTGTTTAAACCTTTGAATTCGCCCTGCGGATCGCTGCGTGCATTTCCGTTGGGTTGGACGCCAAATCGATATATGAACGCTTTCGCCGCATCCTCATCCAAGAGGTTTCTTATCTCGGATTCTTTCCAGATATAAAAGGCGCCTTCTTTCTTTTCTTTCTCACCTGCTGGAGCGTCGGGCGAGAGACTATCGGCGTCTTCGGCGGAAAAAAATCCGCCTTCGGTAGAGAGCAAATCGCGGAGAACGTATTCGAAAATTTCACGTGCGATATCGGCGTACGTTTCGTTTTTGGTAATTTGATACGCCTCCAAATACGTTCGCGCAAGAAGCGCTTGGTCGTAGAGCATTTTTTCAAAATGTGGGATATGCCAATATCCATCGGTGGAATAGCGGTGGAATCCCCCGCCGATCTGATCGTACATGCCGCCCTTGGCCATCTCAGTAAGCGTGAGTTCGGCCATGCTAAGCGCATCCTTTTCGCCTTTTCTTTTCCAATAGCGGAAAAGAAACGATATTAGATGACTTCTCGGAAATTTCGGTGCCGATCCGAATCCGCCGTAGCGGGCATCAAAATTCATCTGAAGCTGCTCGAATCCTTTTTTTAAAACAAGCTCATTCAGCTTTACTTTCCCGTTAGCGCTGCCCTTTCGAATATTCTTAAACGCTTCCACCATTGATGCGGCCGAGGATTGAATTTCGTCACGCTTGGTTTTCCAGGCGTCCGCAATAGAGACAAGTAAAATTTTAAATCCGGGCCGGCCATACATGTCGTCCGGCGGGAAATAGGTGCCGCCGTAAAAAGGCTCCTGATCCGGCGTTATAAAAACCGAAAGCGGCCAGCCGCCCTGGCCGGTCATGGCCATCACGGCTTGCATATAAATATGATCAATGTCCGGCCGTTCCTCCCGGTCTACTTTAATAGAGATGAAATGTTCGTTTAAAATTTTGGCGATCGATTCGTTCTCAAACGATTCGCGCTCCATGACATGGCACCAATGGCAGGTGGAATAACCGATCGAGAGAAACACCGGCTTGTCCTCGCGTTTGGCTTTTTCGAATGCTTCCGTGCCCCACGCGTACCAATCTACGGGATTGTGCGCGTGCTGCAGAAGGTAGGGGCTTTTTTCCTTAATAAGACGGTTTGTGTGCATATTATTATTTGAGCCGGATAGATTATTACCGCACGAAGCATTCGTCAGCATTGTAGCTAAAAGAATTACGGATACGCGCAGTATCCCTTTTTCTTTCATCCTAAGGCTTGGATAAAAATCTTGGTGAATTGAGTGAGTGTAGTTTGGAGATTCCCCTTTAAGACAATACGAATGACCCGCCGCCCTTTATTTTTGAGCGATTTATAATCGCCGAGCGCCTGGGCGCGCTTTAAAATTTCAAAAGAATAGGGTTTTCCCGGAACAACCGCATCCTTCGGCGAAGCATGATCGAGCTGAATAAAAATCCCATTCGTAGGCCCGCCTTTGTGAAGCTGGCCGGTGGAATGAAGGAACCGCGGCCCGAATCCGACGGTTGAGGTGATTTTTTTATTTTTAAGAAGCGCAACGCGCGCGCGGCTGAGTATTTTTTTTACATTTTCAGAAGGCTGGAGGAAAAGCATAAAAACTGCGTAATCCCCCGGTTTGATGGCCTCAAAAATTTTTCCCAGGCCGGCTTTTAACTCGGAAGCCTTGGAAAGCTCGTGTACATCGGCATCTTCTTTTAATCTCTTTTTTGTGGCGTACTCGGCAAGAATTGTTTTGGTGGCTTGCTTACTTTCAGATACATTCGGCTCATCAAAGGGGTCGATGGCAAGGCAAATGCCCGCTACGACTGTGGCCATTTCCCAAAAGAAAAAAAGCGCGCCGATATCATAAGGATCGTTCATTTCTATCTCCGCCGAAGGATGGCCTCCCTTTTCGAGAAGCTCCTTCTGCCTTTTGCGCTCAGGATTTCCTTTCGCGCTGCGCATGCGGGTAAACACAAAAAAGCGGTCCTTATCGTAAAACGCCAAAGGAGCCTCAGGCTCGGAGACGATAGGCACCACTCCTTTGCCTTGTTTTCCGGTGCTTTCGGCGACAAGCTGCTCCACCCAATCACCGAGCGGCTCCAGCATGGGCGGGCTTACGAGCGTCAATTTATTCCGCCCGATTTTCTCGGCTTGGGCCATGGCCACTCCAAAAATAAACGCGGGATTTTCCGCAAGCGGTACGTCGCTTCCCGTTTCTTCCACCGATTTAAGCGAGCGCTCTACTAATTTCTCGATATCGATGCCCATAAGCGCGGCCGGCACTAAACCAAAATACGTCAGCGCCGAATATCTTCCGCCCACATCTTCGGGCGCAAGAAACGTTTTCCGAAATCCGTTTTCATGCGCTAGTTTTTCAAGCGATGAACCCGGGTCGGTGATAGCCACGAATTGTTTTCCGGCTTTTTCAGCGCCGAACTTTCGTTTGAGAATATCGTAAAAATAAAGATAAAAAGATTCAGTTTCAATAGTAGAACCGGATTTGCTTGAAACAATAAAAAGCGATTTGGATAAATTGATAGAATCCAAAACGTGCTTCACGGCGGCCGGATCGGTGCTGTCTAACACAATAAGCTTGGGATAACCTTTCGGCCGGGGAAAAATCTTACTGAATAAATCCGGCGCAAGGCTGCTCCCGCCCATTCCAAGAAGCACGACGTAGCCGAATTGCTCACGGACAGTGCTTGTAGCAAACTCTTTGATTTCGGGCACCAAACTTTTTGCAATCATAGGCGCATCCAGCCAGCCGAGGCGATTTCGGATGGTAAGCTGAACCGCTTTGTCTTCGGTCCAGATATGGGTATCCTTACTCCAAAGTTTCTTGGCGAAATCTTTGGCTTCGAGTTCCTTTATCTTCAACCGAAGCGCTATATCGCCTTCTTTGAACTCAAGTGCGAAAAATTTATTTTTAAATGCGGATTTCTTTTCGATCACGTTCATTCTTTAGCCTTTCTGATTGGCTGTCATTTGCCGTTGACCTGCTCTTAATATTGCCGTTTCTTTGGACACCTTGCCTCATCCTGAGGCAAATACGAAACGGCAATATTAAGAGCTAGCCATCCATGGACCTGATCGGGATCGAACCGACGGCCTCTACAATGCGAATGTAGCGCTCTCCCAGCTGAGCTACAGGCCCATGGATGGGCAGTCCTTTAATTTGCAGATTCGATCGGCGCTCACGACGAGCGCCAGCAACCTTTTTGAATCTGAAAATTAAAGGACAGGCTAGATATCGGTCGTGAACATCAATTATTACGATCTGCCCAAATTGAAGCAAGCCGCATTACTTTGTCAGCCTTTCACCCAACCTGCTGTTCGGCGAGCAATTTTTCAACTTCTTCGGAAACGAAGCGGAAGCGCGCGACGACATCCATATAGCGCTGATCGGTTTCCATCCCGCGAAGCTCTTCCTGAATTTTCGGGAAATCCGGATTCTTTTCGGTTTCTTCTTTTAGTTCTTTTATGCGTTTCTGAATTTTCCGGTATTCCCTATCTTTCTTGCGAAGGATCTTGGTGTCTTCTTCAAACCAAGGGAAATTAATAAAAGAGCGAAATCCGGCATTGCGAATAATTCTATCTTGCCCATCCTCAAGCAAATAATAAAATTGTTTTGACTTCTCATCCATAATGAGAAGTCCGAGCTCGAGGCTTTGATTAACGGTCTCGGTCAGTTCCGGCTGATGAATTCTCACCAAATCATGGAACGCCACCTGAAGCTTTTTATACGAAGAAATGTATTTTTCCCATGCCACGTCCTTCGGCACTTTGGCCCATGCCGAAGAAGCGATAGCGAGGCCGATCAAAAGAAAAGCTAATGTACGCCTAATCATTTCTTCCCTACCTTTCCGATTTCCTCGGAAGGGAGGAAATTGTGTGCTGTGTTTTCATAAAAAATAAGCCGAAGCGTAGGATTTTCCTGCAGCGTATGGCTCGATTGTTCGATGAAATATTTAGGAATGGGCGGATAAAACGCGTCACCCTCGTAATTCTCTTCAATGAGCGTTAGGTAGATCCCGTTCACGCCTTCCATTGTTTGGCGAAATATATCTGCGCCGCCAATGATGAAAGCGCGTTCGGTTTTAACGGCTGCCAAAGCTTTTTCCAGAGCGTTAAAGAACGTAAGACCTAAGGCGCCGACACCGCGCGAACGCGAGACGACAAAATTTTCCCGGTTCGGCAAAGGCTTGCCGATGCTTTCGAATGTTTTTCTACCCATAATCACGGTCTGACCGGTGGTAAGCTGGCGGAAATGTTTCAAGTCCGAGGAAAAATGCCAGGGCAGTTTATTTTCTTTTCCGATGACGCGATTTTTTGCCATCGCGACGACATGATAAAGCATGGAAACCTACACGGCTACGGGAGCTTTGATGGCGGGATGGGGATCGTAATTTTCGACTCGAAAATCTTCGAATTTAAATTGGAAGAGATCCTTTACATCCGGATTGATAACGAGCGTCGGAAGCGGCCGCGGTTCTCGCGCGAGCTGTTGGTTCACCTGCTCTAAATGATTTATGTAAATATGCACGTCGCCAAAGGTGTGAACAAATTCGCCAGGCTTAAGTCCCGATACCTGCGCAACCATCATTGTCAGAAACGCATAAGAGGCGATATTAAAAGGAACGCCCAGAAAGACATCGGCGCTACGTTGGTACAATTGGCAGCTCAAACGGCCGTTGCAAACATAGAATTGAAAAAGTAAATGACAGGGCGGCAAGGCCATTTTTTCAATCTCACCCACATTCCAGGCGCTAACGATCAGGCGGCGGCTGTCGGGATTGGTTTTGATCGTACGAAGCACTTCGCTCATCTGATCTACGGTTTTACCGTCTGCACTAGGCCAGGATCGCCATTGTTTTCCATAAACCGGGCCGAGCTCGCCTCGTTCATCGGCCCATTCGTTCCAGATGGTAACACCGTTATCGTTTAAATATTTTGTATTCGTATCACCGGCGAGAAACCACAGAAGTTCGTAGATAACCGACTTTAGATGGACTTTTTTGGTGGTAAGCAAAGGAAAGCCTTGGCTCAGATCAAACCGCATTTGATAGCCGAAGGTACTAATCGTACCGGTACCGGTACGATCGCTTTTTTGTTCGCCGGTGTCCAGAATATGCTTGAGCAGGTTGAGGTACTGTTTCATAAGTCGTTATATTAGCGTAAATTATAGCGCATCTCAAGAAAAGGTTTTATTTCCATTCGCTTCTGTGTCGATAATTAGATGTGGGCGAAAAGCCCATAAACCAAGGGGGCTCAATATGAAAAAATGCGGCGTTTGTAAAATTGCGACACTCCTCGCAGGAATCGGAGCACTGAACTGGGGATTGGTGGCCCTTTTGAATATCAATCTCGTCACGAAAATCCTCGGTGACATGACCATGCCGGCAAAGATTGTCTACACACTTGTCGGTCTTTCCGGAATAGGGCTGATCGTTTCGGTCTTCAAGACCTGTCCGGCCTGCAAAAAGTAACACGCCCCGCAAAATTCAAAAGGCCTCTTTCAAAGAGGCCTTTTTCGTCATTTTAGTCCGATCGTTTTAAAAAGACTCAAGGGTAGAGTTGTATGACACGCCATCGTTTTGCGCGAAGGGTGTAGAGCGTGCGGCGATGAAGACGGCTCGGCTCATCGAACCAGAATTCGATTTTAGCAGCTTTCAGTTTGAACCCACTCCAAAATGGCGGACGCGGGACGGGATAGCCCATGAATTTTTTCTCAAGGCGCTTTACAGCGGAGAGAAGTGCAACACGAGAAGGAAGAATGCGGCTTTGCTGTGAAGCCCAGGCGGCGATCTGGCTTCCCCGCGGGCGACTTGCGAAATATTCGTCGGCTTCTTTCAATGAGACGGGGCTTATACGACCCTCCGCGCGAACCTGTTCGCCAAGCGCGGGCCACCAGAAGCAAATCGACGCGCGGCGCGAAGAACGCAATTCCCCCGCCTTCCGGCTGACAAGATTCGTGTAGAAAATAAAATTTCCATCCTGAACACCTTTAAGCAGCATCATGCGCACGGACGGTGTACCGTTCCGGCCGGCCGTCGCAAGCGCCATGGCATTTGGCAATTTTATCCCCGTGCGCCCAGCGCGGCTCATATCGCTAAGAAATTGTTTAAAAGGATCACGCATGGGTACTTTTATACTTTTTTAAAATTGAATTCGCAACAAGATTGTGCAAGATCAAGCGGCGCGGGCAACAGCGACGTAGCTATTGAACAGAAGGTTCAAAACTTCCGAGGCATACCAACCGGTGGGATCGTTCCAATAGCCGTTCATATTTACAAGGCCGGGCAATTTTTCTTCGTGGAATTCGTACAGGAGCGCTACGCCAAACAGCAAGCCAAAATACCTTCCGTTAATGCGGCGTACAAGCTGCGGGTCAAGCCGCCCGCTCGGGTGAATGCTATCCGCCGGATCGGAGAAATAAAACACCGGCGCGTTTTGCGGCAGCCGGTTACTCCAAACGCCGACGCGCACATTTTTAAAATCGTTTCTAAGCTCCTCTACACGCGGTGCGACTAATTCTTCGATTCGATCATAGCGAATTAAAATATGAAGCTTCTCTTGATTCAGCGCTTTCAATACCAGAAGCTCTTTCCATTTATCCGACGTGAGATTTTGAATCGTCTTTGCATCGATCGAGAAAACAACATCCGTCGCAAGACTATCCACCATGGAAATATTAACTGCCGCACGCGGCTGTACAGCCTTCAAAATATTTTCTATGCCAACAAGTTCGTCTTTTTTAACAGCGCCAAAGCCGGAAGAACTAACTTTGTCACGAATCGCGAGGTAATAAGTTTTGGCGTCTTTGATCCACCATGTTGGCTCATTACTGGCACGATTGAAATCAGGCAGGTTATCTGTGTAATAAGGAAGCCCCTTCCATGTGCGCCAGCGAAGACCACGGTAGCGCAAGGTGCGTTTCTTTTTTTCCACCATATCGGGTCGATTCGAAACCATCACAAGATGCCCATTTGAATCTATGATGCGTGCTAATGGCCCGACGTCTAAACCTGATACATTAGCAACAATAATTAAATCAAATTGATTTACCTTAAAGTGCTTTGCGGCGGTTTTCTGGGTAAAAAGCTTTGGGATAACTTCGTACTTCCCTCCGGCTTGCGCAATCCGCCTGCCTAGCTTTTCATCTTTACGTTTCCCACCTAACGGATTCAATCGAGCAGGCAAATCTTCCACTTCATCGTAGCCAGCATAAGGATCCATCACTTTGACCAGGTGACCCAGTGAGGCAAGCGCTAACTCCGGCTCATTGTAATCACCTGTACCAATCGACAACACCCTGCTATGCGGTTTCAAACCAAACTGCTTCGCAAACAATAAAGCAGTCTCGCTAATAGAAGAACCATCGCTTATTCCAATCGCACCGAAGCCGGTGGGAACGGCGGCTGCTGTTTTCTCGGATTCGGAATTCAGATGGTTAACAAGCCACTTTGGTTGATGAGTCGACGGATCGCGGAATGCGGCTACGGTGCGTTCATAACTTTGTACCGCCGAATCAGAAGTGGGCCCGTAAAATCCGCTCACTTCTCTGACAACCATATCGAAGTGCGGGCGATCTTGATGCACCTGGCTAAGAAGGCCGGAAATGACCAGCCTCATTCTTTTAAGTAAATCAAGCTTTGCGCGGCTCTTTGCCTGATCAGCAGATAAGAAATCCTCAAATCCTAGTTTCTCTATCGAATCAGGATCAAATAAAGACGCCAATGCGATATACCGTTCAAATTGAATCGCAAAAGATGCGTCCGGAAGAAGCGGCGAATACGTGTCGGTGGTAGGGGCTCCCAACTTTTCAAAATCACGAGCAAGATCAGCGCGGTTTTCTTTGAGCAGTTTAAAAAAATCATCTAAAGCTTCCGGAAATTGCCCCGGATAAACTTTGCCAAACAAGGCCGATTCGATCTGCTCATCCATTTGGAGAGGATGCGGATGGGATGCCCGGATATTTGCAATTTCCAGCGATGGATTGGCGGCCTCCACAAATTTCCGGTCCGTCCATATCTCCGGAAAACCGGAAAAGCCCTCAAGTAACTTTTGGACAAGCAGTCTTTTCTCCGGATCATCGATGGGCCTATCTTTAACAGCGGCATAATCTCTTAGAAGATGCCTCATGATCAGCTGCATGGAGAAATCAACCGCATTGATGGATAGCTGACGCAATTGCCGCTCTTGATCATCGCCATTCGCATTGAACACAACGCGTAGATGCATGCCCAAAACCGTCGTTATTCGCATGGCATATGCTTTAAGGTAATCGGGCCCCAGCGCTTCCATAAATTTTTCAAGGAGAACGTAGTACCGCTCCGACCGGGTTTGATGCGAAGTAGCCAATATAAAAAGCGTGACGACATGATCCGCAAAAGGATGAACCGCATCCGGGCCTTGGGTAAGTTGCTTCAAAAGTTCGTCGAGCTTGCGGACATCTTCTCTTATTTGGGTCATATCCGGGTTTTCTTGCCGCTGCCACTCTACGAATATAGCGCCGGATAAAAGAATCAGATGATGAAAAATATAATAATCCAGAATGGTTTTAAGATTCCTTCGCCAAATTTTTGGCGATTGCGTCGGATCCATATCTTGAATCTCAAGAGAAGGAAGAACCTCTATATAATCCTCCAAAAGACGTAAAAACTGAGCGTGTTTAGCTAAAGGTGTCTGCACAGCAAAATCAACATCGAGCAATCCTGATTCGTCAAAGAAACGTTCCAAATCATAAATCAAGCCGCCTCCCTTTTCGTAGACCGAATTGCCAAACTCAGGTCCGTTCAAAACCTTGTACATAGATTTTGCCGCAGCTAAGCGTTCTTTTAAAGTACCGGTGCCGATTTGAAAACGTTTATCTTCGATAAACCGGTCCCTGCCCTTCATCATGGCCGGAATGATCTGGAAGCTGCGATCGATAAGCCTTCTGCGAGGATTTCCAAAGAAGAGCTTGGACTCAGCACGATCAAATTCCAAAATACGTACGGAAACGGCATCCTTTAGATAATCCAGTATCTCTTCTTTTGAAACGTGCGTACGCGTTTGCGATTCCGAAGCCCACCGCCGGCCCACATTCGCATTGTCTATCGCCGCGTCCCGGCGGCCGGGTTTGAAGTTCACGTAAATCAAGAAATCGGGGCTGAAAAAGAGAATTCTGAAGAGATTAAAATGGCCCTGCCATGTACTTTTCCATTCCCGCGTGACTTCTAACTCGCCGCTTAAATCGGCTTGTTCGATAAAGCGCCGTGCTTCATCAGGAGAAACCGACGACGCCGTTTTCTCCTGTCCTGCCCAATGATTTTGTTTCTGCACTAAGGAACGATCGAATCGCCTAGCCACGGCCCTACTCATAATCCACGGAAGAAAATAATGGTTGTCGTCCTGAAGTACCCGGAGATATTCATCCGGCGCAGGAAGCGCCGGCGCAGGAATTTTTAAATTTACCACCGGAAAATTATTTTTCTTGGCGATTCCCCGAAGCCGTTCGCGTTCTCCTTCGTTTATTTCAAATCGCGGTTGTCCATTCGAAATCTGAGCGCCTTCCATTTCCGCAAAAAAGACGCCTTCGATTTTAAGAGCACTGGCTTTTCTAACGTCGATCATCACGTTATTGTGATCAAACGAACGGCGGAATTTCTGGCGCACAGAGGAACGCCATATAAGCTGCTTTGGCGAAAGAAGGCCGAAACGGGCTCGAAGCGCGCGCACCCGGTTAATGCGTTCCTCCCTTTCAAAATATCCGGATATCGGCGACACCCATAAAATATGTTGATCGGGAACGCGCACAATGAATCCTTGCATCGCCGGCAGTCCTAAAACATCGGCGGTGCCTTCCTTACTTCGATGGATCAAGGATCCATGGAAAATCTGATTTTCTTGAAGCTCCTCTATGCCGGTCGAATCCAACACGATATACGTAAAATTCTCCGGATCATGCCGAGCCGGATCGGTAACGACCCGATCGTATCTCTCCCTATCTTCTACTACGCCAAAGCCGGCAGCGGCGCGGGCGGTTATAAAATGAAGTATTGTTGGACTGTCCAGAGAGGCCGAATTCAAAGAAGTCCGAATGGGCACGTTTTGATAATTTCGAAATCCAATTGCGGTGAGGGCCGATTTAATTTCATCCATCGAATAACGCAGATACTTTGTTTTAAACGGATTATCAGCACCCTCGGTATCCCATGCAGGATATGTTGTAATAACGATACGGCCGTTTGGTTTTAGCACGCGGCGCGCTTCCCATAAAGTTTCGGAAAGATTCATAGTGCCGATGGATTCGCTGAAAATGACGGCGTCAAATAAGCCATCTTGGAATGGAAGCTCGTAGGCGCTTCCGATTTTCTGATCAACACCGCGTTTTAAAGCATATGCCGTGTTTTCGGGACTAATATCGACGGCCGAGACCTTAAATCCCTTTGACATAAGCAACGCAGCAAGCTCTCCCCTCCCTTCACCTACTGAAAGCAACCTGCTGCCTGCCGGAAGACCTTTGACAATCTTCTCGGCAACTAGATTTCGAACTCTTTCGCTACTTGAGACATCACCTATGATTACCCCATCTTTCCCGTGGCCGAACTCATCAAAACCTTCGGAATGTTTAATCTGTACAGCAGGGTTGGTAATTTGCCTAGCAATGCTTTCAGGTAATCCCGCCACCAATTTTTCCCGGTTCTTGGCGCCAAAGCCGGCTTCTATCTCAGCAATTTTTTGGGTTAATTCCCTAACTTTTGCGCGCTTGGAGTCAATCAATTGAAGCGTACCCGCCGTAACCGCGCCGGGCGTTTCGTCGTTTCGCGCAACATAACTCTCAAGCCCTCGCAATTCTTCTTCCGCTTGCGCAAGCTCCGCGCGAACTTCTTCAATTTTTACCTCCGCACCAAAGCCGGTCGGCGGATTTTCGGAAGCCCTCTGACTTTCCAATTTAATTTTCATCGCAAAATGATGAATCGCATAAATCCAAGTACGGGGCGATTGGCCGGCTTGGTTTAGATCTTTTTTAACGAAAAGATCGTTCAGAATGAGCCGCCTCAAAATACCTCGCCTACCCTTAGGATCTATCTTGTTGGCGCCGTAAATAACATTAATCAGCGCATCCCAATCACTGTTCACTCTGAAATGCCCCGCAAAAGGTACGAGGCCGAGTTCTTCGTCGCTGGTCTTGCTCATTTCATTCACGATATCAGTAAGGGTTAAGCCGTATTCTGTTTTAAGCAATTCATTAAAAGCTTGAGCGCGCTCATCTGTAAATCGCTCTGTTGCGGGAGGAGGACTTGCCCGCCACCGTCTGAGTTTCCAAACACCCGGCAGAGAAAGCATTTCGAGATACTTAGAAAGTGAGATTAATTTTTCGAGCATCAGCCGCTCGTGGGTGGTTTGGTAGCGCAGTGCCGTCGCCTGAGCGTAATGACTGAGTTCATAAGCTGCGGCGAAATCTTCTCCGCGGGAAAATAGCTTTCTAACGGCTCTTACTTTGCGAAGCATTTCCCTCTTTGCTTTAGGTTCATTTTTAAATAAATCCTCATTCTCTTTTATTTGGTTTATAACTTTATCAATGTAGGGCGCCATCGATTCGCGCTCTACAGGTACCCTCACACCGAAGCCGGATCGGGATCGAATTTTCAAGTCTACCTCACGGCGAACCTCATCAAACAAATCCCGCACCTGGCTTGGCGTAGTTATGCTGTCGGCCCGTTCCAACATTTTTTTGTAGATCGGATACACAACAAAAGATTCATCCATCACGTCACCCAGCGCCCGAACGAGCTCCAAGTACTCATGTTTGAACTCATCAGTACGTAACGTTTTCAACTGTGGATTGACGTTAAGTATGTATTTCCTGACAAGCTGGTCAGTATCTTTTGTCTCTGTATCTGCATAAATGAGTAATATCGCTTCGGGATCAATAGCGATACCTTTGCTGCGTAAAAACACTGCTTCCAAAAGGATGCCTTCAAAGACAGGCTGAATTTGAGAATGTCTGTAACCTCTTGACATAAGTAATTGGTAAGCTGAGTTTGCATTGTCTATAAAAGTATTTGATACTTTTCCTCCGGGGAATAAAGAAGGATGCCCTCTATAAAAAGCATCTTCTCTATGCCGCGCCCAGCGCTCACCTAGAGGCAACGTTACCGAGACAAATTTCTTGATCCGAGCCGGATCAGCTACATGATCTTTCCCACTCTTGCGCGCGAGCAAATAATGCGTGGCTGCGTACAGGACTGGAAAAAACCAGAGAAAAGCTAATTTAAAGGCCCATGCGCTATCAGCCATAGTGGTTTGCTCTATATCTTCAAACATTTTCTTAATTCCTCCACGCTGACCGGGGAACCAACCCTCCCAGAAAAACCGGAAAGGCCAGAGGTGAACGTAAAAGAGCATCGTAAGCGCCCAAACAAGCGGCCTACGTTCATGAAGCGAAGCTATTTCATGAAACACATTTTTCTTTGGGTGATCCGGTAAATGTTCTGTGACGTACTTTTCCAGAGATTCTTCGGCCCATCGGCCTTCAAAGAGTGTGATATCTTCGGCCGGAAAAGACTTTAAACGAGGTTCAAAGTCGATCCGGACACGGGTTCCCTGCTCTTCCTTCTCAATTTCTACAATCTCGGATTTAGTATTCGGTATGTATGTTTTGCGTAAAGCGTGGCCATCTTGATCCTTTGATTCGATAGAAATACGAAGGGCTTTTTTCTTACGTAAGAAAAAACTAGCTCCAAACAAACCTAGGCCGACACCGCCAAAAACATCCGAGGTATACAAGTTGGCTGCGGCCAGGTGATCTTTTGTCTTGGAGGTAAAACGCTTCTCCAAAAGATTGGGTAATATTGAGGGCGTAATTCCTATTCCGTTGTCTTCGATCAGAATACTTAGCTTACCCTTCGAAGACAACGCTATACGAAAATAAATTTGACCCCGGTAATCGGCCTCTTGCTGTACGTAAGCGCGCAAAACCAGCGCATCATAAGCATTAGCCAGCATCGCTCCTGCTACATACTCGTCAATCACATGCCCAAGGTCAGAGAAATCTTCCAGAAAAGGCTGGAGATTCTCTTGAAGCGTATTGGTCGCGTTTTCTATCCAATCGTTTACATCCGTACGAATGGCGTAGGAAAATTTACTCTGTAAGAGGAATTGAATTGCCGCACGCCTCTCATCGTAAAGGGCATCGTAAACTTTCCGCTCGCGCGCTTCATCGGAAGGCTTATTTCGAATCAGGCGGAGCAGTTCAAGAAGAGCGTTTTTACTACCCGTCCTAGCTAGATCTTTTATATACTGTCTTTCTTTAATCAAGGAATCCCGAGGTCGGATTTGCCATTCTCCATTCTCATTACGACCGACGTGCAGGGGAAAATATAAATACGAGATAGATTTGACAAATTTAAGAAAATTCACTTCATCAAAGAAAATAGCGATCTCTCGCAAGATAAAAATGAGCGTACGATACGCAACCCATATCGTTACAGGATTTACGGAAGGACTAAATATTGACCAGAAATTTGATCCTGCAAGAACGCCGAAACCGGCTGGTTTTTCAATATAGAAAATGCCGGAAAGCGGGGTGTCGTCGCTCTGTGTTTGAATATAACTCTGCAGGCCTGCCTTTCGAAATGCACGCCTCACAACGGAACGATAGCGCGGATTGTTCCAAATAAGTGCCCGACCGCCGGGTATCAAAATATTTGCAAGCTCAGGCGCAAATTTGTTTAGTATCCGGCCACCTGCATCGTACGCGCTGTATTCCGGAAGCTCACTCTTCCTTAACAAATCTATATTTTGACCAACCGATGTATCCGGTTCGGCCTCAGGAAAATAAAAGGGCATGCCCCAAACAGCGCGGTCGTAACGATAGCCAAATATCGGCTGACCTCTTCCATCGAGTACGCTGGTACCAAGCAGAACCTTTCCTTTTATTCCCGCGATTCTTCCAACCGCTCTCGTATTGGCCACTTCAACCGGATTGGCTCCGATAGCATCTACTTCCGCTCCGGTTACCAGCGACATAATCCATCGATCGATGCCGGCGCCCGGCCCTATGTTGATCGAGTGATGACCTTTCCTGAGATCAAGCCCCTTGCCTCCGTAAATTTTTGAGAAAAACGTCTGATGACCCGGAAGATCCGCAAACGGCGGATAGACCGTCGGGAAGAGAGGTACGATGATCTGGTGTGAACCGGCATCGGCTTTGAACATGTCATCGCGAAGCAGGAATTTCGTTTCTTCCGTAGATTCCGTCACCGAAGCGAGCGGAATTGATTCATCGCTTAAGAAAGAATCGGGATGAAATTCGACCATACGGGGTTTTCTAGAAACGGAAGGATCGCCGGATAACACATCCAACTCTACATAAATAAACGGCAGGAAACTATCCTGAGTAAACCAGAGACGCTCTACGACTCCGTCGATGGAAACGGCTTGCTTATATGCATCGATAACTGCCTGATCGCTGTCAACCCTTTTTGCCAAATCTTTCCAAACCTGTTCTGCTTGCGGATCGCCGATTTTCGGTATCTCTACATAATAAGGACTGAGATCAAGATATTTAGGAATTCCATCGGTTTTTCGGCCAGAAATTATTTCTTGCGCGGCATCTTTGGAAACTACCGGAAAAATGGCGACGAGCAGACCGTTCGGGTTAAAGAGCAAATCAAATTTCGAGTCTCCGCCGGCGGTTGGATAAAGTACGTTCAGACTTTTGTGCGATAAACGAGCATTTCTTTCGGCGGGCACTTGAATACGGCGAACCGTAGAACCGTTCGGACCGGCTTTTATTTGCAAAATCTTAGCGCCGGAGATTTTCTTCAGGTCTGCCAATCCAAACGCCTCAAGAAGATCAAAAGCGGGTGTTTTCCTAAGCAATTTTAAATCGAATGCTTTCCCGCTCAATTCAGTTTTACCCGCAACTCCGGCGGAAACTTTCTCTGGGGAAGCGCTGAGACCTAAAAGATTGGCCTTCGGGACATTCTTGCCCTGGATCATCGCAAAGAAATTGCTGTTTTTAAGAAACCGCGCGGAATCATCATTAGCCGTAAAACCGATATTCCGGAAAAACTGATATTGTGAGGTCACGCCTAAAAATTCAAGGCCGGCCGCTGCGCCGTGTTCGGCAAGCATTCTGGCATGAACGTCGGTCGTGATATCGACCTCCCCCACACTAACGAACAGATCACCCTCACGCCCTTTTTCACCAAAGGTCCGGACGCTAGCCCGCGACGACCTCTCGTAACTATACCAATCGGGCTTACTGGCTTTTGAGCCGTAATCAATCGTTATCACGTACCCACGGCGGAGGCTCCGGGCCATACTTTCCTGCCACCGAACGCTATCCAAATTCACAGTGAGCCCCGGACCGTCAAGCAGTGATTTTGTAAACCTCCGGTCCATAACGCGCTTAAACAAATCAACGTAACGCACAACTTCTTCGGATGAAGGCGTATCTATCGTTTCGGTAAATCTACCCGTTGAATCCTCGGAATGCGGTGCTGTTATGTAAACTTCCTTAAGCTGACCGCCTACTTTTCTGACCCAATGCACCGGAAAAGCGTCGGGGAGTTCGTTGGATATAAAAACGCCGTCGATATCTTTGAGCGGAATATCGAGGGCTGAAGCTTGAATCCATGTAATGGGCAGCGCTTCTCCCGAAAGAGTCTGTTTTTGTCTATTCGTAAGCTCCGGACTGATTTCGATAATGACATAACGAATGGAATCGATTAACCCTTCCGGGCCTTCCGATTTCAGGCTGGTGAGAATATTCTTGGCCATGGTTCCGTTACCCGCGCCCATCTCTACGATATGGAATATAGAAGGCTTATCCAAAATTTCCCACATCTGCGAAATCTGCTTGGCTATCGTTCGGCCAAACAACTCAGGCTTTTCCTCAGGATATGTCATGAAATGCTTTTCTGCATGATCGTGCGAACCTATTCGCACCGCTCCGCTGCTGTAATATCCCGCCCCTCTCCCGTCCTCGGTAACATGATATTGAGTAATATCCATAAAATCTCTGAAGGTAATCTTGCCCTCCTTCGCTAGACGCTTCATAAGCTCCATACGAACTTCCGACTCGCCCGATAACTGCACTGCAGTTTCCTGTACGCCAAAGCCGGTGAGCTTCGCGCGGATTTGAGAGCTGAGGTAATTTACAAGTTCGCCAATTTCATCATCCCCGGCATTCAACCGCGTCAAAATGCTTTCACTAAAGTCTCCCGCAAACGGCTTTATTTTACCGGTCACCTCTTTGGAGTGAGCGGCGAAATAAGCAGTCTGGCTTCTGTATCCTGCCCGGAATCCTTCGAGATAGTTCGGTAGATTTTCCTCAAAAATTCTTTTATCCTGGGGTAAACTGAAACTGGCCCATCCGAGAAAAGCATCTCTCGCTTCTTCGATATCGTCGACCATGGGTTTGTTCAGATACCGCGGTGTAAGCACGTTTTCACGGTCGATATTAATTACCGCGCGGCGATGCACGGCAAGCAGGTCATCGGTGGAAAATTGCTCGAGCTTTTCTATACTCACGCTTAGATTGTGAGGGCGGTCTTCGGCGCCCAAAATATGAGCCTCGGACATCGCCACGCCCAGTGCGAAGAAAAGCCGTTTCAAAAATTCACGCTCGTCACGACGAGAATGTAAACCGCTTAGAAGATCAAGCATATCCATACCCTTGATTTCACGGATGTAGACATAATGCTCACCTTCGCTTACCCATGCAGTAGGAGCATGAATGGCGGAAAAAAGCGAGTTACCCGCTAAATGGCTGGCGTGATCTTTGAGAGATCTTTTTCTCTTATCCTTCATTACGATTCGAATGGGAATGCCGGTCTTATCAATAACCACAGCGAAATAAGGTCGGGTAACGGCGTAATCCTGATGATATTGCGCTAAGACAAATCGACCCTTATCCATTCTCAAGATATCTGCGCCGGACATATCTCGATGAATAATGCGAGATAATTCTATGCTTTCTTTAGATGGAACAGTTTGAAGTACACTTCGGCCGCGGTGTGCGGGGAATTTGGTAATATCTCCTTTCAAAAGGATGAGCAGGCGAATACGTTCAAATATGTCAACCACTCCGGGCGTATTCTTTAATATATCCCCGTTTACGCGATGGTTGCTGCCATTTCTTGTATTAGCCAACTCGGCAGCCAAACGCAAACGTTCACGCCCTGCCAATAACTGATGGTTCAAAAGCGCATTAGCTTTCCTAATAAACTCAATGTCACTGCGCCCGCCGATTTCACCCGACCGCCGGCGTTTGATTAAAGCAAAGGCCAATTCGGAAATCGCCGCTACGCGTAAAGTATTTTCGGTTCGTAAATCGATGAAAAATTTCTCGATAAACGCAAGACCTTCCTCCGAAGCCGAATCGATATGATCTATGAAAATACTGAGCAGTCGAACGAGCTGTCCATGATCCGTGCCCGCTTTGAGGACTTTTTCGGTGGCAGCAAATTCATCTAAAGCAGCCCGCATTTTTTCTCCGGCTTCTTTGAATTGCCCTTCCGCCAAAGCCTTTTGAATCTGCACCGTATCTTCGGTACCAAAACCGGCGAGATAAGGCGGCTTTTGTTTTCGGGCTGCGGCTACTTCAACCGCGACTTCGAAACGATCAAAAGCGGAAGCCACGATACCGCTAAAGCCGTAGGTGATAAGTAATTTCATAAGAAACTCGGCGCGATCGATTAGAAAGTCTCTTCTGAGCTCCAAGACCTGGATAATTTCGTTAAAAAACTCTTCGGACGGGCCTTCTTCCTCGAACCGTTTTTGAATAATGTTGGATTGAACTTTGGCTAACTCATCCCATCTCTCTTTTACCAAAATGTGATCCAAAGCCCGACCTACATGGCTCCGATTGAAGTCATTCGGCAGATTTTGTCCTGCTCTATAAAATGCTTCGCTCATCACGTTATTCTCATAATCCGGTGAAAGGTAATCGATGATTTTTCGAAGAATGGCGGCGCGGTCTGATTCGTCTGCCGATTCTGCTAATTCCTTATCAAGCCGATCTAAAACCATAGTCGCAAGCCATCCCGATTGATAATCGAATAATAAAGATAAATAAAATTCGTCAACATTTTCCGCAATAACCTCGCGCTGTCTCAAAGCCGCAATTTTAAAATGTTCATCGGCTGAGCTGCGGACAAGAATCGAGTCAAAATGAAACATAACATGCTCCTCGAGTATTTCTTTTCTTTCGATCTGTTCATACGGCGTAAGAGACTCGCTGTCATCATCGTTATGATCAAAAGCCTCGGCAGCAAGCTGCTCCTTAAATCTATTTCGCCAGTTTTTGTGAAACTCGGTAATCTCATCCACTAATTTTTGAATTTCATTCTCGTAATCGACAGCGGATTCACCTGCCGATGTTTGATCCTGTTCATCTTCCGCGCCAAAGCCGGATAGGGGCGCGAATTGAAAAACCAGTTGAGCGTCCGTTTGGGAGGCTGGCCATCTCCTTTTGTAATAAGCCTGAAGCGCATCGTGAAATTCGGAAATACTCCCGGGGCGATGAGCTCCTTCGATAATTTCCATCACTTCAGGAAATTGCTGAGCTTTCCTCTGCTGGATCTGGTTGTGATCTAAAATGTAAGCGTTCGGCCCCGTCATATCTCCGTTGGAATTGATGTATTGAAGACGAAAACCAAGCGCATTGCTTATCATATGAGAGAGCGCCCAACGCTCATCCTTGCCGTATCCGCCGATCGGATGAAAAAAATCGACGATGAAAGGTTTGTCTGTATTCTCTTCGATGATTATGTTTCTCATGATTAAATCCCCATGGAAAAGACCGGCTTGTTCAACCAGAACCATGGCGTCGCTAATAACAATCATCCAGTGCGTTAATTTTTTTAGGAATTCATCATCCGAAAGTTTTCCGCTTTCTTCACGAAGCCAATCCGACATCCGGCGGCCCTTGATCTGCCTGACCTCGTATTGCCCTTGCGAAGTTAACCTCATTTCCGGAAGCGCCGGATGCTTGAGCGCCGCCAGCTTTAAAACATCCCCGTTATCTCTTTTAAAAGGAAGCCAATGATCATCTACACCAAAACCGCTGTTTCGATGATTGCGGTGATTTTTTTGAGCGGCGACCTTTTGAGCAAAATGATTAATGAAAAGTGCCCATGCCGTCGGGCCGAAGTGCCGGGACATCCCGAGCGAAAGATCCAAACTGGGCATTTTACCTTTGAACCATTCTTCGGGATAAATGTTGGTGTAACGGTAAAAAAGATGGTCGAGCCGTTTCTTTTTACGCCATTCCAAAACAGCTTCGGTGAAAATCGGCCGGTTCGGGATTTGTTTAATTTCGTCGTCGCTCGCCTTCTCAATCTCTGTCATCACATCATTCAAATCAACCTTATAGAGTTTTTCCATTAACCCCTGAAGAACCTTATGCCGATCTTCATTTTCTTCCGGCAGCTTGTCGCGAATCTTCCGGAACCACAAAAGCAATTCTTCGGGGACGGATGCCCGCTCTATATCCACAGCCAACGTCCTTATAGATCGCCTGGAAAGATAGCTCTCCTGATAATGGAGCACGGCGGGATCGTGGACCAGTTTATTTAATCTCTGAGCAGCCTCGAAATAAGCTTCCCCACGGAGCGGAATCCATACCTTACGAAGCTCCGTCATCAATTCTTTCCAACGATCCTTGGGAAGCGTGGGATGATCTTTCACCGCTTTCTCAATTTGTTCCAAGCGATCAAGTAATTGCTTAATCCGAATTCGATTAGGCTTATCGCCGCCCACCGCCGCGCCAAAGCCGGCAGCAGATGGTTTGGCAGAATCAAGATTTTCTTGTTTTAGCAACCTTTCAACGGAGAGAATTTGACGGCCGATGCCTGTGCTAGAACCGCCCTCGATGGATTTAACAGCTGCAACAAGATCTTCTATAGAAATGGGAGTTCCGGGCTCGTATTCGAAGAAGCGGCGACGAGCCTTACCCTCTGTCGAATAAGCAAAGGATGCGGGTACGGAAAAGAACGCTAAATTCCTTCCTAGTTCCATAACCTTCGCATCAATCGTGTCACCTTGACGGATAAGATCGAGGAGGATGGTCCAAACACTGGGCGTCATTATGGCGTTATTTTTACGAGCTCCTTCGTTATCCTCTTTGTCAGCAACCTCGTCATTCTTTGCGAACACTTCTTCAAGAAAGGCAAGAATCGCCAAACGAAGCTCCGGATTTTCGTACCGGAAAAACACCCGGCGAAGAGCTTCGGCGCCGCCAAGAGGCCCCAATATAAAAGAAATATGCTCTCGCTTTATTTGGTGCAGTTTTCTATAGATTTCTATGCTTCCGAGTAAAAGATCGGGATCGGATTCGGGATTTATCAATATTAACGTATCTATATTAGTTTGGTGACTTGTAAAGAACTTTACGATCCGGCGATATCTTGGATGTTTTTCATCGTTCAATACTCCGGCAAGCGCGCGCAAGGCCAGTCCGTGAGTATTAAAACGCTTCTTAAAAATCGCTTGGGCTCTTTCCTCTACGTCGTCAAGAAAGAGCTGTCTCGCCACTGGCGAGCCAATATCGACTCTAAAGCTTCTCTTTAATGAATGGAGAAGTTGTTTATGTCTTTCCTCAAGAGTAAGCTCGGCGATGCGGATTTGAGATGCGGGCGCGCCCTCAAGACGGGACCGGATATTCATACGCAATTGGAAGGCATTATTCATAGTGCCGGCCAGTTCGATCGCATCGGTCAAAAGATCCCCGTCGAAATAATAATGAGGTTTTTCAAGATCAAAATGGAAGGTTTCCACCAAGGATGCATTATCCGGAACGCCTTTCATCTTTCTAAATTTCTCATGAAGGTTAGGAACGAAATATAACTGCGCCTCGTGATCATCCAGAAAGGACTTTCTCGCCGCTTGCGGGAGAAGAGAAAAAATTTGATTGAGTCTTTCACTTTCTTTACCGGCAACCAAAGAGCTTGATTCATTTTCTGTTAAAGCTCCGCGAGTGAGCCGCCATTGACCGGTTCCGGCATCGTAGGCATACCTTTCGACCCGCCTTTTCTCGGTTGCTTCTTGAATTATTTTTTGAACTACGATCCGATCGCTTATTTTTTCCCTGACTTCGAACGGATGCCTTAATGATTTCCCTCTTGATCCGTAGGGAGGAAGCGGTTCGGTTGACGGATATATTTTCCAGGCTTGCCGGTAGGCCTCCAGATAAAACGGATCGGCGCCAAACCATTTTCTAAGCTCTTCTATTTCACTTATGCTTTCTTCAATCAGACGCGCCCGTTCACCCGGATCCGTAATGTCTTTAAGCATCTCACAGACCGTCATATCGAGAAATTTTAAAAGCTCGGTGAAGGGCAAAATTCCGATGTTGGGAATAAGCCAGCTCCTTTTACGAGCTTGGTTATAGAACGCGTTAAGAAGGCTGGACGTCTCCTTCGCACGGCGCTCCATAGGCAGCCTACTGCCGTAGTATCTGTAGATTCCGAAATCACCCACCGAAATCACGCGGCCGTTTGGAAGAAGACGGAAATTTTCCAAATGAAGGTCTGTAAGCCGGCCGCGGTCACGGCTCGCTTGATAGCCAAGCCTGTGCATATACAGCGCATGCTTTAATACATCTACCGTTATACGTTCATAAGCAAGCGATGGACTCGGATTCTCACCGTAGGCCTCTTTAAGAAACGCGTTCCAAGCATCATCGCTGCTAAGCACATTGCTTAAGCGCTTGCCGGCCGTATAACGAAATGCTGCGACACCAAGAGGAAATTCCGCATAGCTGTAAGGTTCGTAAGAAGGCCGATAGAGGTAAAAATCTCCCTTTAGGCCGATGTGAAATAAGGGTTCGACCACACCCGGATTTTCTTTTTCTTCTTGGCGTAATTTTTCAGCCAGCGTGATATGCAGGCGGTCAACATCACCGCTTGATCTTCGCTCGCCGGGAAATTTAATTTCGATCGCGTAACGGCGATCCGGAGTATAGATAATATGCCGTCTGAACGATTCGCTTACCGGAGCGATCCGTAGTCCCCTAAATTCAAAATAGGTTTTATTTTTCTCTGCCCAACTAATGGGATCGATGTATTCACCGTTAATCTGGTGGTAAGGATACGCTAGGCGCATGACAGAAAGAAACGTGAGAAGACGTGCAAGTTTTGCAGGGTCAGCCATTATTTCCGACAACGCCGGTAAATTTTCTCTAAGCTCATTTCTCACACCTTCCCCTACCCAATACAAACCGGTCTGCCGTACATCGTCGGCCGCTACGGCTTTTGAATCAAAAATATAGCGTTCGATCAATTCATTAAAACGTTCGGGCGCGCGGGGCGAACCCGGACGTGGGGCAAACCAAAGGTATTCAAGCCCGAAAAGCCCGGCTCGGTTTAAGTAAGGATCTTTGCGTTCCAAAGCAAAAGACTGCATCAAATCCGCGAGTTCGGCCAAAAGCTCCGCCCCTCCCAGAATGCCCTCATCCCGGATCTTGTGAAGCATAATTAAAGTCTGAGCCCGTAAGGCCGGACTTTGACTCTCGTCGTCGATTATCTCTCTAAGTTTCGTTTCATCACGGCCCCCCGCATCTCGAGAAGCTATATTTCTAAGCATAATTACGGCCTCGGCACGCAGCGAAGAATTCTCGTCTTCGTCACGAATTATTTTCTCAAGCGTAGAAAGTATATTTTTTTCACGTTCGGTAATGTTTTCTTTCATCGAGAATGGTTTAACATTCCATGTAAATGACAGAATAGCTTCGAACGTACGGAGAGCCGCTACCTTTAGGAAAACATGCTTTGAATGGTGGATGATGCGAAAGATTTCGGCTAATAAATTATCTGCCGCAATCGTTTTCTGCCAATCTTGGATTAATAAGGCGCTCATACTCGCAGCTAAAAGGTCGAACAGAGCCGCCCGTGTTTTGTTATTTAGTTTTCTATCACCGGCCAGAGCAATAAAATACAAAGCATGGTTCGAAATAAACGACATCACGCGGCCATGCCCTTTATGATTACCGTCACCGGAGATGACGGTCATTTCCTCCAGCGCTTTGGGTAGGGATCTGAATTTTATTTCGGAAACATCTTTTCGGGCGAGAAGTGCAAAAACCGACTCTTGGAATGATGCCTTGCTAACGCCGGTTCGGTAAACGGAAAGGGATTGCTCGACATCGACGGGTTTATCTCTGATTTCGTTTCTTATTTCTTCGACAATACGCTCAAACTCTACTCTGAACTTCTGCAAAAAGTCCTTGTGAGCCAATTTCTCCGACAAATCCGGAGGAGCTCTTTCCATGGCCCGGGGAAACGTTCTTGTTTGAAGCTCTAAATGCTTCACGAAGTCCAAAGGAGACTCAAGAATATCAAAATCAAAAAAAACGGTAGGTACGGGAACGCCTATTTTGGAAACTCTGCCATCGTTAAAAGGTGCGGTAAAATCCAAATCATCGTATCCTTCGATGAATACAATTTCGGCATCGGCATGGCTTGTAAAAAACTTTTTCGCGTCTTCTGTCAGAATCGATAACGCTCGGTTTATCGAATCCATTTTCTTTCCGTCGAGCGTAATACCATTTACAATTTTTCCGTCGGCATCTTCTTCAAACGGCTTATTGACCCAGCGGCCTAGAGAAGTATCAAATTGAACTCCGGTAAACTTGCCCGCATTGAAAAGCTTGTCCAGTTTCCTTTGGACTTTATCTACAGCGCCGAAACCGGATGCTTTAGGTCTTTTTCTCTCTTCTTTAACTTTATTTTTTGGGGATAAAGAACGCTTTGCAAGTTGGTAACCTACAAACATCACCCCAACCGCCGCCACCGAGAAGAAAGCTGAGGAGTATTTGTTGAATTCATTAAATTGAAGGATTTTGAACAATGCGTATGCAGTGAAAAGCATACCGAGCGGTTGTTTCTGCCCTATCTGCGCACCGAAGCCAGTCGGAGATACGGAAAACACAGCGTTCATTTCGCCGGGCAATTTGCTGCTTACGGAGACGAGACGTTCCAGCCTTTGTATTCTCAGGTTATTTGCATAGAGAATCCGCACGCCGTTTTGGCGAACGATTTCGCGGACTCGGCCTTCAGGAAAATTTATCGTAAGCGCATCGCCGGGATTTAAATGAATTTGTTTGGAGGATACAACGCTTGAAACAGCATAATGATTATTATCCAAATGCCTTAAATGAAATGTGCCGGTATTTTTATAACGCCCAATCTGTAACGTCACAGCGCCAACGTTAGATTCATCGTAAAATCCAGTCACCGCCGCCGGATCCATCCACTGGTTTTTACCATTCGACATAAGAATCGACCGTGCAAATGTTCCTAGAAACGTTCTTACCGGGCCAAACATTGGGGAATCTCCAAAAAGCATGTACTCGCCGTTTTCTTCAAGCGCGTTCGCTATGTAGGAAAGCGCCAAACGCGCTACCCCGGCTCCCGAATATTTCCGATGGACACGTGGTAAACGCGGAATCCCGACAGGAAAAAATTGATCAATCCGCCAACCTCCCTCACCCGCATCTCTCATAAGCGTGACCGAAGCCGCACGCAGAAAACCAAACGGAAGTTTACTATTCAGGCGTGAAGGGGTAATAAAGTAGAGCTCTAAAGAAAAGCGCTCGTGAGGATAAAGCATCGCGCCTTCGGGAAATCTTGTTTCCCTACCGATAACGATTCGTTTCCGCTCACCGCCCCGCGAAACAGCTTCTTGTCGTAAAGTAATTTCACCGAGATATACCCATCGAGATTGCTTCTCTCCGTTCCAGTTTCGATCGGCCAACAAACTCAACTCCGGTCGGATTTTATTTTCCAGATCGTGACCAAATCCCGATAGTTCAGCCTTGCTTAGTTTTCTCGTACGCGCATTTAAAGCAGCGATTGCAAATTTGAGGCGTACAGCCTTTCCGATAACTCCACCCGACGGATCGGAAAGAAGATGTACGCCTTCGAAAAAGGGCTTGATAAACCTTTGAAAACCACCTCGTTCACCGGCAAGCCAGTCCGGCACATTTTCCACAGGGCCGTAGTCTGAATAACTAAATCCTGTTTTTCCCTCATCCATTACATCAACGTAGAAAGATAATAGCTGAACGCTAAGCCGCCAATGGGAAACAACTATCTTATTGGGATCGGACCACGCCCCGCTCCAGACTACAGCATTCTTAATTGCTTCTTTGAGAGCGTCTTGAATTCTTCCGGGATGCACATCAAAACGAAAGCCTTCTTCCGAGAGTATTTTTCCGGTGAAGACATCAACCATAAATTTCGCTAATTGGGCATATCCCTGTTGACGTGAAAGATCGGTCAAAATAAGCGCTCCAGGAATGCGAAACGCTTCCCAAAGATTTCGCCCTTTTAGGTACGGATCATCCAAAGAATCTAATCTTAGTGTGGATTTCGGAAATTTTTTCTCCACTACATCGCTGATCCGAATTTCTTTAGAGCTTTTCCGCGCCGCGCCGAAGCCGGTGGCGGGCATAGATTCTTCAAGCTGACGTTCGAGCTGGCGCATGGAAATTGGATTTCTTAGATCGGTAGTCGGTGAAATGGCACCACCTAGCGCCGTTATGAAATTGCGTCCAAAGTCGGGGCCGGCTTCGAGAATGCTCGGAGGACGCGAACCCGTTCGCACCTGGAACGGCACTTCGAAGGAATAATGGCCGACGGACATGAGTTGTTTGTAGTAATCCCGGTGCTTCGGATTTAATTCCGTGATTTTAGGAGTGACGATCAGATACGAAACGCCGGTCTGGCGAAAAATTTCCCGGATACGGCTTTTATGAAATCCACCGAACACAAGCACGGCGGTATCTTCGTTTGAGCTTGTGAGAAAATCAGTGAATTCCCTTTTGATGACGTCGTCGCGCTCACGAGAAGTTTCGTAATATTCAATGGCATTCTGAATATGCGTCTCCCAACGCTTCGAGAGCACTACCGATTTGCCGGTCTGATCAACGATAAAATAGGCGAGAGGTTCGGTCTTAAGCTTCACGAGCGTATCTTTAACCGCTTCAAATTCATCGGAATTGATTTCGATATTGGAAAGCCGCTTGATCAGCGCAATGCCTTTGTAGTAATCGAATATTTTTTGATCGCGCGCATTTTTGAGAAACGCACGGGAAAAATCATTTTCCATCCGGTCGATTTCTTCAAAGAGCGAAACGGGCTTAACCGATTTCACTTGCTCATAAATTTCAGGGTCATCGGTATTCCGAGCAAATCGAAGGAGCTCGATGTGGGGATACTTTTGTTGGAATGCTTCGGCTCCAATTTTTTGAACAAATACCGCTCGTGCCCGGTCAAGATAGACCACAAGATCGATCTCGCCCCGATCGGATTGTTCTTTAAATTTCATCCAATCTTTTAGTTCCTCCGGAAAATAAAGGTTCGCAAGATTTCCAATATGGAACCTGAGCGCAGCGAGATCCTTTTCGGTCGTCTCTTTGTCTTCGGCGGCTTTGCGGTACCAATCGACGTTTTCCAGATGAAGTTTTATATTGTCGGCGCCGATGAGTTTGAAATCTTTCTTGCGGTTGATATGCGCGTATTCCGCGCCGCCGATACGGAGTTTATCGAGAAGAAAATAAGAAACTTTTTCACGTATTTTCGGGTCGCTAACAGATTTGAAATAATCGTCGGTCGGAACGGGGCCTTCGTAGCCTTCTTCAAAAACGGTTTTAACATCGAGCTTATTCACCAAGAGATCAATAAGCTTGGCGATATTTTCTTGAGCTTCGAGGGAATCGTGGGCGTCTTCAAGATAGATAATTGTTTTGCCGTGGCCGCTTCGGTAACGTTCGCTGACGGTCCCGAATTCGGCAGGAATGTTTAGATTGGCTTTATTCGATCGGGGATTTAGCGGAGAGGTAATTTCGCGCGCGGAGCCCGCATAGGCAGGCAAACTCGTAACGGTCAACGCGACAATGAGGACAAGCGCCATGCATCGCTTAAACATCCGGTATTTTTCAGCTGTCATAAGCTTTTTAAATGCCTCAGATATAAGCGAATAGAAAAAGCCCGCTTGAGGATTAAGCGGGTTTTGGATAAAATTCGGCCTATAAATATTATAAGAAGTATAACATAGACATTGATTTATTGTAAGATTTAATGTAACCTCATTACTATTAATAACTTATAGATAACTAGGAAGGAATCTTATGGACTTAGCACTTCTTCTTATCGCATTGGGATTTGGCTACAAAATTTTTGTAGAAGGATCACTTCAAACCAAAAAAAATTTGAAGCAGGCCGGCAGGCTTGTAGGTCTGGTCATTATGGTTCTGAGCGCAGCCGGAGCAGCGGCCAAAACGTTCTCCATGTTTAATTATGACAACATGTGCTCAATGATGGATTACCCCATGCACGGCATGAAGGGCGATCGTGGATTCTTCAAAGGCTTTGGTTCAAAAGTAATGTGCCCTCTGTCCGGGTCCTCCGCAACGTCCGCCGAAAAATTACCGCCCGGGCACCCGCCGATTGACGTCGAAAAATAGCACCGTACGGTAAATTACTAATTTTTTTCAGAAAACGGGATGAGGATCGTAAAGGTGCGGTCTTCGCCCGTTTTCGTATCGTGAACACTCGTGAGTTCCAAAAATAAATCTTCCCGAAGCAAATCTTTGCTCAACCCTTTTCCGTACGTTGAAATATCGTAATAACTAAACCAGCGGACATTTTCTCCTGCCGCAAGCGTGATCGGTTTTCCTCCGGCTTCAAGCACCGCCGTTTTAGATTGCTTCAACGCATGGATGGGTTCGCTATGCATGGCTTTACCTTCATCGCCTCTAAATTTGGACGGTACGGTAAAGAAAATCATGAGCGTTCCTGCGGTGGCCCAAGCTCCGAGACGTTTACCGACATATTTTTTTGCTCTCGTATTTGCTTCCTCGGGATTTAACAGCGGCAATTCATGCCCTTTGGCATCGGCGAGTCGAACGGAAATTTTCGATAAGTCAAAATCGGTTGCCGTGTCGTTGAATAAAAGTAATTCAAGCGGAAGCATCCGGGCTTCGGATAAATCGGTGCCAAACGCAAAACGCGTTTCGGCCTCACCCAAATAAGGCTCGGCAGCAAGCGTTAATCCGTCTTTAGAGGAACGGTGATCGTAAAAATTTGGCGAACGGACGGGCGGAAGCATCGGCGGATAATACACACATCCGCTCATTATTATTAACACCCAGATCAAAATATAAATGCCGTGCTTATTATGCATGCGTTAGTTGGCGTCCCACTTTGTTAAGAAACTGTTTTACAAGCTGAACGGGCTGGCTGCGATCCAGCTCATTAAACGTTTCGTGCCTAAACCCATCAAGCATTTTCATTTCTTTATCTGCGCAGAGCAGGCGATCAAAAAAAGTAATGCTTTTCCGGTTGTCTACGACTTCATCCGTCCCGGACAATATCATCAGGAGAGGAATACGCAGTTCGGATATATTTTTTTCGGCGAACCGCATGCCTTTTTGCATTTCATAAAGAAAATCTACACCCACAAATTTATAAATACGCTTATCCTCTCGGTACGCATTTTGAACCGCCGGATCGCGGCTAAGCCTATCCGGACGCACGGGCTTCGGAATGGTTCTGCCCGGAACGATACGCCGTAGTAATGCTATCGCCTTGTCCATGCATGGAAAAAGAAAGTGCATTCCAAACGCAGGCGAAGACAGAATGATTCCCGAAAGATTATGGGGAAATTTAGACGCATAAAGCGTCGCCAAGAGTCCGCCGAAGCTATGCCCCAATAAAACCACCGGACGATTTCCGCCCTGCCCTCTTGCCCATTCAACGGCCCCGGCCAAATCAAGAACCGATTGATCAATATTTTTCATCCGCATGGGCTCGCCTTCGGAATAGCCGTGCCCGCGCATATCGAAGGCAGCGAAGGCCCATCCCGTTTCTTCCAAATCGTCTACCAATCTTTTGTAACGAAGCGCATATTCCGACATGCCGTGCGCGATAAAACAGATCGGAGCTTTTTCGTTATCTTTTCTTTCCCAGCGGTAGACGGCGAGTTTAATTCCATCGGAGGTTCGAATGCAGGATTCCGTGAACGTAAACAAGATAGCTACCGTGCGTGCGCAGAATACATATGCTCAATTTGAGCGGCGTATTTCTCGGCAATCACTTTACGCTTGAGCTTAAGGGTCGGCGTTAATTCGCCGCTGGGTTGGGTAAATTCCGTGGTCATCAATGAAAAATATTTGATGGTAGAAAACGGAGGAAAATCTACCATACATTGATCGATTCGCTTTCGAAAGAGCTCCAGCACGGACGGTTGTCTGGCCAACGCTTCTTTGCTGAGATCGCTCATCCCGTGGCCGGCGGCCCATGTCTTTACCGTTTCCCAATTAGGAACAATAAGCGCCGTTAAAAAGGGCTTACGGTCGCCGAATACGCATACTTGGCCGATGAGAGGCTCCGAAATTAATACGCCTTCTATATTTTGAGGTGAAACTTTTTTCCCCCCGGCCGTAGCGATGATATCTTTTTTCCGATCCGTAATAAAAAGAAATCCCTCTTCGTCCAGACGGCCGATATCTCCCGTTAAAAACCAGCCGTCCACGATCACTTCCCGCGTGGCGGCGGCGTTATTGAAATAGCCCCTCATAATGTTCGGACCGCGCACAAGAATCTCGCCGTCCTCCGCAATTTTAACTTCCACATCGGGAATAACTTTTCCTACCGAGCCAAATTTAAACGCGTTTGGACTGTTGACCGAAATGACCGGCGACGTTTCGGTAAGCCCGTAACCTTCCAGAATAAGAACTCCGAACGCATGAAAAAATTCAGCCAGCTCTTTGGGTAACGGCGCTCCCCCGGAAACAAAAAAGCGGAGCCGGCCTCCCAACTTTTTTTGAATCTTCTTAGACACAAGCCGCGAAGCAAGGGCGTGCTGAATTTGCAAAGGCACCGGAATTGCTTTCTTCTCACGGTGAAGTTTGGACACGTTTTCGCCTACTTTTTTTGCCCAGAAAAATAATTTTTGGCGTAGAGGAGGAGCGGCCGAAACTTGTTCTAAAATTTTTGCCTGCATTTTCTCAAAGAATCGCGGGACGCTGCAACACATCGTCGGCGCCGTTTCCACAAGATTTTCCGGTACGGTGTCCATGCGCTCAGCGTAGCAAATCGTTGCTCCGGTCCATATCGCGTAATAATAGCCAGCCATGCGTTCAAACACATGACTGAGCGGCAGAAAAGAAAGCGTCACCCCGTTTGAATCGATGGGGATGTAAGCGTAGCAAGCCTCGCAATTCGACAGAAAATTGATATGGGTAAGCATCACCCCTTTGGGCGGACCGGTTGTACCGGATGTATAAATAATGCTCGCGAGATCGGTCGGCACAACGGAATCCAACTCTTGCCAAATATTTTCGCGTGCTGCGCTCACCCGGCCCGCACCTATGAATTCGGCAAAGGAGACCACGCCTTCTGTTTTGCTTTGAACATCGGTCGTAACGACGAGCGAAACGGAAGGAAGCTGTTTACGTACTTCAGCAAATTTCTTAGCCTGTTCGGGCGTAGAAATAAAAATACATCGTACCTGGGAGTGTTCAAGAATGTACTGGATTTCGGCGGGTGTGCTTGTAGCGTAAATAGGAACGGTTATAGCACCGATAGATAGAATCGCAAGATCGGCGGTCGCCCATTCCGGCCGGCTTTCTGAAAGTATCGCGACATTCTCGTTCCGCTTTATTCCATGATCACGAAGCGCGGCAGCGCAGGAAAGCACATCATCCTGGATAGCGGTCCAAGAAAAATCCTGGTAGCGGCCGTTGCGTTTGGCTCGCAAAAATACACGAGGTCCGTATTTTTGGGCCTGAGCGAAGAAAAGTTTCGGTATGGTTTTATGCACCATCGGTGCGGTGGGTTCTTTCTGTTACTTCTTTCCCTTTTCTTTTTTTCCCTTGACCATTGCTACTTTTTCTTTCTTTTCCTTTTCCATCTTCGCTTTTTCTTCCTCGGCTTTTTCTTTGGCTTCCTTTGCGCTCTGAGCAGCATTTGTAGCGGCCTGTATATCGTTTGCACTACGAACAGCTTCCAGAGAAGGATTGCTCGGCGCTCCTATTCCAGCTGCCAATCGAACAGACGGCGGCGGGTTTGGAAGGTTGGTAGCCCTTAACGCGGCTTTAAGCCGTTGTTGGCTTTGCGCAATATCGGAAACCGTTTTTTGTTGCGCAGATACACGCTCGCGAATAAGTCTGTATTTCTCCAAATTAGCGGCATCCAAACCGGCTGGGATTACCGAGGTATTGTCGGGGACCGTAGAAAACTGATCTTTCAAACCATTTAGAAGTTGCGAATGAATCCTTGCCTGGCTAGCCAATGCCCGGAGTGAAATTAACTGCTCTTCTTGGGTCCGTCTCAAATCTTCATAACGGTTGGCTAAGACTTGGAGTTCCTTTTGGGTTTTAGTAATGGCATCTAAATCAATTTCCGGAACACCCGCACGGCTAACGGTCTCCAGTCCCGGAGGCAGCCTAGTCGGCGCCGGAACACGCGGAACCAACGGCGAGCCAACAGCACCGGAATCCTTTGGCTTGGCTTTATCTGCTCGAACCGGCTTGGCTGAAACTTTTTTCGATTCGGACGTTGGCTTTTTCTCCTCTTTTGACTTCCAAAACGGAGCAGAAACCGCCGTCTCGGGTAATGAAAATAAAAAGACTGCCACAATAAACATAGTGTAAAAAAACGTTCGTTTTCTATCTAAATTCATTTGCGCATTCCTCCGCCCTATTGGGGAAATTTACCATCATTGAAGCCTTGAAGCTATTAAATTAATAGACCGCCGATCTACCTAATTATCGGCTAATTCCTTAAAAAAATGACCTGCCGCTAAGATCGTGGATTGGATACTTCCTCCGTTAAAAGCGGAACGATCTCGAACAAATCGCCCACGATTCCGTAATCGCATTTTTTAAATATGGGCGCCTCCGGATCTTTATTGACGGCGACGATGCATTTCGATGAGCCCATTCCGGCGAAATGCTGAATCGCCCCGCTTATTCCGCAAGCGATGTAAAGTTTTGGACTTACCACTTTACCGGTCTGCCCCACCTGGTCCGAATGAGGCCTCCAACCCGCATCCACTGCGGCGCGCGAAGCTCCGACGGCAGCGCCTATTTTATCCGCAAACGCTTCAATAATGTGATAATTTTCCGGGCCCTTCATTCCGCGCCCGCCCGACACGACCATATCGGCTTCGGTAAGCTCGGGCCTTTTTTGCTGGGTCGATTCCAGCGATTCAACTTGCGTTTTCAGCATTACGTTATCCAACGTTAGTTTTTTTACCGAAGCGGTCTGGGAATCTTCCTTGGCTGCGTACGCATTAGGACGAACCGAAACAATATTGACCGCGCCGCTCAATTTGAAATTAGCAATAACTTTTCCCGCATACAGGGGGCGCCGCACGAGGATCTCAGAACCGGAAGATTTAACTTGGATGCAATCATTCGCGAGGGGCGCGTTTAAAGCAGCAGAAAGCCGGCCGCCCAATTCTTTACCGAGAAAACTGGCAGAGAGTAATATCAGTTCCGATTTCACTTCCTTAAGCGTTGCTTTTGCCAACTCAAATACAGCCTCCGGGTTTTGCTTCTGAATCTGCTCGTGCTCGGCATAAAAGATATTTTTGGCGCCGTACTTGGCTAACGAATTTTCTACTTCCGGATTAAACGGTCCCGCTAAAACAACTGTGACCATTCCGCCGGAAGAAAGCGAGCCGGCCAGCGTCAACGCTTCAAACGCTGCGCGTTTTACTTTTCCGTTGCTGACTTCGGCAACAACCAAAACATTCATGGATTACTCCAGCACTTTGGCTTCGGTACGGAGAAGGTTTAACAATTCTTTGGCGGCGGCTCTAGCATCCTGTTCACCGCGAATAATGTGCTTCTTCCGCTCGTACGTCGGAATCTCAAGCGATTCGAGCGTTGTGTGGGAAGTCAAATCAACACCAAGTTCAGACACGTTTTTCTTGGCAATGGGTTTTGATTTTGCTTTCATAATGCCGGGAAGCGAAGCAAACCGCGGTTCGTTCAAGCCCTTTTGCGCCGTGATTAAAACGGGTATTTTCCCGCTGATGGTTTGCTTGGAACCACCTTCGATCACACGTTCCACCGTTACTTTTTTTGCCGCGCCGTCCACCGTCACTTTTCCCGCAAGCGTAATGCTTCCGATATCGAGCGTAACCGCGATCGCGCTTCCCACCTGAAAAGCATCGTTATCGACGGCTTGCCTTCCGCAAAAAACCATGTCGTAGCCGCCTTCTTTGATAACTTGCGCCAAGCATTTCGCCGTCAAAAGCGGATCGGAAGCAGCGTTGTTCAAATCGAGAATGTGGATAGCATCGTCGGCGCCCATCGCTAGCCCGGTCCTGAGAACTTGGTCAACACGTTCCGGTCCAAGCGTGATCACCGTAACCGTTGTTCCCGGATTTTTTTCACGAATTCGAAGCGCTTCTTCTACGGCAAATTCATCGTAGGGGCTCATCACGTAGCTTATGGCGTCGCGGTTAATATCTTTCTTATCTGCGGCCAGTTGAATCTGCGCGTTTGTATCCGGGACATGCTTTATACAGCAAATTATTTTCATTTCTTAAAGCTCCAAAACTTCGATGGGAGAACGTTCGGTCTCACTTAATCGCACGGGCGAACCGGCCCCTGCGGCCAGTGTCATGATTTGAGGACGCGCCTCGCGAACGACGATGGTTCGCCTGAGTTTTCCCTGCAATTCCAAATGCGTCATTTCCATGCTTCGACTGCCCAGATCAATATTTACGGCTTGAACAGAGTTTACGAAACCCGTTCGTAGTCGCGCTGCCACGCGCGCGGCTGTTCGCCGACCAAGCCGAGACTCGGGAAACATCCAAAGTTCCGGCTGGTTTTTCTCCGCCCATTTTGCGAATTGTTCCGTAATTGAACTTCCGTCGGAATCTTTCACGACTAAAATTTTATCCAATCCGTAATGCACAAAAGATTTGGCGTAATCCAAGGCTTTCGCGCCGGTCAGGCAACCCGAAACGCGGCTGCCGAGCTCACCGTTCAATTCCAAGGCTTTTCCGATCAATTCTTCGCTGGCCTTAGTGGGTTTCCCCTGCTCATCGGTTTCAAGCGTAATCACGATTCCGCTGGCCGAGCCGAATTCGCTACGGGCCGCATTTTCGGGAACAACTTCGCCTCGCATAAAAGCAAAAGGATCGTCTTCCATTATCCCAGCCATTCTTCCCTGGAAATCGTTTGAACCGATTTAAATTCCTCACCGGTTAGAAGCTCTTCAGCTTTTAGCGTAATAAGTTCTTTAGATCCGGCTTTCATTATGGCCATGATGTTGGGTATGCGCGGCTGGTTGGCACCTTGCTCGATTAAATGAAATTTGTCATCTTCCAAACTCAGCAATTCGGCAACCCTTATTCCAACCTGTCCGCCGGAGCCGGAGCCGGAATCGCCGCCGACGACCAAAACATCCGGTACGCCAAGCTTTTCCAAAGCCTTGGCGATGAGTCTTGATTTTAAATACGGATCATAGATATCAACGTCTCCCAAAATCAAACAAGCTTGATCCAAACCAAACGCCAACGCTTTTCTGAGAACGATTTCCTCGGCTTGATTTCCTAACAGAAGCGCTCGGGTAGAAACATTTTGATTGGATTCTTTGATTTGTCTAACGGCTTCAAGAACATTTTCGGAAACCGGGGGCATCAAACGCGGTCCTTTTTCCTGAAGCTTCATTTCACTTCTGCTGTAACGTGATTGCGTAAGATCGGGCACGGCTTTAATTAACGCGACAACATTCATTAATCAACAGTTCTAATACGCGCCTTTGGTAAGCACGTCACGGGCAATTACCAAACGCTGAATTTCGTTGGTTCCTTCAAAAATACGATTGATGCGGGCATCCCGGTAAGCGCGTTCGATATCGCATTCGCGGATAAAACCCATACCGCCGTGAATTTGCACACCGCGATCTACGGCCCGGTCAAGCGCTTCGGAACAATACATTTTCACAATCGCGGATTCGCGCGTAATACGCATGCCTTGATCATGCGCCCACGCTGCGCGGTACACCATGCTTTCCATCGCAAAAATTTCAGCCGTCGTATCGGCGATCATCCATTGAATGGCTTGTTGTTCAGCAATGGGTTTACCAAACTGAACGCGCTGCTTAGCATGATTGAGACTGAGCTCGAGCGCTCGTTTCGTACCGCCGAGACAGCCGGCGGATAATGAGAGGCGTCCGCGATCGAGTGATTTCATGGCCGTTTTAAATCCCTCGCCGACTTTTCCAAGGATATTGGCTTTTGGAATGCGAACATTTTCGAAAATAAGCTCGACCGTGTTGGAACCGCGAATGCCCATTTTATCGAGCTCTTTACCGACTTTAAAACCGGGGGATTTTGTTTCGACAATAAATGCCGACACGCCACCGTGTGCGCCGAGGCTTTTATCCGTTACGGCGAAAACGATCACGACATCGGCGATACCGCCGTTCGTAATGTAAAATTTCGTGCCGTTTAAAATGTATTCATCACCTTTAAGAACCGCGTTCGTTTCAATATTGGCTGCGTCCGAACCCGCATTAGCTTCGGTAAGCGCAAAAGCTGCGATGTATTCACCGCTGCACATTTTGGTAAGATATTTTTGCTTCTGCTCTTCGGTTCCATCCAGATAAATAGACATGGCGCCGATAGAAATATGCGCGCCGAGCATTACGGTAAACGATGCATCGCCCTGCGCCAGTTCCTCAAGCATAATGCAATAGCCCATCTCGCCCGCACCGGCGCCGCCGTAATTTTCAGGGAAAGCAATACCCATAAGCCCGAGTTCGGCTGCTTTTTTCCACAACTCCATCGGCACTTTAGCTTCCTGGTCAATTTTCTTTGAAAGCGGACGGACTTCTTTTTCGGTAAATTTCTTTACCATTTCTCGAAGCATCTGCTGTTCGGGCGTAAAGGTAAAATCCATAAATCGCTCCTAGCGCTACTTGTGCTGAAATTTGGGTTGGCGTTTTTCGAGAAACGCTTTCACGCCTTCTTTCATATCTTCCGTTTTACAAACTTCGCCGAAGAGCTCGGCTTCTTTTTTAAGCCCTTCTTTAAGCGAGGTTTCCATGCCTTCCGAAAGAGCCTGCTCGGCCAAACGCACAGCCACCGCGCCTTTCGAAGCAATTTTCTTGGCGAGGCCCTTGGCTTGTTTCAATACTTCTCCGTCCGGAACAACGCGATTGACGAGACCGATGCGCAGCGCTTCCTGCGCCGTAATCATATCGCCGGTAAGAACGAGTTCGCGTGCTTTGGAAATGCCGCAAAGTCTGGCGAGCCTCTGCGTTCCACCGAATCCCGGAATAATTCCGAGATTAATTTCCGGCTGGCCGAAACGGGCCCGGTCGGACGCAATTCTCATGTGACAGGCCATCGCGAGTTCGTTCCCGCCGCCCAAACAAACGGAGTTGATGGCGGCAATCACAGGCTTACGCAATCCTTCTATTTTATTTAAAACGGATTGCCCCTTCAGCGCCAATTCCTTGCCAAGCTGCGAAGTATTTATTTTTGCAATTTCCGTAACATCGGCCCCGGCCACAAAAGCATACGTGCCGGCCCCTGTAATGACGATGGCTTTTACGCTTTGGTTAGCGTTTAATTCATCGATTGCGCTGTCGAGCTCTTGCATGGTTTCCGTACTCAGCGCATTGACCGGTGGCCTGTCGATCGTTATCGTCGCAATGTCTTCTTCAACTGAAATTTTTATGTATTGTCGGTCGGCCATATATCGCTCCTTACGTAATCAAGAATATTCGAAGAAACCCCGTTTGGTTTTCTCACCTAAAAATTTGCCTGCTACCATTCGGCGAAGCATGGGCGCCGGCCAGAACCGATCGCCGCGCTCACTGTATAATTTTTCAAGCCCGCTCAAAACCACATCGAGCCCAACTTTATCCGCGTAATGAAGAACGCCCCCTTTATCTTGAGGAAAACCTACGCCTGCGATAAGTCCTAAATCGATATCGCCCGCTTTGGCAACCGATTCCTGCAAGCAAAGTACGGCTTCGTTGACCATCGGATAAATAATGCGCTCTATGGAAAACTTGGTACCTTTTTTCTTCGAAACCTGCTGAGCTTCCTGAATGCATTGTTTTAAAATCGGATCGTCCCCGCCGCCCGGATAAGCATAAAATCCTCCGCCCGACTTCACACCAAAACGTTTTTTATCGTAGAGCTTCTGCCAAAGGGCTGCGGGCTCCATTCGATTGCCGTACGATTCAAGAAGCACCTTAACGACATCGGAGCAAACGTCGAGACCGAGATTATCAACTAAAGTAAACGGGCCCATGGGTAATCCGAATTGCACGGCCGCTTCGTCAATTTCGCGAAGCCCGGCGGCGCCTTCCTGAAGGCAAAACGCGGCTTCGTTCAGGTAAGGCATGAGAAGCCTGTTGATGAGAAAGCCGGCGCATTCCGCCACGCGAATGGGAATTTTTCTAAGCGATTCGGAAAAAGCTATCGTATCGGTGATGACTTCTTCTTCGGTGGCCAAACCGGGAATAACTTCGATTAATTTCATGACATGGGCGGGAAAGAAAAAATGAAGGCCGATGACGCGTCCGGACCGTTTGGTTGCCGCGCCAAGTTCGGAAATAGAAAGCGCCGAAGTATTGCTTGAAAGAATCGCGCCCGGGGGAAGCACTTGATCGAGCTCGACGAAAACTTTTTTCTTGAGATCCATTTTTTCCGGTACGGCTTCGATCACAATATCGACATCTTTAAAATCATCGAACTTCGTCGTGCCCGTGATAAGCGCCATCTTTTGTTCGGCGTCCGAAGAGTTCATCTTGCCCTTCTTCACACGGCCGTCGTAAATTTCACGAATCTTGGCGATTCCTTTGTCGACCAATTCCTGATTTACATCTTTGAGCACAACAGGGAGTCCTGAATAGCTGATAACCTGCGCAATGCCGGCGCCCATGGTTCCCGCGCCGACTACACCTGCTTTGTAGATGTACACGCTATTTCCTCTCGATAATGATTGCGCCACCCTGGCCGCCGCCGACACACATCGTCGCGAGTCCGAGCGAAAGATTTCTGCGCCGCATTTCGTTCATGAGAGTAACAACAACTCTCGTGCCCGTGGCGCCCACCGGATGACCGATGGCAATCGCGCCGCCGTTTACGTTCACAATATTTCGGTCAAATTTCATGACCTTCTCGCAGGCGAGAACTTGCGCAGCAAAGGCTTCGTTGAATTCAATAAGCTGAATATCCTTCAAAGAAAGGCCTGCGCGTTTAAGCGCGATCGGCGTGGCACAGCTCGGGCCCATGCCCATTCTCTCGGGCTCGAGACCCGCAAAGGCGTACGCACGAATATAGGCGAGCGGTTGTTTTCCTAAAGCCTTGGCTTTTTCTGCGGTGGTTACGATAACCGCAGCTGCCCCGTCTGAAATCGGGCAGGAATTTCCGGGCGTCACCGCTCCGTTTTCTTTAAAGATGGTCGGATATTGGCTGAGCAATTGTTCGTTTAGCGCGACATTAATTCCTTCGTCGTCTTTAAAAACTTCGGAAGGCATTTTTTTGCCGTGCATAAATTTGGGAACTTCTACGGGAACGATTTCTTCCTTAAATCTTCCTTCTCGCGTTGCACGGAATGCTTTTTTGTGGCTGTCGATGGCGTATTTATCCTGCTCCTCGCGGGAAATTTTAAATTCCTCAACCAAATTTTCCGCTGTTCTGCCCATGACTTGGTTACACACCGGATCGGTCAAACCTTCCCAAAGTGTATCGATCATGGTGGAATGCTTTAAACGTTTGCCGAACCGCATATCGCGGCTGACATAAGGCGAAGAAGACATAGATTCCGTACCGCCGGCGATAATGAGATCGCCCACGCCACATTGAATGCTTTGATATGCGCTAACAATGGCTTGAAGACCGGAGGCGCAATTACGCGCAACGGTGAACGCAGGAATTTCTTTCGGCAGACCGGCCATTAAACCGATGATGCGGGTAATATTGGGTGCATCGCTTTGCTGGCCCACGCATCCGAAAATAATTTCACTGACTTCCGAGGCAGGAATTTTTGCGCGTTCTAAAACGGAGCGGGTTACAATCTCACCGAGCTTTTGAGCCGAGATATCACGAATGGCGCCGCCTAAATTACCCTGGGGCGTTCTTACTCCTTCGATAATGACTACTTCTTTCACCGCAATCGTCCTTGGTTGGAGGGCCGTGGATTTATAATACGCTTTCTATACGAGTCAAGTCTAATACACGCTCTAGGGACTGTCAACAAACCACCGCTACGTAACGCGTTAGGCCTCGAGTAAGGATTTAATCTCTTTTAACGCCTCCTGCGTGGACTCTTCGCCCACTTTAATAAATTTTGCGCCGGAATAGAATTCGGCCCAATGCGAATCGATCACCACGGGCCGGATGACGACATCGGCACCGATTTCGGCACTGGAAGCAATGCTGTATTCCATAAACTGGATTGTACTCATAAGCACGTTAAAAATATTATCCACTTGCCCCTGAACAAATTTTCTTTCCATATCAAACATAAACCGGCGCCAGCCGCTTTTCGTTTTCATTTGCTCTTCGAGTAATTCTCTTTTCCGGCGAAATATTTCCCGCCGGTCGGTGTGGTGCCGGGGCCCGGAAAGCACATTGACGGCGATAATTTTTTTAACGCCTATTTTGGTTAAAACGCTGATCGGCAAAGGATCGGCAATACCGCCGTCCACCATAATCTTACTTCCGTAGCGCACCGCCCTAAAAATCCCGGGAATCGAACAGCTGGCACGGACCGCCTTGACCACATCCCCTTCTTCAAAAACTTCCGGTTCGGAAGTTCCTAAATTGGTGGCGATCACACGAAGCGGTGTAACCAGATCTTCGAATGTTTTGTTCCCGATAAATTGGCGCATAAACTGTTCAATGCGATTACCCTTAAAGATACCCCAATGCGGCAGCATGATGTCGCCGAATCCGATCAGACGGAAAAAGCTGTTTTTCGGATTAAAGCTGAGTGCCAGATCTTCCATTTCCTTCGGACTCATACCGCTCGCCCAAAACGCGCCGATGAGCGAACCGATGCTCGATCCGGATATAATGTCGATGGGAATATTTTCCTGTTCGAGAACTTTTAAAACACCGATATGCGCCAAACCGAACGCCGCACCGCTGGAAAGCGCCAAACCCACCAACGCATTCCCAAGCTCGCGCGAAAGATAACGGACGGTCTTTGCGTAATTGGATTTAGGTTCCCGCAAAATATAAGGTGTTTCGTCGGTGGCCGGCGCGTTTTTCAGTTCCGGAATAAACGGCAGCGCGGCAAAAATACGCTGCCCGGCAATATGGCGCCTCTGACTCATAGTCAGGCGGGTTTTACTGCTCTCCTCAACCAGAAGCAACTTGATCTGATCGTCCTTAAAGTGGAAAGACTCTTTCAATTCCTTCGAAAGTGCCCGGCATTTTTCGAGATTATCCGTTTCGTCGTCGCTGATGAGATAAACGGCATCGGATTGGGAAAGCACTTTATACGAGAGGCCGGGAATTTCCGGCGGTAAATCAACCAGCACAAATTGATACCGGCTTACCAGAAAAGTAAGCAGCGAAGTAATTTTTCGCTCGGTGGCTTCGTTTGAAGATTTGGTTTGAAATACGTTTAAATAGTCAAAGCCGACTTTATTCTTATAAATAAACTTATCGAGCGTATCGAGAAGGCGGTGCTCCAAATTTTCAATGGCCAAGCTTCCCTGTGGAGGTCTTTCTCCGGATCCGGGCGGATTCATATTGACCACGACTACTTTGCGTTTTAACTCGCCGTAAATCGCCGTAGCTAAATTGGTGATAAAGGTGGTTTTTCCGATAGCCAGGCGCACGCTATACACCGAGGCAATTTCGGCATGTTCGACTGAGCGGCGCTCGTCCCTTTCCTTAAGACGCCGGCCAAGCAGACGGCTCAAGTGAAGCGAAAGCGACGGGACTTCTGCGAGAATTTTATAAAAATCGTCTTTTCCGATGCGAATGGCAAGCGCATCGTTAAGCACGATAACGGTAACCGAATGGGGTTGGCTGGTCAGAAGCGAGATTTCGCCGAAATAATCATTTCGGTAAAGATTAACGACCTTTTCCTCGATTCCGTCGGTTCGTTTGTGAACAACTTGGAGGCGTCCGGAAATGACGATGTAAAAGGCGTCGGGCGAATCGCCCTGCGAATATACTTTTTCACCTTTGTGAAATTCGACCAGGCGGGCTCGCCGCTCGATCAATTTCAGATCGCCCCCCGAAAGGTCTGCAAAGAGAGGGACCTGATTGAGCGTATACGATTTAGAAGCGTCTGGTTTTTTATTGTATTGGAAGAAAGCCATACTGCTAGTTCCCATTAATTAATAACTAAAAGTACTCTTAAGAGTATCGACGCTTTCAAAGTTTTCGTTAAGTGTTTCCTATAAGATCGTTCACCCGATCGGTAATCATGCCGTCGACGCCGCAGTTAAGCAGCTGATCGGCTTTCTTAATACTGTTAACGGTCCACACAACTACGTGCAGTCCCGCTTCGTGAGCCGATTCAACAAGTTGCTTCTTGCAAATCGTTACTTTGGGGTGGACGGAATAAAAACGGTTTCCTTTTGCCCACCGAAGATTATTCGTAGCACCGGCCTTGAACAACAGCCCCAAACGTGCACTTTTCCGGATACGTTTCAGCTGAATTAAAGAGGTTTTTGAAAACGAAGAGTAGATTATTTTTGAATCGAAACACAAAGGAATGCTCTTCGAAATTACATAGGCAAGCCGGGCTTCGCTGCCCGTTTCGGTTTTAAGTTCGATATTGAGAGCGAGCGTTGGAAGTATTTTTTTTACAACTTCACCGAGGGTTGGAATATGCGCTTGGAGGCGGCGAAGCTCGCTGAAATCAAGACGGCGTATTTCGTGGAATTTACCGCGGCGATCCCGGAATTTTTTGTCGTGAACAATAACCGGAACAAAATCGCGGGTCAACTGCACATCGATTTCGGCCATGTCCGCGCCTGCCTGGAAAGCGGCCTTAAAACTAGCGATGGTATTTTCCGGCGCAAATCTGTGAAGTCCTCGGTGAGCTATGATCAAACAGGAATTCATTTAAAAACCCTTTGTAGATTTAGAAAACATAGACACTACTCAAGTATACTTCCTCGAGAAGTTTCTCACAAACCATGCAATGCTTTTAGTAAGAATTTGGAGATTATAAGTAGACTTGAGAAGGGATTTTTAAGAAGGCTTAGCCTATCTCGGAGATTTTTTCGGGATCGGAGAAATCATTAACCTTGGTTTCTAACCAATGGT
>Ga0209515_10000913_pt1 | contig 51183 bp, 46 predicted proteins | sample Subgroupgradi54m_FD_187454 | JGI IMG/M metagenome (GOLD analysis project Ga0209515, IMG submission 187454) | Subsurface groundwater microbial communities from S. Glens Falls, New York, USA - GMW60B uncontaminated upgradient, 5.4 m (SPAdes)... ... | reverse complement strand
TTCGTCGAGCTTGCGGCCGCGGTAGGCCGACAGCGGCAGGCGCACGATGCGGGTGGCGCCGGGGTTCACGGTGTCGATGCGGCCCTCGCGGTCGAACACGATCACGCCGGCGGTCAGGTTGTCGAGGATGGTCTGCAGGTTGGAGCGCGCACTCTCGACCTGGCTCACGCTGCGCTGCACCAGCTCGCGCGCTTCGGAGAGCTGCCCGGTCATGTCGGCGAACGATCGGGTCAAGCCGCCCAGCTCGTCGCGCGAGGTGAACACCGGCTTGGTGCTCAGATCGCCCTGCGCCACCTGGCGCATGCCTTCGGCCAGCAGCAAGAGCGGCCGCGCGAGCTGGTTCGACAGCGTGACGGCCAGCAGCAGCGCGCCGAACACCGCGAGGATCAGCGTCAGCGTCAGCGTGCCGATGTACATCTTGCGCAGGCCCTCGCGGCCGAGCTCGCGCTGCTGGTATTCGCGGTAGGCGGTCTGCACCGCGAGTGCGTTCGCCGTCAGCGACGCGGGCAGGGCCTGCGTCACCAGCAGGTAGCGCTGCTGCGCCAGCTCGAAGCCGGGGCTCGGGATGTAGGCCAGCGCGCGGATGCGGGCGCTGCCGGGCGGGGCGTCTTCTTCCAGCCCCTCGAGCTGGCTCGTCACTCGGGCGCTGCGGGCATTGCGCAGCAGCGCCTGCGACGGCCGCTCGGGCATGAACGAGGCGGCCGAGTTGCCGGCCGACAGCAGCACCTTGCCGTCGGCGTTGACGATCGCGACGTCTTGCGCCGACAGTTGTTCGCGCAGCCGCTCGAGCGCCAGCGGCTGGACCTCGGCGTGCGGGTCGGCGGCACGTTCGCCGAGCCGTTCGGCGGCGACGCGCGTCTTGGTCGCCAGGTCGTTGACCTGCGCATCGAGCGTGGCGCGGCCCAGGTTCAGGCCGGCGTCGAGTGCGCCCGACACCTTCACGTCGAACCAGCTTTCGATGCTGCGCGAGACAAACTGGTAGCTCACCGTGTAGATCAGCATCCCGGGGATCACGCCGACCAGCGCAAAGATGGCGGCCAGCTTCAACAGCAGCCGGCTGCCGAACTTGCCGCGCTGGACCCGGATCAGCAGGCGCACCGCGGCGATGCCGATCACCAGCACCAGGAAGCCCGCCACCGCGGCGTTGACCCAGAACAGCCAGACGTAGTGGCGCTCGTAGAAGGCGCGGTTGCCGGTCGCGATCGACAGCAGGAAGGCCAACACCAGCACCGCGCCGGTGATCGCCACCAGCGATATCAACCAGGCCCAGCGGTTGGCTTTGGTCATGGGGGTGTCACCAACATCGTCACCACCGCCGTCACCACCGCCGCCACCGCCGTCACGTCCGCCGTCACCACCACCGCCGTCATACCGGCGAACGCCGGTATCCACTGGCTGAACAGCAGCGCGTATCTGTCGAGCGCGTGGATCCCGGACGAGTGGATACCGGCGTTCGCCGGTATGACAGGGCTGGCGGTGATGGCGCAGCGCACGACAGGGCTGGCCGTGACGGCGCGGCGCGCGACGGGGCTCGGGATGATGGCGTAGCGCACGGCGGGGCTCGCTCGGATGCGGTCAATTGAAGCGCTGGAACTTCTCGACCAGCAGGGTCCAGTCGGGCTGGCCGCCGATGCCGATCTGCATCGGCCGCGGCAGCAGCGTGGTGTCGAGCCGGTAGGTGAACTCGACATAGTGGCGCGAGCCTTCTTCGAACTGGTTCGGCTCGGCGATCTTCCAGTTGCTGACGCGGCGCACCGCCGACATCGCGTCGGTCAGGCTGTCGAAGTTCTGGTTCAGCCCGCCGAAGGTGACACGGTATTTGCGCGCCAGCGGCTGGTAGGCCACGCGCCAGGTGCGCGACGCGCGGGCGACGCGCCGGTCGGTCCAGTACCAGCGGTCGCGAAAGACCTCGGCGTCGGCCACGAAGTACAGCGGCACGCCCTTGAGCAAGGCGTCTTCCACGTTGCGCGGCAGCTCGAAGCGCACCGCGAAGTTCAGCGCCACGCCTTCTTCGTTGTGGACGATCTCGAACTCGCTGACCTCGGGCGTGTCGGCGCGCACCGCCGCCGGCCAGGCAAGCGCCATCAACAGCAGCAGGCAGGCGGCCCATGCAGCGCGCCAGCCGCCGCGCATTGCACGGGGCCGATGGCAGCGATCCGTTTCAATGCGGTGCACTTGCAACTCGGGTCAGGTCTTCTGCAGCAGAGCGTAGAAAAAGCCGTCGGGCGCAGAGCCCGCGGCCGTGGCCGCCTCGGGTCGGGCGGCTTCGCTCGAATTGTCGGGCAGCGGAAGCATGTGTCCGGGCGATGGGGGGGCAAGCGCGACGATCGCGCCGGGTCGACGTTGCAAAAAAGCGTCGATCTGGTGCTGGCCCTCGGCCTTGAACACCGAACAGGTGCAGTAAAGCAGGCGCCCGCCCGGCTTCAGGGTCGGCCACAGGGCATCGAGCAGGCGCGCCTGGGTGGCCGCCAGCGCTGCCACGTCGCTCGCGCGGCGCAGCCAGCGCACGTCGGGGTGGCGCCGAACGATGCCCGACGCGGTGCACGGCGCGTCGAGCAGGATCGCGTCGAAGGGTCGGCCGTCCCACCAGCGCGCCGGCTCGCCGGCGTCGCCGGAGCGGACCTGCGCCGACAGCCGCAGCCGGGCCAGCGTGTCCTGCACGCGGGCGAGGCGGCTCGGGTCGCTGTCGAGCGCCAGCAGGTCGAGCTCGGCCAGCTCGAGCAGGTGGGCGGTCTTGCCGCCGGGCGCGGCGCAGGCGTCGAGCACATGCGCGTGCCGGGGGGCCTCGGCCAACAGCAGCGGCGCAGCGAGCTGGGCCGCGGCGTCCTGCACCGACACGTCGCCATCGGCGAAGCCCGGGAGCCGGCCGACCGGGCACGGCGTCACAAGATTGACCGCCTGGCCGCCGAGCGCAACGGCATCGAGGCCGGCCGCGGCCAGCCGCTCGAGGTACGCCGCGACGCTGGCGTGCCGCAGGTTGACCCGCAAGGTCATCGGCGGATGCCGGTTGTTCGCCGCCAGCATGACCTGCCAGCGATCGGGCCAGTCGCGTTGCAGGCGCTCGATCCACCACAGCGGATGGTTGTACAGCGCCACCGGGTCGCGCCGCGCCTGCTCGACGATGGCATCGCGCTCGCGCAGGAAACGCCGCAGCACCGCGTTGACGAACGGCGCGTTGGCCTTCGGCCGGCGCTGCGATGCGGTCACCGCCTGGTCGACCAGCGTGTGATCCGGATACGGCGCCTCGGCGCCCGGCCACAAGAGCGCGAGCGCCGTCACCAGCAGCGCGTCGGCGGCCGGCGGCGGCGGCTTGGGCGCGAGCAGCGCACGCGCGGCCTGGGCGCTGCCCATCAGGCGCAGCACGTGAAAGCTCAGCGCCTGGGCGCCCGGGCGGGCGTCGGCCGGGCAGCGCGCCAGTGCGGCGGTCAGCGAATGGCCGCTGCGCACTGCCTGGATCGCGTCGGCGGTGTGGTTCAGCAACTGTGCGAGCGGCAATGACGGTGCATTCACTGCGCCGAGTCTACGGGTGAAAATGACGGTCCCGACGCCTGGAAGCTGGACCATGCCGACCGACACCCCGAAGCCGATTTTCAAGACCGAGCAAGAGCTCGCCGGGATGAGCGCATCCGATCGGATCCGCTACCGGCTGGTCAGCGCCAATTGCCGCTACCACGCCAACGACAACATCGCCGGCTGCATCAAGGACGGCGAGATCGACGAGCTGCGGGCCGAGGTCGAAGCGAAGCTGCAGGAGGTGCTGCGCTCGCTGGTGATCGACACCGAAAGCGACCACAACACGCGGCATACCGCGCGGCGCGTGGCCAAGATGATGCTGACCGAGGTGTTTCAGGGGCGCTACGTGCCGCTGCCGCCGATCACCGAATTCCCCAACATCGAGCGCCTCAACGAGCTGATGATCGTCGGGCCGATCACGGTGCGCAGCGCCTGCTCGCACCACCTGTGCCCGATCCTCGGTCAGTTGTGGATCGGCCTGTTGCCGAACGAACACTCGAACCTGATCGGGCTGTCGAAATACGCGCGCATCTGCGAATGGGTCATGACCCGCCCGCAGATCCAGGAAGAAGCGGTAACGCGGCTGGCGAACATCCTGGAAGACCGCGTCAAGCCCGACGGCCTGGCGATCGTGATGGAGGCCGACCACCTGTGCATGCAGTGGCGCGGCGTGAAGGACAACGACTCGCGCATGATGAACAGCGTGATGCGTGGCTCGTTCCTGAAAGACCCGGACCTGCGGCGCGAGTTCTTGTCGCTGCTGAGTCGATCGACGCAGCGCCCGGGGTCGTAAGCCTCCACCCTCGCGCCGAAGCGATCACACCAGCTCGGCGTTCAACCCGGCCAGTACCGCAGCACCCGGGCACAGCTCGGCTTCGCCGAGGCGATTCAGCGGCTGCGTCACCGTCTTCAGGTGGCCGTGCAGGTCTTGGGCGTCGCCGTTGACGTAGAGCAGGCCGGTGAGGAGCTCGCCGCGTGCTTCGTGGGTGGCGATGTGGTGCATCGCCGCCAGCCGGTCGCCCGGGTCGTAGCCCTCGGCGAGCTTGCGCAGGCGCAGCACGCTGCCGTCGTGCTGGGTGACCTCGATGACTTCGCCGGGCGAATAACTTGCGACGATCGCGTCGCGCCGCGGCATGAAGTCGAGCCGGTTCACCGCCTCGTTGTGGGCCCGCACGTATTCGTAGCTCTTGGTGCTGCCCGGGTGGTTGTTGAACGCGACACACGGGCTCACGATGTCGAGAAAAGCCGCGCCGCGATGTCGCAGCGCGCCCTTGATCAACGGCACGAGTTGTTCCTTGTCGCCCGAGAAGCTGCGCCCGACATAGCTCGCGCCGAGCTGCAGCGCGAGCGACACCAGGTCGATCGCAGTGTCAGTGTTGACGACGCCGCGCTTGGACTTGCTGCCCTGGTCGGCGGTGGCCGAGAACTGGCCCTTGGTCAGGCCGTAGACGCCGTTGTTCTCGACGATGTAGGTCATGTTCACGCCGCGCCGCATCGCGTGGGCGAACTGGCCGAGCCCGATCGACGCCGAGTCGCCGTCGCCCGAGATGCCGAGGTACAGGAGCTCGCGGTTGGCGAGGTTGGCGCCGGTCAGCACCGAGGGCATGCGCCCGTGCACGGTGTTGAAGCCATGCGAGTTGCCGAGGAAGTAGTCGGGTGTCTTCGACGAGCAGCCGATGCCCGAGAGCTTGGCGACGCGGTGCGGCTCGATGTCGAGCTCCCAGCAGGCCTGCACGAGTGCGGCCGAGATCGAGTCGTGGCCGCAGCCGGCGCACAGCGTGCTGATCTTGCCTTCGTAGTCGCGGCGGGTGAAGCCGAGCGCGTTGGCCGGCAGCGTCGGGTGGTGGAGCTTGGGTTTGGCGAGGTAGGTCATGTTCCGGTTCCGTCGTCATCCCGGCGAACGCCGGGATCCACTGTGTCGGGTCTGCTCGGTTCGGGGCATCGCGCGGTGATGGGGCAGTGGATCCCGGCGTTCGCCGGGATGACAGCTATGCCACCTTTCCCTTCTTGATGGGTTCGACGTTGACACCCGGCATCCGCTTCGCAATCGCCTCGGTGATGAAGCGCGCGGTGATCGGCGTGCCGTCGAAATGCAGCACCGGCACCAGCCGCGCCGGGTCGATCTCCTGCTCGGTGACGAGCATGGTTCGCAGCTGCGCGTCGCGGTTCTGCTCGACGACGAACACCGTCGCATGGTCGGCGATGAAGCGATCCACCGCGGCGCTGAACGGGAAGGCGCGGACTCGCATCAGGTCGACGTTCAGGCCGCGTGCCTGCAGCGCGTCGAAAGCTTCGGTCATCGCCGGGCTGGTCGAGCCGAAGTACAACACGCCGTACTGTGTCGCCTTGGCCGCCTTGCGCTCGATCGGCTGCGGCACCAGCTGCTTCGCGGTCTCGAACTTCTTCAGCAGGCGCTCGACGTTGTACAGGTAGTCGGGCCCGGCCTCCGAGTAACGCGCATAGGCGTCGCGGGTCGTGCCGCGGGTGAAATACGCCCCCTTGTCGGGATGCGTTCCGGGCAGCGTGCGGTACGGAATGCCGTCGTCGTCGACATCGAGGTAGCGCCCGAAGTCGCGCCCGCTGTCCAGGTCGTCGCGGCTCATCACCTTGCCGCGGTCGTAGCGGCGCGAGTCGTCCCAGCTCAAGGGCTCGCACAGGCGATGGTTCATGCCGATGTCGAGGTCGGTCATCACGAAGATCACGGTCTGCAGGCGGTCCGCCAGGTCGAGCGCGGTGGCGCCGAACTGGAAACACTCGTTCGGGTCCTCGGGGAACAAGAGCACATGCTTGGTGTCGCCGTGCGACGCGTACGCGCAGCTCAAGAGGTCGGCCTGCTGGGTGCGCGTGGGCATGCCGGTCGACGGCCCGCCGCGCTGCACGTTGACGATGGTCGCGGGGATCTCGGCGAAGTACGCGAGGCCGATGAACTCGGTCATCAGCGACACGCCCGGGCCGGAGGTGCAGGTGAAGGCACGCGCGCCGTTCCAGCCCGCGCCGATGACGACGCCGATCGACGCGATCTCGTCTTCGGCCTGGACGATCGCGAACTTGTTCTGCCCGCTCGCCTTGTCGACCCGGTACTTGCCGCAGTACTTCTGGAACGCCTCGGCGACCGACGACGACGGCGTGATCGGGTACCAGGCGCACACCGTCGCGCCGCCGTACACACAACCGAGCGCGAGCGCCGCGTTGCCTTCGACGAAGATGCGCTTGCCCACAGCGTCGCGCCGCTCGACCTTCAGCCCGAGCACCGGCTCCTGACCTTCGTCGAACATCGCGCGGCCGTGTTGCAGGCCCATCATGAAGGCGTCGAGGTTCGGCGCGATCAGCTTGGCCTTGCCCTTGTACTGCTCGCCGAGCAGCGTCGCGATGACCTCGGGCTCGATGCCCAGCAGCGCCGCCAGCACGCCGACGTAGACGATGTTCTTCAGCAGCTGGCGTTCGCGTGCATCGGTGAAACGGGTGGCGGCCATCTCGGTCAGCGGCACGCCGATCAGGCGGATGTCGTCGCGGAACTTCGACGCCGGCAGCGGCTTGCTGCTGTCGTAGAACAGGTAGCCGCCAGGCTCGAGCTCAGCCACGTCCTTGTCCCAGGTCTGCGGGTTCATCGCGACCATCAGGTCGACGCCGCCGCGCCGGCCCAGGTAGCCGTGTTCGTTGACGCGCACCTCGTACCAGGTCGGCAGACCCTGGATGTTCGACGGGAAGATGTTGCGCGGGCTCACCGGCACGCCCATGCGCAGCAGGCTGCGGGCAAACAGCTCGTTGGCGGAGGCAGAACCGGATCCGTTGACGTTGGCAAACTTGATGACGAAGTCGTTGACGGCTTCGATGCGGGGGACTGCTTGCTTTGGCATCGTCATGCGGCTTTCTTTTGCGCGTTGCGGCAGGCGTGGCCGGCGCGCGGAATCTCGAGCAGGAACTTCTGCATGTCCCAGGCCCCCGTCGGACAGCGTTCGGCACACAGGCCGCAATGCAGGCAGACGTCTTCGTCCTTCACCATCACGCGGCCGGTCTTCAACAGGCTCGACACGTACAGATCCTGCTCGGGGTTGCGCGCCGGGGCGCGCAGCCGGGTTCGCAGGTCGGCCTCGGTGCCGTTGCCGGTGAAGGTGATGCAGTCGGTCGGGCAGATGTCGACACAGGCATCGCATTCGATGCACTGGCCGGTCGCGAACACCGTCTGCACATCGCAGTTGAGGCAGCGCTGCGCTTCCTTCCACGCGGTGGCGACGTCGAAGCCGAGCTCGACCTCGATCTTGATGTTGCGCAGCGACTGGTTCACGTCGTGCCACGGCACCTTGTGGCGGATGTCGGGCGCCACCTCGTTGTCGTAGCTCCACTCGTGGATGCCCATCTTCTGCGAGATCAGCGTGACCCCCGGCGCGGGCCGCTGCGTCACGTCTTCGCCGTGCACGAGCTTGTCGATCGAGATCGCCGCCGCATGGCCTTGCGCCACCGCCCAGATGATGTTCTTCGGGCCGAGTGCCGCGTCGCCGCCGAAGAACACGTCGGGGCGGGTCGTCTGCAGCGTGACCTTGTCGAGCACCGGCATGCCGTGTTCGTCGAACTCGATCCCGACGTTGCGCTCGATCCACGGGAACGCGTTCTCCTGGCCCACCGCGACCAGCACCTCGTCGCAATCGAAGTGCTGCTCGGGCTCACCGGTAGGCACCAGCTGGCGCCGACCCTTGTCGTCGCGGATCGCACGCACCTTCTCGAAGCGCATGCCGGTCAGCTTGCCGTTGGCGTGCACGAAGGCCTTGGGCACCATGCAATCGAGGATGGGGATGCCTTCGTGCACCGCGTCTTCCTTCTCCCACGGCGACGCTTTCATCTCGTCGAAGGGCGAGCGCACGATCACCTTGACGTCTTCGCCGCCGAGGCGCTTGGCGCTGCGGCAGCAGTCCATCGCGGTGTTGCCGCCGCCGAGCACGATCACGCGCTTGCCGATGTGCGTGGTGTGGCCGAACGCGACCGACGCCAGCCAGTCGATGCCGATGTGGATCTGCGCCGCCGCTTCGTCGCGGCCGGGAAGCGACAGGTCGCGCCCGCGCGGCGCGCCGGAGCCGACGAACACCGCGTCCCAGTTCTCGTCGAGCAGCTGCTGCATCGACTCGATGCGCACCCCGCCGCGGAACTCGACGCCGAGCCTGAGCACGTAGCCGGTCTCTTCATCGATCACCGATTCGGGCAGCCGAAAGCGCGGGATCTGCGAGCGGATCATGCCGCCGGCTTGGGGGTCGGAATCGAACACCGTGACGTGGTAACCGAGCGGCGCGAGGTCGCGTGCGACGGTCAACGCCGCCGGGCCGGCGCCGACACAGGCGACACGCTTGCCGTTCTTGTGCGAGGCCGGGCGCGGCAGGCGCTCGGAGATGTCGTCCTTCAGGTCGGCTGCGACACGCTTGAGGCGGCAGATCGCGACCGGTTCGGGCTTGGCGGTCTGCGCTTCTTCGACCCGCCCGCGCCGGCACGCCGGCTCGCAGGGCCGGTCGCAGGTGCGGCCGAGGATGCCCGGGAACACATTCGATTCCCAGTTGACCATGTAGGCATCGGAATACTTTCCCGCCGCGATCAACCGGATGTATTCCGGGACCGGTGTGTGGGCCGGGCAGGCCCATTGGCAGTCGACGACCTTGTGGAAGTAGTCGGGGTGACGAATCTCGGTGGGCTGCAATCTTCCCCCTGTCTGCACGGCGTGCCTTGTGGCCATCGCGCCGCTTTCGCAAGATGAAAGATGATCCTAGCGCCGGAGGAATAACCTCTCTGCGAGGGTTTGCGCGGAGTGTGTGCGTGCTGCGATGCAGCATCTGTTGCCGGTCATCCCGGCGAACGCCGGGATCCACTCGTCGCAGATGCGCATCGTCACAAAGTGGATCCCGGCGTTCGCCGGGATGACCGCTTCGTCGCGATGACGGGCTTGTTACGCCAAGGCATCTGCCCAGATCGTGCGCGCCCAGTTCCATCCATAAACAGCTTCGAGTTCGTTGGGCGCAGACGACACACCACCCGAACCCGCCACCGTCTTGAAGGTCCTCTCCGCCGCCACGTACTCATGCACGCTCGCGACGTGGATGACGTTCTTAGCGTCGACGAAGCTGTAGCAGGTGTTGGTGAGCATCGGCGCCGGATCGAGGGCCCAGCCGTTCAACTCGGCGACGATCGCCGCGGCGGCGACCTTGGCTTGCGCGTTCGCCATGTGACCGCTCTTGGGCATGCCCGACGCGAGCTGGATCGCGTCGCCGACGATGTGCACGTCTTTCGCCGCGGTCGATTCGAAGTTCAGGTAGTTCACGCCGCACCAGCGAGCGTTCGAGTTCGCGAGCCCCGACTGCACCGCGATCGCGCCGGCGCGCATCGAAGGCAGCACGTTGAGCACGTCGGCACGCACATCCTCGCGCACCTCGAGCTTGAGCGTGCCGGTCTTCGCATCGAGCGCGACCGCCTTGTGCTGCGCCCGGTACTCGACCATGCCCTTGTACTGCTCGGCCCAGACCTTCTTGAACAGCGCGCCCTTGGACGTGACATCGGGGTTCGCGTCGAGGATCAGCACCTTCGAATTCGGCTTGCTGGCCTTGAAATAACTCGCGACCTGGCAGGCCCGTTCGTAGGGCCCGGGCGGGCAGCGGTACGGCGCTTCGGGGATCGTGATCGCATACACACCGCCGTCGCGCATCGCCTCGAGCTGGCGCCGCAGCGCCAGCGTTTCGGGGCCGGCCTTCCAGGCCTGCAGCACGCTGCCTTGTGCGTTGGCCTCTTTGGCGCCGGCGACGCTGTCCCACATCAGGTCGACACCCGGCGCAAGCACCAGCTTGTCGTAGCGGATGCTCGCGCCGGAGGCCAGCTGCACGCTCTTCTTGACCGGGTCGATCGCGCTCACCGTGTCCTTCACGAGTCTCACGCCATGGACGCTCGCAAGCGTCGCGTACGGCAGCGTGATGTCGGCCATCGTCTTGCTGCCACCGAGCACCAGGTTCGAGGTCGGGCACGAGACGAAGGCATCGTTCGGCTCGACCAGCACCACGTCGAGGCTGTGGCCCGACAGCAGGCGCAGGTACTTGGCCGCGGTGGCGCCGCCATACCCGCCGCCGACCACCAGCACCCGCGCCTTCTCGGGAACCGCGCTGGTCGTGGTGGCACACCCCGCGAGGCCCAAGGCACCGGCCGCCGATGCGGCCTTCAGCAGTTCACGTCGTTGCATCGCTGCACCTCACTTCTTCTGCGCGGCAAAGTAGGCCGCCAGCTGCTCGATCTGCGCATCGCTGTAGCCCTTGGCGATCTGGTTCATCACCGTGCCGGCGCGAACCCCGCCCTTGAAGGCTTTCATCTGGTCGACGAGGTAGGCGGCGGGTTGGCCTGCCAGGCCCGGCACCGAAGTCGCTGCAACCGCGCGGCCCTCGGTGCCGTGGCAGGCGGCGCAATTCGCGGCCAGGCTCGCGGCCTGCAAGCTCGCGGGGTCCTGTGCCTGCACCGTGCCGGCGGCGAACATCACCAGCAACATGAGCTTGGATTGCATCGTCACAGCTCCTTGAAATCTCACAGCGTTCCGGCGCCACGGAAGCGGAACAGGCCGGCGATGACCCAGGTCGGGAACTGGTCGACCGCGTCGTTGTAGGTCTGCGTCGCTTCGTTGAATTGGCGCCGCGCAAAGCCGAGCATGGTGTCGGCCGCGGCAAGCTCTTCGCCGAGCACGGCGACGCCGACACCGGCCAGCATCTCGGGCTTGGCCGGCAGCTCGGCGGCGAGGCGGGCGCGCGCTGCGGCCAGCGTGTCTTCGGCCACGCGCAGGCTGGCCATCGGGCGCGCGGCGCTCGGGCGCAGCCGCACCACGTCGCAGGCGGTCTGCAACTGGCCGCAGGCGGCGAGCAGTGCGTCGAGCGTCTGCGGTGCATGGTCGAGGAACGGCCGCAGCGAATCGACCCACTGCACCAGCAGCACGTGGCGCTGGCGGATCTGCGTGTCCACCGGCGCGAAGGCGCGCGCGATGTCGTTGCGAAGGCTCACCAAGCGGTTGTAGGCGCCGACCGCCCAGAACACCAGCACCGCGGCGCCCGCCCAGGCGGCAATCTGCGTCGAGTTCATGGGCAGCGACTCTACGACAGCGGCATGGCCCGGGTGGGGGCAGTGGCTTGGGGTGGGGGGTGATGCTTCGTTGCGCGACGAAGCATCGGGGGGTCGATGGTGCCGATGATCGGGGCTTGTTGATTCTCACGGAGTGGATACCGGCGTTCGCCGGTATGACGGCTCCCTCGCGCCTCGCCATGTCACATACCGACCTCTCTCTTTCGCTCGCGCTGATCGGCGCGGTGTTCGTGCTTGCCGGCTTCGTCAAAGGTGTCGTCGGGCTCGGCCTGCCGACCATCACGATGGGGCTGCTGAGCCTCACGATGCCGCCGGCGCAGGCCGCCGCGCTGCTGGTCGTGCCATCGCTCGCGACCAATGTCTGGCAGATTGCGGCCCGGCCCGGCCTGTGGGCGCTGGTGCGGCGGATGGCGACCCTCTTGGGCGGTGTTTGTGTCGGCGTCGCGGCGGGCGCCGGCTGGCTCGCCGGCGACCACACCGGCGGCGTCGGCGCGGGTCTCGGGCTGGCGCTGGTGGTCTATGCGGCGCTCGGCCTGGCGTCGGTGCGGCTCGCGGTCGCGCCGCGCCACGAGCGCTGGGCGTCGCCGCTGGTCGGGCTCGCGACCGGCCTCGTCACCGCCGCGACCGGCGTGTTCGTGATCCCCGCTGTGCCCTACCTGCAGGCGCTCGGCATGGAGAAGGAAGAGCTGGTGCAGGCGCTCGGCATCTCGTTCCTCGTCTCGACGATCGCGCTCGCGCTGAGCCTCGGCAGCGCCGGCTCGCTGCAGAGTGCGACGCTGCTCGGCTCGCTGCTCGCGCTGCTGCCGGCGCTCGCCGGCATGGGGCTCGGGCAATGGCTGCGCCGCCGGGTGCGCGCCGAGCTCTTCAGGAAGATCTTTTTCTCCAGCCTGCTCGCGCTCGGCGCCTACCTGATTGCGCGCACACTGGTGTCGCATTGAGGAGCGAACGATGATTGCCGTGATCTTCGAAGTGATCCCGTCGTCCGGCGAGCGCGAGCGTTACCTCGCGACCGCGGCGGCGCTGCGCAGCCGGCTCGAAGCGATCGACGGTTTCATCTCGGTCGAACGTTTTCAAAGCATCACCGACCCCGACAAGCTGCTGTCGCTGTCGTTCTGGCGCGACGAGGCGGCCGTGAAGGAATGGCGCCAGGTGGCCGAGCACCGCGGCGCACAGCAACTCGGGCGCGACGCGGTGTTCGCCGACTACCGGCTGCGGGTGGCGAGCGTGGTGCGCGACTACGGCATGTTCGAGCGCGCCGAGGCGCCGCAGGTCTACCCCGACAAGCCGCGCCCATGACATCGCCCGAGCCGCGCTTCGCCAAGGTCGCCGCGATGATCGGCGACCCGACCCGCGCGCGCATGCTGTCGGCGCTGATGGGCGGGCAGTACCTGGCCGCCGGCGAGCTCGCCGCCTCGGCCGGCGTGACGGCGCAAACCGCCAGCGCGCACATCGCCAAGCTGGTCGACGCCGAGCTGGTCGTCGTTCGCAGTCAAGGGCGGCATCGCTACTTCCGGCTCGCGAACGCCGACATCGCGCATGCGCTCGAAGCTTTGTCGATGGTGGCCGAGCGCGGGGTCCATGCGAGCAAGTGGGAACAGGGTGCGTACAAGCCCTTGAAAGCGGCGCGCACCTGCTACAGCCATCTGGCGGGTGAGCTCGGCGTGGCGCTGTACGAAGGCCTGCTCAGGCGCGGCACGCTGCTGCCGCACGATGGCCACTTCGTGCTGAGCGATGCGGGTCGGGATGAGCTCGCGCAACTGGGTGTGGCGCTGCCGACAGGCGCTGCGGCGACGCGGCGCTTTGCGTTTGCCTGCCTCGACTGGTCGGAACGGCGCGACCACCTGGCCGGCAGCCTCGCCGTCGCGTTGCTCGACCACGGCATGGCGCAGCGCTGGCTGCGGAGAGTCGAGGGATCGCGGGCTTTGCGCTTGACGCCGGTCGGTGCGAAGGCATTGGCGCCTTGGCTCGGGCTGTAGGGAAGGCCCTCACCCCAACCCTCTCCCGCAAGCGGGAGAGGGGGTACACCGCGGACTCTGGCTCCCTCTCCCGCTTGCGGGAGAGGGTTGGGGTGAGGGTCTCTCGAGCTAAAGCGACGCGTCGACCGCGGTGTCCGCGAACGGGCTGTCGCCATGCGCCCGCCACGCCTTGTAGCCGCGCAGACGCAGCGCACATGCCGGGCACTGGCCGCAGCCATGCCCCCAGTCGTGTTTCTTCGTACGGTCGCCCAAGTAGCAGGTGTGGGTGTGCTCGACGACCAACTGGGTCAGCGGCTCGCCGCCCAGCGCAGCGGTCAGTGCCCAGGTCTGCGCCTTGTCCAGCCACATCAGCGGGGTCTCGAGCGTCATCGGCGTGTCCATGCCCAGGCTCAGCGAGACCTGCAGCGACTTCAGCGTGTTGTCGCGGCAGTCGGGGTAGCCCGAGAAGTCGGTCTCGCACATGCCGCCGACCAGCACGCTCAGGTCGCGCCGGTAGGCCACCGCCGCGGCATAGGTGAAGAACAGCAGGTTGCGGCCCGGCACGAAAGTGTTGGGCAGGCCGGCCGCGCCCATCTCGATCGAACGCTGGCTGGTCAGCGCGGTGTCGGCGATCTGGCCGAAGGTGGCGAGGTCGAGCAGGTGGTCGGCGCCAAGCTTCGCGGCCCAGTGCGGGAACTCGGCGTGCAGGTGGGCCCGCACGGCGAGCCGGCATTCAAGCTCGACGACATGGCGCTGGCCGTAGTCGAAGCCTATCGTTTCGACGTGGGCGTAGCGGTTCAGCGCCCAGGCCAGGCAGGCGGTGGAGTCTTGGCCGCCGGAGAACAGCACGAGAGCAGAGCGCGGGTCGTTCATGTTGTGGTTTGCCTTGTACTGCCTGGCATCACGCGCCGATCAGCCGCGCACTTCGCCGTGACCCAGCACGACCCACTTCATCGACGTGAGCCCTTCGAGCCCGACCGGACCGCGGGCGTGGAACTTGTCGGTGCTGATGCCGATTTCGGCGCCGAGTCCGTATTCGAAGCCGTCGGCAAAACGGGTCGAGGCGTTGACCATCACGCTGGCCGAATCGACCTCGCGCAGGAAGCGCATCGCGTGGGTGTGGCTGTCGGTCAGGATCGCGTCGGTGTGGTGCGAGCCGTAGCGGTTGATGTGGGCGATCGCCTCGTCGAGGTTTGCGACCAGCTTGATGCTGATGATCGGCGCGAGGTATTCCTCGGACCAATCCTGCTCGCTGGCGGCCGCGAGCTTCGCGCCCGGCACGCCTTGCAGCAGCGCGAGCGCAGCCGCGTCGCCGCGCATCTCGACGCCCTTGGCCGCGAACAGTGCGCCGATGCGCGGCAGGAACTCGGGCGCGACCGCGGCATGCACCAGCAGCGACTCGGCGGCGTTGCAGGGGCTGACCTTCTGCGTCTTCGCGTTGTCGGTGACGCGCAGCGCAAGCTCGAGGTCGACCGTCGCGTCGACATACACATGGCAGTTGCCGTCGAGGTGCTTGATGACCGGCACCTTGGCTTCGCGGCTGATGCGTTCGATCAAGCCCTTGCCGCCGCGCGGAATGATCACGTCGACCGCTTCGGGCGAGGCGATCAGAAAGCCGACCGCAGCACGATCGGTGGTTTCGACCAGCTGCACCGCGTCGGGGGGCAGGCCGGCTTCGAGCAGCGCCGCCTGCACCAGCTTCCACAGCGCGAGGTTGGAGTGGATCGCCTCCGACCCGCCGCGCAGGATGCAGGCGTTGCCGCTCTTGATCGCGAGCGATGCGGCCTCGATGGTCACGTTGGGCCGGCTCTCGTAGATCATGCCGAAGACACCCAGGGGCACCCGCATCTGGCCGACGTGGATGCCGCTCGGACGCTGGCGCAGCTGGGTGATCTCGCCGATCGGGTCGGGCATCGCGGCGATCTGTTCGCAGCCTTCGGCGACGGTGTCGATGATCTTCGGCGTGAGCTTCAGGCGGTCGACCATCGGGGCGGCGAGGCCTGCCGCTTGAGCGGCGGCGATGTCGCGCGCGTTGGCGGGTTGCAGGGTGGCCGATTCGCTGCGCAGCAGGCGTGCGAGGGCGAGCAGGGCGGCGTTCTTGGATGCCGTCGAAGCAGCGGCCATCCTGGCACTGGCGGCGCGCGCGGCCGCGCCCATGTGGGCGATGGTGGCCTGGAGGTCGGTGGAGGTCATGGGGGGGATTGTCCCAAATCGTCGAAAACCCGTCATCCCGACGGAAGTCGGGATCCATCGGTGCGGTTCTCGACGCTCTGTCCGACGGGCACCAGTGGATCCCGACGTTCGTCGGGATGACGCTTATGTTGGAGGCGTTTCCGCCGCCGCAACCTGCTCCGCCAAATGGCAAGCTACCAGCCCGATCGTCTTGCCATCCGCCGGCACCCGCAACAACGGCACCTCGACCTTGCAGCGTTCCACCGCATGCGGACAGCGTTTGTGAAACGCACAGCCCGGCGGAGGACTCAGCGGCGACGGCAACTCGCCCGACAGCACCTGGCGCGTCTGGCGTGCCGACTTGTCGATGCGCGGCGTGCTGGCCAAAAGCGCCCGCGTGTACGGGTGGCGCGGCGTCGCGAACAGCTCAGCCTTCGACGCCTGCTCGACCACCTTGCCCAGGTACATCACCAGCACCTCGTCGGCGATCAGCTCGACCACCGCGAGGTTGTGCGAGATGAAGACGTAGGCGACCTGGGTCTCTTCCTGCAGGTCCATCAACAGGTTCAGCACCTGGGCCTGGATCGACACGTCGAGCGCCGAGACCGGCTCGTCCAACACGACGATGCGCGGCTGCAGCATCAACGCGCGAGCGATCGCGATGCGCTGGCGCTGGCCGCCGGAGAACATGTGCGGGTAGCGCTGGTGGTGCTCGGGCCGCAGGCCGACCCGCGTCATCATCGCGCGCGCACGCTTCTCGCGCTCGGCCTTGGACAGCGTGGTGTTGATGACCAGCGGCTCTTCGAGCGCCTGGCCGATCTTCTTGCGCGGGTTCAGGCTCGCGAACGGATTCTGGAACACCATCTGGACTTGCTGGCGCAGGCGCTTGCGGGTTGCGGTGTCGGCGCTGGCGACATCGACGCCGGTCAGGTGCAGATGGCCCGAAGTCGGCGTTTCGATCATCGTGATCTGGCGCGCCAGCGTGCTCTTGCCGCAGCCCGATTCGCCGACGACGGCGAGGGTTCTGCCGGCCTGCAGCTGGAACGACACGCCGTCGAGCGCGCGGGCGATCGCCTTGGGCTTCATGAAGCCTTGCGAGACGGGGTAGTGTTTGGCGAGGGATTGGGCGTCGAGGACCATCAGCTCCGATCCGACCGGCCCTTCGACAGGCTCAGGGCGAACGGGGGTGGTGGCGGTGGGGGGCAGGACTGCGCTCATGCCGGCACCCCCACATCCGCTTCCTTCTTCACCAGCGGGAAGAAACAACGCGCCTGGGCGCCCTCCAGACCATACAGATCCGGCCGCTCGACCCTGCAGCGCTCCTGCACATACGGGCAGCGCGGCGACAACAAACAGCCGCTCGGCCGGTCGTAGGCGCCCGGCACCACGCCCGGCATCGAATGCAGTCGCCGCTTGCCGATGTTGTGTTCGGGCAGCGCCGACAGCAGCGCCTCGGTGTACGGGTGATGCGGCGCCGTGAAGATCTCGGGCACATGCGCCGTCTCGACGACCTGGCCGGCGTACATCACCAGCACCCGCTGCGCCACTTCGGCCACCACACCGAGGTCGTGCGTGATCAGCATCAAGCCCATGCCACGTTCGCGCTGCAGCTTCAGCAGCAGAGCAAGCATTTGGGCCTGGATGGTGACGTCGAGCGCCGTGGTCGGCTCGTCGGCGATCAGCAAACGCGGGTTGCAGGCGATCGCCATCGCGACCATCACCCGCTGGCTCATGCCGCCGGACAGTTGGTGTGGATACGCGTCGAGCCTGCGCTCAGCATCGGGAATCTCGACCGCGCGCAGCAGCTCGAGCGCGCGCGAGCGCAGCACCTTGCGCGAACCGCCCTCGTGAATGCGCAGCGTTTCGGTGAGCTGGTACTCGACCGTGAAACACGGGTTCAGGCTCGTCATCGGGTCCTGGAAGATCATCGCGATGTCGCGCCCGAGCATTGCGCGGCGTTCCTTCAACGGCATCGCGAGCAGGTCGCGGCCGTCGAACAGCATCTTGTCCGCGCGCACCCGGCCCGGCTCTTCGACCAAGCCCATCAGCGCGAGCGAGGTCACGCTCTTGCCCGAACCCGATTCGCCGACGATGCCGACCACTTCGCCCGCATCGACCGTCAGGCTGACCTGGTCGACCGCCTTGAACGGTGCCGCTTCGGTGCCGAATTCGACACTCAGGTTTTGAACTTCTAGCAGTGCCATACAGATCAGCGTTTCAGCTTCGGGTCGAGCGCGTCGCGCAGCCCGTCGCCCATCAGGTTGAACGCCAGCACGGTGATCAGGATCGCGAGGCCGGGAAAGGTGACGACCCACCAGGCGCTCTGGATGAACTCCTGTGCGCTTGCGAGCATCGAGCCCCACTCGGGGGTCGGCGGCTGCGCGCCGTAGCCGAGAAAACCGAGCGCCGCGGCGTCGAGGATCGCGGCCGAGAACTCGAGCGTCGACTGCACGATCAGCGGCGCGGCGCAGTTGGGCAGCACGGTGTCGAACATCAGCCGCGCGGTGCCGGCGCCCGACAGGCGCGACGCGACCACATAGTCCTTCGCGAGCTCGCCCATCACCGCCGCGCGTGTCAGGCGGACGAAGTGCGGCAGCATCACGATAGCGATCGCGTACATCGCGTTGACGAGGCCGGGCCCGAGGATCGCCACCACCGCGACCGCGAGCAGCAGGCTCGGCAGCGCCAGCATGATGTCCATCAGCCGCATGATCGTGTACTCGATCGCGCCGCCGCGGAAGAAGCCGGCGACGAGGCCGAGCAGTACGCCGCCGCTCAGCGACAGCCCGACCGAGACCAGCCCGATGACGAGCGACAGCCGCGTGCCGTGGATCAGCCGCGACAGCATGTCGCGCCCGACCGGGTCGGTGCCGAGCACGAAACGGTGGCCGCCGACCGGCTCGAGCGACGGCGCGCGCAGCGTCGCGTCGCGGTATTGCTCGGTCGGCGAATACGGCGCGATCACGTCGGCGAACAGCGCCGTGAGCACCAGCAAGACGATGATGACGAGCCCGATGATCGCACCACGGTTGCGCCTGAACTCGCGCCACAGCTCGATCGCCGGCGACGGAGGTGCCTGATTCTGGATTGCGATTTCAGCCATGTCAGTGGTGCCGGATGCGCGGATTGATCACGCCGTACAGCAAGTCGACGATCAGGTTGACGCCGATGATCACGGTGGCCGACATCAGGATGCCGCCCTGCACCGCCGGATAGTCGCGCCGGTGGATCGCCTCGACCAGCCACTTGCCGATACCGGGCCAGGCGAAGATCGTCTCGGTGAGGATGGCGCCGGCGAGCAAGGTGCTGACCTGCAGCCCGATCGTCGTGACGACCGGGATCAGCGCGTTGCGGAGGGCGTGCACGCCGACCACGCGCAGCGTCGATGCGCCTTTGGCGCGTGCGGTGCGAACGTAGTCCTCGCGCAGCACTTCGAGCATCGAGCTGCGTGTCATGCGCGCGATGACGGCGAGCGGAATCGTGCCGAGCGCGATCGACGGCAGGATCAGGTGCGACAGCGCGCTCTTGAACGCGCCTGTGTCGCTGGATAACAGCGAGTCGACGAGCATGAAACCGGTGACCGCCGGGATGTCGTACTGGATCGCAATGCGCCCCGACACCGGCGTCCAGCCCAGCGTCACCGAGAACAGCAGGATCAAGAGCAGGCCCCACCAGAAGATCGGCATCGAGTAGCCGGTCAGCGACGCGCCCATCACCGTGTAGTCGAGCGCGGTGTTGCGCTTGAGCGCGGCCAGGATGCCGGCCGGCAGGCCGATCACGAGCGCGAGCAGCAGGCCGGTCATCGACAGCTCGACGGTGGCCGGGAACAGGGTGATGAACTCGTGGAACACCGGCTCGTGGGTGATGGTCGAAAAGCCCAGGTCGCCGTGCAGCGCCTTCCACAGGTAGTCGAGGTACTGCAGCCAGAGCGGCCGGTCCAGGCCGAACTCGTGCAGCAGGCGCGCATATCGCTCGGGCGTCATGCCGCGCTCGCCCGACAGCGCCTCGACCGGGTCACCGGGCAACAGGCGGATCAGCGAGAAGACCAGCAGCGTGATGCCGAGGAAGGTCGGCACCACGAGGGCGAGGCGTTTGAGGAGGAAGGAGAACATTCGGATCGTTTCAGCCGTCATACCGGCGCACGCCGGTATCCACTCTTCGGGCGCGCGCCTGGATCGTCAGTCGCGCCACTTCACCAGTGGATCCCGGCGTGCGCCGGGATGACGCGTTCGCCGGGATGGCGTGACTGACCGGAAGAACAGCCCAAACTACTTCTGAACCAGATCCACCTTGTGGAAGAAATGGTGCGCCGTCGCATCCATCTTGTAGCCCACCACTTCCTTGCGCACCGGATCGAATCGCACCGAGTGTGCGATCGGGATCCACGGCGCTTCTTCGTGGAAGATCTCCTGCGCCTTGGTGTACAGCGCCGCGCGGTCGGCCTGCTTGGTAACTCCCTTGGCCTTCTGGATCGCGTCCTCGAAGTCCTTGTTGCACCAGCGCGAGACGTTGCCGCCGCCCTTGACGGCCGAGCAGCCGAGCAGCGGGACGAAGAAGTTGTCGGGGTCGCCGTTGTCGCCCGACCAGCCGAACATCATCGACTGCTGTTCGCCGGTCTTGCTGCGCTTGCGGTACTCGCCCCACTCAAAGGTCAGGAGCTTGGTCTTGACGCCGACCTTTTCCCAGTCGGCCTGGATCAGCTCGGCCATGCGCTTGCCGTCCGGGTTGTACGGGCGCGTCACCGGCAGGTACCACAGCTCGACCTCGGTGCCGGCGACGAAGCCGGCCTTGGCGAGCAGCTCCTTGGCCTTGGCGGGGTCATAGGCGTATTCCTTGCCCTTGTCGTTGTACGACCAGAGCGTCGGCGGGATCGGGTTCTTGGCCGGCTGGCCGGCGCCCTGGAACACCGAGTCGAGAATGGCCTTCTTGTTGACGGCCATGTTCAGCGCCTGGCGCACCAGCTTGTTGTCGAACGGCTTCTTCTCGACGTTGAACGCGATGTAGCCGACGTTCAGGCCCTGCTGCTGAACCAGGTTGATGTTCGGGTCGGCCTTCATCGCGGCCACGTCGGCCGGCTTCGGGAACGCCATCACGTGGCACTCGCCGGTCTTGAGCTTGGCGTAGCGCACCGAGGCGTCGGTGGTGATCGCGTAGACCAGGTTGTCGATCTTCGGGCGGCCGCCCCAGTAGCCGTCGTGCGCCTTGTAGCGGATGACCGCGTCTTTCTGGTACGACACGAACTGGAACGGGCCGGTGCCGATCGGCTCGCGGTCGACCACTTCGGGGGTGCCTGCGGCCTTCATCTTGTCGGCGTATTCGGCCGACAACATCGACATGAAGTCCATCGCCAAGTTGGCCATGAACGGCGCTTCTGGCTTCTTCAGCATGAACTTGATCGTCATCGCATCGACCTTCTCGACATGGTCGACGATGTTCTTCATGTCCATGTCTTCGAAGTACGCGTAGGTCTGGCCCGGCGTGACCTTGGCGAACGGGTGGGCCGGGTCGGCCTGGCGGTTGTACGTGAACAGCACGTCGTCGGCGTTGAAGTCGCGCGAGGGCTTGAACTTCTCGTTGCTGTGGAACTTGACGCCCTTGCGCAGCTTGAAGGTGTAGCTCAAGCCATCGGGCGCGGCGGTCCAGCTCTCGGCGAGGCCGGGCACGATGTTGGTGGTGCCCAGATCGAACTCGACCAGCCGGTTGTACATCGGCACCGAGGCGGCGTCGGCGGTGGTGCCGGTGGTGAAGAACTGCGGGTTGAAGCCTTCGGGGCTGCCCTCGGAGCAGTAGACGAGTGTCTTGGCAGCGAAGCTGGCACCGGCGCCTGCGAGCAACAGGCCGGCGGCGAGCGCCTTGAGAGTGGAGCCGCGAGTTTTCATTGTGGGTTCCTGAAAGTTGACAGCGGTATGAAATCTTGGCTGCCTTGTGAGCAGCGAGGGCGGGATGATATCCCCGCCGCAAGCGCTTTTCTCTCAGGGGAAACGGCTGGTCACGTATCGCCTAGGCGACACGGTAGAAGTGGCCTAGGACACTTAGCCACAGCGGCGCGGTGAAGACGAAACCGAGGGTCGAGAACACGCAGGCCGCCGTCACTTCGCTTTCGAGCGCCCCGTAGCGCTGCGAGAAGATCAGCGCGTTGGCTCCGATCGGCATCGCCGCGGCCATCACCACCACCGCCAGCGCCAGCCCGTCCAGGCCGATCACGAGGTGGCCCATCGCAAACACCAGCGCCGGCACGACGAGCAACTTGACCGCCGACAGCACCAACGCGCTCTTGAACGCGCCGCGCACGCCGTAGTACGCGAGCGACATGCCGATCAGCACCAGGCACAGCGGCACGACGGCCTGCGACAGGGTCTGCAGGATCTCGTCGGCAAACACCGGCAGCCTGGCGCCGGTCGCGTTCCACATCAGGCCGGCAAGCACCGGCAGCACCACCGGGTGGACCAAGGTGTTGCGCGCGGTGCGCACGAGTGTCTGCAGCAGGTGCGAGTCGCCCTGCCCCTGCACGCGGCTTTCGCGTGCGAGGTCGAGCTCGACCAGCGTGGTCAGGATCGACAGCAAGGTCAGCGCATGCAGGCTGATGATCGTGATGTGAATCGACAGCCCGGCTTCGCCGAACAGCGCGGCGGCCATCGGAATGCCCACCTGCACCGTGTTGCCGAAGGTCGCGGTGATGGCACGCACGCTGGGGGCGGCCACCGGCAGGCGGCGCTTGCGGTTCCACCCGCGCTGCCAGATGTAGACGCCGATCAGCACGCCGACGACCGGCACGAAAAACGCCGCCAGCGTGAGCCACGGCAACTTGTCGAACTCGACCCGCGCAGTGGTGCGGAACAAGAGCGCCGGAATGAAGATGTAGAACGCCGCGTTCGAGAGCGTGCGGGCCGGGTCCTTGTCGCCCAGCCAGCGCAGTTTGCCGGCGACCCAGCCGAGCGCAACGACGACGAAGATGGCAAAGAGCTTGAGGAAGATCAGCGTGGACATGCGACGGGAATGTATCCCTCGCGCCGTTCGCCCTGAGCCTGTCCTTCGACAAGCTCAGGACTAAAGGCAAGTCGAAGGGAGGGCCGGTGGCGGACCTCGCTGGCTTCGACAGGCTCAGCCCGAACGGGGGTGGGGGTGGGGGTCAGTGCGGCCGCAGCTCGGCGCGCCGGGGCAGGTCCGCGCCGCGACGCGAGCAGGTGAGCGCTGCGGCGCGGCTGGCGAACTGCAGTGCGTGCTGCAGTTGCGGCAGCGTGAGCGCGGCCAGTGCGGCAATCGACAGACAGGCGTTTTCCGCCAGCCAGCAGAGCAGCGCGGCCTGGAAGCTGTCGCCGGCGCCGACCGTGTCGGCCAGCGTCACCGGCACCGGCGGCACCTGAACCTCGCCCTGCGCCGACCAGGCCTGCGCACCTTCGCTGCCGCGTGTCAGCACCACCAGCTTCACGCCGCGCGCCAGCGCGGCGGCGGCGAATTGCGGCGCCGGGGTGTCGGGCTGCAACAGCGCCAGGTCCTCGTCGCTGATCTTCAGCAGATGGATGCGCGGCAGCATCCACTCCAGCGCCTCGCGCCAGCGCGCCGTGTCGGACTCGACGGTGAGGCGGATGTTGGGGTCGTAGGCGATCAGCGTTTGCGTGCGTTCGCGCTCGACCAGCGCACGCAGCGTTGCCGCCACCGGCTCGACGACGCAGGCATACGAGCCGACATGGATCGCCTGCAGCCCGGCCGGCAGCAGCGCCAGCGCGTCGGGCACGAGCCGGCGCTCGGCCCCGCCTTCGCCGTAGAACGCATACGACGGCACGCCGGCCGCATCGACGCCGACCAGGCTCAGCGTCGTCGGCGCATGGGTGCGAACCACCGTGGTGGTGGCGACGCCTTCGAGCGTCAGCGCCTGCATCAGCCGCTGGCCGAGAAAGCCCTGCGAGATGGCGCCGAAAAACCACACCGGCTGGGCCAGCCGCGCCAAGCCGACGGCGACGTTGAACGGCGAGCCGCCCACGCGCGCGTCGAGCAGCATGCCGGTGGGCGTTTCGGCACCGGAAAACACGTCCATCAGGGCTTCGCCGCAGACCAGGAACATCGCGAACTCCTCGGAGCAGGCCTTGGTCCAGCATACGCGCGCCCGGCAATCAGCCATCACAAAAGCGAACAGATGCTCACCGGCGGCATGGCTAAGCTGAATCGCATGAACCTGCCGCTGCGCGAGTCACCCCCGACCCTGTCCGACGCCGTGCAGGCGCCGCGACCGGACGCGCTGGCGCCCGGCACCCGGCTCGAGGGTGGTTTCGCGATCGAGCGGGTGATCGCGACGAGCGGCTTTTCGATCGTCTACCTGGCGCTCGACGAACGCTCGCAGCAGCATGTCGCGATCAAGGAATACCTGCCGACCAGCCTGGCGATGCGCGCCGACGACGGGGTGGAGGTGGTGCTGCGCGGCATCGAACACGGCGACACCTTCGAGCGCGGCCGGCAAGCCTTCGTCGACGAGGCGCTGCTGCTGGCGCGCTGCGAGCACCCGTCGCTGGTCAAGGTGCTGCGCTGCTGGCAGGCCAACGGCAGCGCCTACCGCGTGATGCCGCACTGCGCCGGCCAGAGCCTCGCGAGCCTGCGCGCGAGCCTGGACGAACCGCCCGACGAGCCGTCCCTGCGCGACCTGCTCGACGGCGTGCTGGGCGCGCTCGAGGTGCTGCATGGCGCGGGGGTGGTACATGGCGACATCGTGCCGGCCAACATCCTGCTGCTGCCCGACGACCACCCGGTGCTGCTCGACGGCGGCGCCGCCCGCCGCGCCCTCGTCGGCGACCGCACGCGGGCACTGATGACGCTGGTGGAGCCGTCGTTCGCCGCGCCCGAGCAGGCTGAGCCGGGCGGCGAAAGCGCGGTCGGACCGTGGACCGACTTGTACGCGCTGGCGGCCGTGATGCACTACTGCGTCAGCGGCAGGCTGCCGCCGGCGGGTGCCAGCGCGGTGGCGACGCCGCACGCGCCGCTGGGCGAGGTGCTGCGGCGCTTGCGCGACGACTTTCCGTTCCTCCACTACAGCCGCCAGTTCAGCACCGCCATCGATGCGGCGCTGGCGCTCGACCCCGAACAGCGTCCACGCAGCGTGGCCGAGTTCCGGGTCGCGCTCGACACGGTGCCGCCCGAGGAAGAAGAGCCGCTGTTGCGCGAAGCGTCGAACGACTCGGCGATCGGGCCGCCGTCGATGCATGGCGACGCGCAGGCGGGCGTCGAGCCGGTGCTGATGCACGACGACGAGCGCAAGCCGTCCGCGGCGCCGACCTGGCACGGCGCACGCAACGCGCCGCGGCCGTGGGCCGGCTGGGCGCTCGCGGCCGGGCTGGTGCTGCTGGCTGGCATCGGCGGCTGGGGTGTGCTGCGCAGCCAGGGTGCGAACCCGGCGCCGGCGTTGCAGCGCGTCGTGACGGCAGAGGCGCCGCCGCTTGCAGTGTCGCCCGTTGCGGCGCCGCCGCTTGAGCCGGTTGAAGCCGCTCCGCCGGTTGAAGCCCCGGCGCCGGCCGCCACTGCGGCGCACAGCGAACCGGTCGTGTTGCGCGAGTTGCCCGAGGTGCCGACGGCAGCCATCGGCGCCGTCAACAAACGAACCGCATCGCACGCACCGACGAGCCCACGCGAGGCCTGCGGCGAGCGGACCCAGTTCTCGCTATATCGCTGCCTGCAGACGCAGTGCGCCAAGCCGGGGTTGGCGCAGCACGCGCAGTGCAAGCGGCTGCGGGCGACGGACGACGTGGGTTAAGAGCCGCCCTCACCCCTCACCCCCCGCCCTCTCCCGCAAGCGGGCGAGGGAGCCAGACCGCGCGACTTGCCCCCTCTCCCGCTCGCGGGAGAGGGTTGGGGGCGGAGCGGGGCTTTCGAGCCGCATGCGGCGAGCCCGCGCAGCAGTTCCGGCCTGCAAGCCGGAACGCGCACTGCAAGTGAGGGTGTCCGAGACCGCCCTTACCTCGACCCGAACATCATCCGCCGCGCCAGCATCGACTTCACCGGACCCAAGGCCTGCAGCGCCGCCATCCCCAGCCCTCGCGCCGCCCCCGCACCCGGCAGCGTCCACGTGAAGCTGCGCGCCAGGAAGTCGGTCGCCGCGATCATTGCCCAGCGATCCGGCCCGCGCTTCCATTCCAGGCGACGCAACACGGCATCCAAGTCGCTTGCCCCCGCCAACGCCCGCACCAGCTCGAACGCGTCGCGCAGCCCCAGGTTCAGCCCTTGCCCCGCCACCGGATGCAGCGTCTGCGCCGCATTGCCGATGCGCACGATCCGGCCGTCGCTCAAGCTGCGCTCGGCGTTCAGCCCGAGCGGAAAGCGCTTCAGCGCCGACATCGCCGTCACCTCGCCGACATCCGGATGGAACAGCGTGTTCAGCACGATCAGGCGCTGCCCGTCGTCGAGCCCGTCGACCGGGTCGTCGCGGCTGTCCACGCACCACACCAGCGCCGCCTTGCCGTCTTTCAGCGGCAGCAATGCGGCCGGCCCGTTGCGCGTGAAACGTTCGTAGGCCACGCCGGACCGCGGCGTGGCGAGCGTGACCGTGCCGACCCACGCGGTCTGTTCGTAGTCGTGGCTGAGCGCCTTGCGCGCCTGCTCGGAAAACACGCCGCCTTCGGCCACCACCGCGAGGTCGAACCGCTCGGCGATGCCGGCGTCGACCTCGACCCCGCCGGCGAGTTTCTTCAGCGCCGCCACCGATGTCCCGAAGCGGCTCGTCAGACGCTGCGGCTCGCGCTCGCAGGCAGCGAGCCAGGCCTGCTGCAAGGGCGCGGTGATGGCGCCGTAGCTCAGCACCGCGCCGAGCATCGGCACGGCCTCGTCGATGGCGCGGATCCGCACCTCGGGTTCGCCGAGCCAACCCAACACGCCGCCGAGCGACGGCGGCTGCTGCGACACATGCACCTCGGTGATGACCTGCGCCGCGTCGGCACGCCAGGCGCCGATGCGTTGCAGCATCTGCACGCTGCCGAGCGACAGCGCGAGCGTGCGCGGGTCGGCCGAGACATCCTTGTCGAGCGGCCGCGCGTCGAACAGCGTGATGCGGGCATCGGGCAGCGCACGCGCCGCATGCAGCGCGAGGGCCAGCCCGACCGGGCCGGCGCCCACCACCGCGAGATTCGTCGCCACGCTGAGTTCGTTCACGCCACACACCTCCGGGGGATGATGGCACCCCCCTGGCGTCGTATTATTCCGCGCACCCGCCACTGCGGGTCAACCTGGAAGGAAGCCGCCATGGGACTGATGGATTTCATCAAGAAACAGTTCATCGACGTCATCGAATGGACCGAGTCCGGCGACGGCACCCTGGCCTGGCGCTACCCGATGGCCGACAACGAGATCCAGTACGGCGGCTCGTTGACGGTGCGCGAGTCGCAGATGGCGGTGTTCGTCAACGAAGGCAAGATCGCCGACGTGTTCGCCCCCGGGCGCTACACGCTCAACACCAACACGCTGCCGGTGCTGACCTACCTGCAGAACTGGGACAAGCTGTTCCAGAGCCCGTTCAAGAGCGACGTCTACTTCTTCAGCACGCGCCAGCAGGTCGACCAGCGCTGGGGCACGACCCAGCCGGTGACGATCCGCGACAAGGACTTCGGCGCGGTGCGGCTGCGTGCCTTCGGCAACTTCAGCTACCGCATCGCCGACCCGAAGCTGTTCTACCAGCAGATCTCGGGCACACGCGACCTCTACACGGTGAGCGACCTCGACGGCCAGCTGCGCGCGCTGATGCTGCAGCACATCTCGGATGCGGTGGCCGGCAGCGGGGTCGCGTTCCTCGACCTGGCCGCCAACCAGGTCGAGTTCGCGAGCCAGTTGCAGCTCGCCACGGCGCCCTCGTTCGAGAAGTTCGGCCTCAAGCTCGAAGGCGTGACGCTGCAGAACATCTCGCTGCCCGAGGAGCTGCAGAAGATCCTCGACCAGAAGATCGGCATGGGCATGGTCGGCAACGACATGGGCAAGTTCATGCAGTACCAGACGGCGCAGGCGATGCCCAAGTTCGCCGAAGGCGCGGGCCAGGGCGGCATCGTCGGCGACGCGATGGGCCTGGGCGCCGGCGTGGCGCTGGGCCAGGTGATGGCGCAGCAGCTCGGCCAGGGCCTGAAAGGCGCCGTGGCGCAGCCGGAGCCGGCTGCCGCTGCCGCGCCCGCAGGTGTCAGGCCCGAAGACGTGATGGCGACGCTCGAAAAGCTCGGCGACCTGAAGGCCAAGGGCATCCTGACGCAGGAAGAGTTCGACGCGAAGAAGGCGGAACTGCTGAAGAAGCTGGTCTGATGTGTGTCATCCCGGCGGTGAATTGTCATCCCGGCGGACGCCGGGATCCACTCGCTGCCCGCCACGATTGTTGCTTCGATGCACAGTGGATCCCGGCCTTCGCCGGGATGACGGCTGCGTGAGACGGCGCTGACTCCCCGCCAGCTCCTTGGCCACCGAACCCACTCCCCAGCGCGCTTACCGCGCCGCCTGCCCCAACTGCGGCGCGCCGGTCGAGTTCCGCTCGGCCGCGTCGGCTTTCGCGGTCTGCAGCTTCTGCCGCAGCACCATCGTTCGCGAAGGCGACGCGCTGCGCAAGATCGGCGAAAGCGCCGAGCTGTTCGACGACCACTCGCCGCTGCAGCTCGGCGCCTCCGGCAAGGTCCAGGGCGCCGCCTTCACGCTGGTCGGCCGGCTGCAATACCGCTACGCCGAAGGCACCTGGAACGAATGGCATGCGCTGTTCGACAACGGCCGCAGCGGCTGGTTGTCCGAGGACAACGGCCGCTACGTGCTGGCCTTCGATTCGGCGCTCGGCGAACCGGTCGCCCCGCCGGCCAACCTGAAGCCCGGCGCGCAGGAGGTGATCGCCGGGCTGCCCTGGGTCGTCGCCTCGGTGACCGTCGCGCGGCTGATCGCGGCGCAGGGCGAGCTGCCCTACAAACCGGTCACCGAGCGCGGCTTCGTCGTCGCCGACCTGCGCAGCACGCGCGGCGAAGTCGCGACGCTCGACTACAGCGACGCGCAGGCGCCGAAGTGGTCGGTCGGGCGCTCGGTCGCGCTCAGCGAGCTCGCGATGACGGGGCTGGCCGACAGCACCGAGAAGACGCTCAAAGCCCGCGGCGTCGAATGCCCGAACTGCGGCGCGTCGCTGGACGTCAAGCTCGCGACCACGCAGTCCATCGTCTGCCACCAGTGCCATGCGGTGGTCGACGTGTCCAAGGGTGTCGGCGCCGACCTGTCGCACTACGTGCAGGACAACGGCAGCGAGCCGCTGATCCCGCTCGGCAGCAGCGGCACGCTCAAGCTCGGCAAGCAGGCGCTGCCGTGGCAGGTGGTCGGCTACGTCGAGCGCTGCGAGGTCGACGACGGCTCGGGTGACGAACAAAGCTTCTGGCGTGAATACCTGCTGTACCACCGCACCGAGGGCTTCGCTTTCATCGTCGACGCCGAGGACGGCTGGAGCTGGACCGCCCCGGTCACCGGCGTGCCCGAGGTCAAGGGCGAGAACGTGCGCTACCAGGGCACGCTCTACAAGAAGCTCTACGCCTACACCGGCAAGGTGACCTATGTGCTGGGCGAGTTCTACTGGCAGCTCAGCCGTGAGCAGCACACCTTCAACATCGACTACACGGGCCTCGGCAGCGCCGGCAAGCAGCGCCTCAACCGCGAGCAGACCGGCAGCGGCGAGACGCAGGAAATCGTCTGGTCGGCCGGCGAGAGCCTGAGCGCCGACGAGGTGATGAAGGCCTTCAGGCTCGCGCCCGACAAGAAGGCCGCATTCGCGCGCGACGCGACGCCGACCGCGTCGAGTGCCGCCGGCCTGCTGGCCAAGGTGTTCTTCTGGGCCTTTCTCGTCATCGTCGTGCTGTTGATGTTCAAGTGCGACGGCGGCTCGGGCAACAGCCTGGCGAATTGCGAAGACACCCGCAGCACCTTCGGCGATGCGTCGCAGGAGTACCAGAGCTGCCTCGACAGCCAGCGCTCGGGCGGGCGCACGGGCGGCGGATCGTTCGGCGGATATTCAAGCGGCGGCGGCCACAAGTAGGCCGCTGCTGTTTACTTCTCACACTTCAGAAGGAGAGTCACCATGATGGGCATCGAATGGCTGAAACCCGCCATCTTTTTCGGCTCGATCCTGTACGCGCTGATCGGCGTGCTGGTGTTCTGGATCAGCTTCGTCATCGTCGACAAGGTCACGCCCTATGACCTGTGGGGCGAGATCATCGAGAAGAAAAACGTCGCGCTGGCGATCGTCGTCGGCGCGCTGGCGATCGCGATCGGGCTGATCGTGGCGGCGGCGATCCACGGTTAGGCTGCACATGCTCAGGAAGTCGCTCAAGCGTTTCGGCCTGTGGCCGGTGATCGTCGGCGTGACGCTGATCTCGATCGCGCTGTCGCTCGCGATCGCCGCCGCGGTGCACCTGTTCGTGCTCGGCATCGCGATGCCGCCGGCAGCCTGGGCCTTGAGCATCCTGTGCCCGCTGCTGCTGGCGCCGACGATGTCGATCGCGAGCTTCAGCCTGCTCTTGCAGGTGGACCGGGCGCACGAGAAGCTGCGCATCAGCAACGAGACCGACTTCCTGACCGGCGCCCACAACCGGCGCTACTTCATGGACCGGCTGCTCGAAGAAGCGGCACGCGGCGGCGCGCCGTTTTCGCTGGCGCTGCTCGACGTCGACAACTTCAAGGCAGTCAACGACCAGCACGGCCACATGGCCGGCGACGAGGTGTTGCGCGCGCTGGCCCGGCGCTGCATGAGCCGGCTGCGCGCCGGCGACACCTTCGCACGTTTCGGCGGTGAAGAGTTTGCGGTGCTGCTGCCGCAGACCGACGTCGAGGCCGCGCTGCTGTGGCTCGAGCGGCTGCGCGCCGAGGTGGCGCAGCTGTGCGTCGAGCTGCCCGGCGCGAGCCTGTCGGTGACGGTGAGCATCGGCGTCGCGTCGGCGGGTTCGACCGCCTGGCTCGATGCGCCGGGTGTCGACAACGTGCTGCGCATCGCCGACGAAGCGCTGTACCGCGCCAAGCGCGAAGGCAAGAACCGCATCGCGCTGCACGCCCCCCGGGCAGCCTGATGGATCAGTCTCGCGCAGCCGACGCGTCGGCCGCCGACGCCTCGATCCGCCTGGCCGAAGTCGCACTGCTGGCCTCGGTGTTCATCGTCGCCGCCTGCGGCCTGGTCTACGAGCTGGCCGCAGGCGCGCTCGCGAGCTACCTGCTCGGCGACTCGATCCTGCAGTTCTCGACCGTCATCGGCATGTACCTGTTCGCGATGGGGGTCGGCTCGTACCTGTCGCGCTTCTTCGAGCGCCAGCTGGTCGCGCACTTCCTGCGCATCGAGCTGCTGGTCGGCCTCATCGGCGGCCTGATGCCGGCGGCGCTGTTCGCGCTGCACAGCGCCGCGGCCGGCTCGTTCCGCCTCGCGCTGTACCTGATGGTGTTCGCGGTCGGCGTCCTGGTGGGCTTGGAGATCCCGCTCGTGATGCGGATCCTGAAGCGCCATTTCGGCGCACGTTATGCGCTCAAGCACCTGGTGTCGCAGGTGCTGACCTTCGACTATCTGGGCGCGCTGGCGGTGTCGGTGGCGTTCCCGCTGCTGCTGGTGCCGCAACTCGGGCTGATCCGCACGGGGGTGTTCTTCGGCCTGCTCAACGCCGCGGTCGCGCTGTGGGCGCTGTGGCTGTTCCGCGCCGAGCTGCGCCACCTGCGCGCGCATGCGCTGGCCTGTGCGCTGACGCTCGCGCTGCTCGCCGCGGCGATGGCCGGCGCGAGCCGCGTCACCACCTGGGCCGAGGACCGCTTCTACGGCGACAACATCGTCTACAGCGAGACCAGCGCCTACCAACGGGTGGTGGTCACGTCGGGGGGCGCGGGGGTGCGCCTGTTCCTCAACGGCAACCTGCAGTTCCATTCGCGCGACGAATACCGCTACCACGAGGCGCTGGTGCACCCTGCGCTGGCCGCGCACGGCGCGCCGAAACAGGTGCTGGTGCTGGGCGGCGGCGATGGGATGGCGGTGCGCGAGGTGCTGAAGCACCCGGGCGTCGAGCAGGTGACGCTGGTCGAGCTCGACCCGCACATGACCACGCTGTTCGCCGAGCAGCCGCTGCTGCGGCGCCTGAACGCCGACGCGCTGCATTCGAGCAAGCTGCGCATCGTCAACGCCGATGCCTTCGGCTGGCTCGAACAGAACGCCGCGCTGTTCGACGTGATCGTCATCGACTTCCCCGACCCGACCAACTTTTCCATCGGCAAGCTCTACACGACGAGCTTCTACAAGCTGGTCGACGAGCACCTGAACGGCGGCGGCTATGCGGTCGTTCAGACCACCTCGCCGCTGATCGCGCGCAAGAGTTTCTGGACCGTCGCGGCGACGCTCGAAGCGGTCGGCCTGACCGTGACGCCCTACCACGCGCATGTGCCGAGCTTCGGCGAATGGGGCTTCATCCTGGCAAGCCGGCGGCCCTACAAGGCGCCTGCCGCGCTGCCGCCGGGCTTGCGTTTCCTGACCCTCGACGGCCTGAGCGCGCTGTTCAACTTCCCGCCCGACATGGCGCGGGTGCCGGCCGAGCCGAACCGCTTGTCGAACCAGGTGTTGGTGCAGACCTTCGAACAGGAATGGGGCAAGGTGCATTGATGTGGCGCCGGCGCACGCTGCTGGCCGCGGCGCCGCTCTTGCCGCTGGCGCCCTTGCTCGGCTGCTCGCGCAGCGACACTGCGTCCTATGTCGGCGATTGGGTCGGCGCGCAGCATGAACGTGGCCATCGGCTGCGCGAGACCAAGAGTGGCAGCCTTCCCGCACCGGCCGTGCAGCGGCGCGTCGGCTTCGCGATCGTCGGCGCCGGCGTCGCCGGGCTCGCCTGTGCCCGCGCGCTGGCCCGGCGCGGCATCGACGATGTGCACCTGTTCGAGCTCGAAGACCACGCCGGCGGCAACAGCCGCGGACACCGCATCGCCGGCATGGCCTGCCCGCTCGGCGCGCACTACCTGCCGCTGCCGGGCGAGCAGGCCGGCGAGGTCGCGCAATTGCTCGAAGAGCTGGGCCTGCGCCGCATGCGGAACGGCGTGCCGGTCTACGACGAGCGCCATCTGTGCCACAGCCCGCAGGAGCGGCTGTACATCGCCGGACATTGGCACGAGGGACTGCTGCCGCCGACCGCCGCGCTGCCGGCGGCCGAACGTGCGCCGACACTCCTGCAATACCGCCGATTCGCTCAGCTGGTGGCCGACCTGAGCCGCGGCGCGACCTTCACGGTGCCCACCGGGCGATCGGCCTGGAGCCCCACCCTCCAAGCGCTGGACGCCATGACGTTTGCGCAGTGGCTGGACACGCATCAACTCAGCGCTCCGGCCTTGCGCTGGTACCTCGACTACTGCTGCCGCGACGACTACGGCGCAGGCGCTGCCGAGGTCTCGGCCTGGGCCGGCCTGCACTACTTCGCGAGCCGCCACGGCTTTCACGCACCCGGCGCCGAGCACGAAGAGCGCGACGGCGTCCTGACCTGGCCCGAAGGCAACGCCTGGTTCACGTCGCGGCTCGCAGCGCCGCTGCAGGACCGCATCCACACCGGCATGGTCGCGCAGCGCGTGACCGAACGACGCGACGGCGTCGATGTCGACATCTGGAACGCGAGCGCGGCGCGCATCGAGCGCTGGACTGCGCGGCAGGTCGTGCTGGCGCTGCCGCTGTTCATCGCCGCGCGGATCGTCGAAGCGCCGCCGCCGGCGCTCGCCGATGCGGCATCGCGCATGCGCTACGCGCCGTGGCTGGTCGCCAACCTGCACCTCGACCAAGCGCTCGACGATCGCCCCGGCGCACCCCCTTCGTGGGACAACGTGCTCTACGCGGGTGAGAGCCTGGGCTATGTCGACGCGATGCATCAGAGCACGCGGCCGCACCCCGGGCCGACCGTGCTGAGCTCGTACTGGTCGTGGGGCGCTGCGCCGGCACACCGTCAATCGCTGCTGCAGCAAAGCTGGTCCAGCCGCGCTGCGCAGGTGGTGCAGGAGCTGTCCAGGCCGCACCCCGACCTGCCGTCCAAGGTGCGCCGGATCGACCTCATGCGTTATGGCCACGCGATGAGCGTTCCAATTCCCGGCATGCGCAGCGGCGCGTCCTTGCGCGCACTGTCGCAAACCCGCGGGCGCGTCGTGTTCGCGCACAGCGACCTTTCGGCCTACTCGGTGTTCGAGGAGGCGTACTTCCACGGTGTGCGTGCGGCGCGTGATATCTTGGATGGCGAGCGAAGGGACCGCAGGGGGAAAGATCAATGAGCGCCATACCGGAGCCGGCGCGCGAGCGTGCAGCGGCGCACGAACGTCCATCCGCGGCACACACGATCTCGCGCTGGGCCCGATTCAGGCTGGCCGTGATGGCCATATCGGGCGTCGCGTTCTACCACCTGGTGCTGGTGGCGCCCTTCGCCCTGCTGATGATCTGCAACCCCTGGACCGGTTATTACGGCGTGTGGCCGATCGTCGGCGTGATCACCTTCTTCTGGTGGACGCTGCAGCCTTACCACGAGACACCCGGCCTGTGCGTGGCGCGCGCGCAGGCGCCGGCACTGTTCGAGATCGTCGAAGCGCTCGCCGACCGAATCGGCGCGCCGCGCATCGACGAGATCCGCCTGACGGACGACTACAACGCCGGTGCGCTGGAAGCACCGGTGCGCTGGCAGCCGTGGCGCAAGCGCCAGGTGCTGCTGCTGGGCGTGCCGCTGCTCGCGCTGAACGATGCGGGCAGTGTGTGCGGCTTCATCGCACACGAGCTGGGACACTTCTCGCACCGCCATGGTCGCCTCGGCCAGTGGATCTATCGCGCCCGCGCGGGCTGGCTGTCGTATGCCGGCGCGCCGTTCGCATCGGTCTCGCTGCTCGAGCGCGGCGCCGCGTTTTTCGCGCACTGGTTCGCGCCACGCTTCTCCAAGCTGAGCTTCGACTACTCACGCCAATGCGAGTACGAGGCCGATGCCTACGGTGCGGCCGTCGTCGGGCGCGTGGCGATGGCCTCGGGGCTGTTGACGCTGATGGCCTACGGCCAACGCTGGCAGGACATGGCCGAGAAGGAACTGCCGCGCCTGATCGCATTGCAGGATGCGCCGCCCCCGGCCTGGATGGCGCAGGTCCAGCAACGGGTCCTGACCCGGCCGGCGCAGGCTGACGACCTTGAACGCTTGCGGGCCAAGGCCAGCGACCCGCACGACACCCACCCCACCCTGGCCGAACGCATGCAGGCCTTGTCGGTGTCGGGCGACGAGGCGCTGCGTGCCTGCGATCTGCCGCAGCAGGTCGCCGGTGCCGCCTGGCTGCTCGACTGGGACGCCGTCGTCGGGCGCCTCGACATGCTGCGGGGCGCCAACGACCTCACCCTGGCGCGGGCGCGGCTCGAACTCGAATACGGCGAGCCTGAGACGGTGATGGACATCGCTCGCCGCTGGCTCGACGATCGGTCCTTGGGCAGCGATGCGCGCTTCCTGCTCGGCGCGGCACAACTCAAGCGCGGCGACAAGGACGGGATCGGAACGCTGGAAGCCTGCATCAAGTCCGACCCGCTGTGGGCCTTGGCCGCGCGCGACCTGATCGAGCAGCACGCCGCGTTGCTCGACACCGAAGCCCAGCGCGACCGCAACCGCAGGCTGCTCAGGCGCGCCCGCATCAAGCGAGGGCGCGCGCTCGGCTCGGTGCTCGACAAGTTGCAGCGGGGCGAGCTCGCGCCGGCGACGCTGGACGAGGACAGTTGGGGGATCCTGCGCGAGGTGTTCTCGGCGGCCCCGGTGATTGCTGCCGCATGGTGCGGCGGCATCGACGAGCTGGTGCACGAGCAGCGACGCTACCGCACCGTCGTGCTGGTCCTGCGCCTGCGCACGGAGCGGTTGCAGGAGCTGAATCTGTCCGAGGATGAGGTGCGCAGCGAGGCCCGGTCCCTGCTCGGCGCGCTGCTGCCCGGATCGACGCTTCGGCTCGTGTGGACGGTCTACACGACCGAGCCGCTCGCGCCGGAACTCGATGCGCGGCTTGGCGAGTGGGCGCGCACGGGTGAACGGTGCTGTCTCGTCTCGCCGCGTGAGGGCGAATCCGTCGGGCCGGGTGCGCGGGCGGCAGCACTGCGTTGAGCTTGAAACAGTGGACCCCGGCTTTCGCCGGGGTGACGCGTTCGGGGAGGAGTCGTCATCCCGACGAAAGTCGGGATCCACCGCCTGCGCAGCGCTCACCTCATCAGCTGAAACGGCCCGCCACGTTCGAGCGCCCGCTGGTACGCCGGTCGCGCATGAACGCGCGCGAGGAAGTCCATCAAGCGCGGCCGGCTCGCATCGAGCCCCGCCCGTGCCGCCGCCGCTTCAAGCGGAAAACTCAGCTGGATGTCGGCCGCGCAGAACTCCTTGCCGGCGAACCAGGGGTCGTCCTTTAGCGACGCCTCCATGAAGTCCAGGTGCCGCTTGATGTTCGGCGCGATGAACGCCGCCTTCACCTTGGCCGAGATGCCCTTGGCGATCGGCCGCACGAAGAACGGCATCGGGCCGGTTTCGATGCGATCGAAGATCAGCTTCATCAGCAGCGGCGGCATTGCCGAGCCTTCGGCATAGTGCATCCAGTAGCTGTAGCGCAGCCGCTCGGGCGTGCCCGGCGCGGGCGCCATGCGGCCCTTGCCGTGCCGCTCGACGATGTATTCGAGGATCGCACCCGACTCGGCGATCGTCGTGCCGTCGTCGCTGATCACCGGCGACTTGCCCAGCGGGTGCACCGCTTCGAGCGACTTTGGCGCGAGCCCGCTCTTCTCGCGCTCGTAGCGCTTGATCTCGTAGGGCAGCGCCAGTTCTTCGAGCAGCCACAGCACACGCTGCGAGCGCGAGTTGTTGAGGTGGTGAACCGTGATCGTCATCAGCGCATCAGGGCTTCGATGTCGCCAGGCGCCACCGGCGCGGCGCGGCTGATCAGCTCGCAGCCGCCCGCGGTCAGCACCACGTCGTCCTCGATGCGGATGCCGAGGTTCCAGTAGCGCTCGGGCACGCCCTCGGCAGGCCGCACGTACAGGCCCGGCTCGATCGTCACCACCATGCCGGGCTGAAGAACGCGTGACGGCTTCTTGACCAGCTTGCCGCCCATCCAGTCGGATTGCTCGACCGGCGCTTCGCCGAGCGACATGTACTCGCCGACGTCGTGCACGTCGCGCCCCAGCCAGTGGCCGGTGCCGTGCATGTAGAACTGGCGGTAGGCGGCGCTTTCGATGACGGCATCGACATCGCCGACCTTGTTCGCATCGAGCAGGCCGCTCGCGAGCATGCCTTCGGACAGCACGCGCACCGCGGCGGCATGGGCGTCGCGCTGGCGCGCACCGGGGCGGGTGGCGCCGATGGCTGCTTCCTGCGCCGCCAGCACGATGTCGTAGAGCTCGCGCTGTGCGGTGGTGAAACGTCCATTGGCAGGAAACGTGCGGGTGATGTCGCTGGCGTAGCCGTCGAGCTCGCAGCCGGCGTCGATCAGGCACAGCTCCCCGGCTTGCAGCGCCGCGTCGCCCGGCGTGTAGTGCAGCACGCAGGCATTCGCGCCGGCCGCGACGATGCTGCCGTAGGCCGGGCTTTGCGCGCCGTGGCGGCGGAACTCGTGCAGCAGCTCGGCTTCGATCTCGTACTCGCGCACGCCGCCCGCGCCGGCACGCGAGCGCTCGGCGCAAAAGCGCATCGCGCGCACATGCGCGCCGGCCGAGATCGACGCGGCGCGGCGCATCGTGACGAGCTCGCCGGCGTCCTTGATGAGGCGCATCTCGTCGAGCAGCAGGTTCAGGTCGCGCTGCACCGACGGGCATTCGAGCCCCTGACGTTCCTTGGCGCGCACGGCGGCCAGCCAGGCTTCGATCTGCGCCGGCAGCCCGCCATGGATGCCGAACGGGAACCAGACCGCGGACTGGTTGGCGAGCAGCTTCGGCAACATCGTGTCGAGCTCGGCCAGCGGATAGGCGGCATCGACACCGAGCGCCGCCGGCGCCGCTTCATGCCCCAGACGCAGGCCGTCCCAGATCTCGCGCTCTGCGTCCTTAGCGCGGCAGAACAGCGTGCTGCGCCCGTCGCTGACCAGCACCAGCCAGGCCTGCGGCTCGCCGAAGCCGGTGAGGTAGTGGAAGTGGCTGTCGTAGCGGAACGGGAAGTCGTTGTCGCTGTTGCGCTGGCGCTCGGGCGCGGTGGGCAGCACCGCGATGCCGCCGCCGTGGCGCGCCATCGCGGCGGCCAGCTCGGCGCGCCGGCGCTGCCAGTCGGAAGCCCGGGGCGTCGCAGTCTCGCGCAGCAATGCATTCATGGGGTCGATTCTCACACCGCTGAAGATTTTCTTCATCGTCGCTAAGATGCCCCGCTACTTGTCCGCGAATGAGGCATTGCCATGAAATACCGACGTCTGGGCCGCAGCGGCCTGCAGGTGAGCGAGCTGTCGCTCGGCTCGTGGGTCACCTACCACACCCAGGTCGGCGAAGGCGCGGCCAAGGAGATGATGGCCGCGGCCTTCGACGCCGGCGTGAACTTCTTCGACAACGCCGAGGCCTATGCCGGCGGCCACAGCGAAGAGGTGATGGGCGCCGCGTTGAAGGCGCTGAAGTGGCCGCGCCTGAACTACCTCGTGTCGACCAAGTTCTTCTGGGGCCTGGACCGCGAAGGCGATGCGATCAACCGTCGCGACACGCTCAACCGCAAGTACCTCACGCAGGCGATCGACGGTTCGCTGAAACGTTTCGGGCTCGACTTCATCGACCTGGTCTACTGCCACCGGCCCGACCCCAACACGCCGATCGAAGAGACCGTCTGGGCGATGAGCGACATGATCACGCGCGGCAAGGCGCTGTACTGGGGCACCAGCGAATGGAGCGCGTCCGACATCCGCGCCGCCTGGGACATCGCCGACAAGCACCACCTGCACAAGCCGGTGATGGAGCAGCCGCAGTACCACCTGTTCCACCGCAAGCGCGTCGAAGAGGACTACACGCGGCTGTACGAAGACATCGGCCTGGGGCTGACCACCTGGAGTCCGCTCGCGAGCGGCCTGCTGACCGGCAAGTACCAGGGCGGCGTGCCCTCGGACAGCCGCGGCGCGATGCCGAACATGAGCTTCCTCGTCAAGAACCTGACCGATGAAGCGAAAAACGCCGCCGTCGCGAAGCTCCAGGGCATCGCAGCCGAGCTCGGCTGCAGCGTGTCGCAGCTGGCGATCGCCTGGGTCGCGAAGAACCCGCATGTCAGCACCGTCATCACCGGCGCGTCGAAGCTGGCCCAGCTGCAGAGCAACCTCGGCGCGGCCAACGTGATCGCCAAGCTGACGCCCGACGTGCTGGCCCAGATCGACGAGATCACCTTGCCGCTCGCCGAGTAAGCGCCGCCGCAAACACGCCATTCCATCGCCGCCCGGCGCGGCGTATCCTGTGACTTGCGCACAGCCAGGAGCAAGCTCGCATGGGTTCTGAGATCACAGGCGCGCCGGCGGCGAAACACATTCGCCTCACGTCCCACCCGGGGCAGGGCAGCACCGGTGCGCCGGCCATCGTCTGGGGCGCACCGACGGCGATGGCGCGCGGCCCGATCATCGGCACCACCGTCAACCGCAGCCAGCGCAACGTCATCGGCAGCCACTCGGGCTCGTACGGCGTGTACCGGGCGCTGGCGGTCGCTGCCGGCAACCTCGAGCGCGGCCACCGTGCCGACCTGACCAACACCTCGCCGACCGACCTGATCGGCCCCTATCCGCAATGGGGCGACCCGGAGAAGATGGTCGCGATCGACCCCTGGGGCGCGGCGGTGGCCGAGGTGTTCGCCGACTACATCGCCGAGGGTTACGACGTGCGCCCGACCATCGCGGTGACCAAGGCGCACATCCACCTGCCCGAGGTGCGCCAGGCGATCGCCTTCCTGCGCCTGCAGCCCGACGGCCGGGTGCTGCTGGAAGACGGCTCGGCCGTCGTCACCAAGGTCGCGATCGAGCCGGTGTGGTACCTGCCCGGCGTGGCCAAGCGCTTCAAGGTCAGCGAAGCGGCGCTGCGCCGGGCGCTGTTCGAAGAGACCGGCGGCATGTACCCCGAGCTCGTCACGCGCAGCGACCTCGAGGTGTTTCTGCCGCCGATCGGCGGGCAGACGCTGTACATCTTCGGCGACCCGCGCGCGCTGGCCGACCCCGCGGTGACGCTGACGGCGCGGGTACACGACGAGTGCAACGGCTCGGACGTGTTCGGCTCCGACATCTGCACCTGCCGGCCCTACCTGACCCATGCGATCGAAGAGTGCATCAAGGGCGCGCAGGCCGGCGGAGTCGGCCTGATCGCCTACAGCCGCAAGGAAGGCCGCGCGCTCGGCGAAGTGACCAAGTTCCTGGTCTACAACGCTCGCAAGCGCCAGGTCGGCGGCGACAGCGCCGACAAGTATTTCCTGCGCACCGAATGTGTCGCGGGGGTGCAGGACATGCGCTTCCAGGAGCTGATGCCCGACGTGCTGCATTGGCTGGGCGTCCGCAAGATCCACCGCCTGGTGTCGATGAGCAACGACAAGTTCGACGCCATCACCGGCAGCGGCATCGAGGTGGTCGAGCGCGTGAAGATTCCCGATGAGCTGGTGCCGGCCGACGCACGGGTCGAGATCGAGGCCAAGATCGCGGCCGGTTATTTCACCACCGGCTCGGTGCCCGACGCGATCGAGCTGGCCGGCGTGAAAGGACGCAGCCTTGAGTGACCCCACCGAGCTCGCGCTGCACGACGCGCTGCGGCTGCTGCGCGCACCGGCGACGATTCGCACGCGCTGCGCCGCGATCGCCGCGGCGGTGAGCGGCGGCGACTCGGCGCACTTCACGATCGACCGCTCGCGCCTCCCCGCGGTCTCCAAGCGGGTGGCGGATCTGACGCGCGAACGGTTCCCCGACCTGAAGATCCCGACCCACAGCCGCTGGCGCCACTTCGAGGCCGGCGGCGTCGACCGCAAGGCCGAGCTCGACACGAAGCTCGCCGGCCGCAACCACATTGCGCTGGCGCGCGCACGCTTCGACCTCGCGCTCGTCAGCGTGCTGCTCGACGCAGGTGCCGGGCCGCAATGGCGATTCAGCGAGGCGGAGTCGAGCAAGACTTTCACGCGCTCCGAAGGACTCGCCGTCGCGAGTTTTCGCGCCTTCATCGCGGGGCGCTTTTCGTCCGATGTGGGCGACCCGTGCCGCGTCGACGCGGCCGCGCTGCTGCGAATCAACGCGGCGGCGCTGGCCGAGATTTTCCAGGTCGACGCGGCCAATCCGCTGGTCGGGCTCGAAGGCCGCGCGGCGCTGCTGCGCCGGCTCGGCGAGGCGCTGCGCGAGCGGCCCGAGGTGTTCACGTCGACCGGCCAGCCGGGCCATCTGTTCGACGCGCTGACGCACCACCCGCACGCGCCGCGCCTGCGCCATCACCGGCCGGCGCCGTCGACGCCGCTGCAGACCCATGTCAGCGCGGCGCGCATCCTGGGCGCGCTGCTCGATGCCTTCAGCGGCATCTGGCCGCAGGGCCAGTCGCTGCAGCCGGGGCTGCCGCTCGGCGACGCGTGGCGCCACCCGCACGCCGGCGGCGAAGGCCCGAGCGCGGGCTGGGTGCCGTTCCACAAGCTGTCGCAATGGCTCGCCTATTCGCTGATCGAGCCCTTCGAATGGGCGGGCGTCGCGGTGACCGGGCTCGACGAGCTGACCGCCTTGCCCGAGTACCGCAACGGCGGCCTCCTGATCGACGCCGGCGTGATCGTGCCGCGCGACCCGCAGTTCGCGGCGCAGCGCTTCACGCCGGGCGATGCCTGGGTCATCGAATGGCGGGCGCTGACGGTCGCGCTGATCGACGAGCTGGCACCGCTGGTGCGCAGCGAGCTCGGCGCATCGGCCGAGCAGCTGCCGCTCGCCTGCCTGCTCGAAGGCGGCACCTGGGCAGCGGGCCGGCAGATCGCCGCCGAGCGGCGCGAAAGCGGCGCGCCGCCGGTGCAGGTCGACAGCTCCGGCACGGTGTTCTGAGCGATGGCCGCGCCGCAGCTCCTGGCCGGCGCAAGCGGCTACGCCTACAAGGAGTGGTGCGGCAGCTTCTACCCCGACAAGCTCAAGCCCGACGCGATGCTCGCCTGGTACGCCGAACGCCTGCCGACGGTCGAGATCAACAACACCTTCTATCAAATGCCCAAGACCGGCGTGCTCGAGCACTGGGCCGCGGCGACGCCCGAGCACTTCAGGTTCGCGATCAAGGCATCGCGCCGCATCACGCACAGCGCGCAGCTCAAGGCCGATGCGGCGGCCGACTCGGTCGCCTACCTCTACAAGAACCTCGCGACGCTCGGCGCCAAGCGTGGCGCGGTGCTGTTCCAGCTGCCACCGTTCCTGAAGAAGGACCTGCCGCGTCTGAACGAGTTCCTGCAGCTCTTGCCCGACGGCCACCGCGCCGCGTTCGAGTTCCGCAACGACAGCTGGTTCGACGACGCGGTCTATGCCACGCTGAAGGAAGTCGGTGCGGCGCTGTGCCTGTCGGAGCGCGAAGACGGCACGCCACCGCCGCTCGTCGAGACGGCGCCCTGGGGCTACGTGCGGCTGCGGCTCGAAAACTACAGCGACGACGATCTTGCGCGCTGGGCCGAACGCATCGCCGCGACGGCGTGGAACCACACCTGCGTCTACTTCATGCACGAGCCGACCGCACCGGCGTATGCGCAGACACTGATGCGGTTTTGCCAACCCTGACCCGAACAAACCATGAACGCGCCCATCCATCACGTGACCCATCCGCTGATCCAGCACAAGCTGACCTTGATGCGGCAGAAGGACCGCAGCACCAACAGCTTTCGCCAGCTGCTGGGCGAGATCAGCATGCTGATGGCGTATGAAGTGACACGCGACATGCCGACCCAGATGATCGAGATCGAGACCCCGCTCGAGACGATGCAGGCGCCGGTGATCGACGGCAAGAAGACGGTGTTCGTCAGCATCATGCGGGCCGGCGCCGGTTTCCTCGACGGCATGCTCAACGTGGTGCCGGGCGCGCGCATCGGCCACATCGGCCTGTACCGCGACCCGAAGACGCTGGTCGCGATCGAGTACTACTTCAAGATGCCGGCCGACATGCACGAGCGCGACGCGATCGTGCTCGACCCGATGCTCGCGACCGGCAACTCCGCGGTCGCCGCGGTCGACCGTCTGAAGGAGACCCGGCCGAAGTCGATCCGCTTCGTCTGCCTGCTCGCCGCGCCGGAGGGGCTGGCGCACTTCCAGCAGGCGCATCCGGACGTGCCGGTGTACACCGCGGCGATCGACCGGCAGTTGAACGAACACGGCTATATCGTGCCGGGACTGGGCGATGCGGGGGATCGGATCTTCGGGACGAAGTGAGGCGCTGAGATCCGGTTACTCCACAATTTATGCTTTGTGTGGTAACTTGCCGCAATGCCGCTTCTCTACCAAGAACTCTCCCTTGCTGCGCAAACAGCTTATGCCGAAGTGCTCGACCAGGCGCGTGCGCTCGAGCTGGACTCCTTGTCCGGCCTCACCGGGGCATTCCACCGCCGCACGATCAAGGGCCGCGACTACATCTATTTCGGCTACCGTGACCCCATCGGCGGCAAGCAGCGGCGTGTCTACGTCGGCCCGGCCGATGCGCGCGTCGATGCGCTGGTCGAGCGATTCAACGACATCAAGGCGCCAAAAAAACTGGCCCCGAATGCCCAAGCTGCTCTCGCACTCGGCGCTTCGGGCACCCTGCCCAAGCACTACCGCATCGTTCGCCAGCTGGCTGCCTATGGATTCTTCAAGGCCGGCGGCGTGCTCGTCGGCACCCATGCCTTCGTCGCCATGGCCAACATGCTGGGCGTGCGCTGGACGAGCGGCGACAGAACGCTCGACGTGGATTTCGCCCATTCCGGGCGCAACGTGTCGCTCGCGCTGCCGACGGACGTCGAACTCTCGGTGCACGACGCGTTGACATCGCTCGAGATGGGCTTGCTGCCGATTCGCGAGTTCTCCGGCAAGGCGGGTGCGCAGTATCGCAACCCTCGCGACCCGGAATTGCGGCTGGACTTCCTGACGTCCCAAACCCGCGATGGTGAGCCGGTTCTGATCGAACACCTGGGGCTTGCACTCGAACCCCTGAAGTTCATGGAGTTTTCGCTCGAGGGAACCACGCAAGGCGCGCTCCTCAGCCGCGAAGGCGCATGTGTCGTCAACCTGCCCGACCCGGCTCGCTACGCGGTTCACAAGCTGATCGTTTTCGGCGAGCGCGGCGTGGCCATGCGCGCCAAGGCGCTGAAAGACGTAGAACAGTCGGCAGCGCTGGCCGAATGGCACTTGTCGAACGGACAAGCCGCGGCGTTCAACTCGGCGTGGAACGACGCCATCGCGCGCGGCAAGGGCTGGCGATCACGCGCCACACAAGGCCAAAAGGCCCTGGTCATCAGGCATCCCACTCTCGACGACGAGGCCCTTTGGCGCGCAGCCTAACCCTTGAACGGATTCGCCGTCGCGAACCACAGCCCGATGCCGGTCGCGATGATGAACGCCCCATCGAGCACCCCGACCAGCAGGAACACCTTGTTCTGCAACGGGTCCATCAGCTCGGGCTGGCGCGCCGCGGCTTCGAGGTACTTGCTGCCCATGATGCCGATGCCGATGCACGAGCCGATGGCGCCCAGGCCGATCATGTGGCCGACGGCCAGTGGAAGCAGATCACCACTCATCGTGTTTCTCCTTTTCGGTTGCGTTGGCACGATGTTCGCTTCGGCACGGCAGCAAGTCGATAACCTCGGAGGTCATGCGCGCGACGCGTTAGAGTGAGCCGATGAGCACGCTGCTGATCCGCAACGTCAACCTGAGCGACGGCCGCCGCGGCGTCGACGTGTTGGTGCAGGACGGACTGATTGCCGCGATCGGCGCGATGCTGCCCGCGCCCGAAGGCACGTCCAGCGTCGACGGCCAGGGCCAGCTGCTGAGCCCGCCCTTCGTCGACGCCCACTTCCACATGGACGCGACACTTTCCTACGGCCTGCCGCGCGTGAACCAGAGCGGCACGCTGCTCGAAGGCATCGCGCTGTGGGGCGAGCTGAAGCCGCAGCTCACGCAGGACGCGCTCGTCGAACGGGCCCTGCGCTACTGCGATTGGGCGGTGGCCAAGGGGCTGCTCGCGATCCGCTCGCATGTCGACGTCTGCGACAACCGGCTGCTCGCGGTCGAGGCGCTGCTGCACGTGAAGCATCAAGTGAAGCCTTATCTCGACCTGCAGCTCGTCGCGTTTCCGCAGGACGGCTTGCTGCGCTCGCCAAGCGCGCTGGCCAACCTGAAGCGCGCCCTGGCCCTGGGCGTCGACGTGATCGGCGGCATTCCGCACTTCGAGCGCACGATGGCCGAGGGCGCCGAATCGGTGCGGCTGCTCTGCGAGCTGGCCGCCGAGCGCGGCCTGCCGGTCGACATGCACTGCGACGAAAGCGACGACCCGCACTCGCGCCACATCGAGACGCTGGCCTTCCAGACCCAGCGCCTCGGACTGCAGGGCCGCGTGACCGGCTCGCACCTCACGTCGATGCATTCGATGGACAACTACTACGTGTCCAAGCTGCTGCCGCTCGTCGCCGAGGCGCAGGTCCACGCAGTCGCCAACCCGCTCATCAACATCACGCTGCAGGGCCGGCACGACAGCTACCCGAAGCGGCGCGGCATGACGCGGGTGCCCGAGCTGATGGCGGCCGGCGTCAACGTCGCGTTCGGCCACGACTGCGTGATGGACCCGTGGTATTCGCTCGGTTCGGCCGACATGCTCGAGGTCGCGCAGATGGGTTTGCACGTGGCGCAGATGACCTCGCAGGCGCAGATGCGGGCCTGCTTCGACGCGGTGACGGTCAACGCCGCGAAGGTGCTCGGCCTCAACGGCTACGGCATCGCCGTCGGCCACCCGGCCGACCTGGTGCTGCTGCAGGCCGTCGACACCATCGAGGCGATCCGCCTGCGCGCGCAGCGCCTGGCCGTGTGGCGGCGCGGCCAGCTGCTCGCGCAGACACCGCCGGCCACCGCGGCCCTGCACCTCGCCGGCCGGCCTTCGACGGTCGACTGGAGGGCCATGAGCAGCCCGCTAGAATGAATTTCACAGGGATCGCAACAAGACCACAACCATGAAGCTCATCGGCTCGCCCAACAGCCCTTACGTGCGCAAGGTTCGCATCGTGATGGCCGAAAAACGGCTCGACTACCAGTTCGAGCACGAAGACGTGTGGGCCAGCGACCACATCCTCGAGGCCAACCCGCTCGGCAAGGTGCCGTGCCTGGTGATGGAGGGCGGCGAAGCGGTGTTCGATTCGCGCGTGATCGTCGAATACGTCGACACGCTGTCGCCGGTCGGCCGGCTGATCCCCGAACGCGGCCGCGAACGTGCCGAAGTGCGCACCTGGGAGGCGCTCGGCGACGGCGTGCTCGACGCCGCCATCCTCGCCCGGCTCGAACGCACCTGGGTCGGCCGCAGCGATGCGCAGCGCAGCCAGGGCTGGATCGACCGACAGATGAAAAAGGTCCAGGCCTCGCTCGCCGCGATGAGCAAGGGCCTGGGCGACAAGCCCTGGTGCTCGGGGATCCACTTCTCGCTGTCGGACATCGCGGTCGGCTGCGCGCTCGGCTACCTGGATTTCAGGTTTGCCCAGATCAACTGGCGCGGCGAGCACCCCAATCTTGCGAAGCTGCACGAGAAGCTGGCGCAGCGCCAGAGCTTCATCGACACGCTGCCGCCGGCGTAAGCGCGGTCATCCCGGCGAACGCCGGGATCCACTCTGAATCGATGCGCAGTGCCGGGACAAGTGGATCCCGGCGCGGGCGCAGCCCGGCCTGTCCTGAGCCTGTCGAAGGGCCGGGATGACGGCCAGCTACGCCGCCATCAACCCGAGCCGCTGCGCCCGCACGTCGAACTGCAGCTTGCGATAGATGTGGCGCATGCGCAACCCGACCACGTTCGGGCTGACCTGCAAGCCACGTGCGACTTCGCCGACCAGGTAACCCTCGGCCGTCCATTGCAGCAAGCGCCGATCGGCGTCGTTCAAGCGCAGCGAGGTCGTCGCCGCATCGAAGTGCTTGATCAGCTCGCGCGCGATCTGCGGCGTCATCGTCGACTCGCCGCGCAGCAGCTGCTCGATCGCGCCGATCAGCACGGCCGGCCGGCCCGGCGCGAAGTAACCGTCGGCGCCGTGGCGCATCGCCTCCATCAGCCGCGGGTCGTCGACCGAGGCCGACAGCACCAGCAACTGCGGCCTGTCGTGGCCGTGCCCGGCGCGCAGGCCGTGCAGCAACGTGTGCAGGTTGCCGCCCGGCTTGAGCAGGTCGGCGATCACCAGGTCGGGCTTGTTGCGTGCCAGCGTTGCGCAGGCCTCGCTCACGCTGGTCAGCGTGGCGAGCATCGTCAGCCCCGCCGCCGCGGCGATGGTGGCCGCCAGGCTCAACCCCACGTTGGCATCGGCGTGCAGCAGGACTACGGTGCTCATTCGTGGGGATACTGCGGTGCAATGGGCTTGGGAAACGAGCGCATTCTTCCAGCCCGCGGCGCCCGCCGCATCCCCGCGACTCAGGTGTTTGCGCGCTCAGGGCGACGCCGCAAAACTCCCGGCACGTGCCATCGGCCAGTACAGCGCGAACACCTTGTGCGGCATCTCGCCCGCCAGCAGCTCGCCCGGCTTGACGAAGGGCAGCATGTTGGCGAGCAGCTTGACCTGGTGGTCGCTGTTGCGCCGCACGATGTGCGACGCGGTGATCGCGCCGGGGTGGCTCAAGCCCGCCGCCTGCACCAGTTCCTTCAGCGCCTTCATCGTGTTCTGGTGGAACAGGTAGACCCGGTCTGCCTTGCTCGGCACGTGCAGCGCCTTCATTCGCACCGGGTCCTGCGTGGTCACGCCGGTCGGGCAGTGCCCGGTGTGGCACGACTGCGACTGGATGCAGCCGAGCGCGAACATGAAGCCGCGCGCCGCGTTGCACCAGTCGGCGCCGAGCGCCAGCATGCGCGCGATGTCGAAGGCGCTGACCACCTTGCCGGCGCAGCCGAGCTTGACCTTGTCGCGCAGGTTCAGCCCGACCAGCGTGTTGTGCACCAGCAGCAGCCCTTCCTGCAGCGGCGCGCCGACATGGTCGGTGAACTCGAGCGGCGCCGCGCCGGTGCCGCCTTCGGCGCCGTCGACGACGATGAAGTCGGGCGTGATGCCGGTCTCGAGCATCGCCTTGGCGAGCGCGAACCACTCCCACGGGTGGCCGATGCACAGCTTGAAGCCGGTCGGCTTGCCGCCCGACAGCGTGCGCAGCCGGGCGATGAACTGCATCATCTCGATCGGGTTGGCGAACGCGCTGTGGGATGCCGGCGAAACGCAGTCCTGCCATGGCGTCACGCCGCGCGCCTCGGCGATCTCGAGCGTCACCTTCGGCCCCGGCAGCACCCCGCCGTGGCCGGGCTTCGCGCCCTGACTGAGCTTGAGCTCGATCATCTTGACCTGCGGCTGGCGTGCGTTCTCGGCGAAGCGTTCCGGGTTGAAGCTGCCGTCGGGGTTGCGGCAGCCGAAGTAGCCCGAGCCGACCTCCCAGATCAGGTCGCCGCCGTTGGCCCGGTGATGCCGGCTGATCGAGCCTTCGCCGGTGTCGTGGGCAAAGCCGCCGCGCTGGGCGCCGGCGTTGAGCGCGAGGATCGCGTTGGCCGACAAGGCGCCGAAGCTCATCGCCGAGATGTTGAACACGCTCGCGCTGTAGGGCTGGGCGAGGCCGGCGCCGATCAGCACCCGAAAGTCGTGGCTCGCCAATTCGGTCGGCTGCATCGAGTGGTTGATCCACTCGTAACCTTGTGCGCCAACGTCCATCTGGGTGCCGAACGGCCGCTTGTCCTGGGCACCCTTGGCGCGCTGGTAGACCAGCGAGCGCTGCTGGCGCGAGAACGGCGCGGCTTCGTTGTCGCCCTCGATGAAGTACTGGCGGATCTCGGGGCGGATGAATTCGAGCAGGAAGCGGATGTGCCCGATGACAGGGTAGTTGCGCAGCACCGAGTGGCGCGTCTGGCGCGTGTCACGGATACCGAGCCCGAGCAGGAACAGGAACAGCAGCACCCAGAAGCCGCCCGTGCGAAAGCCGACCCAGACGAAGGCGCTGAGCAGAAAGCCCACGCCGCAGGCCAGCCACACCATGTAGCGGATCGGGAATTGTTCGTTGAGCTTGAGCAGCCAGTTCGGCATCGATCACTCCTCGCGCTGTCGCGCGTGTGCGGCGCATCGTAGCCGCGCCGGCGCGGCTGCGGCGCCCGGGAATGACCGGGGTTCACCGGCCATTTGGCCGGTGAACGAAGGGACGAGGGGCGGTGGCCCCCAGGTTTATTGCGTCGAGGCGGATGCCGCGGCCTTGGCCTTGGTCTGAGCCGCCGCCTTGGGCGCGGTCTTGCCGGCTTCGGCCTTGGTGGTTTCGGCGGCCTTCACCGAGGTCTTGGCCTCGAGCTTCGCGGCGGGTGCCGATGCGGCCAGGTCGAGCGCCGCGCTGGTGCCGGTCGCCGCGGTCGGTGTCGCGTTGACGATCTCGGCCGGGGTCGGCGTCGGGGTCGGCGTGGCGGCGGGGGGGGTGGTCTGCGCCAGAGCAGCGCTGCTGGCAAAGGCGGTGGCGATCAGCGACGAGAGGATCAGGTGTTTGCGTTTCATTGCGAATGCGGAGGAGTTCAGGGAGCGCGGACTCTAGGGCGCATTCGCGGCGACGGGTTTGACGAAACGGCGTCACCCGCAACCGCATGCAAACACGGGTGATCCTGTCCTACAGGCCCCTCACGCCGGCAGCGCGAAAGCGGCAATCGCGTCGGCACATGTCGAGCGTCGGCGCGATGTCGATCAGCATCAGCCGCTCGACCGCCTGCGGGTGGTCGAGGGCGAGCCGGTGCGCGACCCGCCCGCCGCGGTCGTGCCCGACCAGCGTGAAGCCGCGGGTGGCCGAGCGAACGCATCAGCGCCACCATGTCGGCCGCCATCACGCGCTTGCTGTAGTTGGCGTGGTCGGCGGCGCCGGGCGGCTTGCTCATGGGCACCCCCTTCTCAGTCAGCCGTGCCAAAGCGATACTGCCTGAAAGACCCCGACCCGGAGGCTTCATGGAGACTGCAGCGCTGCGGCGCGCGAGTTGGCCGGCGCTGTTGTTGCTGCTGCTGGCCGCCTGCCAGCCACGCGAGCCGGCCGGCTTCAACGGGTACGTCGAGGCCGAGTTCGTCCGGGTCGCGGCACCGCAGTCGGGCCGCGTGGTCGCGCTGCCGGCGCAGCGTGGCGCGTCGGTGGCGGCAGGCGCGCCCTTGTTCGTGCTCGAACACGACATCGAAGCCGCGGCGGTCATCGAATCGCAGGCACGGGTGACGCGCTCCGATGCGCAGGCGCGCGACCTCACGCGCGGCCAGCGGCGCGACGAGCTCGCCGCCGCGCAGGCCGCGCTCGACGCCGCCCGCGCCGCGCTGGTGCAGTCGGAAAGCGACCTGCGGCGCGAGCGCGACCTGGCCAAGTCGGGCTTCACCTCGGGCGCTGCGCTGACCGCCGCGCAGGCGCGCCGCAATGCCGACGAGGCCAAGGTGCGCCAGCTCGAAGCGCAGCTGCGCAGCGCCCATCTGGGCGCACGCGAAGACGAGCAGAGCGCAGCCCGGGCCGAGGCCGCCGCGGCGCGCGCCGCGCTCGAACAAGTGCGCTCGCGGCTCGCGCAGAAGTCGGTCGCGGCGCCGGTCGCGGCACAGGTCGAGGACACGCTGTACCGCGTCGGCGAATGGGTCAACGCCGGCAGCCCGGTGGTGTCGCTGCTCGAACCCGGCGCGCTGAAGCTGCGCTTTTTCGTGCCCGAGACGGCGCTGGCGCAGATCAAGCCCGGCGTGCTCGTGACGGCCGACTGCGACGGCTGCGGTGCGGCCTTCAACGCGACGGTGCGCCGGGTCGCCAGCGAAGCCGAGTTCACGCCGCCGGTGATCTACAGCAAGGAGAACCGGCAGCGATTGCTGTTCCTCGTCGAAGCCTGGCCGGAGGCCAGCGACGCGCGGCGCTTGCGGCCCGGGTTGCCGGTGCAGGTGCGTTTGGGTGCGGCACCTTGACGACCCGAGCCGGCGCCGAGCCGCCTCAAGCCGGCGAGCGCCCCCTCGGGGGGCAGGAGCGCAGCGACGTGGGGGCTGACGTTCACGATTGGACGATCGATGTTGAAGGGCTGACCAAGCGCTACGGCGAGCGCACCGTCGTCGACCACCTGTCGATGAAGGTCGAGCGCGGCGAGATCTACGGCTTTCTCGGCCCCAACGGATCGGGCAAGACAACCTCGATCCGCATGATGTGCGGCCTGCTGACCCCCGACGAAGGATCGGGCCACACGCTCGGCCTGGACGTGGTGCGCGAAGCCGGCGCGATCAAGCGGCGCGTGGGCTACATGACGCAGCGCTTCGGCCTCTACGAAGACCTGAGCATCCGCGAGAACCTCGAGTTCGTCGCCCGCATGTACGGCATGGACCGGCGCGCCGAGCGGGTCTCGCAGGCGCTGGACCGGCTCGGCCTC